>Ga0058698_10000529_pt1 | contig 20870 bp, 17 predicted proteins | sample AgamicAsSfe_FD_67288 | JGI IMG/M metagenome (GOLD analysis project Ga0058698, IMG submission 67288) | Agave microbial communities from Guanajuato, Mexico - As.Sf.e | ecosystem: Host-associated > Plants > Phyllosphere > Phylloplane/Leaf | place: Guanajuato, Mexico | collected 2012-05-30
TTCCCGGCTCCGAGTCTATCTCCGCTCACTTCGGCCGCCAATGTTCTTCTCTTTCCTGCGTCTGCTATTCTCGACCGAGAGACGGGCCTTGTCCTCCGCCTCTTCCTCCATCTCTCGATCGATTGCCTCCCTCACTCTCATGAGCTCTTCCAGCGGGATACCCTTTGTGTCTACGACCACACTAGGTGCGCCCTCTAAGTACCTCAGATTCTCTAGTGCTTGTTCGACTAGCTTATGCAATTTAGCCTGCGAGTTCAGGTTGTCGTGACGCTTCGTGTTGTGTAGATCAGGGTACAAAACCCCATCGCCATTCTCTGCTCCTTGAAAGGCTTGGAGGTAGGGTATGTGAGCGGGTAGCTCATTGTGAAGCGTTGCACCTACACAGACAGACGTTTCGTGACACCATGTCCGTGCAACATTGCGAGGTGTGTAGCCACCACCACCTATAATGAGCAGAGGACGACCGTAAGCTTTTACTGTTTCTACGCAATAGCCGTGCGCTTTGATGTTGAGGTTGAAGCGACCGAGGCGGTCACCCCCAAGAGAGTCGGCACCCGACTGCAGGACGATAGCTTGCGGGTTGTATTTTTCTATTACTGCGCCGGTAACCGTCTTGAAGAGCCACTTGTACTGGTCGTCGTCGATGCCATCATCGATGGGAATATTCAGGCTGTGGGCCTTGCCGGGATTTCTAGGATCCGCGGGACCCGTCTCGTCGATGGCTCCTGTACCTGGGAAGAACGGATAGCCGTGCTTGTCGATACCATACTTGTGGTACGAGAGCGTGAATACACGATCTGTAGACTCAAATGCCTGTTCGACACCATCGCCGTGGTGGACGTCGATATCAATGTACAGGACGCGCTGGTTCCGCGAGAGCAGAGTTTGGATCGCTATCACAATGTCGTTGACATAGCAGAACCCGGAGGCAAGATTCTTTTTCGCGTGATGTAAGCCTCCAGACCAGTTGATGGCGATATTAGACTGGTTGTTGATGAGATTGTAGGCAGCGCTCATTGTGGCACCCGTATAAAGTGATACGTAGTTCCACAGTCCATCAAATACTGGGCAGTCGTTCGACTCGCCACCAAAGCCATACGCTATATACTGAGGGTCCTCAGGCTGTGCGTTCTGAGGCGTGATTTTGCTGAGGTAGGCTAGATATTCGCGGTCGTGGAACACAGCAAGGTCCTGGAAGCTGGCTGGTCTTGGCTCGAAGAGATCCATGGTATACTCCAACCCATACGCAAGAACGAGTTGTTTCGTCAGCGTCAGACGCCATGGTTTCATCGGATGTGAGCTGCCAAAGTGATGATACTCCACGTGCGGATTGTAATGGAAAGACACATTCCAGCCTTTCGGCCTCTCGAGACCATGTTCTTCGGCTTCACGCGCAATCACGTCCTTTTTCTCGGCATCAGTAAGTACCTTGAAATCCTGGTAATTGGCGACCCAAGGATCGTCCGGAGAGAGGTACTCCTGCACAATATCACTGGGTCCGCCTGGCGGAGCATAACCGGCAACTCGCATGTTTCGAGGAACCTGTCACGCGTCGTCGTGAAATCCTCTGTTTGGGTTGATAAGACGTGGGTTCGGAGCACCCTCGTAGATCTAGCGCTTCAGGTCGTCTTTGTTGCTGATGAATGTCTTAATAAAAGATTCGGGCCTCAATTCCTCTTCCCAAATTCTGTTCCAACGTGCTAGAGTCTTAGGCTCGAGCACAGGATGCGGGATCCGATTATCGTCCGCTGCACGGTACTGCGGCAGTTAGCGAGTGTCGAAGAATACCAGAGCTTTCTAAGCCTCCAGAAATCAGTAGACACAATATTATGAGTCTTCATTGTTTGGATGGGATCTTTGGTGTAGAGAAGGGATGTTTACCTTTGCTTTACGAGGACGTTTTCTCGTTGCAATTTGCGACGGCTTCTTGCAGCTGTAGTCTGCTCTGGTCGCGCGACGCGTGTTCGGATTTGATTTCTGCCACTGTGGTCCGTTCAGGAGAGCAGCGAGCTGAGGTTTGACATGTGCGCCGGTAGAATCGTGACTGTATGCGAAAACTTCTTGGTCTTCGTTCTGAATGTCTTCTCTGTTGTAGTTGTAGTTGTCGTCGTGACAAGGTTCGCTTGCGGTGGATGAGCCAACCTTGTCTTGGGCGCAATCATCTGATTGGGTATGATAGCGCAGCATCTTGCCGAACACGTAATCGAGCCTCTTTGTCAGCGGCTGTTCCTGCATGTCAACGCGTTACAACACGACTCCATTAGTCTATCGCGAGAGCGAAGCTTACGAAATAATCCGACTCAAGATACAAACAGAACTTGAGCACCAAAAGAAAAGTGGACACGAAGTGAGGGTCGAACGGAAAGGTTTTGCGCTGCGTTGTTTGTTTCTCTGTCGCGACACGGCTCTTTCACTCCCAAAGGCATCAACGTTCCATCAAATTTCATCAAAATTGCAAGTGCAACGGGCAAGCAACTCGTTTTCTGCCCCTTTGCTCTCTAGCGGGTCCTATCGACCGCGTCCTGGCTGCGCGAAGTATACCTTGACAAGATCATCGCCACACGCGTCTATACGCCCGACGACATAGGACCTAACATCTCAACATGGCTATCGCAGAAGATGCAGCGACAGTACTCGAACAGTTCATACATGATGGTATTTCCACTTATCATCTTTAACACGATCATCGCAGCTGACATGTGGCAGTCGCGAACCTTCCCGCAGAGATCACGCATCTTTACGAAGAAGTCCAAGCCAAGGACAATCAGATTCAAGAACTGCGCTCTGCAATACAGCAGCGAGACGGCAGCATACAGAAATTCATCAAGCTCAACGGAAGCCTAGTTGAGAATCCAAAAGAGGCTGGATATTCGAAAACCATCATGGCAAATTACGAGAAAGCGCAGATACTGCAAGAAGAGAAGATTGGACTTGTCGACAAAGCTGCTGCACTTGTACGTTGTTGATCTGCAATGTTCGTTCTATCTACTTACAACAACATAGCTCGACCGGCATGTAAAGCGCCTGGATATCAAGCTGCGCGACCTGCAGAATGATGGCTCAATACCCACTGACCCCCAGATGCCCTCGCTGCTCAGGGACTCTCCTGGGAATTTGGTTCCGCCAGCGTCACAATCGAATACGGGGTCCAGCACACCGCTGCTCCCCGTGTCTGGTAATGGGGGCGGCGCTCCAAATCTCGCCCAGGCAGCTGCCATCGCGCGACTGACAAATGCGACGAATGTGGGCCTCAACTCGAGGATGAACCCATCACTGCAGAACATGCAAACACAAGCCCTTCTAAACCAACAGCGACTGACCAACGCGCAAAGTGCCATACAAGCAAATGCACGACAGGAGCGGGAACTCTCAGCGGGAAGCGACAGCAAGCGTCGCCGGCCGACAGGAAGCATTGGTCCCCTCCCTGCAGCATCTTCAAACCTGGGCCGACAAGGGTCCATAGGGCCCGGGACTCCGAAACCCTCAACACCAGGCTCACGCGCAGGCAGCGTAGGACCCCGACCGCAAAAGAATGCACTCACAGTCAAAAAGGCGAAACCTCAGCAACCGCTGCGCAAGGCGGCCCTTACAGCCAAGTCCGGGGTCAACAAGAAACGGCGCAAGGGTGGATCCCGAGCATCGCCGTCGACAACTGCAGACGACGAGAGTGTGGCAAGTGAGGCGGGCACGGAAGACGAGGACATGTCAGGCATGGGAGGCGGCGATGCAGAGGAGGACGAGTCGGATGACACCAAGTACTGCACATGCCAGCGCGTCAGCTTCGGCGATATGGTAGCGTGCGACAACGACAATTGTCGGTATCAGTGGTTCCACTGGGAGTGTGTAGGTATCAAAGAGGAGCCATTGGGAGACTGGCTTTGTCCAGAGTGCAGGAATCAGGCGCCTTCAAAGATCAAGAGAGCACGTTAGGAACGGGCTTGAGACAAATCTACGCGGGCATTGAGGGTTCACGGTTTGGCACGTGACAGACTAGACAGGTGCTGTGGCTTGGCAGAGTCGCACTTGGCTGATGGCGTGCGGGAGAGGCGCTGAGTGGGAAAAGCCACGAGCGAGTCGCCCGGCATCAGATGGCTCTCTTGTACGTGGTAGTTGCTATACGATATACTGTTCTATACCCCATCAAATTGCGTACTCGCTGCACGAAATTAGCACCGTCTCCACAGTACTGGCCATGATCGCCGGGCCAGACCCGAGGCCCGGGATGGCCATGGTAATCTCCTCGTAAATAGGCTGACTACGGAGGGCCATGCAAGTTGGGAAAAAGGAAGCGTGACCGGTGACAAGACATGCAATGCAGCAAAACAAAGCCAGGCAGGCATAACCGCTCCGGGCTGTCGAGCGGTGATATGGAAACCTCGAGCGGCCGTTCGAGCGCCCTTGCCATGCATCGTCGTCGCCCGCGCGGCGGGCAGCTAGCGCCTAAATCCCCCAGCCAAGGCGCAGGCGAAAGGGGCAGCATCACCGACATTGGATAACAGCAGCGGAAAGCCTCATAAGAGTTGTTGGCCCCGGCTGCCGGTTCCTGCATACTCGTATCACCGTCGCTCTCTCTTCGCACCGCGGCCTCTTTGACTAGACGCTGGCGTGCATTCACACTCCCTTGGCTAGTTGACGCACTGCTTTGTTTGCATCCGCTCCTTCACCGCATCGCACATTCAGATTCGGAACAGTGCCGGGCGCCCGTCGACTCCTACCACGCCTAGAGTTTCACCAGCAGCCTTCCTCCGCAGCCACTCTGCCAGTTCCGCACTGCTTTTGCAAACCTTCGCTCCAGTCTGAAGCCCACTAACACGCTCCGATACGGATACGATCCTGGTTGACAGCGGCAACCCGCGGGGTGAAACGCGACGCAGCCACCATGAATGCCATGAACACGCGCAATGGCGCTCTGTCGCCCCTCTCCACCGACAGCCAAGAGTGGTCGCCCATTACAGGCTACCGGAACATCGCCGGCGACAACCCATACTCGCCCACGATCCCTCCCAACGCATATGGGCCCAGCAACCCCGATGGCGGCATGCTCAATGGTATGCGCCCTGGCACCAGCAATGGAAACCCCTCGCCGCCCAGTTCAGTAGGCCGATCGAGCGACGGCACGGGGCTGTATGCCTCGAGCATAAGTGATAGTACACGCCCCATCATGGATGGTAGGAAGATGCAGGCGCTAGAGGAGACCATGTCGGAACATTTTAGAGTGCTCAAGGCATACCTAGGGCCCTACCTCAATGACGAGAAGGGCAATCCGCGCCCGAGCAGGGCCAAGGACAAGCTGACCAGACTATCTGCTGTCCAGTTCCAGGAGCTCAGCACCGACGTATATGATGAGTCGATACGCAGAGAAACGGACCGCAAGCGGGGAGGGCCAGGTGCGCCTGGCAACGACACTCCCAAATATCTTCTACCCAAGAATAATTTCCATCCCAAGCGCAACCAGGCGAGGCAAAAGCTCTCCACACTGCCTCTCGAGCGCTTCCGTCAACTCGCAACCGACGTCTTCTACGAACTCGAACGGAGATTCCCGCGCTTCACCGGAGGTGACATGCCCCCACGACCCTCGAGCCCCAACGGCAGCATCGCGAGTCGCATAAGTAATAGAGGACCTCCGAGTAGAGGCGGCACACCGAATAGCATGGGCGGACGACCCCCGCCAGGACCGGGCTACAGAGGGCCACCTCCAATGGGCGGGCCCATGGGGCCCATGGGTGGACCCCCAGGAGGACCTCCAGGTCCACCGGGAGGACTGCGGCCCGGTTCAGGGAACGAGCCAGGTTCTTTCGGGCGCCCGCTTCCGAAGACGTTCCAATCCAACACAATTGTGCCAAACAAGGGCACACTAGTCGAAGACGACGACGATAGCGGAGCGGACGATGACGACGCATTTAACCTAGAAGGCGCTGCTGCGAGAAGACAGACAAACAAGAGCGCAAAGAGCATGAGCATGGCGCACGAGAAGATAACTGCGGATTTGCAAAATCAAGTCTCTGAGTTGCAGGGCAAGGTTGACTCATTAGAGGCTACCATACGTAACAAGGACGACGAGCTGCAGCGATTCCAAGACGATGATAGAACACGCGATGGCGCTTCGGCCTCTGAGCGTGCCGAGTGGGACGAACTCCGGTATGCGCTCGAGGAGAAGGTTGAGAAAGCAGAGAATCTCAATTCCTCACTTCGTTCCGAAATAGACAAACTACGCAGCGAAAACGAAAGTGTAGAGAATAGCCTCCGTGCCCAGATCGCAGATCTCGAGTCCCGCCCGCCTCAGCAAGCGTACGATGACGGAGACGCTCAATGGAGACAACGGTGCGAGGAGCTTGAACGGGAATTGAACGAACAACAACAGGTAGCAGAGGAAGTACGGAGAGACGCATCCATGTTCTTGCAAGAGATGAAGGAACTGTCAGCCCGCAGCGATGCCGCAGCCGAGAAGGAAGAGCAGATGGCGAATCAAGTGTCATCATTAGAGGCTGAGCTCAAGGACTGGAAATCGAGATACGCCAAGGCTAAGACGCAGCTTCGAAATTTGAAAGCATCTTCTATGGGCTTATCGCAACTTGCGTCGCCGGACCTGCTCAACTACTCCCGCGATGCAGCTTTTACAACGCCGGACGGATTGGTCAAGGACGTCCATGTTACCAAGTTCCAGCTTAGCATTGATGAGCTGCTTCAAAACGCGCGAAGAGCAAATTCGGAGCAGACTCTCGAGAGTATGCGTCATGTCGTGAAATGTGTACGAGCCATCACGGGCGATATCGATAGCACGTCTCTTTCGCAGATCCAGTCTCCTACCAGTAGTGTGAGTGGCGACATTTTCGCGAGTCCTGAGAAGCAGCAAGCAAAACTCAAGTCTCGCGTCAGTGCTACAGCCAACAACCTCATCACAGCTACCAAGAATCATACTTCATCTGGAGGATTGTCACCAGTCAGTCTGCTGGACGCCGCAGCTAGTCACTTGTCGACAGCCGTTGTGGAGCTGGTCAAGCACGTCAAAGTGCGGCCCACACCGGAAGACGAACTCGAAGGAGATGACGAGGATGCCGATAGGCCCATGCCGTTGAAGTCGAACGTATACAACAACTACAATGCTTCCTCGCCAAGCAACATCAACGACAACACGAATAGCAGCGGTGTCACCTCAGCATACGGTCATCACCGCAGTCGCAGCAGCAAAGGCGGCAGCAGTGATACTACTAGATACAGCGCCTACAGTTCTCCATACAGTGGATACGATGGCCAAACCGGCGGCATGAACGGTGCCAATGGCACAGGCGATAGTGGCATGATTGAGTTCAAGGTATGTTCCTAACAAGCCTAGTAGTCATACCTACTAACGCGTACAGAACTACCTCGAGGATCAAACAGCAACCCTTGTTCAGAGCATACAACCACTAGTTAACCTCATCCGTGCAAACCCCGAATCTACTCCTGGGGATGAGCAGCAAATCTACGATTACATCCAAGACATCTCGCAAGCGGTCGATGACACTGGCAACAAAACCTACGATGCTGTGAACCAGCTTTCCAACCCTGCATTGAAGAAGCATGCGCTTCCCGTTGTAGAGGTGCTTGACGAATGCAGACAAAACATGCTTTCTGTCGACATCAGGGGTGAGGGTCGCGAGAAGATCCCGCCACTTGCGTTCAAGACCGCTAGGGCTCTCAAGGTAAGCTACACAAAAGCAACAGCAACTTGTACACATGCTGATCATAATACAGGAGCTCGTACTTCGCGTAGACCGCATCGAGTCCGGCGAGCTCACTGTCGACCAAACGCTCAAAACAGAGCTATAATGCGACAACTGACACAAACTGATTTTAACGTACGATACGACTACGTCGTATATCTCAGGGCGACCTTTCATTGCAACATGTTTTGCTATTCTTCAGCTTTCTACATCTGGCATGGCGTTTACGGATCCCACGGCCTCATAGCATCCATCAATCTGTGTTTTCTTGGCTACTACCACCAGCAATGCTGGATACCACCTCTTCGATGCGACGTCAGGACACGAGGGCATGCGAGGCTTGGAACCCATTATAGGACATATTATTATTGTTTATTATGACAGTGGTCGGTTTATGATCTTGTGCCAGACTTCATGTAGGCATAGGTTTAGGGCATAGGATAAGCCGTCTTGGATAATCGGCCTATTCAGACTGAACTATGAGGTACTACGAACACGGACGGCTTGTTATATGGTAATATAGCTGAACTAGGAAGAATCTTTAGTTGGTAGTGGAATCACAACACGATTTAGGATGGTCAATCACCGCTACAATCAGTAAGGTGGCTTGCACCTTCCCCACATCAGCGCTTTTTTGGACCCTGTTTTCGCCTCGGCAATTATTGCCAATTGTTTCGCACCATGCGTTCCCACCCTTTCGGACCGTTCCCATGCCTATTGCTCAAGGTGAAGTTGCCCGGCTGTTGTGGTACCAAGGAAACGAATGTAAACGATGACGTCATCATACAGCTGTTACGCGCGTGCGCCTGACGGGGCTGAGACCACATGCCCACGCAGCCACCGCTATTAGGATAGTTCTAGATTGTTGAACCGCTTACACTTGCGCTTCTTCTGAGAGCAGACTTCGATTACCCCTCCAGAAGTCTAGGTCTGTTCAAGCTATACGTCCCACCAGCACTAGAAATCGGAGCAAAGCAAAGAGCAGTCGACAACATGGCGCAACAACTGCAGCCGGCATGGCCTCAACAGAGACCTGCATACAACGATACGATTCTCACCATCACGCACAGCAGCTGTGCGGATCCGTACGTACTCTGGGACAAGGGTACGTATTATATGACCTTTACCTGCGGCGGCCACATCGAGATCTGGTCTGCAGACTCCCTCTTCGATTTCGAAAAGAAGTGCAAAAAGAACGTAATTTGGCGTCCTCCACCAGACCAGCCCTACTCCGCCGATCTATGGGCGCCCGAACTACACTCAATCCACGGTCGGTGGTATGTATACTTTGCGGCTGACGACCCCAAACATGGCAACAAATCGCACCGCATGTATGTCCTTGCTGGACCATCATCAGAGGAGGACCCTCTCGAACCAAGCAAATGGAACTTTTTCGGCCGTCTAGGTGGCCTCCCTGAAGAGCAATGGGCAATCGATGGCACAGTTGTTACGCTCGGTGGTTCCATGCTCTTTGTCTACTCTGGCTGGCCCCTCGGTACGCACGCCGATGAATCTCGCCAGGAAATTTTCATCATCGAGATGGTGTCACCAACAGAATGTACCGGTCATCCCATTCGCATCAGCACACCAGACCTGCAATTTGAGTTTTCTGGTAGCAGCGGCATCAACGAGGGTCCGCAGTTTCTCTGCTCTCCTGATGGCCGTTGGATGGGCCTTGTGTACAGTTGCGCGGGAAGCTGGACACACGAGTACAAGATGAATATCTTGTACTACACTGGCGGTCACCCTCTCGATCCACATTCTTGGGCCAAGTCCAACAAACCTCTTCTCAAAGCCGCTCGCGACGATTCTCCACCCTATGGACCAGGTCACGGAAATTTCGTCCTAGTCAACGGCCCCGGTGGTCCAGAAGTCTGGGGCGTCTTCCACGCTACTGATGCGAAAACGGGATGGGAAGGTCGTAAAGCGCGCGTCATGCGCGTCGGGTGGGGCCAAGGAGGTCCATTTATGGGTTCTGGCGAATGTGGAAGATGTTGTTGTGAAATCGAGCATTTCATCCAAGGTTGTCCTGGGGGCGCTTGTGGAGGCCAAGGTCATTGTGGCGGTGCTGGGGGTGCGGGCGGAGGGTTCATGGAGCCAGGACATCAGGGCGGCAACTCGACGGATGATATCAAGAGGGAGGTAAAGAATCTGATCAAAGGTGGAAAAGGTCTTGTGAGTAAGTTCCTCAAGTGAAGCTTACGGGTAGTAATCACTCAAAAGAAACTGGGGCAATGGTGCCGAGGCATATGGTGATGAACAAGTGCTCGCATACAGGGAGTTGTAGCGGCTGTGGTTGCTTGCGTTTCAACAAATAGGTGATACTTTATAGAAGAGAAAATAGTGCGCGAGTCGTAGATACAAGTACTCCGATTCTTTTTCACTCGGTTTTAAACCATTGTATCTCCGTACTCTTGGAATATCAAATCCCGGGCTTCTCCGCACTCGGTAGCTTTGCTCCCGCCTTTACCGCTTGTCGAATTGCGGAGAACGGTGGAATACCGCCGATCCTCCGCGCGAGAACATCGAAAAGGGACTGGTACTACACCTAACGTCAAGCACCACTATAGTCAATAGCACCGCTCGTGGCGCAATTCGTCCCCGAACGTTTTCATGTCATAGTATTTGGTCAAGATGAGAGGTTGTACGGTTATTTGCCTACGACCTAGCCCTGGAGGTGAGAAAGGAGCAAGGATCTGGCCAAGACATGTAGCCAAGTGATCTCAGCACTTTTCGTTGGCTTGTTGCCTTTCACGGTCACTATTCAATAGGTACTCCACTCTCGGGCGTTGGTCCCCGTGGCGTCAAAAGATGGACGCCATACGAGACGAACCCCGCAGGTAGAATCCACTACCGTCCTTCACATGGCGGAATCGGAACACCGCAATTCCGTAACCAATACGTGAAACGCAAAACTTCGGGAATCCGTTTACTCGTTCCGCTAATTCCATGTCTGTTATGCCAGCAACACGAAAGTTCGGGTACTCGTCAACCCGGTGCCCTAATCTGCCATGTTTGCTTACAGCAGTGGATACTTATAAAAGCTGGTTCTCCAGATTCCCGACCATGGCGAATGCAACACACATACAATACAAAAACGTTCGAAGGTACCCGGAACCTCAGCAGGAACTTCTATCACGATGGCCAAAGTCCAAGGAACCTGCGAACCCCGCTTCGCCAAGGTCAAAGACCTCTTCCAGTCCTATCTCGACTCTGGAGAAGAGCTCGGCGCCTCTGTCTGCGTCAACGTCGATGGCAAAGACGTCGTCGACATCTGGGGCGGTTACGCAGATGAAGCTCGAACTCGCTCGTGGGAGAAAGACACTGTAACGTGTATCTGGTCCTCTACCAAGACTGTCTGCGCCTTGGCAGCTCTGGTATGCATCGACCGCGGGCTACTGGATCCATACGAGAAAGTGTCAAAGTACTGGCCTGAATTCGCTGCAAATGGCAAGGAAGGCGTGGAAGTCCGACATTTTCTTTCGCACGCGAGCGGACTGAGTGGATGGGAGGAGTCCATCACTGTAGAAGATATGTGCAACATCGAGAAGAGCACAAAGCTCCTCGAGCAACAAGCGCCCTGGTGGGAGCCTGGTACGGCGACTGGTTACCATGGCTGGACAATGGGTCACCTCGTCGGCGAACTAGTCCGCCGCGTAACAGGAAAGCCGATTCAAGAATTCATTACCGAAGAGCTCGCCCGCCCACTCACCGCGGACTTCCAACTGGGCATTCCCGAAAAGGAGTGGAACAGAGTCGCTGATATAATTCCTCCACCAATGCCCGCAAAACAAGAGATGCAGGCGTTTGCACTCGATCCAAACAGCCTCATGTTCAGGTCTTTAGGCAAGAACCCTGGTATGGACGCCAACTGGGCCAATCAGTCCCTCTTGAGAAACTCTGCTATCGCCGCAGGAAACGGGTATAGCAATGCCCGCGGCCTTGTCCGCCTCCTCTCCGTCATCTCTCTGGAAAACCGTTCATTCCTCTCCGCCAAAACCATCGACCAAATCTTCTCAACGCAGCAAGAGCACAAGGATCTCGTTATACCAGTGAAGGTTCGTCTCGGACTCGGGTTCGCGTTACCCGCCGAAGGAAGCATGATGGCGAATCTACCTCAGGGACGCGTGACGAGTTCGGGAGGGTGGGGTGGAAGTCAGGTTGTCGCTGATGCTGACAGAAAGTTAACGATTAGCTATGTTATGAACAAGATGGAGGCGGCTGGGCTAGGGCAGCAGGAGGGGGGTAAAGGCGGTATGGGTAATACCAGGACAAAAGCGTTTATTGCGGCAGTTTATGAGGCATTTGGGGTTGAGCCTTGAGAAACGACCTCTTACTTTGGATCGTGAGGAACCCGAATCCTTTAGCTCTCGGCTTTTCGCTGATAACGTTGTTGCTGCTGTTGGTTGACAACTTGTTTTGGCCATGCCATCCATTCAGCCCAGTACGATCCTAGGCAATCATCGACCACATCGACGATACTCTTCCCACAACTATCTGTCCACCAATCCTGAAGAATCTGCTCTAGTAGTGCACCAAAATAGGCAAAGATGAGCAAAGCCAAAGGCTGCCTTTGCCGCTGTAGCTTGAAGTACTCTTTGGGGACTACTGATAACCAGACAAACGGCTGTACCGATGAAAGAAAATATCATTCATTAGTCAAATCGTCCATTTGGGATAGAGAGAGATATTGAGTAACTTACAGCGGAATAGCCACCATTGTATCCCCACTCCTCTTGTTGCGTCTCCCAAGTATTGTTGAAATGTACCTCCCACGCACTCATCTTTCTTAACACGTACAACGCCTCGTCGTAAATTGCCTTGTGTTCGTCGTCCGCCCAAGTTTGTTTGATGCGCAACAAGTGCTCGTCATCCGGCCCAGGGTGTACGTCAGGGTCCATAGTATCCCAGTCCTTCAGATGGAGCGTTGATCGCAAAGGTCCTTCTTTGAGGTACTCGTATACCGGACGTACCACGGTCCCTACGCCGTGGATTAGTGGTATCCATTCTGCACCTAGGATACGCGATGTACGAGCTGAGATGCTGGCACTGTCGCCATCATGCTGTATGCCCACCATTTCGTCTGAAAGTTTGGAGAATGTACAAAAGGCGTAGAAAAACATGAGTGTTGAAGTGGCCAGTATTGCATCAGCATTTTCTGGCCTGATAGAGTAAGTGTCTGCCCTGAACCCGCTAAGAGCGAGCGTGTGGTGATGCGCAGCAATGTGTAGATTTGCGCGTCTATCGCTTGGACGAACATAGGCAATATGTAAAGCTGAGAGACTGATGAGACTATGCATCATGTAAGCGTGGTTATATGCGATTTCTGGGTAAACATCCCGCCAAAGTCGGTTGACTGCTGGCACGCCCGGTAGTATCGAATGGCTCGTGGCTACTGTCCAATGGTGCAACAAAGACATGTCTTTGAGCGAAAACGAGGGGATAATTTTCGTTTCTGAGCATGGTGTGCTGGCCGCGAAAGGATCGTTCTGAGGTGTAGCCAAGTGTAGTAACGCATCTGGAGTTGTTGGTGGCAGTCCGGGAGATGTTGCGGCTGCGCTTGAGCTTTTGGCTCGCGGTGGCACCAACTCTGGATATACACATGCAACTTCATGCCGGACGCAGTGCGAACATCGCGGCTTTTCTTCGTCGCACTATGTCGTGCGTCAGAACAGGTGTTCGCATAGGAAATGAGCCATACCTTGATTCGGCGACGTTTACAGGTGCCACAGCCCGTCCGCGATTTTGTGTGAGCTTTTCTCTTCAAAACCATTGAGTCTGACCAATTGCAATCCCCGCTTGGCTCGTTGTGTAAGAAAAAGGAGTGGAAGAGGTACCCAGGCGACGGGAGGGTAAACGAGAAACGAAGAACGAAATACGCAGCGGTGGAGCCTGCATTAGCAGTACAGATAAAAAGGAACGGATCTAACCCGATATAGTTTGGCCAACAGGGTTCCGGCTGGTTGTACTAACGGACGATTCCGACCCCTTGACACAACAAGATCAACTTGCAACATCCGCAGGTTATAGTCGTTTATATGACTCGCATACTGGAGACCTTCTTGTGTATCCGTAATTCATTTGGATCTGGAAAGTGCGCTTCCCAATAATGTCTAAAACCCATGCCCAAACCCATGCCATGACAACCAAACGCCTTGTGAATGCTGGGAATCTTTTTCGCCGCTAGTAGAATGATACTGCAAAGAGCGCGGTTACATTGATGCCATCAAGCTCTCTCGTACAGCCCAATAATCTCGCTATCCAACTTTTTCGCTGCCCCATGGTTCGTCCCGAACACGTCATCTGCACGTACAACATGAAACAAAACCTGAACCACGAACATGGGTAGCGTATCGAAGATATACATGTAAACCTCATGAGAAGCCAGATATCCACTGTGGCCCTGTGCAAACTCAATAACGCGATAGATGCATCGGAGGATGATGACGACGGCCGCAATGGCAAGAAGTTTGTACTACCATACCGTTAGTGTATATTTCCTTGACGAAAAGGGATGTATGGCTCGAAGTAAGAAGAAGGGTGCAAGAACCATAATGAGAGAGAGACTTACCAAAGCCGGCCACCCATACTTTCCATACTGTGGGATGGTATGTCTCTGTGGCGAACTCCTCATCCTCATATAGAAGATGACACTAATCACCACAAAAAACCCAAAGAACAACAACTGCACAAACAGTCCGAGCAACATGATCTTCTGTCCCATGTCTGTCATGCTAGCCTGCGCCATCATACCTCCACCACTGGCCTGCATGAGGAATGCGAGGACATCACCGCAAACAAAGATCTTGGTTACCCGTGTAGGTCGGATGATTGATGCGTGTTCAGCGTTTACGAAGATGACGAGGCGTCCGTAGATCATGTAGATTGTTGCGGCGTAGAGAGAGGGAGGCAGGATTATGAAGAGCGATTGAAGGATGTAGGTCATCAGTTTGGCGGGGGACTGAGCAGAAAGGTAGCGGGCTGCGTAACCGACCGTCATCACTGGTAGACCGTTAGTTCATGCGAAGTTCTGGAAAACGTGTTGAATGTACGTAAGGGAAAGAGAACGTACTTATTGCTCCGACGACGAATGCGGTGTAAAACCATGCTCGTCCTCTGATCATCTGGAAAAGATGATAGAGTGTACTTAGGCCGAAGAGCCCAGCAAAGAGGATGGCGCCGACCTCACTAGGGGAGTAGGGATAGAGACCATTGTTTCCGGCTTGGGAAGGTGTGTCACCTGCCATTGTGATATTCCGAGGGTACTCTCAGTTGAAGATGTCTAGAAGTGCAGTACAATGGGGTGAAGAGGAAGCGAGCACGTCTTACAGAAGAAGGTTAATTGCTGTAAACGAACGTAGAAAGAAAGAAAGTCGTGTGTAAGAGAATGAACAGATGAAAGTAGATGAAGTGAATGTGTGGTTTGCAAGACTCATCAACATGCATACCACTTCTCCTTATACAACTGAAATCCTGCTCGCAAGTTGCGCCCAAAGTGCACAAGCCTGTGTAAAGATCCACTGCCAGACGAATACGCGGATAGCCCTACGGCATGAGACCGTGCGCTCAGGAACAAGATGCGGGATCCACTTTCGCGTACCCTGAAACCCTGCATCGCCCGGCGCTAACGAAATACGATATACGGGCACGATCTAGAAGATTGGTTGTCTCGAGGATTTGATGCGGTACCTCTAAGCCTTCTACATGACGTTGCCATCACTGCGCCACTGCCCAGAAGTACGAAACAGATAGTATTGCGAATCCTTACATCGCCGTTCCTCCATTATTCCTTCGGGCGTTCCATATCACGCTTGTAGAAGGTAAAGCGATCCATAACCACAGTGATGCTCGACTACTCAGGTCGCCAGTATGCACTCTCAATTTCCGCTTGCGTAAGCCCAACAAAAGCAGACGCATATCTGATCATGAGCCATTGCTCTACATGTGATATGTCCGCGTCTCGCATAGCAAGCGAATCGACCGACATATCGGCATTTTCTAGAGGTAGCAGCGCGGACGTGCTATAAGCGGCAGAACTCTTCGGCACTTCTTCATCTATCGAAGTCTCTGATCGCGCAAGTGGGCAGCGATCAAGAGACGGAAGGTTCTTCTGGATAGATCCGTGGCTCTTCGTGTCAGGTGATGTAAGCGATTGTGCGCTCGCAGTATCTGTGGATACATCGGAATGTTGCAAGGACCGGCGCCTCCTTGCGTCTGTGAAACCCTTGGAAAGCGCTGACCACGACGTACATTGATCTAGAGGGAATTTATTGTTGTCGTCCCTCAGTTCGGAGGTGACCATGTACGGCACTGGGGCTTTTACCTTCATAGATCGTGGTTCTGCGTCGTATTCCAACGAATTGGCTGATGATACTGGAACGTTTGCTTTAGCTGGCAGTGATTTCGCATCCATGGGAACATGGCTTTTCGTATTGGGTATATCTTTGCCAAAGTTGCGATCATTCTTGCGCTGCTTCTGCTTCTGCGGCAAGTCTTCGCGCACTCCGACCTTTTGCCAACTATCCAAGGATTTTGCGTGATCCTCTTCTTCGCGATTTGGAGAGTCACCACAACTACCATGAAGTGTGCGCTTCTCAGCTGATATTCCGGTGTACACGTTTGCTGCGATTACCTTGCTCTCTTGCGCTACAGCCTCCTTGTCGCGTGAGTCTTCCCGAGCGGGACCTTCCTCGACTGACGTATTGTCGGTGGGATCTCTAGCCGACGTCAAGCAGACGCCATCGTCATCAGTACTGCCACAATCTTCGTCCTTCAATACTTCTACCATTGTCGTCCTCATGCTAGTGGCATTGCCGCCGCTATTGGCGTTGTTGCCTATGACCGATCGCTTGTACTCCTCCACGACAGACGACTCCGATCGCTCAACAGCTCTGAGTTTCTTTAGCTTCTTCTTCATACTTTTCCTGTCCTTCTTCGATGGCTTCCGCTCGCTCTTCTCAAGCGGCTGTTGTACGGTAGGCAAAGACGGAAGTATCTCGACAGTGGCTGCAGAAGATTGCTGATGAGATACCAGCTGCTCCCCAGGTACTGGTTGAGTCTCAAGCGGGTGGTGCTTTGGCAAAGCTGGATCTTGCACCGGCTCAACATCTCTATCACCCTTCGATTTACTCTTCCTTTTCCTCTTCGATCTTTTCTTTTCACCTTCTTCGACGGTCCCTTGCGATTTCGAAAGATTGTCCTTCCGCTTCAAGACTAATGGCCGCGACTGCGGGTATTCCAATGGCACATCCTCTCGGATATGCCTGTAAAAGGACTCCCAAAATACCAGACTTGGCGTTGACATCGGCTTAGTACTGTATTGAGGAAAGTTTTTTGCGTCGTAAGTGTTGTACATCTGAACAAGACTGTGCCACAGCGTCTCCACTCCAGGATGCCTGTGTTGTAGGTAATCGAACAAAGTTTTGCGGGCTTTCGCGCCATCCATACTCAGCTCGTGTATGTCGTGTAGGTCGTGCAGAAGTTGAGCATCGATCCAGATCAATGATGAAGAGCCAGTAGCTAAAGGACGAATATAGACCTCAAGCGCCTTGAGCGCATGGCCAAGTAAGGGACCGACGAATTTGAATTGCGGATTGTGCAGTATAGCTCGACAATGTGCTGTCGCATCTCGCTTGACTCTCTCGCGGATCGTCGTAGGTATCTTCTTGTACTTTTCACACGTTACACGATTTACCTATACCGTTGCGTGTACTGCACACCATAAGACTTCGAAGGGCTCCAGGTCGGGTCGTGTGCGGGTCAGAAAAATGATAAGGTCTGCGATGTCTGCAGCGTAACGGAGAGCCAGAAATTCTCTGGCGTTTTTATACTCTTCGTTGAGGGCTGAGGCTACCTGCAACGGAATGCCACCAAGCAGGTTACGTGCTTGAAGGAGCGGTAGAACATTGTCGGTCATATGATCTGCAGGAAGGAGGAAATTGAAAAAGATGATGGCAGGGTCCATCGTGGCATTCCAGATGACTTTGTCGCTATCGATCTCGAACGAGCCGTCCCAAAAGCCGCAACATTCCTTGTTGAATATTGACATGCTCAGAACACAATCCCTGGCCCGTGATTGTGGATTCTCTAGCTCTAGGGGTAGAATGTCTATGAATGAGATCATCACATGATACTATCTGTTCAAATCCCTGTTCCCTACGCTTGAGACGGCTTCTGGACTCATGATGACAGGATTTTGGCTCAATGTATCCTTGTATTCTGCAGCCTCCGGTGGTGGGTCTTCAGATGATGGGTGGCCAGAAGATGTGTCGTCAGGCAGCGGCGGTTCGACGGTTGGCCCACCAGTCGCGCGTTGGGCCTTTTTGTAGAGGGCATTGCGGTATTTCTCCTGTACTTTGAGGTAGGTAAAGTTTTCGACGGGCAACGGCCAGTATTCGTCGGCAATATAGCGGCATATCCGCAACTCGAGAACACCTCGCTTGGCCTCTGGAATGCCGTCTAGGTAGTCTCCGATAAACTTGCCTATTGGCAGCAGTTTCTCATTAAGAACCTGAGCATGCGACCTGGTAGCAAAGTCCAAGTTGCCTGGCGGCAGACTCTCGGGCGTCAGCGCCTTCAGCGCCTGCAGGTCTGCGAGAATGGGTGCTAATATATGGCTTAGTGAAGTGTGAGAGCCTTCGCGAACTTGCGACACCATCTGCGCTCTGTGGCGGTCGGCGTCTGTGGACGGCAGGAATCGATTGATGTTGCGGGATAAGTTGCCGAGTCTGAGCGAACGGAGGATAGAATGCATAGGATCTGAATCGAGTGTAATTGCTGGAAGCGACGGGCTACGAATAATCGATGGTTCTGCGACGGTGAAAGAATCGTTGTGGTACATACTCGAGGTCGGCGAATAGCTGCATCCCACCCCTTCATCGTGGAAGTCGCTCTCGGACAGGAGTAGCGGCCTCGCATCCAAGGCTGCTTCCTCATCCGCAATCTCAACACGCGGGCCAAACGTCCATCTTATCCCATTCATTGAAGCGTCTTCCATTGTTTCCCAAGTTCGGGTGAGCGCAATGAGGACGATGGAGAGGACGGAAGATAAGTTGCGGTTCAAGCAGTCGAACAGCATTGGCTTGCTAGATGTGACTTGCTATCGGGCCACGTGCTTTGTTGGGAAGGCGTGATTGAGGGAGACGATTTGAGCGAGGAGGTCGCGACTGTAAATTAAATCAGCGTTTGTTTGCTCGGGCGCGAGCGGGTACGCGAACAAACGCGAGATATCCCGTAGCTAAGTAGATAAAGATAGCGATGACAATGACAGAGAAAATATACGAAAGGAAGGTCGGGTACAGAAGTTGATTTTCGGGCCCCCAAGAACAATGGAATGTCTGCAGGTAATATAATACAATAAATGTGTTCAACTTGGTAAGTATGTCTTACAAGATCGCCGACTCACCCGCTCGTGTCCTTGTACAGTGGCGGGTCGCTGGACCTTCCTGTCGCCTCTTCTGCAGAGACAAGACGAATCTTTGTCTTCCATGACACCCATACGGGCTGGGCATCTTTGCTGTATGGATGTTCGCTATCATGCAGATTGTCATCTAGGATAGCTGTGAGCCACCAAGGCGTGAGATTTCTGAGGAATTGTGATGAGATGATTGTATACTACGGTTAGTGTGAAATCCCTCGGCCCTCTCTCCAGCCTATAGGTATAAGCGCTGCTGCGACCTGCCCTACACCCCTTTCCGTTGCGAGTAGATTGAACTGCGCCGCCGCGTTCCTAGTATCTTGAACTTCTAGTCGTATGCCCAAATCATTGAGGTATTTGCGAACCGCAGGCGCAAGGGGGATAGTGTTGGGGCCGGTGCCGACGATGAGCAGATCTGCCGCGCCATTGTCAGTTTCCATTCTTGCCAAATCCTTGTAGGGAGACCCTAAACATACCAGGCTTTGGATATAGCAACTCCAGCACTCCCCAAGCCCGCTCCTGCACTTCCCATTGGCCCTTTGCATTCAGCAGTCTGCCCGTCATCATATCATCTCCTGTGCCTCCTCCAGCAACAGTACCTTCTTTCCTTCCTTCGCGTAGCCATGGCCGCCATCGATATGCTTCACCGCCTATTAAGAGAATTCCGCACCCGCTAATGCGCATCTGATTGTTGAGTGCGAAGCCATCGCCTGTGCAGGCATCGATTGACGTAGCAGGCGCAACTGTATTTCGGAGGACGTCGAGAGCGCTGAAGTCAGTCTGTGTGTCTTCATCACTCTTGGGGCCGCGATCGCGCGTTTTGGGAGGTTTGGATTGGAGAAGGGCGGGGCGTGTCGTGTGTAGGAAGCGTGCTTGTCGTGCTGATGCGACGGCCGAGGGCTTATGTTTTGGCAGACTACGACATGATGTCTGCGCTGTACATCTTGAAAAGAGACGCGTGCATTGCAGTAGGCTTCGCTCCATAGTCGTTGTATGCAATTGATTGTTGTGGCGTATCTCTATGGACAGACCGAAAGTTATGCTAAAGGCCATGATCGATGCTGTCATCGATGCACAAGAGAGCTTGGACCAGCCAACAAGCGAGGCGTCTTGATACAGCCTGCCTCGCCTTACACTCCCCCACTCGTCGCCTGCTCAGAATCATGTACAGATGTATGCCCATGTGACCATTCCATACAGCGAGCCTTGTGGCAGCATGACTCTCCAACCGATGCACGTGTGGACCTTTGTTCCTGTGCCCGCTATTTCACCCCTAGCTACCCCTTGCGACACCTGTTGACCATCAAGCAGGCAGTGGTGCTTAGCAGCCTCTATTGTCTCATCGACGGGCATGCCAGATATCTTCACGTTCCTCCTCGTCATCTGAGTCGAATGTTGAAGGAAGCTCCGTACAGTCCAATCCCTCGGACGCGAATTCCTCCGCCAACGTCAATCTTCTTTTCTCCATCGATCTTGTCTCAAAGGACGCTGTGAGCTCTGAACTGGTGTTTACTCGTCTCGGCGCTTGCCTGAAAAACTGGATAGGTGCTGTGCTCGTTTTCGGTCTGGCATCCTTATCTTGCTCGCTCACTCTCATCCAGCTCATGTCTGTTCCTCGCCTTCGCTCGCGATGGTCATGAACGCGAAACTTGACTGGCTGTACGATGGGCTTTGGCTGATCTGCGCCCAAGTAGCACCACTCGCCTGCCGGAGGGTTGTAAGTGGGCGTCATGCCGCGATCTCTCAAGAGG
>Ga0058698_10000530_pt1 | contig 20816 bp, 19 predicted proteins | sample AgamicAsSfe_FD_67288 | JGI IMG/M metagenome (GOLD analysis project Ga0058698, IMG submission 67288) | Agave microbial communities from Guanajuato, Mexico - As.Sf.e | ecosystem: Host-associated > Plants > Phyllosphere > Phylloplane/Leaf | place: Guanajuato, Mexico | collected 2012-05-30
TGTGTGTGTGTGTGTCCAACTCTCGGGAAAAGGCGAGTCGTGGATGTATATGTTCAGAGCGTAGGAGGGAGGATCGACTGGTATAAGCCCAGTACGTGCCGCAGTTCAGGGAGATAATATGGTCGATATGAGCGGTTAATGGATAGGCTGCGCCACTTCTACGTCGTTCGTTCCTTCGGTCGACTAGCTTCCCGAGAGGGAGGTGTGTCGCGTGTGGAGAGGGTTGGCAACGGGTCTTGTTTCAGATGTGTAAGGCGTGGATGTGTTAGGTTTCAAGATGGGATGGATGGAAGGGCGGCTAATGGGAGGTGGCTGAACCTCGACGGTATATACTCAAGGAAGTGGCTTGATGGAAAATAAATGGAAACTTATGAAAACAGAGATTCGATAAATGAATGACGCAAAAGAAAGAATCAAAAGAAAAGCGACGACTATTGTGGCTGGGGCAGATCCAGAATTCGAGGTTGGGGAGGTCGGGATGAGGTATGCAAGGGACGCGTGGATAGGAGTGGATCGCGACCCGTGCCCTGCAGGGCTGGAAAGCTTGTTCCTTGCAGGCCTGGCTGGATGTGGCGGACCTCACTCCGCGACGTCGACTGCCAAAATGTGGCTGTAGCATTTATCGCTTTGGAAGCTGCGCGTGAGCTATGATGCAACAGTCGGTGAGGTTCATTCTACTGTGTTGAAACCTGTGTTTTCTAGTACATGTATCGGGCATACTCGAGCACGTGCGCTACCGTCAGACAGCCATGGCCCGCCGCCGCCGCTGCCGCCGCAGAAGCCTTTTTTCTTTTTTCGTGTATACCAAGATATTGGTAGATCAAACTTTAAACAAGTTGAGGAGAACTTCACGGCACAACAGACCGCACAATGGAGACAAAATGATGACAAGTTTAAAATGTATTCAGTACTGTCGGGAGCCAGCGTCGCTGACTCTAAAGCTGGGAAAATGATAAAACACAGAGTAAACGTTGTGGTATAATGCCACCAGACGCCGAATTACATGCCCAGTAACGGATTCACTGCCATACTCTATACTTCCACCGTGTTCCCCGTATGTTTCGCAATATGGCGTCCTGTGAGGTCATATTCCTGCAACCAACACTGAAAACGCCCAAAGGCATCAACTCCGATCCCATGCTTCAAGTTCAGATGAAACGGATTACACAGATAGAAAGGAGAAGGAGCGAAAGGAAAGTCTAATGTAACAAGTTGCGGAGAGATGGGCTAGCACTTGCCCCGGTATTGGCGCGTTCGGTGGGCGCCGACGTCACTGCTGGAGCATCGCGCATCACCGTGTCCATGGGTGTTGCCGGTCTGCCAGGGGCAGGGCTACCGTGGTGCAGTACGGGGTACTGCGCGACTGCTGGAGGAGCAGTGAATGGGCTTTCACGCGAGGCCGGATGGGCATGAGGATGAGTTGGCGAATACGGAATCGTCCGTGGGGATTGCATAGCACCGTTGACCATCATTGCGCCGTTGTTATGATGTAGCTGGGGAGGTCCACTAATAGGCGGTCCTGAGTACGGTGGCCGAAGCCCTGCGGCTGCTATCGCAGAGTGCATTGGTGCACCTGAGAAAGCCGCGTAGCCATTCGGCTGAGGTGGGTACGGTGCATGGAACGAAGGGATATGACCAACAGGTGGGCCCTGTAGTGGTGGTGGTCCGTATCCATTCCCGTTGGGTAGATGGTGCGGGGGATGTCCAGGTCCCGGAGGGACACCGCTATGCCAGGAGGGTAGCGGAGGGGGCTGGCCTGGTGCGGGACCACCTGGTAATGTCCATCCTCCTGCTAAGGAGGGAGGTGGAGGTGGATATGGTGGTATCTGAGTTGCCGGCAAAGGGTATGTCTGCGGTGGCTCTTTGAAGATCGATACCGACCTCGCTCGCTCTTCCTCGTCGTCAGTCGTACCATTTTGTTTCTTCCAATGACACTTCTGGCATATATACGAAGCTGAGGAAGCAGCGTCCACATCAGTATTCAACCGCAAAGTGTTATGCGCAGGTGGAGCGACAGCTGGCGCATCCGTCATTGGCCGATCGTCTTGGCCATTGCCATTGACGATTCGACCCTCTTCGACAACAGGCTTCTTCTCAACGTGGCCGTTTTGGTCTGTCTGTCCATCACGGTCAATTGGTCCATCTACCACACGAGGCGCTTGTGTTGCTGGCATATCTGCGTCAACTTTCCACCATCGCGGACTAGCTTCAATCTTGCAGCGCACACATTTACGCTCAGGCTTGGGCGCAGGAGGTTCGGCAGATTCTTCTTTGACTGATATGCCAGCGTTCGATTGTCGACCACGGGCCGATGTGGGCGTTGGCGCGGTGACTGCGGATGCTCTGCGATTAACTGGGGTCGGTGCAATTTGGGGCACGATGCGTGTCGACTGGTCTACCAAGTTGGCTTTGCGCGCAGTGCCTGTCAAGGTAAGATCGGCCTGCTTGAATTCGCGCGCGAATAATTGCAATGCGATCAGCTCCGTCCCTTCCACTTCCTCGTTCATGGGGTGAACAACAGTCTTGGGGGTATGTTCTTTGCACCAGATCGCCGCAATCAATGTACCCGTTTCTCCGTTCATGGTAACCGTTGGCACTGCATCCCTCCGAGAAACCTTGACTGGTGTCATGTCGAACCCGAACGTGTAGCCGTTGCTGTGGGCACAACCAACGTGAAAAGTCGCATGGCATTGCAAGCAAGATGCACAGGCGCCCTCAGTCGTCTTGCACAGCTTGCAGACTGCGTCGTATCTAAGTGTTGGTGCTCCTATCCCCTCCACCATGTCAAGACGCGTTGCGCTGCTGAACTTGATCTCGGGATGCCAAATTGCACAGTACACATGTACCCAGTTATTGTCGGCAGTGCGCTTGAGTGGCTCCCGGGGCACAAGCGGCCGGCCCTTTTCCTGCTGTCGGAGGCGATACTCGTCCTTGGCTCGGTCAACAAGCTCCTTCTCTAGGCGCTCCTTTTCGCGATCGCGATCAGTCTTCTTCTTGTGGGTAATCTTCGGCTGTTCATAGAACTCTTGCTCGGTATCCTGCTGTGGGCAGAGGACACACTCGTACGTCTGACTAGTCAGCAGTGTTTCGACAATACTCAGCATGTAACTTACATATGACACGCTCTCTTTCTTGTCGTTCTTGCATGTATCACAGTACCATTTGTTCGCCTGTCGTGTTTCCTCAACACCGTAACATCGTTTGTGGATAGTCAACCGACAGGCCGCACACTCTAGACGGGAACCTTCTGACGATCGACAGACGGCGCAGGGCAAAGGCCTTAGTTTCGGAGGCGAAGGAACTGGTGGGGGTGTAGGAGCCTTGGGGGCTGCAGTAGACTTTTCCTTCTCCTTCTTCTTCGAGACAGGCTCGTTGACTGGAGTGGTCGTTCCGCTGTCTCCGTTGGTCATAGCAGCAGTCTTCTGTTTTTTCTTGGGCGGCTCTGCAGTCGCCTGGGCAGTGGCACTCGGAGCTTCGGCATACTCGGGGGTACCGTTCTTGGAGCTTGGGTCTGACTGCGCCGCGTAGACCTCCCGTAGGAGCTCCTCATCGATGCGTCGCTTCCATGCCTTTCCTCCACCTTGCGCGACTTTCTTCGCAATCTCGTCGACGTTTTCCCACGTTACTGCATACTTGCGCCATAGGTTGGCACAGCGTAGGCAAAGCGCGATAAGGAACCCGGTCTTGTCCTTGGACCGACCATCAGGAGGTATCATCTGGCCAGGTGTCACACCAGGCGCACGTCTCCATTGGCGAGAATGGCGGACCGTGCAGAACTTGCACTGGAAGAGACGCTTGCGCTGTATGGCCTTTGCACTGTCAAAGGCCGAGTCGTCTGCGTTGTCCGCAACATCGTCAACAAGTCGGGACTGTGCATCAGGCTCCACCTTTTTGGTACGCCCTTTTCGGCTGCTGTAGGAGCCCCAGATCTCCCTTCCTTTGGGTGTCTTCTTCCACATGTAGTAGTAGCGTACGGCATCGCCGTAGAACATAGTTTTGCTGGTGTGCAGGCGGACGAGCCTGATCTCCGAACCGTATTTTGCGACACCCTCATTCCACTTCTTTTCTTCTTCCTTGGTCAGCTCAGGCTCTTTCAAGTCTTTCCGCTTGTCGATCTTTTTGACATGCTTCAACGCTACATCTGCATCGTACTGGTGCTTGGTAAAGAGCGCCAAACACCGATCCAAAAAGTTCGTGTTGTACGGTTCTACGCCAACGTGCGATTTAGCCAAGGCTCTCGCTCGGTCCATGTAAGCCTTGACTTGGTCCTCCGTGACGGTCGGCGCGTTATCTTCTCCTCGCGTAGAGTGTACTCCTAACGGTGGCATCTTGAACATCAATTCCGCGGTACATTCCTTGTCCTTGTTCGGAAGATCTTGACCACGGCGAACGTATCCAGGCGGCTCGTCCATCACCCACTTAGGGCGCTTAGCCTTCTCCGCCTTGTCTGCTTCGATCGCAGCCACCGTCTCTTTCGAAAGCTTGCCTTCCTTCTTGTTACCGGCAGCCTTGACGTAGCGTTTCTTGATCTCCGCCGGTTTGACCAACTCCACAGGATGACCGTGCCAGACGTTGACGTTAGCTTGGTGTCGGGGTCCTAACCTAGAACTCGCGCGAGGGTAGATGGCTCGATCGTCGTACTGCAGTGCGTCCTCTACTCGGCAATGTATGCCAAGGTACCGCATGGGCCACATCTTAGCCAAGGCTATCTCTGCCTGTGTAGCAGGATGTGTGTCGATTTGGGAATCCAGATCCGGCGTGGTCGCATTGGTGTCGCCGCTCGCCTCCTCCTCTTCTTCGTCTATGATTTCTTCTTCCTCTGCATCCTCGTGGGTGGTACCCAACCGAGCCTCCAACTTCTTCTCTTGAGCTCTACTACATGGACCGCAAGCCCAAGCGAAACCACGAGATGGTTTCTTCAGAAGTGGCGGACGTACGCAGTTCATGTGATATGTGTTGTGGCACACAGCACATTCTACGGAGTCATTCCTGTTTGGGTTAGCTTTGTCACGTGTGGAAGCAGATGAGAACTTACGCTGCGCAATATCCGACACAACGCTTGCAGCTCTTGACGGCGCTAGTTAGTTCCTTCACCCGACTGGTCTCGAGACAAATGTACTTCCATCGCTCATCCAGTGCTTTCTTGACCTTGTCGGGTACATTGATGACTGATGAGACTGGAATAACATCGTACCAGCGGTGGATGAAGCGATCGAAAACCTGGTTGAACCAGAAGCTGTCTTTGGTTTTGCGGTACTCGTCCAGATCGCCGATCTCGCTCCGATGCAAGATTTGGCACTTTCCTCGTAGAGATGCAAGGGGACAAAGATCCGAGTGCATGGTCGCATAGACCAGACGAGTGTCATTGTTGTAGCGCTGGACATCTCGTGGGCGGTAGAACCAATTAACTCGCATGGACTCTATCCGCTTCTTGGGGTCGTTGTCGACGTGGATAAACTCCATGACCCGGCAGAGGTAGTAGGGCTCGCCGGGCGGCTCGCACACGAGGTACACTTGATCTGCACATCCAATTAGAAAACGGAAAACAAGCCGCAAGACGTGGCTGGCGTAACGGAGCGACCGTCAGCTGCAGCCAAAGCAAATCAAAACTTACCATTAACGGAAACAATCTGACCATCGTCTGCTTCCAAGTGACCATCGACGAGGAAAGCGCCAGTGTTTTCGAAAGTCATCATGTTGGACTCCCGCGCGCTGTTGGCGGCTACCATGGCGCTGGCATGGCTTCCGCGCTTCGCCCCTGCTTGGCTTGGCGCAGCGGCGCTCGCGTGACTACCATTTGCGCCGTTGGCAGCAGCATTTTTGCGCCGTTTGGTTGCGGGTTGCGGCTGTGGTGTGCTGGACTGAGTTGTTGCAGCGGTTGTTGATGTGCCGGAAATATTGGGATTCGGCGCGTTTTCTTTAGTGTTGGATCCGGAATTACCCCACGATGCATTGCCTTGTGCAGAGGCGGAACCTTTCTTCCCACTCACACTGGGAACATGACCGTTTTCGGGAGCCACAGAATTACGCGACGGCGGATCAGATACGTTGCCATTCGCGGCTACAGCTCCCACTTCAAAGTCCATTTCGGTGTCTTCAGCATAATTAGGTCGCGACCTGCCAGGACGGCCGCGCGATCGCGTACCGTATGACGATGGCGCCTCACCATTTTGATCTGGCTCTTTTGATGATGCTTTGGACTGATTTGAAGTACCGTTGGTGGCCTCCAGTGATGGTTGCACGTCTTCCATGGCAGAAGACGCGTCGTCGGGATCCTGTGCAGGGTGCTGTACCTCCAAAGAAGCAGCAGGTGTCGAATTTCTAGTGGAAGAAGCCTTGCTAGTTGATTTTGAAGGTGCTGTTTCTGATGCAGCGTTGGGTTGATGTTGTTGATTGCTTTGCACATCCTCTTCGTTGCGCGGTGATGGTGCATTGGACTGGTCCCCAGCCGTCGAAGACGGAGCCTCGCCTTCGCCGTTCTTCGTGTCTGCCATGTCGAGTTCTAAAGGGAAGGCAGAATCAATAGAAGGGCCAGGCCAAAGAACGTCGAAGAACCCTTTCAAGGCAGGCGCGGGCTGTCGCCAGGGTTGTCGCTAAGAAGAAGCCCGTCAAGTGCGGATATCAACGCAGCATGAGAAGGCCCATCAGCGCATACACGCGATTTTGGGATCAGCAAGTCAAAGTTAGATATTTGTGAGTTTTTGGGCCGTTGGCTTGATGGAGCCGATGGCGAAACCGGTGATTGTTTCGCCGTCAGGCGAGATAAAGCGTGGTGTGGGGGAGAATTAGTGAAGAAGGGAGCAGTGGTTGAAGGAATCGAAGATGGCGGACTCGCTGTAGTATGGGTCTAACGGTGCCAAGCTAGGCCCAAGGCTACGTCCGTGGGACCTAGTTCTTTCTTACGCATATCTCATCTTTCTCATCGGTGCTGCTAACAACAGCACCCTGACGACCAGGCCCGCATCCACCCACGCCGTATGGATGCGCCGTTCCGTCACGGATGGGGGCGCTGATGGATCTCTCGTCACGATGTGTTCTTTTGATGGTTTTTGCACGTTCATGTTCACACGCTTCGTCCATGAACGATCTCCACCACCCCTGTCCAACATACACCGGCAACGCGCCCATCATGCGGCGACTATCTCTGTTATTCGCAGTTGCTCCGCCTGTCTCAGCCATGCCGACGGTAATAGACCATTGGCGTGCGAGTATCGGCAGAGTTGCTACTCAGTCTCATCAAATTGAAGCACCACAATCATCACATATCAACGGAAGCGTGCGCCCCATCAGACGACAGGGCCTGTTTATCTGGTATCAAGTGCTGCGATGATGGTGTGGGCGCGGCGAGGAAGTCTCGAGGAGGCGATGTATGGTGCAAGTGGTTCGTTGTCTAACTCGATTTAGCGCCGACAAGGGTCGACTTCCTTCGTTAGACCTCGCTGCTCGTTTGGCAGACCCGTGGATGGATGGGCTTGATGCCGAATCTTCCACAGCACACATTGCGTCACACAAGTTAGCAAAGTCTGAACAGGCACCTCTTGCCCGCGCACCTGTCCGGAGACGCAGAGCGCCTTGTTCCTTTATTGTTATTCCTTTCCGCGGCCCTGCCTCCACTAGGCCCGTTCGCGTCTGACTCTCTTACACATCCACCTGTTTCCGGCCACATCAGCCTGGTCTCAGACGGCCCGATCACCTCTATCGTCGACCCCCGCCTGGTGGTGAAGGTCGAATAACGCCCATGGTTGTGTCGCACATCTGCCTGCAATTGCAGTGATGCAGCCGTTCGGTTCGCGGGATTACCCAGCGGCATTACTAGGTCCGCAGACAGGGGCGCTAGCAGACGCATTCAATCATCTCGTGTCCTGCCCCCCTTCGAAACACCCAGCCGCACCTAGCCAACCCTCATCGGCCGCATATTGCCCGCTTCTCATTCGCCGTATCCGGCCTTCGCTAACGTGATCGCTGGCGCACATCAGCTTGCGCATCATTGCAGCGACGTTGGGGACCATGCAAACTCTTTCAGCGAGCCTTCCATCAAGACTGTCCTCATTTAACAATGCGGCACGACAGCTATCTAGTGATTGCTGATGTTGATATGCCCTTCAACCCGTGTTGACTATTGCAGCGAAGCTACACCTCAGTGACCTACTGAAAGGATCGGTTCTGTGCGGAACGCAGCCTATGTTCCTTCGCTGGGCATTCCCGAAGCTGGAAGCATTTGGAATGTACTGCCAATTCAGAAGCCGGCCAAGCGACCGAAACTCAGCTTGCGATCTTTTACCATGTACCATGCTACTGTGCCAAGAAGATCCCAAGAAGATTATGGGAACTTATTGTCGAAATGCGCCTTGCAGATCAATCGATGCTAGCAGCACCAGAAGATGCGATGGCTAACTACGATTCCGACATGGCTCTCCAACCATAAGCAGATCGTTGCTTCAAAGATTGTTTGCTTAGACCTTAGGAGTTGCGACACTGCCTGGCTCATCCGTGTGCCTGTTTACCAACAAACATACAGTAGTAATGAAGATTCTTCTTCATTGTTGGTGATGCTTGCACGTCGCTGCAGGCCTCTATCATTGAAGTACTTTATAGGTTCCAAACCTCCACCTTTATCGTACCTAAATTCATGACTGCTCATATCTGCTTTATAACACACCAGTCCCTGATGCACATCATCCTCAGCCACGTGGACTCTGCTTCACGATGTGTCCCTGCCACTCTTCTTCAACTGCGCATGCCCGGAGAGAGAACAAGGCCGCTCGGGAGATTACTCAAGCCCATGAGACCCTCTGGCTCAACTTCGCGACTGGGTTTTCTATTGGCTTTGGCTTGTTTGGAACAGGCGTCATTTAGTTCCCTGACTCACACAACCGCTCACCAACAACACCGCGCAACCTATCGCACTACACTGCTGTCGAGAGCATTGCGTTCTCAGAAAAACTCATGATATATAAGTCAGCTGTGGTTTATAGGGAGAGCAAACCAATGCTATCTTCTCAGACGATAACGTTGCATACATATACATCGCAAAGTGAATCGCATAAACATGTGATGCGATTTTATCATCCAGAAGGAATAGAACAGTGCCATTTAGTAAAAACAGTCAATGCAATTTGAAATGTCTACATGCGCCCGTACTTGCAGCAGGCAAAGGGACAGTCGGGTGGGACGTCTGCTGCGATTACCCGGTTCTTAAAAGACAACTGACACCCAACAGGAAACAGACAGCAACACGCTGGCAATACAATACTACTCAAAATATTGTCGCAAACAGCTGCAAACTCACCAGGATATCATACTGCCACAACAGAGTATAGCGAGGTGAATACCGGCGATACGTTCCCGAACCTTCCATCTAGATTCAGTGAATTTGAGAGCAACAGGCGCTTGCATATTAACCAAAAGGATTTAACCAATGCCGCTACCCAGCTATTGTCCTGCGCATCAACGACGCGTGTGACCCCTATTCTCCTCTATCACTCGAGCAGAATTGTCAATAACTACAATCAAACTTTCGGTCCGAGGTCGAATATAACCACCTGCACAGCCGTATCTGCGCCATGCTACCAGCCGCGGCGTCTTCGACTTTGGGAGGCGTTGGGCTTTGTTCGTGTTGTCCATAATTGCCTAGAAGGGGCTAGTTCCCTCTAGTACTGCCATTTTGACCAAGATGAATTCGAACATCATTCTTTTCTGTTTCGACCGAACAAATTCCCATGATGAGTGACCCCGATTTCTTCATGGTGTGCGGGCACTTGTCATGGTCTGGGCGGGGCCTTGATGACATCTACCTAGGTAGATGCCGAGGTCATGCCGCTGACCTGCATGAGGTGCACGAGCCAGCGCCATCATTAGCTCATCAGCTGCGCTAGCATTCCCAGTGCTGATCCCCCTCCTCAACGACTTCAATTCACAGCATATAGCTCACACAGATCTGGGTACACTTGTTCGGCGACAAGCAAAATATGCTGCTTGAAACAGCAGTGCAATTGTGAGGTTTTCATCTGATCAAATTGAAACCTTACCACCAAGAACATTCTTCCAACATGGGCCAGTATCGAATGCACGATATATTCAACACGGCGACCATCATATAACAAAGACTCTCGCATCAGCCACTATTTCAATGACTCTCAGACTCTCCCAAGCTCTCCAGCCATCAGGACCATAAAGTACAGCCCAGATCGAATTTACTAGATTTACAAGGCGAAGATAGCCAAAAGACCAGCAAGACCAGCACCAGCGAGACGAGCTGAAGCCTTGTCAGCAGCACCAGTCGCAGCGGGTTCAGCTGCAGAGCCAGACTCGGATCCAGAAGCAGAGGCAGATCCTCCTAGATTTTCGTTAGTACAAACATGACCAACATATAATGCTAATAGTAAACGTACCTGAGGTAGCAGTAGGGTTGGCGGAACCAGTAGCTGAAGCAGCGGCACTTGCAGCGCTACCAGCAGAGCCGGAAGCAACAGCGTTCGCAGCACCGCCAGCGCCGAAAGCGGTCTGGCTGCTAGGAAAAAGGCTGTTGATGCAGCTGTCTGCGCACTTGGCGTAGGCGATGGAGTCCTCAGTAGAGCCATCACCCTGATCGCACTTGGCGACACATTCGTTGGTATCGATAACCTGGGAGGCGTTGGGTCGTGCGTTGCCCAGGCATGCGGCCTTGCAGGTCACATCGCTGTCGTCGCACGACATGGCGCAGCTGATGGCGGGAGAAAGACCACTCGGGATGGCGGCAGGGGTCTTAGGGGCGGAGGTAACAGACGCGTCTTGAGGAATAGCGAATGCGCCAATGGCAAAGAGGAGAACGGCAGAGTACTTCATCTTGATGTCGGTTTGCGTTTTGATATTACGGGACTATTGGAAGTAGTGATTCGGCGTTGCGTAGATTAATACGGATATACTGAAGGCAGGGCAAGTGAGTGTGGGAAGTACGAGTACTTGAAGACTGAATCAGAACAAAGAATGAACGTTGGCGCACACACAAAGAAAGAATCTGGGGGAGACCATCTCGTTTTTATTACCCTGACACCGTGCTAGTCATTACATAGGGGTTTGGCGAGTAGCGGCTCGTTGCGCTTATATTGGGTTTCGACTAAGCTTTGTGTGGTAAGCTCGTCGGGCCGGCAGCGTCGTTTCAATGCATGTCGGCTTGAACCTTACGAGTGGGAGCCTGGGCTGCAGGGATCCACCTGCCCCATCTATCCACGCGATCGGGCAAAACGCGCTAGAATACGACGCGTCGTGACATTTACCTCACCACGCCACCATTGGAAGTATTGCCGCCTCTCAACCACAACGCAATGGATGACAGTGACGAGTACGGCGACGAGTTCGACGACACCGAGTTTCTCGATGCCGCAACACAAGCTGAAAAAGAGAACACGCCTGCATTTCTGCCTTCTCCAAGGCCAGCCAAGCGACGCAGGATCAGCAAAGTAAATGAGCGTACAGAGTCCGTTCCGCGCAAGACACGCCATGGACGTCGCCGAGGTCCTTTTGTTTCGTCTGACGAAGATGAAGACGCTTTTGATGAATCCGATCGGACGTTGTCAGATACAGGCAGCAAAAGTGTCTCATCCCCAGAGAGCGCACCTGCAAGTCGTAAGAAGAGGGCTCAGTCGAACAATTACGATGATGAAGATGCGTCGCCTATCAAAGAGTCCACTGCAGATAAGCGGAAAGAGCGCATCCATGTGTCGACCACCAATGTGGAAATGCCAGACATGTTTCTAACACAACCACCTCAGACATATTCCCCACCATGGAAGCCGAGAGGAGCGATTTGGGCAAAGCCTACTACCACAATCGGTGTGCATAAGCCATCTGAATCTAAGAAGTTGGCTGGATCGAACACCACGAGCAATATCTCTTTACCGGGTAGACAGTCAACATCGTCTCGTCCTGCGCCACACGCGCCCTCGTCTCCTATCCTTCCAGACTCGCCCATTGAGATCGATGAATCCCCCAAACTACCGGTTCGCACTGCAATTGCGACTGCATCAGGTGACTACGACTATGCCCAAGACCTCGCAGATCTCCCGTCCGATGCTTTTGCCTCGTCCTCTTCGTCGCCACGAAAACAGGGAGATGTGGAGGTCACCAGTGCTCGAAAGCGTGTCGTTGCACCTCTGACCGGCCTACGACAGACTACTCTATTTGGTCGTGCTGGTATCGATGGCACAATACCTGCTACTCAAGTAAACAAGCGTTACAACTTTGTTGTCGATCAGAAGGCCGAGCCACCCACTCACCACAAGCTAAATCCAGAAGCGATCAAGACTTGGGTCTATCCAACAAATCTGGGAACTATCCGAGACTATCAGTTCAACATCGTTCAAAGAGGTCTTTTCAATAATCTGCTTGTGGCTCTTCCAACTGGTCTTGGTAAAACATTCATTGCAGCCACCATCATACTCAATTGGTTTCGATGGACCACCGACGCACAGATTGTATTCGTTGCCCCAACGAAGCCGCTCGTTGCACAGCAAGTGGAGGCTTGCTTCAACATTGCAGGCATACCACGCTCATACACCACAATGCTTACTGGAGGCGTGTCGACAGGACTACGAGCGGAGGAGTGGAAGGATAAAAGAGTCTTTTTCATGACACCTCAAACACTTTTGAACGACTTGAAGTCTGGGTATGCAGATCCCAAGAGGATAGTATTGTTAGTCGTTGATGAGGCCCACCGAGCGACCGGCGCTTACGCATACGTGGAAGTTGTTAGCTTCCTTCGCCGATTCAATTCGAGTTTCCGGGTATTAGCACTAACAGCCACACCTGGTGCTGATGTAGAGGCCGTCCAGAAGGTCATCGATGGCCTCGATATTTCCAAGGTTGAGATTCGAACGGAGAATTCTATGGATATATGCAGTTATGTGCATCAACGCAAGATCGACAAGCAAGTCTTCCAGAATACAGATGAGATGGAGATGTGCATGGACTTTTACAGCGAAGCACTGCAGCCCTTAGTGAACACTATCGCAGGACTCAACGCTTACTGGAGCAAGAACCCCCGCGATCTGACGCCTTTTGGCTGTCAGCAAGCCAAGAAGAAGTGGTTTCTAGAAGTCGGCCGCAATGCCAACCGCGGCCTTCAGAGTACAGTTCACACTATCTTCGCTATCCTGGCATCAATCTCACACGGAATGGATTTGCTGAAATACCACGGCATGGGTCCTTTCTATATCAAAATGAAGGAATTTCAGGACGAAGCTGCTAAAACGAAGTCTAAGTATAAGAAGCAGGTCCTTGACAGTGACGCTTGGAAGAAGCTGATGGTGCGTCTCCAAGGGTGGATCACGGATGATAATTTTGTTGGGCATCCGAAGCTAGAGTACCTGCAGCAAGTCATTCTGGATCACTTTGTGAATGCAGGTGATGGCAGCAACGTTGATGGTGCGCCTTCATCACAAACGAGAATCATGGTATTCGCCCACTTTCGTGATAGCGCCGAAGAGATCGCACGCATCCTTAAGAGACATCATCCGATGATCCGCCCACGCATCTTTGTTGGACAAGCACACGGGAAGAACTCGGAAGGCATGTCGCAAAAAGACCAGCTGGAGGCTATCGAGAAGTTCAAGAACGGTGAATTCAATACGTTGATTGCGACATCAATTGGTGAAGAAGGACTGGATATTGGTGAGGTTGATCTCATTATCTGTTACGATTCGAAAGCATCACCAATTCGCATGCTGCAGCGTATGGGTCGTACAGGTCGAAAACGTCAGGGACGAATTGTGATGCTCCAGATGCAAGGCAAAGAAGAGAACGACGCAAACAAGGCAAATGATAGCTACCTCAAGATGCAGGAACTCATCGCGGATGGAGGGCACTTCAATTTCCATGACGACGTCTCTCGCAGAATCTTACCACCAGATGTCAAGCCGGTTGTTGAGCGGCGCGTGGTGGATATCCCAACCGAAAATACTCAGAAAGACTGGCTACCGGAACCGAAGAAGGGAAGGCGGACCAAGAAGCCTCCCAAGAAGTTCCATATGCCCGACGATGTGATTACCGGCTTCGTTACTGCAGGCCGTATGGGTGAAGAAATCGTGCCCAAAGCCCGAGGGAAGAAAGCTGCAGCACCCGTTTATCCAAGCGAGACAGCATTCGAGATGCCATCACTGGATTCGGTGCTACTAGACGATGTAGCGGCTCAAGATCTCGAGAGACGGTACCAGACTGTTTTTGACGACGATGACGCCCCCATGGTGGGCGTGCTAGACCTGAGTAAATTTCCCGAGCGGCAGCGCGTCCTGCCTTACAAGAATGGACGAATCGGACCAGGTCGCGTGACACGGGCTTTTGCCGGTACTATGCAGCGCATGCACGATATGGAAACTGACCGCCTGGAAAAGTTCCAGCGGGACCTGCACTATTCGGATTGCGAATCAGATGCAGATGACGGTCTCGTCGTGTCGAATACGGAAGTAGCGTCCGTGATTCCGGAAGACATTCAGGAGGACATGTGGGAAGACGATCAACCTGCATCACAAGGCCTTCCGACTACCAAAGCAAAAGCAAAGCCTGGCCCGAAGCCCAAAGCAAAGGCACCGGCGAAACTGAAGGAGAAAGCACCGCCAAAAGAGAAGACGCCGCCGAAACCAAAAGAAAAGTCAGCACCAAAACCCAAAGAGAAGCCGGCTCCGAAGACCCCTAAGACTCCAGCACCTCGTGCTCGAACCCGAAAAGAGAAACCGGCTGCAGAGACGCCAATCCCATACCCCGAAACAGCGGATGAAACACCAATAACAAAGACGCCCAACTGGCGCGTGTCTAATCTTGCTCAGGAAGGCGACGAATCATCCCCGCCACCGACAGATCCCCGTTTCCACCTCCCATCCCAAGCTGACACAATCGGATCTGACGACACGATGGGGGCGGACGAACCAGAGGATCCACTGGCCTGGCAGAACGTGTCGGAACTGGCTAGTTTCATCGTCGAAGAAGATGAAGAAGAAGAGGTGGTTCCAACCTCTAGTCTACCTAGTATTGACATGTTTGGCGTTGGGGCGGGAACTCAAGCAGTCGTCAGAGCTGCCAGAGCGAAGAGGACACCCAGGCGTGAAAAGCTGTTTACCAGCGACATCACTGATGACGACGCAATTGTCAGTAGTGACAGTGATGATGACGCGCCGGTCATCAGACGTGGTGCCGGTGCGAGTAAGAACGAAGCAGTCGTTGTCGATTCTGATTCCGAGGCGGAAGAAGACGAGCCTATTGTTCCCAGGAAGAGAGGCAGGCGAATCATTGTCGATGACTCAGATGAGTGATGTATTATGTTCAGTAACCCTTTCCGGAACTTTGGGCGAAGATATGAACGCATCTTACGACTATATGTATGTAGATAATGTGGCGAGCTTGAGATACCACGCATGTTGCTGTGTACTTAATGCATCAAGCACGCGTCTAATCAAACTGTTTCCAATAATCGGGCTCAAAGCCATCCATCTGCTGTGTGTAAGGCTCTCCAGCCTTGACCCAGCCCTTGATGCCGCCACCAAGTGTCAATGATGTAATCTGATCATCGCCCTGGTCCGCAATGTAGTCTGCAAACCAGCCAGAACATCTCGGACCTCTTCCATTTGATGCGCCTATCATGTGTCAATATCGTGATAAAGCCACATGGTTCGTGTTTGGACCGGTCACGGTACCTTGTGGTACGCATCTCACGCCACGAGCGCACGAGTATAGCCGCCATGCTGCGTTCAAGACTGGCATGGTAATGGGATGATAGACTTACCACAATAAAATGCGACTTGCTTGACGCCCGCTCTCTTACACAGGTCATACAAGGCGCCGCGATTCATGTAGAAGGAGTGTGCAGGAAGATTCAGACTACCTCGAATGGTTCCACCTTCATAGTCGGTGCGTCGGACATCTACGATGAGCAAGTCTGGAGACGAGAGATTCGACAGGGCCTCTTCGCGGGAGAGGATCGGGGCGATGCACCGTGGGGCGGGAAAGGCGTCGGACCAGCTGCCAGTTGCTTTGGACGTTTCTGCCATGTCGATGAACTAGCGGCCGTTATCAGGGGCTATTCTTAGGATGCGCGGTGCGACTGCTCGTATGTTTTACCACGCGCAAGTGGATTTGCAGAGCCGCACGAAAGAGTGGTCCGTTGAGCCTCCCGCTAGCGCAACATCTCAGGGTCCATTGGCATGTCACCGCCACAATTATCAGTACTGGCCACATTGCTGCAAGTCTGTGGCCCCATGAACGTCTGATTACATTTCCCCGGCATGCCACGGGAGCAATCTAATACATCACACCCGCTCCTTCTACGTCTTGTCTCTTTCGGTCTCTGTTGATTTGTAACAGGCATTGTCCTTCATTTACCTTAATTTGTCTCGAGTCGGAACTTCCTACTCCAACTAGCACCATCACGGCCACGACCAGGATTCCGGACTTGCGCCGAGACAGTTTCGATACCTACACGCTGGCCTCTTTGCCTACCCCACACGTACTCTCGGCGTTTAATTTACCGGAACGATTCATATAGCCAGGCTACGAGTAATTGTATGTCCCCGAACTTGTTGCTCGCTTTGGAAACACTTTGTCGCGGACGTTTGCTGACGGGAAGACTCAAGTAGCCAGATAATACCACCATCACAATGCGCTCAGCCGCGCACGTGTTCTATCTAGCAGTCTTCTCGCTGCTAGGTAGCTCACACGCTGCAAGCCATGCTACCAAATCGAGTAGTCCTCCGCCAAACGTCTGCGATGTAAGCAACAAGTCGTCTACTCCACCAGCGCAGCCTGGGGACGCGAATACTAAGACCCTTTTCCAGATATCGCCTGGAGCGATAGTATCCGACGCGTGCGCAAGCTACAACACCCTCGAACAGCTCAACGAAGCCATCCACCCTTACCTCGAATCCATCACGCAGAATACCGACTTCTTTTCGCATTACCGATTAAGCCTGTACAGCAAGAAATGTCCTTTCTGGGACGACGAGAACGGCATGTGCGGGAACGTGGCGTGTGCGGTGAACACACTGGACAATGAAGAGGACATACCACTGGTCTGGCGCGCGAAGGAACTAGGCAAGCTCGAGGGGCCCACAGCACAGCATCCTGGCAAGAAGCAACAAAGGGAAGAGAGGAAACGACCGCTCCACGGCAGTCTGGGTGACAATGTTGACGAGAGCTGTGTGGTGGAATACGATGACGAATGCGACGAGCGCGACTACTGCGTACCGGAGGACGAGTCGGCGTCGGCAAAGGGAGACTACGTGTCGCTTGTCGACAACCCAGAACGCTTCACCGGATACGCTGGCGTTGGGGCTCAGCAGGTCTGGGAGGCTATATACCGGGAGAACTGCTTCAGCAAGCCCCCAAAGAATGCGCCCGCGACTGGTAGTTCTTCAACGTCTGGAGGATCACCTTTTGGCGGTTTCGGAAACCAGCAACAACTACATGCTGCGAATCAGCTCAAGAACGTCATGCAGGAGCAGGGCAAGAAGCAGAAGGTTCAGTCTGCCATTGCTCACGGCTCTCCTGTAGACAGCCTCGATCCTGTCGAATTTGACGACACCTGTCTGGAGAAGCGCGTCTTCCATCGTGTCATCTCCGGCATGCACGCCTCTATTTCCACGCATCTCTGCTACGACTACCTCAACCAGACAACAGGAGAGTGGGGACCTAACCTAGCCTGCTACGAGGAACGCCTACATAACCACCCCGAGCGCATCAGCAATGTCTACTTCAACTACGCCCTCGTCATGCGAGCTGTTGGCAAAATCACGCGACACATCTCTGATTACTCCTTCTGCTCCGAAGACCCCGAACAAGACCACAGCACTAGAAACTCCCTCCTGCGCCTCACGTCTGCTCTTCCCTCCGGTCCCGAGATCTTCGATGAAACCGTCATGTTCAAGGACCCGGACACAATGGTGTTGAAGGAAGATTTCCGGAACCGCTTCAGGAATGTCAGTCGCATCATGGATTGCGTAGGATGCGACAAGTGTCGACTCTGGGGTAAGTTGCAAACAAATGGCTACGGAACTGCACTCAAGGTGCTCTTCGAATTCGACGAGAACGACTCCTCAAGAGACCCGCCGCTCCGCCGTACTGAACTTGTCGCGCTCATCAACACCTTGAACCGTCTCTCCCACTCACTGTCCGCGATCAAGGACTTCCGTCGCATGCTCGATGAGCGAGAGGGCTTGCCAAAAGATGTCGCCTCTACACTCCCAGAGACTGACAAGGGAGTGTTGAAGACAATACTAGCGCTCGGGGACTCTGACGTCGAAGGGCCGATCGATGTCCTGACTGGCGGGGAAGACGTGCCAAATTTCAAGAGGGACTGGGACGCGAGAGAAATGACAATGTGGGAGGAGGTCAAAGCCGAGTACAATTTGGTCAAGAGGACGTTCTTTTACGTTCTGTACCAGTGGTCGCAGCTTCCTGGGCGATTGTAAGTCTTAAAATCCTTCTCACCGGACATCTTAAACAACACGGGCGTTGCAGTAGGACATTGGCTAATGGCACAAACAGTACCAAGATCTTCATCCTCGAAATGAGGAGAGTGTACAACTGGTGGATGGGTTTCGTGCCCGGGCCGAGAAGTTGGGAGATCCGTATCCCAAGGCGAGATGAGCTATAAAGCAATTTCCAAATCGATGAACAGAGACGAACATAGGATCTGGATCGTATACCTTTTTGATGCATAGCAAGGGCGTTTGGGGGGATAACTGTATTGGTGTATATCAGGGCATTAGATGGCGTTGCTTTTGAACATGGGAAAAGCGAGACATGTCATCAGGAATGCATTCGTTTCATCCCAACACAATTTCCTTCGTGTATCTCAATACCTTGGGCGATGCGATAGTCTACAACGCTTCCGAGGCCCCCAGTGCCGAGGCACCTGTTCGTGTTCGTTCCGCGCGCCATGACATATCCCCAACCTCGCGATCTGTACCTCTCAAGTCTCAACTACGTCATCACACATCCACGGACCTTCTTGGCCTCCTCGGCCGACCTTCGTCATTTCACTCCCTGCTTCATAATCACGACGCATTACCATCCGCGGCCTTCCGAGAGGAAAATAAGCTATGCTAAGCATTGAGGAGAAGCTATACGCCTGTTTTCGATGATTACCCAGAGGGGAAAGTGGAGAAGAGGAGATGGGAGGGGAGAAGGAACATTAAGCTATACCAAGATATACGCCTATTTCCTATGGTTGCCAGATTCGATGTGCATATTGGAGATCAGCATTAGACACCGAGGCATCTGATGTTTCCGTCATGCTTACTGGTGTCCACTACGCCCTGGTATGACGATGGCTCTAATCACTCTTTTGCCGGATTTACACTACCAAGCTTTCAGTTAAGCTACACGCCTATCTTCCACAACTGCCTATAGAGGTAACCTGAGAAGAGGGGGGACGCGAGGGGCCTGTGAGGGGTTTGCAGTCTTCGGTCATTTGTTTGTCTCTTGGGACCCCAAAAATCATTGGTGAGGGAAGGCTACCCGAACATGGCATGAGCCAAGGTGAGGAGAAGATAACGCCTATTTTCTACACTGTTGATAGAGTTACTCAACACGGTAGTCGAATACGAAACGTTGCGTGATGTGAATTACGAAATTGCGGAATTGCGGCTCCGTTGTTGCTTCTTTCTCGTCATACCTACGGTTTCTGTACGTTGCGTCGATGTTGACCGCGGAAGGATGGGGGTTTTCGCCTTCGGCTTACCGCTTGTGGATATCACGATCGCGACCGTGGAACGTGTAGAAGTTTCAAGACGGGCAATAGCACTATCTCCAATACTGACTCTCCTGAGTATTCGACGGAGTTTGATTCAAGCTCAATCGATGGAATGTCAGCTTGCTTCGCGACACAGGTAGAGGCTATGTTGAGAGACACCACTGTAAAAAAAAACCATAAACGCGTTCAGCGTGAGAGGTGAAGTTATGCGTATTTGGTCTTGATTCCCATTGTCTGTCTCTTGTAATGCATCGACTCGGCATTCTTCAACCATATAGATGTAGGCGTGCATGGACATGGTGATCTCTACGATCTCCCAGAAAGTGGTATGTACTACCAAAATTGTCAATCGACGGCCTCGCTCGCGACTTGCTCTAACCTTACTGGACAAGTATTTCTTTTCGAAATGCTGTAGTATGCAGTAGATTTCGACAGATTTGCAAGATAAAGCGAAGGAATACGCCTATTTTCAACAGTTGCCCTTCTGGGTATGTAAACCAGATGTTTAGTTACGAGAGGACGCGCTTGTTAAGCGCTGATTGCTTTTCTCTACGTCTAGCAGACCGTACCAAGATCTAAGCAGATGCAAGATGAAGCGAAGGAATACGCCTGTTTTCTATAACTGCCTGTCTGAGTAGGCCAAGTGACACACCGATGTTTGTAATTGCTTTTTAGGGGTTTGGAAATTGGAACGCTTGCGGAGGCGTGTTTAGCAGCTCGAAGGAACGCGATGCAGGGTGCCGATGGCGATCAATCTGTTGCGCCGATGGAGGATACAACCTCAAAATCTTTGCGAGGCTGGAGCTTACTTGGAGGACGATGAGACGCAGATGTATTGAGAGCTCAACAGAAGTTTTATGCATTGCGTTTCTGAACTCGACAGATTCCATCATCGTGCTTGGATGCGACTTCCTGATACATAAACATTTGAACAACCATATAGGCACAAGAACACTACTCATACGACCAGCACATTAGAATCCAGCGCACGTGACGTTGTGTCTGGAAAATGAGGCTCTTATACGCCTACTATCTACACCTGCCCAACACCGTAAACCCATCTACTTTCCAAGAGAACGACCAAGCTACACCAAGTCTG
>Ga0058698_10000531_pt1 | contig 20811 bp, 15 predicted proteins | sample AgamicAsSfe_FD_67288 | JGI IMG/M metagenome (GOLD analysis project Ga0058698, IMG submission 67288) | Agave microbial communities from Guanajuato, Mexico - As.Sf.e | ecosystem: Host-associated > Plants > Phyllosphere > Phylloplane/Leaf | place: Guanajuato, Mexico | collected 2012-05-30
AGAGAAGGTTAGCGGTGAGGGGTCATAGTGAAGGCGGACCATCTTGAACTGATGCCTGGTTGTGGGGCTGACCCTGGTTTATCACTTATCTTAGCGTGTCCGCGATGGCCGACATTCGCTCATACCCGCGTTCGCCTCGTCCCTTGTTATACCACGGCTTCCTCTTGACACCTTGAGTCGACAGCCATTATGTCTTCTTTAGAGGGCAGTGCTGAGCTGCTGCGTGCAACTGCCTTTTCTGTGGCCGACGTCCGGAGTCCTGGCGGGCCATCGTCGCTTCCGGCGCAAGATACCTCGAGTTGCATCCGTACTATACAAGACTTATTCGCAGCACCTACTGCGCTTAAAGAAGAAGAACCTTCGCCCAAACGACGCAAATCCAGAAATGGCAATGCCATTCCAGTACGGCCGCAGGCGGACTCTAATGAAAAGAATAGTGTTGTCTTAGCCAACGTATCCATCGATTTGGTGAGTAGGCTGGTCGATTCTTATGGAGTCCAACTAACATGTCTACAGAACATGCCTACCCCATCGCAAGACTCCTTAAGTATCACGTATACCCCGGCCATATCGCAAGAACCCGTAAATCTAGAGCTTGAATCCTGTCGGAGAGACCACACAGGAGATACTCTTCAGATGAAACTCTGGAACGCTGTCAATGAAACGGGTGTCGACCTGGTTGCCACAACTCCCTCACCTTTCATAGATTCGGTCATACCCCACCTACGGAATGCCTCTGCACTTGCCACCTCGCTTCAGGGCAAAAGACACAAACCTGTTTCTCGCGCGGCTTTCTGTCGATGCCAGCTGCACCCACCCACGCACGGGCGCAGTCAATACAAGTTGGTAGTGGAGATACGGTGGACTCTGAACATATCTGTGGTTGAGGATCCAGATATTCGAGGCCATTACATGAACGCGGACCTGAAGCTCCTCTCGAAATACATGAGCGATGCGGCTCCGAGAGGCGACAAGTCTTGGACCCTATCCGACTTTTACGATTCCGTACATGTACCACCCGCGAACACAGAGATTTCACCGCTTATCAAACAAGGTTTGATCGACACCAAGCTTCTGCCTTTCCAAGAAAGGACTGTTGATTGGCTCTTGCGTCGAGAAGGCGTTGCATTCTCATCTTCTGGCTTACTGGAGCCTTTTGTCAACACTTCACCACCAGTATCATTTAGGCAGACACAAGATGTGGCAGGAGTACCGTGCTACGTCAGTCAGCTGCGGGGCACTATAGTCACCAATTTAGATGCAGCTAAGAACGACACCCTACAGTCGCTGCGCGGTGGTATACTCGCCGAAGAAATGGGCTTAGGTAAAACCGTTGAGCTAATCGCGCTCATATCCCATCACAAGCGGGACATCCTTGATGGTAACATCTATGATACATACACTGGAGCTCAGGTTAGGCCTTCAGGCGCTACACTAATCATTACTCCTCCTTCGATTCTGGAACAGTGGCTGAGCGAAATACATGCTCATGCTCCTGATCTTAAGGTCTGCCATTACAAGGGTCTCCCCTCTCAATCTGCACCAAAGAAAGACCATGCCACAGCCACAGTCGACTATCTCATGCAACACGATGTAGTAGTGACGACATATCAAGTCCTTTCGAAAGAGATCCACCACGCTGTACCTCCCCCTGATCGCAGCTCTCGACGTCCAAAACGTCAGGACCGCCGGCATAGCCCCCTTGTCGGCATCTCATGGTGGAGGGTCTGTTTAGATGAAGCGCAGATGGTTGAAAGCGGGGTCAGTCAGGCCGCCCAAGTAGCTCGAATCATCCCCAGATGTAATGCATGGGCGGTTTCCGGAACTCCTCTTCGCAAAGACGTCCAGGATTTACGTGGCCTCTTGATCTTCCTTAGGTGCGATGCATTTGCGAACAACAAGGCGGCCTGGACTCGTCTAGACAAGGTGTCTTTCAAAGGCATCTTCAACGAGATTGCTGTGCGAAACACAAAAGCAAGGGTTCGTGATGACCTTCAAATACCACCGCAGAAACGTGTTGTCATCACTGTTCCGTTCACGACCATCGAGGAGCAGCATTACAATGAAATGATGCGTCAAATGTGCGATGCATGCTGGCTCACCCCCGGAGGGCAACCGAAAGAAGAAGGTCGCGATGAGACCCACCCAGAGGTTGTCGAGCGCATGCGAGAGTGGCTAATAAGATTGCGCCAGACCTGTCTCCATGCAAACGTAGGTCGAAAGAACAAGAAAGCGTTAGGTGCAAAGAACGGTGCCTTGCGTACCGTGCACGAAGTTTTAGAGGTCATGATAGAGCAGAACGACACAAAGTGGAAGGCAGAGGCTCGCGAAATGGTTCTGTGTCTGATCAAGATGGGTCACATCCAAGCATACGCAGGAAACTTCGCCAATCGTGCAAAGTCGTCGCTTGAATACTATGATAAAGCGCGGACTGAGGCACAATCATATATTGCGATATGCAGAGCTGAGTTACTAGCGGAGCAGCAGAAGCTAGGCCGCGTATCCACAGGTGGCCTCCACGGGGCTGATGAAGACGAAGACATCGACGGAGACAATATGGGTCGCATTCCAGTTCTGCGCAAATCGCTCCGGTCATTTCTAGAGCTTGAGCATGCAGCTCAATTCTTTACCGCCACCGCCTGGCATCAGATCAAAGAAAATCCACAATTGACAGAGCCAGACTCAGATGACTGGCGCGAGAAAGACAAATTGGAGACGGATTATTACGAAGCGGCCAGGGTAATTCGCCGTGAACTCCTGAAGGAATCGAAGGGCAGAGCGCAGCAGCAAATGGCTAAAGTCGATTCAAGAAAGCCTTTCCACCAGATACCTACAATAGCTGACCTTCCGGATCTGGGAGGTATCGAAGCCCGGAAAATTCTCGATACGATGGACAACCTCAGCGATTATCTGAACGAGCAAGCCCAGTTGATACAGACATGGCGTGCGAAGATTGTTGACATTCTCCTAACACGCCTGGTGGATGATGACGACGACAAGGAGACGACGGGTGAAGAGTACGACGATTCTCTCAAAGCTCAGGACGAGCTGTACGTTTACATCATGGCTCTTCGAACCCTTGTTGCGGACCGTAATGCTGCTGTCAACGGTCTGCAGGATAATCTTGTCGAACACGAGCTCAAGGCTGCCGAAAAACAAGCCCTGAAAGGGGACGAAGACAGTGATCGAGGTCACGCGCCTCAACTTCTGCTTGAAGTTATCAATACACGACGTGGATTACAGGCGAAGTTGCAAGCTGGGTCCTTGAAGGGTGTTGTATCTAGCATTCGCTCGCTGATCACTGCTTTGCAATGGAGAGCCAACAGCGGCGATGCTCGGGCTTCCTCAGAACTTGGCATTCTTCAGAAACAAAATGCCAAGGTTCAGGCCGTTGTCACAGAACAAGCGAAGGCCATTACCGAACTTGAAAAGGAGCAGGAAATGTACCGAGGTACCATGAACCAGCGTCTGGAATGTTATCGGCAATTCCAACACATCTCCGATACCGTTGCAAAGTACAAGGAGGAACTAGACAACACATTCGACTCGCGCGAGTTCGACAAGGCCAATCAATTGCGAGAGAGAAAAAAGGATCTTGCTAATGGCTTCAAGACGAAGTGCACTTATCTGAAGCATCTCCGGACTGAGAACCAAAATGAAGCGGCAGCTGAATGCATCATTTGTAGGGAAGACATCGAGATTGGCGTCTTGACAGCTTGCGGTCACAAATATTGCAAAGAATGCATCAATCAATGGTGGCAGGTGCACAGATCCTGCCCAACTTGTAAGCAGAAGCTATCTGGGTCCGATTTTAAAGACATCACATTCAAACAAATCGCGATCAGAGCGAAGGAAGAGACAACCACACCTGCCAGCCCGACACAAGCTTCCACGCCAGACTTTTCGTCAACCACATCTATCTATTCTGATATTTCCGATTCAACGATGAAAGAGATTAAGATGATCGATCTAGAGGGTTCATACGGCACAAAGATCGACATGATCGCGCGCCACCTAATATGGATCCGTAACAACGACCCAGGCGCCAAATCGATCGTTTTCTCTCAATTCGGGGACTTCCTCGAAGTGCTTCGCGATGCACTCAAGAAGTGGAAGATTGGCGCCAGCAACATCACCGACAAAGACGGTATCCGGAAGTTCAAGGCTGATGCTAGCATCGAATGTTTACTCCTAGATGCCAAAACCGATTCTTCGGGCCTAACTCTCGTAAACGCAACGTATGTCTTCCTCTGCGAACCACTCATTAATCCCGCAATCGAACTCCAAGCCATTAGTCGCGTCCATCGAATCGGGCAGCAGCGACCCACAACAGTGTTCATGTACCTCATTAGCGACACGGTAGAAGAAGCCATCTATGAGATATCTGTTGCCCGCCGCCTCGAACACATTAGCAACAATACATTGTCCAAGCTACCTACGCAATCCGGATCCACGACCCCCGCTCTCAAAGAACAGACTCTCGATGCTGCAAACTCGGCTGAACTCCAAAACGCACCGTTTAAGCAACTTATGCGCAAAAAGGGCGAAGGTGAGATTGTCAAGGAAGACGATCTTTGGCATTGTCTGTTTGGGAACCACAAGAAAAGGACGCAAGCTGTGTTGGAGAGGGAAGTTGGGCGAGAACTGAGGGCGCAGGCTGCCGAGGCAAGGATAGCGGGTGAAGGTACTGTGGGATCGAGTGGCGCGTCGGTAGCTGCTGATGTGGACATGGCCGGTGGTGATCTCGTTGAGACTTTGCCGATCGTTGGAGGAAGTTCGCGGGATGGTGTTACTAGGTTTTAAGAGTGTTTGGTAGGGCGAGGAGGTGCATGGGCGTTGCATTGAGTTGATACGGATATATACCCAGGGTATACTTGATTAGGATTTTACGCAAAGAGTCTTCAGACATGTATACATAGTTATGACAATGAGACGCCTAATGACGTGTACGACCATGAGGCAGTGGAAGATGTTGATGTTGATGGTAATATCGATTTTCGCCTGGTAAAAGGAACAGCTCGTAGAGAGCGACTAAAGGCCTGCCTATGTGGTATCATATAAAGAAAAGCCAACGCCGAAGCCAAATGCAAATGCTGTGAGGTTGCCAGCCTACCATAACGAAACAAATGCTCAAACGCCTTCTCTAGCAAAAGAGGCATCAAAGAGTGTAGAATATATGTACGAAGAGAAGAGAAAATCATGGAACAAACATGAAGCAAAGCGTCGCAGTCTAAGCCCGAGGCGTCCTCCACGCCTTGACCTCCTGCTGCGCGCTCTCATCAAACCCCGCCCTCTCCATGAGTTTAGTAAATGTTGTGTTGGCCGAGTCGGTTGTGTAGCGATTATCGCGCCGCATACCCGGTGCCTGTGGCGGAGCTAGGAAACTCGGTGCAGGCATCAAGACATCGATAGTTTCTGAGCTGCCGCTCCTTGCCACATTGGGACGGTGTTGTCCTGGCTGTAGTGTGTTGAATGTCTGGGTACTCGTACGGAGGGAACTCGTGCGCCGACTGGCAGAGTGGATGCGTTTCGGTTTCGGGGGCGGGGTTTGGTAAGGATCGGTATATGGATTTCCTGCACGGACGGGGGGAGCGGGATTTGATGGGAGACCACCCGTAAACCCAAAGTTTAGTTTGGGAGTGCGGTCCCACATGCTTTTTATCCTGGGTGTGAAGCCGTGGATAGGTGGGTTGGCGTTTGTTTCCTTCATGCCTTGGACTATTCGGTCTGTTGAATTGGGGCTTGAGTGGGCGGAGTGGCTGCCCCGACGCATGAAGTCTGTCCGTGCAGCGTGTTGAGGGTCGTAGATGGGGTCGCTAATTTGACGAGCTACATGGCCAAAGTCGCCAGAGTAGCGCTCCTTAGACTGGGATTCGCGTCTTTTCTTGATGATCCAGATCAGGGCCAAGGTGCTGAGGGCGCCGATGACTATGCCAGGGAAGAAACCGGCTGCAAAGGACTTTCCGTCGAAGCCCTGCTTTGTTTGAATGGGTGCGGTTGCTGGGCAATTGGAAGTCTGGGATGCGGAGGCGGGGCTAGTGGAGGAAGGCGTTGCGTTTGCGGATGATGTTGGAGATGGGGTCGGTGATGGGGAGGTGTCTTTGGCGCACATGGTGCCCTGACATGTGTAGCCTAATGAACAGCATTTGTCACCACATTTGGGTAAGTCAATGCCGTCGGTCTCGGAGAGATGCATTTGGTTGTCTGGGTGCAGGGTAGCGTTCAGCTGCGTGGTGTCGCAAGTGGTTGGCTGAATGTAGGCGCAGTCTGAACCGGATGGGCAGCAGATGACTGATTGTATGTCTCCACCGTTGAGAGCCATGCATGTTGAGTCCTTGGGACAGCAAAAGGAAGACGGGAAGTCTGATCCGCACTGCTGCAGGTCTGCGTTCCCTCCGCATGTTTCTGCTTGACGGAGAAAGAGATGCGATGCATGTGTAGCTGTGATGAGCGAGGCAAAGAGGCATACAAGGGATATCCTCGAAAGCCTGGGAGACGATGTAGCTGGAGCCATTGTCTTGGAGATGGAAGCGTGGTGACAGTATTATGGTCAAGAGGTCGGACCGGCGAACCTCAAAGAAGTGACTTGAGCGTGTGAAACAGTGGGATAAGGAAGCAATCCGAAAGCGATATGGAAGCGATATGAAAAGAGACGTACGAAACAATGGAATGAGCAGACAAAGACAGGCCCTACCTTTGGGATATTTACTGCGAAAATCTAGAGACGAGTGACGTTCCTCACCGCGAGATGGGAAAATTGGGCTCTATCGTGTCCACCCATCTCGTCGGCTAAGTTCCGAGAATAGAGCTCTGTTTCGCGCCGAGTGGACAATAGGCATTGTATGGCGGGTGTAGGGTTTAGCTAGCACGGTCGCAGTGGCAGGTGACTCTGGTGTTTGTGTGGCTATGCATGGACGGGGAGTCGAGTGGATGAAACGTGTGATGCGGGCGCTTGGAGGGTGCGAGGTTTTGCCCACCAGGGCTGCCGTGGCGAGGACGCGTCGTGATTGGATGGGGGTTTTAGCGCGATGATTCGAGCCCGGGAAAAAGATGAGCTTGGAGAAACGACTTGCCGACGACAATTCGATCGCTCGCCCGACAATCACCACACATATGATGATTACACGGTGTCTGGCCCGCCGGCCGGGTGCATTCCAGTCTGTGGCCGGGGCTTGGAGGGTACGCTGGGCTGTCAACCATATACGTCGTGGGTGAACTGACGTGGGATAGAGAATACCATCGCCCGCCGCCCGCAACATCTACACGGTGCCCCCACTGGACAACCATGCCGTGATCGAGCAGAATGGCGTCCCCGGGCTGCTCTCGCCAAAGGGCTTCAACACCGCATACACCGAATACCAAGGCCACATTGTTGACGAGTTGAATGCGTCGACAGCGGGTACGATGGATGCAATTCAAGACCAAGACTGTGCCTGAGGCTAATGTCGCTCTTGCAGGTACACAATTCGAGAACCAGGAAGCCAAGGCTCTCGTTGTAGACTTTGCCCGCGATCCGATGAAAGCCTACGCCTTCAACATTGCCAGCATGGCCTTCAACAACCATTTCTTCTTCCGCGGCATCAACGCCAATCCGGACGTACAGTCGCGGCCGTCGACCGACCTCACCAAGCAGATCAACCGCGACTTCTCGTCCATGGAAACACTGCGCGAAACATTCCTCGCCACGGCCGAGTCCATGTTTGGCCCCGGCTTTGTCTGGCTCGTGCAGACCAATGACACCAGCTTCGGCAGCCTGCGCATCTTGCCCACATATCTCGCCGGATCGCCGCTGTCAGGCGCTCACCACAGGCGGCAATCGCACGACCTCAACACACACAATGTCGATTCATATCAGGGAATGAACAAGGTCGGGTCGTTTGGTGCGGCGTCGCAGCAGCAGGATTCGAGGGCCAAGAAGCCGTTGGGCGGCATCGATGTAGTGCCACTGCTGTGCGTAAACACATGGGAGCATGTCTGGTTGCAGGATTACGGTGTCCGGGGCAAGAGGGCATTCCTCGAGAAGTGGTGGGACAGGATTGACTGGGACTTCGTGGGGCAGAACGCAACGCTGTCGCCCAACCAGAACCGATCCTTCTACTAGGTTATGGATGGGGGCTGTATATTGCATGTAGACATATGTGTATAAGACATCTGAAACGACATGAATGCATCTTTGCATGGTCCGTCTTGGGCATGTACCTCTACAGGCATCTAGTGGCACACACCGAAATGTCATGACCACTTGTCGTTGCATTCGCCGGAGCCGTGAAGACTGCATGCGTCCTGTCTGTATGGGTCGTCGTTGCCCAAAGCTGCCGGTGAACTTGCTTGGCGAACGCATTTCAACACTTGCAGCCCCTCAGACATTGCTGCAGCTGCAAAGAATTCCGAATCATGCACATGCCTTGCTTCCCCGCGTCGCGAATCATACCAAATACAGCGCGCACATGTACTGACCTGTAGCACATCACCATCAGAAGCCCAAGCCGGGTCTGATCAACAGCCAAGTTCTCACCGGATCCTCCATCTCACGCCACCATATACCGGCCTCTCAAGGCGGATCCAAAGCATAGATTCACGACGCGCTTGTCTTCTCTTCTCAGCTTGAGCCTCAAAAGTCATCATGTGGCCAACCCCATCCCGTATAGCCGGCGTCATCCTGTGCCACACCATTGGCGCGCCTCTAGTCAACTGTTGACGCGCAACGCTCGAAGATTCTGCCCGCGGATACTTCGGGATGAGAATTTGGACAGATGCATTGGAACAGAGGGCTTCGGCAAGTCGTCGAGTTTCAGATGCGGGCGAAAATCCTTTGAGGCTTCCTGTGCAGATGTAGCCATCTGTCAGAAACACTGAAGAGGGCGCACAGCCTCTGCCTTGCAGCTTACGATGTACCGGTCTTCGCGGAGCCTTGTGGCCGCTCCTGCATGAGTTGAACGGTTCGCGTGCTTGCCTGCCTTCAGCCGTGGTCTTGGCCAATCACCAAGCCGTGATCTCCGCCCGATTTAGTCGTCGGTCAATGAGAGCCCTGCATTAATTCCTACACTATGACCTCACACAACTCTAGGGTTAGTTAGTTTGGAACACATATCGAAGGATTTCGACTCTGTTCGGTTCGGGTGCTTCTTCCCCAAGACTCTATTTCTCCACACCGCTCATTTCGCCACTTTTTTTCCATCTAGGAATCGAATTCTCAAGGAGAGAGAGATGGCGGTGTTAGCAGATATTCTACCGGTGGTTTCGAGAAGCTCAGCTCTCGCGCTGAAACTCTACGGTATTGCTGCTGAGTCACCTGGGTCAGCGAAAGATTTAGTTGGCGTTGCGAATAGCATAAATGGATTTGCTGCAATACTGAAGCAGTTGGGGACTATTATCAAAGAAGATGATCGTCTACCATCACCTGAGGTACGTAAAGACGATCGCCGTGGATTTATGAACGACACAACGATGGGGGGTCGTGAATGAAGTTCATGAGATAAAGATTTTGAGGTCGCTGCGAATTCGTTTTGTGCGATTGAGGCACTTGAGACGCAAGAGATCCGAAACATATGTCATTACATTACTTGACAAAGCTCTGTCGTTCCTCGCTGATTATAGACATAGGCTATCGATACTCTGGACGACGTCATCGATCAAGCCCAAACATTACTTACCAGCTTTGAATCGACTTCATCAACCGAGGATGAGAAGCATCACGATCAAAGAGACATTTCCCGCTCTACTCAAAAAATTCGGTCTCAGTTAGATCCTTCAACCAAGGCTAGCTTGGACTATCTCACTGCTCACCTGGAGGCCCTGAGCATGACGCTCTCTGTCCTGCTACAGACGCTCTACGCAGCGCAGACTATAATGTGGTCAAAGTTAGTTCCGTCCCCTATAAGGCATCTAGCCTTCATTCAGGCTGCTACGCATGGCTCAGATTCCTTCCATGGAGTACGCTAACAGCGCCATAGAGTACGTCCTACGGTATCTCCACAACAAGCCGCCAAACTTGTTGATAGTGAAAGGATCCAACTGGAAACGTTGATTGTTCAACAACAATTGTCAATTTTATCAGCCTCGAACCTCTACGAAAATTTATCTCAATCTGATGCGCGCCTGTTGTTGATGGAAGGAGACAGTTCTCAGAGTTTGGTCATCACTGGGCGGGGCGAAACCCCTAGGTCATCTACCCTACGTTCGTATCAGGATGAAGATTTGACAAGTCTCGACACATCAATATATACTGAAGCGAACGGATTACCAGCAGTTCTGACTGCATCGGCTTCACGTGTCGAACACTTGTTGCAGCGATGGACGAGCCTCCCTCTATTTGAACGCCGCTTACAAGACGAAGAGCGCGAAAGGCAGAGGCAAAGATGGGAAACTCAACAAGCCACTGTGGAATCTGATAGCGAAGAGGAAAGTCACACGTCAAAGCTGTCAGGCGACGGTGCTCGCCGAACGCACAGGTCAGGAAGCATACAGCCACTATTTACTGAGGTCAATGGCACGCCTAGTCCGCCACAGGAAAAGCAGTACGGTCCCACCACGCCGCCAACACCCATCGCTACACCACGTACGTCACGAACAAGTATGCCACCAGCTACCAATGAACAGTACCCAACTGCATCACCCCGATCGAGTTTGGGAAGTTTGCCGGTCGAGGCAGCCGCCGCGGTAGAAGCCAAAGAGGAAGACAGCGAAGCCGATCTAGAAATTCCGTGGAAGTTGTGTACGCGTAAATACTACTGGCGATTTGTTGATGCTAAAATGGTCAGCTCAAACACTGACCAGGCATACTCTCTGGCGTATTTGGAGCGTAGCAGCTGGACTGAGATTATGGCGAGTTGGGTATGCAAGGAAGCAATCAGAGAGGCGGGTTTCAGATATACATCTTACCAAAAGGAGCGGAAGGACAACAGGAGGATAAGGGGCGAAACATGTTTCTGTATCGAACGGCCACTACAGTTCGAACAGGTCAAGCGTCTTGTCGAACGGACAGTTGACATATACCGAAAGGCAGCAGCACCTACTCCACCTCAGCAGCCACAAGTTAGGAGATCGTCTTTCAATCGTCCCCCGCCGCCACATGGTATTCTGAAAGGAGGCGCATTCGATCGGAACCGAACACCAGTGCCTCGGAGCACACACCCCCCGCTTGACCGCTCGAACACCTCAAACCACCTCCCGCCACCACCTGGGCCACCCCCACTAGATCGATCACTCTCAATGCCTGGACCCGGGCTCATTCCACCACCACCAACCCAGTCAAACGTCAACTCTCGGACTCCAAACCTCCAGATACCAATGCCAAATCAGTACGCCCCTCAGCAACCGCCACTTCCTCAGTCTTCACGACTGCCTCAATACCCACCACAAACCAATGGCTACCCACCACAAATGATGAACACAACAGCAACACCTCAATACTTCCCACCACCACCACCGGCCAATGCCCCTTTCACAAACCCACCTTTACCCTCACATTCACAGCCTCAAAACCAGAATTACCCCATACAAGCGTCTCCTCTCCGCCAATCCTACATGCGTCCAAGCAACCGACGGTACGACGATGACTTCACGACATCTGAGTCTGAACTCGAACGTCCTAGACGACGTAGGTCAAAGTCGAGGAGTAGAATGTATGAGAAAGAGCGGGAAAGGGAGAGAGATAAGTATGGAAAGAAGAGTCATACAGGAAGGAAGGCGGCGGCGGGCGCCCTATTGGGTGTTGGTGGGCTGACGGCGTTGTTGGATGGACTGAGTGGGCTGTAAGTTTTACAGACCTTTACTATCTTGGCTTTCCTGTCACTTGATGTGCTGATGTGGAGAGGTTGTGCCCTCTCGAGTGAAGTGTGTTGTATCTAGCGTATACGTAACGTGTATAATGAGTCATGAAATAATGATTACGATGTATCTTTTACTGTTGCACTTTTCTGGTCATGCTCGAATAGACAGTCAAGGGATGGTCACGGGATTGGAAGAGGGAGCCTAATTGAAGACAGACATGAATTATAGCAATAAAGTAGGAACCTCGATAACGACCTAATCGTGAGGCGCGTGAAACAGGAACACACACAAAAAAAAGAACCCTAGGACAATAAGAAGAAGAAGAACAATGCCACCATCCATCTCTTCCCGCTACTCAGCCCTTCCGTTCTCTTCACATTCAATTCGCGTCTCTGGGTGAGCCAAGGTAGACAAACTTACTCCAAAAACTTCATGTACGGCACGAAGCAATCCAAATGATTTGGAACTACTCTTTCACTCTTACGGCGGACACGCTGGCCTGTCGTATCCGAATTCCATTTCTTCTTCCTTCTTTCTGAGTGGCTAGGGGCGTAAGAAAGAATTTCCTGAGTAGGTGCTATTTCGAAGTGCTGGGAAGTCGTAATCGATTCGGTGGGAGGCGTGGGGGGCTCGAATATAGTTGTCGTTGCTACTGAGCAGACCATGATAGGCGAAGTAGAAGTTTCGTTGTTGAGGGTTCCTTCCGACGTGATCGGGTCAGACAGAGTGCTTGGATCAGCGATCTCATCTGTATGTGGTTGTGTTTTAGTCGTGTCGTCCGTATTCTCTAATCCAGAATCTGCCTCGGATCCGGCCAGCTGCCCATCGACGCCTTCCATGGTCACCGGAAGTTCAACCATTGCACATTTCACACCTACAGCTTGCGCGATCGTTGACATGACCATCTCCTCGCCCAGACCCCCGGTCGGTTGCTGTACAATGACATCCTCTGCGCCAGCGCCAGCGCCAGCGCCATCGCCACCCCAAAACCCTGTTCTACGCCCTTCGATCAGAAGCTTCGATTCTTTCTCGTTTTGAATTAACGAGCAGCAAGGGCACAACCAGGTCTTTGCACAATCTGCAGCACAGGTCCCACCTAGATCGCCTATTCTGCGAATGCGGAACGTTTGCCATGCGTTTGGGATACAGACGAGGAATTGGTGGGCGAGTGGGGTACAGCAGAAGACCGAGTAGCCGTAGGCTATGCACTGTTTGTGTTTTGTTCTGTTAGTCAGGAAATGGGCAGTGAGGTGGATTGAATCGGATTGTGGTATAGAAGCTAGGCGTAGAGAAGAGAGAATACTTACCGGTACATTGACAATCTCATACCCACTCATATCGCCGTTGTAATGAAGACGATGCCATGTCTTTGCGCAGGTGACGCAAGGACAGAAGAAAGTGACAAGACCTACCATACTCGTCAATCCCATCCTCACTTCGACAAATGAGAAGAACTTACATAGTGGCAGGGGATTCAGGCAATCCTACAAACTGGTATTCCACGGCTTGGTCCGATTTATGTCTGCTTCAAACTCTTCTCTCGCTTCTGCAGTCCAGTCTATGAACTGTGCGCGGCAATAGTTTCCCCATTTCGCGAGATTGTCGCGTGTCTTTTGGAGTGATGGGTGGCTTGCTAGGCGGTCTGGCATTGTAGTGTGACAAGATAGCTTCAGCCACACTTTTCGAGTCTGCGGAACAAGACGGATTCGGTGCTAATTATGCTGATATCCGATGAGTGCGTGCACGAGGAATAGAGTGGTTGGCTGGTGGCGTGGGCAAGACGACGTTGATGACCAAAGAGAGCCTTGGATACAAGCAGATGCGTGAGGAAGTGATATTGACGGCACCTGCTTCGTAAGGCAAGAACGACAGTGTCAGTCGTCTTGCAAGAATGGTAATGACTGGAGAAAGAGCCACCGCCTAGCGAGGCCAAAATCGTCTCTCGGCCCCGAGTTGCCAATACCAGCATAGATCCTGAAGCATTTTGCAACACTACGTCAAGGGGAGAAACCAAACATCTCATTAGAGCAGAGTACTTCTTCCTACTACAACGAATTGTATTGCAGCTATATGAATATTTATAGAGAATCTAGAAGTCTACAATGCTGTTAGGCTATATAATCTCTATTGTTAGGAGCTAATGTAATCTGTAAGGTAGAGCTTGTTACCTTCACCTGTTCGATTCTTCTCTTGTATGGGGTGCAATGTCTTGGGCGATGGACGAAAGTTGAGATAAATGGCTGAAAATGACTAGGCCACATCATGTGAATCGCATGATACTCGCCAGCCTAGAGCTACCATCTTCAACATCACAGCAAATAGAGGATAGAGTTGCAAGTATGAAATCGCATGCATTGTACAGGCTACGCATGTTGGCAGCCCGCACTAGTCTATGTAACTAATCATCTGCTGGAAACTATACTTTTATCAGATTCCTTCCACCCAAGTCACTGGGTCAGGTCCGCACATGTGCCTGCAAACCAGAAAGAGCTTTTAAATCCCACCGCCGAGCAGGCCTTGGAAAGACAGCCACCATGATGGTTACCACAAAGAACCGGGGTATCTTCCTTCGTACAAAGGTTGGGTCGTGGATAGACCTTCATGAACGCCATCTATGCAGGAAACTTTTTCGTCGTCCAAAACAAGGTCATGCTGCTACTCTCCGCGTGTGGAGAGACTGAGCGACGCAAGGACGACGAGAAAGGCGTTGTCGCCGAGGGGTATGACCGGGAAAAAGGAATCGCTTTTGTCGTAAAATAAGGAAATGCTCAGAGGTCATCCGCGTGTGGACGACTCGGAAAGCGAGAATCTATGGCTCCCCAAGCAGCATGCTTGCAGAAGAGCGAAGTCGTGAAATGTTCGTAATGCATGCCTTTCCGGGAAAGACGAGAGTCCTGCCATCTATGTTCGAGCTCGACAAATGTGCGTCGAAGGGTATCGTATGCGAGAAGAGCTCGAAAAACAGGCAGATCCGCAAAAAAACAGTCGCTGTCTATATGCTGGTTGGGGTATGAGATTCCTGATTTCCGCATCGATCCGCGGTAACCGGGAAGGAGTCGCAGAAAACATTCGAGAGTAAAGAAAATCGAAAGCAAGCCATCGGTAGCAGCGACACGAAGGCCCAGGGTATCGTAGAGAAGAAAATGTATCCCGGGCTGGCTACATCGTGAAGCGGTGCGATGCACGTTTACCACCAGGAGTTGCCGCCAGGGCCGGATGGGTTGCCGTAGCCTCCACCAAAGCCACCACCGCCGCCAGAGTAGCCACCAGGAGCTGGAGGAGCGTAGCCGCCGCCGGGAGCGCCGCCGTAACCACCTCCGTAGCCGCCTTGAGGAGCACCACCCCACTGACCGCCACCACCGAAACCACCACCGCCGCCCATACGACGAACGTCACGGGTAGCAGCGTTGCCACGGCCACGGCCGCCTCCGCGTCCACCACGGCCTCCACCGAAGCCGGAGCCTTCGCGGGCAATGGACTCGAGGAATCCAGGGACTTCCTGGTTGGCCTCCTTCAACAGGTCAAGGAGATCGCGTACGACTCCGCGGTTGCCGCGGTTGAAGAAAGCAGTGGCAATACCAGTGTTTCCCGCACGTCCAGTACGACCGATACGGTGAACGTAATCGTCAATATCGGTGGGCAGGTCATAGTTGACGACGTGGGTCACATTGGGGATATCGAGACCTCGGGCAGCTACAGCAGTAGCGACAAGGATGGGGCAACGTCCGTTTCGGAACATCTCCAGAGCCTTCTCACGCTCGCGCTGAGTACGGTCGCCGTGAATGGAGGTGGCGGGGAAGCCTTGGTTGATAAGGAAGTCCGACAAGGAGTCGGCCATACGCTTGGTCTCAACGAAGATCAAGGTAAGACCAGCACCATGAGTGTGAAGGATATCCAGGAGGACAGAACGCTTGTCAACGTCCTCGACGTACTCAATCTTCTGGGTAATGTTCTCAGAAGTAGAACCGACACGACCGACCGAAAGGAAGATGTAGTCCTTCAAGAAGTCGCGGGCAAGCATCTGAATGTCGCGGGGGAAAGTGGCCGAGAACATGAGTGTCTGGCGGGCAGCGGTAGGAGGCATGTCCTCGCCCTCAACAATGCGGCGAATTTGAGGCTCGAAACCCATGTCCAACATGCGGTCAGCCTCGTCAAGAACCAGGTACTTGATGCTAGCGAGGGAGATACGGCCGCGCTCGATCAAGTCGACCAGACGACCAGGAGTAGCGACGAGAAGATCACAGCCGCGCTCGATCTGGCGAAGCTGGGAACCAATGTCGGCACCACCGTAAACGACACAAGGGCGGACCCACGAGCGGTAGGCGAACTTGCGGGCCTCGTCGAAAATTTGGGAGACCAACTCACGGGTAGGAGCAAGGACAAGCGAGGTGGGGTAAGCCTTGCGTTGACGTCCATAGCCACCCTGAGCCGTTGCGGGAGGAGGAGAAGGACCGTTCTTGAAAGCCTGGGCAAGAATAGGGAAGAGGAAACCACCAGTCTTTCCGGAACCGGTCTGGGCACAAGCCATGAGATCACGGCCACCCATGACGATAGGGATGGAGTACTTCTGGACTGGTGTGGGGACCTTGTATCCGGAGAGCTCGATGTTGCTTAGCAGGTGGTCGTCGAGAGGCGGGTTTGTGAAACGTGTGACGGGTTCGGGAACACCCTGACCAGAGGCCTCAACGGGGATGTCATCGTACTTCTCGAAGTTGATACCGGTGTGCTGCTTGGAGGGGTCGTTGGGCATGCCAAAGAGATCGCGCTCAAGACGCTGGTTGGGCGGGCCAGGGACGTGCTTGCCGTCCTTCCAGGCACCGTCACCAGATCCGCGAGCACCTCCAGAGCCGCCACCACCAGGCTTGCCGTAAGCGTTGGGGTCAAAGTTGCCGCGAGGGGCACCGCCCCATCCACCACCTGGGGGACCGTCGCGACCGCGGGGAGTGAAGTTGGGTGCGTTGGCCCAGCCACCGGCACCACCGCCGCCGTTCATCTGAGGGGGAGGACCCTGACTGTCACCCGTTAGCATACCTTCCTGTTTTGTGTCTTGGGTATTGACTGACCCTCCTGGTCCCCAAGCGCTGCCACCGAGACCGCCGCCGCCGTTCATCATCGGGGGCGGGCCGTCCATAGGTGCAGGGCCGCCCTGGGGACGACCGCGAAGGTGGGGAGGGATGTAGGCAGAACGCTCGCCGTTGAAGCCGTTCTGGTTGTTGTGCTGGGACTCATTTATGTTGAGACGACCCATGTCGAGTTGGTCAGCCATGATGGGCGTGGTTGAGTTGAGTAGGCTGAAGGTGTGGTTGTGTATATAAGACGAGGGCAATATGCAAGTCGCAAATTACTGTTTTACTGGCTTCGGCTGGCTCGGCGGTGAGCGACAGACGAAAGAAAGCAGGTCTAAGTGACGAAACTCGTAACTCGCAGGCGGGTGCCTGAGACTCGTTCTGTCAGGAAAGAAGGGAACGCCTCTGTCCTGGAAAACGAGAAGTAAAGAAGTGAAGACCAAAAGAAAGGACTTCACAGAAAATGTGCTTGTAGGGTTGTGTAATACACACAGAATAGTTTTGAGGGTGGGTGGTTAGGGAAGAGGGAGAACGCAGCAGGTAAGTTAAAAAAGCGTGTCGGAGAACCCTTCCCGCACTAGACCCTGTGTGGCGCTAGCGCTCCCTCTCAGAGTTCTCAAGCTGTGGCGAGTGGGGAGCGGTGAACGTCACATATGGATCCTGTCGTGTGCTGCAGCCGGCTTGCTTTTCATGCGACATGCACTGTGACATGGCCTCGGTGGATGTAGTGGCGGCTTTGCCTGGCTCTTGTGCAGGTTCCAGGCCAGTTTGTGCAACAGTGCCATGCGTCCTGATAACCCAACAGAATACTTTCGTTTTTACTAGCCACCATGTGCCTGGACCGTAATACATCATTGTCCGTGGGTAATGCAGGGACTACAAGTACTCCGTATCCTCCCTCTTCACCCTAGCTAGCGCCTTGACGTATTGGAGCGTTGGCACTAGGAGGAAAGAGTCTGTGTTGCACTAATACGCTTTGTTAACATACCCTGGAGGAATTCGCAGCCTCGCACTTTTACAGGCCAGCAAGACAGGGGTTGATGCGTGCCTCTAGTCGTGGTAGTATGGTGCAATGACTTCATTCATCCTTTATCCTTATGTTCATCATGTAGCGCAATCACAGTCTACTAAATGAACGTTTCTGCATTTCATCGTTATCTAGGCCATGCTCTTCTCCTTGAGCCCACCCACAATGTTACTTTGCCCACCATTTCGCGACTTCAAGAAAAGCACACAGATTGCGACGATAGCCCCAACAAAGAAAAACTTCTGGCCCATTGACAGTCCATCAGCGGAACCAGTGGCAACGGCCATACCAGGGAGCTTGGGCTTGGTGGTAGAGGCCTGGGTGACCTCAGCAATGTTGACGATATCCTCTTTGGATGGTGTTGCTGCAGTGATATCGAGTTCGTCGCCAGGAATGGCAGGTTCAGCAGCTCCGTATAGATCTTGAAGAAAGGGCACAACTATCAGCAGCTCTCCAACCTGAGGGGTCGACCCAATAGCAAAGAATGCGTACTGATGTCTAGAGTTCCGCGTGAATACCTTCCTCTGGCACCTCGAGCTCTCCGCTCTTGGCGATCTTGACGGTCTGGGCCGGCTTGTCTCCAGGTCCCTTCTTCACGTTCTCAATCTTCTCCACAACATCGTAGCCCTCGAGGACCTCTCCGAAAACGACGTGGCGGCCATCGAGCCAGCTGGTGACGACGGTGGTGATGAAGAACTGAGAGCCGTTGGTGTCCTAGATCATCCATGTACGGTCAGTGCATGTTTCAAGTGCAGTTCATACATTGTATCTCTTACCTTTCCGCTGTTGGCCATGCTGAGAAGACCCTTGCGGGTGTGCTTGAGCTTGAAGTTCTCATCGGGGAACTTAGCCCCATAGATACTCTTTCCACCAGTGCCATCACCTAATCGTTGTCAGTGTGTGGATTGCGGGGCTCGATTCATCTTAACATACCCTTGGTGAAGTCTAAAACAGAGTTAGCATTGCAAATCCCTTAGAGATGTACTAAGAATTGTACTTACCACCACCCTGGATCATGAAGTTGCTGATAACGCGGTGGAAAGTAGAGCCCTCGTAACCGAAGCCCTTCTCGCCGGTAGCCAGAGCGCTATCACATTTGTTAGATCCCGAAGCTGTACACAAGTTTGTACGGGGTCGTACCGGAAGTTCTCGGCGGTCTTGGGGACAGTCTTGCCGTAAAGGCCAATGGTGATGCGGCCTAGCTCTTCATCACCATGGGTGATGTCGAAGTACACCTGTGGAAGTTAGCAAGACCGACCACATGTCAATTGTGAGCTATGCGCACCTTGTGGGTGATCTTGGGTCCCTTAGCAGCCTCAGTGCTCTGAGCAAAGAAGACAAAGGTGATCGAGAGGATCAAGAGGAGCGAAATGACGGCTCGTTGGAAAGTAGCCATGATGCCTGATTGTGTTGGGAAACAACCAAGGGAAGTCACAGAGTTAAATAGTTTGGAGAGCCCCCTGCTTGAGTGCAATGGTGGAGAGGTGTTGAAACGTTGCGTTTTACCTAGGTAGAGAGCTGGACTGCCCGCACCGTCGCACTAGCACTTGTTGGGGTTAGTGAGAAACGGAAGTCTGGAGATTCGAGATCAGACAAGACAATTGACACTCCAACACGCGAACTCGCCGTCGGAACGCTGATCCGCCATGGTACGCTACTAGACCGCCTAATTCTTCTCGCGTGTAACTCACTGACGGTTTCAGGTGTTCATCAACGGCTTCAGCTTCACGGAAGCGACGCTCGTCAAGCGGTCCCTCGAATCCTTCTTCGGCATCGGGCCCTCGGTCTCGCAGCGCATCATGGCGAAATTCTACATCCACCCGTGGGCGAAAGTCGGCAGTTTGAAAAATGCGACAGTCATGGATCTGACGGCCGAGCTGGCGAACATGAAGATTGAGAACGATTTGCGGCGGCAGGTGCAGGACGATATTCGGAGATTGAGGGATATGGGCACATATCGTGGAAGAAGGCATGCTATGGGTTTGCCTGTGAGGGGTCAGAGAACAAGGACACAGGTACGTTCAATCCTAGTGGCGGGGCTACGATTGTGGTGGGCATATGGGCTAATGGTCATAGATTGCAACTGCACGACGGTTGAACAAGATGGAACGAGGCGGTACAGGAAGAGTGGGATTGTAAGGTGGAAGGAAGCATACATACGAGTGTATAATATTGTACAGTATGCGGGCATAAAATGTTGTCCACGATACACGTTTGAAGAGAATATACAGCACGTTAACGACTCAACATTACTCTAGTTACCATAGGGTACATCTTGATCTCCACACAGAGAGCGGGACCATGTTTCGACGATAAACAGCTATAAGGACTGGCCATGGGAAATCTCTCGCAGAACTAGGCTGTCATTCATCGTTCAGAATTTGCAATCTACAAAGCCCCTTGCCTTGGTTCAAAATTCTTCGAAACATGTTTGGAGTAATGACAGTAGCAAGCAGAAGACTGACAAACATGTTAATCGAAAGTGATGTCCACGAAGGAGCTGGTTTTTGATAGACTGTACCTACTGTTGAGGATATACCATAAGAGCTTACACAGTAATCTGCCTTGAAGCTCGAACAGTAGAACAAGAATGTAGAACTCTGGGGTAAGGCCTGTTGCCCTGGAATACCGGCTAGTCGTAGGCCACAGTATCCGTCATGGTGCTGTCAAGGCCGGTGCGGAACATCAGGACATTGGCAGTCTCATTCATGTCACAACATAAACCCAAAATCAGATGCTTCCTCCTGATCTAGTCTATGGCATCTAACTAGTCATCACGATTTTTATAACCATGCAGATTGTGGGCTTCCTTGCAGACATAGTGGCCATGGACCTGGGGCCCAATGCTGCGATAACGGCATTATATGTCTGCTCAACATATTACCTTGTTTTGCAAGCATGGCGACTGTGCACCGTTGGTGTCGAAATAGCATACCTACCAAAAAG
>Ga0058698_10000532_pt1 | contig 20796 bp, 16 predicted proteins | sample AgamicAsSfe_FD_67288 | JGI IMG/M metagenome (GOLD analysis project Ga0058698, IMG submission 67288) | Agave microbial communities from Guanajuato, Mexico - As.Sf.e | ecosystem: Host-associated > Plants > Phyllosphere > Phylloplane/Leaf | place: Guanajuato, Mexico | collected 2012-05-30
TTTGGCAATGGCGGGACCGCACTTGGCGGCTGTGAAAAGGCAGATCCTAGGGTGAGTGGGATTGGGCCAGGACTGCTGATGCTTCGTCGTCGAGACTTGCTCCTGCTGTGGTTCCGTGTTGTGCTGCTGGCGCGAGACGTGCCGTCTGAATAAGTCCTCGTGGCTGGCGGAGCAGGCAGGACGCGACCCTCGTCTGACGAAAGTGATGCGCGCCGGACAGAGAAGAATTTGCCTTGGTGAGCTGACGGTGATGATGTAAGGCCGGGAGTGCCGGGGGTTGCAGGTGGTGTAGAGAACGCGGAAGAATATGTTCGTTCATCTTTGATCGGTGTTGTCGGAGTTATTGGCGCGTCTCCTACTGATGTGTGTGTGGACGTTCGAGGACGTAGTGATGGCACTCCTGTCGCCTTTCGTCTGGCAAGCAGTTCTGAGATCGACTCTTTGGGCAATGGAGGCACTGCAGGTGCGTCGGAGCTCGCTGCCGTGGGAAAAGGTAGAGGTCGCCTTGCGGCGGGTGCTGGCTGATATTTCCCAGTTAACACTTCTGTCGTCGAGCTCGTTACGCTGGACTCAGCAGCTTCTCGCTTCTTAGCCATATTCCTCAGTGCGGAAACCATTCTATCCTTATCTTCCAACTTCTCTCTCAGCTCGCTGATCTCGGCGTCTTTCTCTTGGACTACAGTCTCCCAACCATTGGCGGTGTCGCGAAGGAGCTCGCTTGACTTTGTCCTGCCACGACTTCGACTCGCTTTACGGGCGCGAGTTACACGTTCTTCCAGAGTTGCAATATGCGAATCCTTTTCGTTCAATTGTGCTTGAAGCTGTCTCACTTGGCCCTGTAGGGCAATCTTCTCGTCATCGTCCACTCCCCGCTCGGAAGCAGAACGACTGTCCTCGTCGTACAGCTCTTCTCCGGCACTTGTAGCCCTGCCAATTGGATATGTATCATCGCCGTCCCCACGGCCTAGTGTCGAAGTGGAGCTCTGCCGTGTCCGTGATGATCTGCGACTGTATATGCTAGCCACTGTACTATCACTCGACAGGCGCTGCGATTTTCGTCCATAGCCAGACTGCTTTGCATTCACACCTGATGACTGCGAGCTAATTACAAGATCGTTGAGATGCTGAATCTTCTCTTTGATCGATGTTCTCATTAACTGCATCTCCAACATATGCTCTTCATGCCTTGCCTCCGCTACCGCTTCCTGCTCTTTCTCTTCCTCCTCTTCTCTTGACTTCTGACTCTCTTTCTTTTGTGCATCGAGTTGTTTTCGTAGGTCCAGAATCTCGGACCTGTACATCTCCAAGAGCGCACGACTTGCAGGATCGTTCGCATTCTGACCTTCTTGTGCCTTTTTAGCATGACTGACTATGTTGTTTCGCGCTCGTGCTGCGAACTTGAGCGTGTTGAGAGTTTCCACGTTGTTATTGCCAAGCTGGACTGTGCAGAGGATACTGATCAGTGATTCGCCGGACAATGCGCCTTGGAGAAGTCTTGTAAGTTTGCTGTCTCGGTAGGGAATATGCTTGCTATCTTTCGTTGAATTGTCCTTATTGGCTGATAGTGATGCAATCACAGTGCCCAAGGTCAGCAAGCTCTTATTGATGTGCCCGCCCTCTGTTCTCCTCTCCTTGGTTTCCGCCGCTCTCTCGGAGCCTGCAAGATCGATGAGACTCAAGGTCGAGATTCTGACACCTCCAGGTAACATTGCAGAACGTTTGCTGTGTACGCTGGTGCCGAGCGAGTTGCGCTCTCGGCTCTCTACAACTATCTGCACGACCGCATGACTTCGCGAACTTCGCATGTTATACTGAGTATTTGACGTACGTCGCCTTTGATCACCTTGCTTGATCACACGAAGCAGCTGTGACTGGCTTTGTACTATCTCCTCTTTGAGTGGTGCAGCATACACTCCACGTCTGCTATCCTCTCGGAGTTTGATCTCTTCTTCCTTCTGTCCAGGTTTGGTGGTAGTCGTCGAAAGCAGATCCACGATCCTCTCATTGTAGACCTCAAGATAGCTCACTCTGAGCAGGAACTCGCGTTGTGGAGTCTCCCTGATGAATGAGAAGATATCCGTCACACTCATTGGTATGATGCCAGGTGAACTGCTCGAGCCATACATCGAGAATGTCTTGCCACTTCCGGTCATTCCATAAGCGAATACTGTCCCTTGATATCCTTCCATGACGCGCCTTACCAATTTCTTCGCAGAGCAGTTATACACCTTCGAATTCTGATCGTGGTCTGCAAAGACGTTGTCGTAGACGTAATCTCCACCCTCGCCTCTTGTATATGTTATCGAATTGCTCTTGCTGTCCACATACCACGCGTTCGTCAATGCGGAGCTGTCTTCTTCTGGTAGCCCTGTCTCTGGCCGTACGCGAACGCTGATGATGACCTGGTCGTCGTTCTCGGGTCCGTCGACCTGTTGTAGCTCGGTGCTTCTTGCAGGAGTGATACCTGGACTAACGACTCCGAACGAGGAGCGGCCTCTGTGTACTATGCCGTGAGCTGGACTCGTCAGAGGATGCGACGTCGATGTTGATGACCTCGAGTCTTTTTCCACGCTCCCCCCGCCACCATAGCTGTCTGATGTCTGTCTCGATGATTGGGGAGTGCCTTCTGCTGATGATGAGGATGAGGCAGGCGATTTGGGAGCATTGGCGGGTGGTTTCGGGAATGCGTCAAAGCTGATCTGCGACTGGAGTGCTCGTTTCTGGCGCGAGATGGGAGTAAGACCTCTTGTTGCGTGCATTGGCACAAAGCTTTGTGTTTTCGGAAAGGGACTGAATGATGTGATTGAAGCTGGCGTATGAGGTGGACGGTCTGTAACGCGTCGTCCAGCTGGACTTGGATTGGCAGCTGATCTACTAAGTGGTAGCGATGATTGGCGACGAGAGTCTGGTGTTTGCGATGAAGGCATTGTTGGTGCGCGTGTCGTGGATGTAGTTGTGTTTGTCATGCTGATGCCAGAGTGGAATTTGTCCTGAGTGTGTCCGGGAAACTGTCATGTACGAGATGGTGTGCTGCAACAACAATGAGAGAATGACAATGGTGATTGAAGGCGCCGGCGCCTTCACAAGTATGCGAGCGGCATGGGTGTCGTGTAGCAATAGTACTGCTGATGAAGCCAGTGACCAGAGTAGTGGTTGTAACGATGATGTAGATGATGGAGTGTTTGTTCTGCGATTCTGATTCTCGAAAACTAACCGTGTACCGTAGGGCACGAGAATTACCTTACTGGAGCCGAACTCTATACGAGAATGACCTCGAGTGGGCGGGCACTGGGCCGCCGAGCACGAGCTTCTGCTTCTACCGCGGATGACGATGACGATGTTCGTTTATCGAAACTGTTCTGTTCTGTCTGGACTCAGTCGAGAAGAACAATTATGCTGGGCGATCGACGATGGATGAGGATGATGCGCAACACACAGCAGACAGTATAGTGCAGTATGCAGTATAGAATATAGGGAGATAGACGCCTATGTAAGACTTCGCTCAATCAGCCGCTCTGCTTGATGCTTGATGGCATGTTTCAGCCTAAGCCAGTCGGCCCACTAGCGTACGTTGTGCCTGTATAACCCCCGCCTGCTTGCCGTGTGCCGGACGGTAGCAGTTCCCAGTTCCCCGATGCTCATTGACCTCGAGTATAGCAGAGGACAGCTACCTAGTCTGTTCGCTCCTGTATCGACCTCCTCAATCTTCCCCTTCAGCAAATCCCTGTGGCAGGGCACAAATCGACGGCAGCAGTAGCGATAAGGTAGGCCTGCCATGGTCGTCACCGCATCAAATACAGGAACTGGGGACCCTGCCACCCTCCTGCCACATGGAGCTCCAAACCTCCTGCATATGCCCGATTGTAGGATGCCCCGGATGCTGGTCCGAAGCATCACGCGCTCCATCCTTGGACAACTTAGCGGCTTACCTATAGTGTAAGCAGCCGAAGCGGAACAGCTCACTCCCTTGACAACAAGCATGAGGTACGTATGTGCCTATAATCGCAAGCATGCAAGCCATGATTTCCTTGGCCCTTCTCCGCATGTTCCAGTCTCCATGCTGTTTTTGTTATCTTTTGGGTTCATCATCCCATTGCTGTTCAGTAGTCGAGTCGATAGAACAGCTCAAATGCTAGATGTAAGGACAAGAGCACCACGTTGTGCACTTCATGCAGTCCATGCAGTCCATGCAGTCCGAGTAGTATTGACGGCTTGTGTAGTCCAACCACGTATTTCGAGATGACTTCTTAGCGCTTCATGCTCCAGGACGATATCTCATCTCTTTCCTCCAGCACCAAAGTCAAGCTTCCTCGCGACAGCGTCACCTCGTCCCTCTGGGAGCTCACCACCACGACGTTTCAAGTCCGCACCCATCCTCTCCACGCCACCGCCCTTCCGTGGTAAGTCTTCAAGCTTCGATGGTCTCGGCTCCGATGTCCACCATTCGTGTTTCAGGACATCTCTGGCAGTCGCCCTCTTCCTGGGATCAAGCCTGAGCATTGACATGAGCAGATCGATTCCTGAATGTCCAGCAGACCCGAATATGCGCAAGTAGTGATCACGACCTAGCACAGGCGTGACTTCGTTCTTTGCGTATGGCACATAGCCCTCCAGTTTCGACACGCCAGGCCAATTGTCCTCCATAGGTGTGCCAACAAATTTGCTGATGAGCTCTAGCTGATGGATATCTGTATTTCCTGCCAAAAATGGCCTGCGCAGAATGAGCTCAGCGAAGACTGTTCCCACCGACCATACATCAACGGCGCCAGAGTAGTGTCGTGCTCGATAGAAGAGCTCAGGGGGACGATACCATCTTGTAATGACCTGATGCGTCATGGCGGTATAGGGATCCGCAAACGACCTTGAGAGACCGAAATCAGCAAGCTTAACTTCTCCATTGGCCGCAATCAGCAAGTTGTTTGGCTTGATATCTCGATGTAGAATGAAATTCTCATGACAGAACCATACGCCTCTTGCTATCATTCCCATCCAGGCCTTGACATCTGCTGGACCATAGTGGATGTTTTGTGTGTCCTTGATGAGCATCTCCAGATCACCTCTTGGTAGGAATTCCAAGACGAGATTCATGTTCTGCTTCTTGCCCGCAAAGACGGCGTGGAGCCCGATAATGTTCGGGTGTGACAGTTCCTGTAACGCCTTGACTTCTCGAATAGCGTCCATTGGCAAGCCATCTTTGTAATCCGGGTTTATCTTGATCTTCTTGATGGCTACCAGAAAGTTCGGATCTGTCTTGAGCCATCCCTTGAATACTGTAGCATATGTACCTTCTCCGAGCCTGCTGCCTTTCTTGTAGTCACTTTCCGAGTCGTCATCTTGTGGTTCTGTTGGCTCCGGCGCAGATTGCTTGGTAGAACTTGCAGCGTTCGTTGTACGGTTCGCCTGCACTTTGACAGAGGGTGCAGTCAGGGTGATGCTGGGAGATCGGACAGTCTGGTTGGTGATTGGTGATTGAACCATGGTGGGAAAGAGTTTGATCAGACTAGCTTTCTCTCACGCACCCAAAGGCCGCTCTGTGACCATGATCATCACGGTGTCAGGTTCACTCTATTGTATGTACTGCTTTTTGCGAGTCGCGAACGAACGGGAGAATCTGGGGTCGGCGACGATCTTTCAAAATCCTCATAAAATCTACAGACGACACAACTACAACCGCGACAAGCTCTAGCCGCACTGCCAGTAAAGTCTTAAAACCCTGAGCCGACGACCTGCCCGCCACCAAAAGAAAGTGCACATTTGTTTTCCCAAAGCTCGTTTAAGCACGAGCAGCATGGCAGCCTCAAGGTCACTTCTCAGCCTGACAAATAGTCTGCGCCTAGGCCCAACAACACCTACCACTATATCACGCTGCCCGACAACGATACAGTCCCGGAATCTTCACAGATCAATCACACCACCAAGGATCCCGCCGCCTACACCATTCATTCCCGATGCGACCGCGTTCCTCACAGTAATAGGGCGTGGTCTCTCCAAACACGCCAGCAAGATTGAATCATGGGACGCCCTTTTCTCCCTCACGTCCCCGCAACTAGCAGAACTTGGCGTTGAGCCACCTCGAGCAAGACGATATCTGCTGAGATGGCGAGACAAGTTCCGGAATGGTCAATATGGCATTGGCGGTGATCTCAAACAGGTTGCAAACGGAGTAGGAGAGGTCAGATTGATGGAGGTGCCGATTGCCTCATCCGCGAGCACAGAGGCGGCAGGAGCTAAAGCAACTATCACGCGAGGGCCGGGCATGATGAAGCGCATCATCAACGTTGACCCCGAGAGTCTGCCAATGTCAGATACAGATCTGAGAAGAGCGCCACGGGTTGCAGGATTGACGATCAAGAACTCGCATACTATTCACGGGTCTCATGTTGAGCTGAAGAAGGGTTCGAACGGTAATATTGCCCTTATCAAAGTGAAGGAGGGTCTTTGGGAACACAGACGGGGCCACAAGGTCGATGGTGGTGAGAGGCGAAAGGCAGAGGTCAGGGCGAAGAGGAGAGCTGCAGAGAGAAAAGCATCACGGGCATGATCATAGTGTCAGACTTCGGAGCGTCACTGAAAAGGCTGGCCGCGCTGTATGACCATTGATGAGCGGGAATTATGGCAATGTCAATGTACGAGTAGATCTCACAGCCATTGACCGTCTGTTCCATGTCTGGGCATTCGACAGCGTCTTGAAATCCACTTTCAGCCTCGAGCTGCCCAAAGAGAGCAAGAGAACACCTGCATCCATCTTAATTGCCACTGTGTCACGTGATAGATCGTGGATACCGTACCTTTCGTCCACTTGCATGCAACCTGCTTCGTCCACAGACCACCCTCGCGCGACGCACCCGCGAGCAGGTGCACTCAATCATGTCTCTCGTCCAGCTGGAATTGGAACTGGTCCAGGAAAGTGCTCGCGTGGTGAAACAAGTTCGGGCTTCGCAACAGAACGTTCACGACGCGCTCTGCGACATCTATCAGTCCGCGAGGCAGACGCTGGAGCGAAGCAAAGCACCTCCGAAAAAGAAGCGACGTGTCGAACAGAGTCCAGAACCTTCAGAACTCGAAGATGAAAGTGCCTACGTTGTGAAAGTACAATCAAGCTTCGTGTTGAACGTGAGGGTCTCCAGATTTGCCCACCGTTAAGGTAGTCTCTGATGCCTGCAATAGCACTCCTCTTGTCCGTTCTCCGATGGCAGTGACCTTGATATCCAGGATTCTGAGCTTCCAGTCTCCGTCTTTATTGATTTACCAATCTACCCGCCTAAGAACGATTACACGTACTTCAACCTGTCCTCCGCAACGAGGTCGCCGCTTGTCAGGTACAAGTTTCGAGCAGCAGCTCCTCCATCTGTCAAGCGCCAATTACGATGTGCGTCGTTAAGGAACGATATCTCGCAACGAGCCGAGCGCATGGTCAGTGCGAAGTGTTCCCTCGCCCACATATCACTACCGCAGTCGCAATGGCAGCTGGAGATTGAGTTCAAGTGGCGAGAAGGGTCGTCACCAGTCTTGGAATTGGCGAATCATGGAAACCGCCTCAAGGCCTGTGAACAAATCTTCGACTATTGCGATCCTGGTCCACAACTTGATCATACCAGCCTGGACAATCGGACGGTCTCTCGGAATGTCTCCTGGTCACCGAAAGACTTCTACGAGCACGTACATGTGCCTAATTCACATTCATCACTTGCTGATGAACCTCTTCAAAACCCTGATCTCACTTGCCAGCTATATCCTTTCCAAGCACGGGCTGTGCGCTGGTTACTGTCTCGGGAAAAGGTCCAACAGGAAATGGATGGCCAAATATCACGACTCCTCCCGCCGCAGTCTTTGCCAATATCCTTTAAGCGATGTGAGGACGATAGCGGTAACATCACGTATAGAAGTCGTCTCCTGCTTCAAATCTTCTCCAGCATCGACAATATTCCAGAGCAATTTAATGGCGGTATCCTGTGCGAGGAGATGGGCCTTGGTAAGACTGTAGAGCTCATCAGCCTTGTCAGTCTGCACAAGTTTACAGGAGAAGCTACCAAGGTTGTGGACGAGTTTTCAGGAAATGAGGTTACGCCTTGCAAAGCTACATTGATCATAACCCCACCGGCTATTCTAGAACAATGGATGCAGGAACTCGAGCGGCATGCACCAAGCTTGAAAGTCATGCACTACACAGGAATCAAGCGGGTCGCGGAGGGCGACGGGGAAAAAACACTGAAGAAGCTGATGAAGCAGGATGTTGTTTTGACCACATACAGTGTCCTGTCTGCAGAGGTGCATCATGCTGTAGCTCAGCCAGAACGCAGCCGGCGACGAGAGCAGCAGTACAGCAATCAGAAGTCTCCGCTAGTCATGCTCAAATTCTGGCGCGTTTGTTTGGATGAAGCTCAGATGGTGGAAAGCGGTGTCAGCAATGCAGCGATAGTAGCGAGATTGATACCTCGGGTGAATGCCTGGGCTGTTTCAGGAACGCCGGTCAGAAAGAATATTAACGATTTGCACGGTCTTTTGATCTTCCTGCGACTCTTTCCATTCTCTGACGGCGACGTGTGGCAGCGAATGACTATAGGCCCTGCGAGTAATCCTGAATACCTCCGGCAGCTGTTTGGTCAGATCGCTATGCGTCATTCTAAGAATGCTGTCCGGGACGACTTCAGCATTCCACCACAAAGACGTCTGGTGATAACGGTACCCTTCACTGCCATCGAAGAGTCTAATTACAACCAACTGCATCTGGAAATGTGTGAGGAGTGTGACCTCAATAGTGAGGGTGAGCCGACGAACCCATTCTGGAATCCAGACAACAGCGAGACTACTAGGAAAATGGCAGCTTGGCTAACGAGACTGCGCCAAACGTGTCTCCATGCGGAGATAGGGGCTCAAAACCGCCGCGCTCTTGGTCGTGGCCACGGACCATTACGCACAGTTGACGAAGTCCTTGAAGTCCTGATAGAACAAAATGAGACAGCTCTACATGTCGAAGATCGCGCGTCAATTCTCTCCATGGTTATGCAAGGCCATCTCCTTTCCTTCGGTGCTGAAACGCAGCAAGCACTCGACCTGTATTTGCAAGGTCTGCGGAGAGCAAGTCAGTCTGTGGATGCGTGCAGACGCGAAGTCCTGGAACAGCAGATGAAGCTGGAACTGGCTGGCGAGGATGGCCTGAAGATTGAGTCAGGTGGCAGGCTAGAGGCAGACTCTGACAACGACGCTGATGAGCGAAGAGTTCGGCTACGACAATATCAGCAGAGGCTAAGGTCCGCCCTCGAGGTTCAGCACGTCTGCGCCTTCTTTGCCGGAACTGCTTACTTCCAGACCAAAGATAAGCTCGTAAACGGGACTGAGCTGAGCAGCGAGTTCCGTGAGCTCGAGGAGAAAGAGGTCGAATCCTACGACCTCGCAAAAGCCGTCCGCAAAGAACTGTTGAAAGATACGACCAAGAAGACACGAGACCTGCTGGAAACTTTGACAGCTCAAAGAAAGAGATCATTCGTGAATGTACCTAGTGTCGACTCGGGCCTTGCAATGGGCGGTATTGAGTCTCGAAAGATTGTTGATAGCATCGGCACTCTCTCTGACATACTAAACGAGCAGGTCACCAAGATCAATGGATGGAGAACGAAGTTCTCCGATCTTCTTCTGCAGAAGCTCGTCGACGAAGACGAGGGTGTCGAGTTGACTGGAGAAGAGTACGAATCCTCGACGAAACAGCAAGATGAGCAATACGTATATCACGAAGCTCTTCGTGCGGCCATCGCCGACAGGCACTGCTTGATCACTGGACAGATTAATTTTCTGGTCGATGGTGAGATGAGGTATGCTTGGAAACTTGCCAAGGACGGTGCGCCACGGGAACCAGACTCCGAGGAGCCTATCAGTAGAGGACCAGCTCCTGAATTGTTCCAGCAGATTCTCGAGGAGAGAACTCTGTTTCTGAAACGTAAGTAAATCATGAGTGATAACAGTGCCACACGCTCAGAGATGTGTATAGAATTCCGCGTCATACCACGCTTCGTCAGAGGTAACACTACTGCCGACCCGCCGTTTATATCTGCCCGCGGGCTGATGGCTGAGATCCGATCGTTGATCACTTCCGTTCAGTGGCAACAAGGCATGAGAAGCGATCGTGCCCAGGCTGAAGTCAACATCCTAGAAAACTACCTGGCGAAGCTTCAGCAAATCACAACGTCCCAAACCAAGGCTATTTCTGCTCTCGAAGAAGAGCTCAACCTTTTCAGGGATACCATGAATCAGAGATTGGACTTTTACAGGCAGTTACAACAGATCTCCGACCAAGTTGCTCCGTTACAGGAAGAAATGTCTGCAGAGGTGGACAAGGATCGCTTGGCAGCGGAGAAAGTGAAAGGTGATCGCCACGCTGAGAAATTTGCAGCACTAATGACAAAACGTCGATTTTTGACGCATCTTCGGTCTGAGTCGTCCGCAAAACAGGAAGAGCGGATCTGTATAATCTGTCAGGCGTCCTTTGAGATCGGAGTGCTCACAGTCTGCGGACATCAGTATTGCAAAGAGTGCATCCAAATCTGGTGGCGTCAAAAGCAAACGTGCCCTCTATGCAAACGTCGTCTGCGCAAGAACGAATTCCACGAGATCACGTACAAGCCGCAAGAGCTACGCGCTAAGGAAGAAATTCACCCTTCCAGCTCCCCAAGCCGCTCATTCTCCTCTAAACCTGACAACCCAACCAAGAGCTCAATCTATACCTCCGTTTCAGCCTCGACCCTAGACGCCATCGAATCAATCGACCTCCCCTCCTCCTTCTCGTACGGAACCAAAATCGACCTCATCTGCCGCACACTCCTCCACCTGCGCACAGCAGATCCAGGCTCCAAATCTATCATCTTCAGCCAATACCGCGACTTCCTCGGCGTCCTCTCTGCCGCCTTCCGCGCCCATCGTATCGGCTTCTCCGCCATCAGCGACAAAGCCGGCATCTCCAAGTTCCGCGAAGACGCAAGTGTGGAGTGTTTCCTCCTTCATGCAAAGGCCGATTCGAGCGGGCTGAATCTTGTGAATGCTACACATGTGTTCCTCTGCGAACCTCTGATCAATGCGGCTATCGAGCTACAAGCTATTGCCCGCGTACACAGGATCGGCCAGCGCCGCGAGACGACAGTGTGGATGTTTCTGGTGCAGGATACGGTTGAAGAGGCAATCTACGAGATTTCGGTACGAAGGCGTTTGGCGCATTTGCAGCGTGCAGTTGATCCGGCCAATCTGGATCCGGCCACCAGTGCTGATGGTGCTGGAGAAGAGGCCGTGTATGCCGAGAACACTCTCGATGCTGCGAACTCACTTGAGATGCAGGCAACACCGTTGGCGAGCCTGATGACGAAGGGGCAGAGTGGTGGTGAGGTTGTGGCGAGGGAGGACATCTGGAACTGTCTTTTTGGTGGACGGCAGAAGAGAAGAAGCGTTGGCGATGTGGATGCTGGAGGTAATGTGAGTGGTGCTGTGGGCGAGGAGGTTGCGCGGTTCTTGAGGGCGGAGGCCGCGGAGGGCAGATCTGTGGAGGAGGTCTAAGTGGCAATAAAGTGCTATATTTGCTGACGTGGGACAGCTCAAGGACCACTATCTGTCAGAGGGTGAATGTAGTCGATCGGCAACACCTTTAGTGGCGGAAGCACTCAAGTTTCATCGTCCGACTAACAGAGCCTATACTGGGAAACACGCTGAATTGTCTATGCCTCCGTCCGTACTCCACAGTAGTAGTTCCCCCACTGCGAGCTATGTACCTCCGCAATGACGTATAAAACACCGCCAGCCTACCTCCTAGTCTATCGAGTCTCAATGACCGTTGCTCCGTTGCTCCTTACAAAACACCTCCATCTGTGACGCCGTGCAAATACCGACTTCCACGCCAGCCTCATCTACTTGTAATTGAGCTTGATCGTGCCGCCACCACCTCCTGCTCCGCTGGCAGGCGTCGCCACACCTGACGTGAAAGCGCTCGTGGTTCCGTCAAACCCAATACTACCTCCATTGCCATTCCCATTCATCCCGTCTCCACCTCGTCTGAAGCCCGCAAGCCCCAACACTTCGGCATGTGCCGCAGTCTCTCTCTCCAGCAACCCGATAGCCGTCGACTGAAAGCACAAATTAGCAACGGGACGATCCCCTATCACGCCACATCACCATTGTACTCACCTCAATCAAATTCGCATCCTTGTAAAGCACGCTCCCATCCTCATTATACGTCCTACAATTATTGCACAACATCTTCACATCACCAAAGAACGCGTCCAAGCTCTGATAAACCTTGTTATTGATCTTCTTCTCAATCTGCTCGATGCAGATAGGGTCGCGGATCAGCTGGTAGTAGTCCGGGTAAAGTCTGCGATCTGGCAGTTTGATAAAGGGGTCTATCAAAGGACGAGGCTCGATGCCTGCGTCGGGAGAGGGCTCTTCGAGGTTGTTGATGGCTTCGAAGACGAGGTCCACTATTGTTTGTAAGGCTTCGCGCTGGGGTGGAATCAGAGTTTCGAAGGTCTTGGTCTGACGACCGCGCTTCTTGGGTGGTGCTGCGGTGACGGATGGTGCCACGGAGTCGCCGTCGAGCGAGGCATCGTCGGCTTTGCGCTTGTTCCTGCCGGCGCCGACGCGTGATTGGCGGCCACGTTTTTTGTTGGGTTGCGGAGATTCTGAACTGTCTCGTGACGGTAGAGGCGAGTCGCCAAGATCATTCTCGTCACGGATGCGTTGCTCTACACCCTTTGCCTGCTTTGCTTTTCGAGCATCTTTGCGCGCGATGGCCGCCTCGATTGTGTCCTCGTCGTTGTCTACAGCTTCGAGCCATTGCTCTTCTGTTAGGCCGTCGTCGTACTTGATACCCTTGCGTTCACGTGCACCACGTCCGATAGGTCCTTCATCGCCCACTATGTCCGCGTCTGGATCGTCTTCTTGAAGGTAAATGTCGGGAAGTTCTGATTCACCCAAAAGACGCGGCAGTTTCGCATTGGTTCCATATAGCGGATCCCTTGCTCTTTCTTCATCAAGACGCTGGAATGTCTCGAGCTCGTGGTCGTGACGCATCAGGATCATGTTCAGATCGTCGTCGTCCATTTCCTCCTGTTCGAGATTCTCCGCAGCTTCAGCAGATTCAAGCATGACCCGCAGCATAGCATCTCGCTCCTTTTCGGTCGATCTGTTGTCGAATTTACCGGCTTGGATGACCTTTCCGTCCATGTCTAGCTTGTACTGGGCACGCTCGAGGATCTTCTCCTCTACGGAATTGGAGCTGATGAGACGGAGGATGCGGACCTCATTCTTCTGACCAATACGATGGGCACGATCTTGAGCCTGTAAGTCCTGATGAGGGTTCCAATCAGAGTCGAAGATGATGACAGTGTCGGCGGTCTGCAAGTTCAGACCAAGACCACCAGCACGTGTAGAGAGGAGGAAACAGAAGTATGGTGAATTGGGCGCATTGAAGAGCCCGAGTAAGTCTGAACGTTCTTCTGACTTTGTCGAACCATCCAGACGAAGATACTGCATCGCCCTCAGCCGCATATAGTCCTCCATAATATTCATGATCTGAGTCATCTGGAAGAACATCAAGACACGATGACCAGTAGCAAAGAGTTTCGGCAATACCCGGTCTAGCAGCTCGAACTTTCCCGCCGTTCTCCAGATCAAGTCGTTGGTGATTCTTTGCGGATTGACCTGATCTTCAACCTCTTCGAAGACGAAAGGATGATTGCAGAGCTTTCGCAACTGCATCAGCATGTTGCTGAGTCCACGAAGACCAGTCTTTCCACCTTTGCCGTCGCTGACCATGAGTCTGTTGTGAGTAACAAGCTGCTTGTATAGCTTGGCTTGGAGTGCCGAGAAGTTGCACTTGATGACACGCTCCTGCTTGTCCGGCAAGTCTTTCTCGACATCCTTTTTCAGCCGACGAAGCAGGAAGGGTCGAAGAACCTTGTGGAGACGACGAATCACAAGCAACTGTTCTTCTTCTGTAAGTTGCATATTGTCTTGACCGCCTGTATTCGCGAATGGTGTATTGAACCACTCGTCAAACGATTTGACAGACTTGAAGATGGTAGGAAGGACGAAATTGAGAAGAGCCCACAGCTCGGGAAGGTTGTTCTGCAGAGGTGTACCTGTCAAAATGATACGAAACCTGGTTGAGTAGTACTGGGTGATTGTGATGCTCAATTTCGAGCCCGCATTCTTCATACGATGACCTTCGTCTACGATCATGTGTAGCCACTTGACCTTGCTCAGAATCGGACGATCCTTAATGATGAACTCGTATGTCGTGAGCAGAACTTCAAATTGGCCACTTCGGATTTGGTTAGATGCCATTTTTCGGACGGCTGGTGCACCTTTGTAGACTATCTTGCGAAGCGAGGGTGCCCACTTCTCGAACTCATTGGTCCAGTTAGTGAGTGTACTGAGTGGTACGACAACAAGAAAAGGTCCAGGCTCGCGTTTCTCTTTGACGAGATAACAGATGAGACTGATAGTCTGGATAGTTTTGCCGAGACCCATCTCATCTGCCAGAAGACCATTCAAGTTGTTGTTGTACAGCGATATCATCCATTGCAAACCCTTGATCTGGTAGTCCTTCAATTGTCCTCCGACGAGGATTTCTGATTGTTTTGTGACGCTTTCCTTGATGCGATGAGCAACTTCGTAGTAGTCAATCTTCTTGCCCCCTGGCTCCTCGTCATCCTCTTCCTCTTCCACTTCTGGCTCCTCATCTGGTTGTTCTTCCTGGATTGTAGACTGGCCATAGCGTTGAGCAGCTGTCCGCTGTGTGTTCCGAACGGAGGCTGCAAGCTGACCCAGGAAACCATCGGTCTGTTTGAGGAGATGTGAGATACGTGAATCCTTTGCCTGCCCGAGCAGCTTGAGATATGTTTCCTCGTCGTTGGATTTCAGAGCCTGCAGACGCTGCTTGGCCGTCCTTTCTATGCGCTTCTGTTCTTCTCTTTCGATAGTTTGATGATGCAGGACCATCATGCGACCAAACTTTTGCAGTCTAGCCCTTTGATCTCTTGCAGCTTTGTGTACCTCTTCAGCATGTTCCCGTACTGACTGCAGGAAGTCACTGTGCTTCTTCTTCTCCTTGGTCTCGCGTGCGTTACGTTGCTCTTTCTCCAGCTTCTCTGTGAACCGCGCTTCCCGGATGTCTTGCTTCTTGACTCTTCGATATATTCCACGATTTGCTGTCATTGCGAGTGTGTCCGCAGTAACCATTTCCCGTCCGATCTGCGCTCGTAGCGCGCGCTGCTTGGGCAACAAGTTCAGCATCTTGTACTCGATCAGTGCCCTGAGCTTCATTGTTCCATCATCAACTGGTGTATCGCTTTTGCCAGTATCCCAAGAGCCGATACTGGAGCTCAGCTTTTCCAACTCGGCTTTCCTGTTCAAGACGCGATTGTAAATGATGTTCTCGCGCTGCTCGCGCACGTAATCGATGTCTATACCAGCTCCGGTGATGCCAGGAACGAGTATTCGTTGATCGCGATGGCTGTACTGTGAATAGCTGATGGGCTTGGATATCTTTTCCACCGTCTTGAGCGTCTTCAGCACATCTGCTCGAACTCCGTCTGGGTGCTCAGCATTCTCATCTTGCTGAGGCATGCCATTTGCGGCTTCATCGATTGTCTGATTGGCTGCGACGATCATCGCAGCAGGCGTTGGACTCTTCTGCCATTTCTGTGAGGGAAAGATCAGGCGCTGGATCTCAGCAGGTATAGGTGCGTTCTTGGCGAGCAGCCGATATGCAGTAAGCTGGCTTCGCAGCAGCTGATTTTGATCTTCTGTAAATATTCTTGCGGGAGGTCCCATGCTATTACCATCTGTCCGCGATATATCGCCGTCAGGTATTCCATTGGCTACAGCGCCGTGTGCTGACTGGAGGCCGTTGGCCATAGATTGCGTGACATCGCCGTTCGTCTGCATGGGCTGTTGTTGCTGTTGTTGTTGTATCTGCTGTTGCTGTTGCTGCCACTTGCTTTGCTGCTGTTGCATTTGAGTATGTCGTGTCATAGCTTCCAAGTTGTTGCGAAGCTTAGCAAATTCCGGGTCATCTTGCCGCACGCCTTGGGCCTTCATCTGATGGTATTTCTGTGCGGCAGTATCAGCAGTGACTCTAACTTCTTCCATGCATGGACACCATACCTCCATCCATTGTCTGACGGTCTCTTTATTTGTGTCGGATGGCAGAGGTGTTTGGGCGTAGCCTGTGTTCGGCAGTAAAGGCGTATTGGACATGGCCGTGTTCGCCATGGTCGCGGCGTCAGACGTGTTTCAGATTGGCGGAGCAGTCGTCGGTAGGGTTGGGTAGGATATGTTGGTGACACCAGGGTTTCGAGATCTGCAACTCTGAGATGGAAAAATGAAAGGAGTCCGAGTTGGCGACTCAGTGAATGTCACCTTGCGCGACCGGCGCGGCAGGGCGGCGAAAGGGATGCTCGGTGTCGCAAATGCACACACGTAAGGCACGTTGCGCAGGTCGTAGATGATATAGCAAAGCAGGTACGGATGTTTCAAGGTCGTTTCGACGCGGGGTCGATGAATTGACTTGGAACGCGATGAACTTCCAGTTTGGCGTTTTGTCCAAGTGAAGTGTCAGCGCCCGGAGCGGAGCAGTGCAAGGCTGGAGCTCAAGGCGAAAAAAAGGAGGCACGCTAGCCGAAAATGGCCCGGAGTTGACTGCCGGTCGACCTCTCTCTCTCACGTGCTTGTCGCCCTGGAAAAAAAGGTAGAAGCGGCGCACGCAATTCACTTGCGCAGGGCATGGCACCACTACTGGGCAAGCGGAAGCGGAAGCGCACAGACAAAGCAGAAGCCTCAATTGCGTACAGTCGACGCGAAACTGCAGCAGGAGATGAAGAAGCAAATGCACAAGAACTTCAGAATATCTTTCGTCGAGCGTTCGAAGCAAAGTTCAAGCCATTAGTTGCGGAGACAAAGGCAATACTGGAGGATAACGAAGAATCGGAAGATGGAGCAGATTCAGAGGATGATTGGGATGGTTTGTCTGCAGAGGACGATGAGGCGGAGGCGGGACAAGGTCATGTTCAGGTCGTGGAACATGGCACCATAGCAGAAACCGAGTTGCTTACTAGAGCAGAGATGAAGGCTTTCATGGTGTGTTGTGAATGATACAGCGGATCTCCAAGAACCACTCTGATATTTGGTAGAGCTCAAAAGTGCCCACGAATGCAATTAAGACAGTGCAGAAAACCAAATCCGGCGCCGAAGAAGACGATGAACCTGGCGAGAAGCTGAATCTGAAGAAAGACTTGGAGCTGCAAAGACTGATCAACGAGTCGCATCTGCTCCATCCGGACGCCAAACCATCAAATCAACACCGTCAGAAACTCCTGGACATGCGATTACAGACACTGGGCTCAAAGACATCCATGCTGAAGCAAGACAAAATGCCCATGTCGCATAGAAAGGGCATTACTGCAAGAGCCACGGACAAGGAGGCGCGTAGACGACAAGAAGCCAAGGAAAATGGCATCATCCTAGAAAGGGCTGCGAAGACCAAGAAGCCAGAGGAGAAGCGAGCACGAGGTGTCGGTGCACCGACCATCGGCAAGTTCAAAGCTGGAACGCTGCGTCTAAGCAAGCAAGATCTTTCTGGCATGAAGGGGAAGACTCGTCGATGATAGCCGGGACAAACGAAATTTATCGAAAAAGATTCAAAATGCTCCGCCACCTGCTTGCATTCGCCTAGAGGGCTTGCTGGATCTCAATATCAAGCGCATTCAGGTAGCACTGCCAGCTACGCAGATACTGATACCTCGAATCTTGCTGAAGTCCTAGCTGAAGCCGACATCTGGGAGTACAGCTTGATGGACAGCAGTGGACGGAGGTATGATTTGGACCCTGCCGATCGTCCAATGGAAGTCCGAAACTCAAGCTATCAAAAAGCTTACATCATCTCACCACTACTACAACTACAACACACCTCTGAAGACAGCATCGCCCGCCGACACTCGTCACTAATCATCATCTTCCTGTTCACTCTCAGCATAAACAGCCAATATGGAGGACGTCGAAATGTTCAAGTCGCTCAACCTGAGCCAGCCAAAAGTACCCTGCTTTGTGACGCCAGCTCAGGGCGGCGAAACCTTCATGCTCGGCAACCTCAAATTTCGTATCATGGAAGACGGCTCACACACCGACAACCGCATCGGCACTGCCGAGATCACCCTGCCACCTCAAACGAAAGGTCCACCCGCACATTGGTAAGCTGTTCTGGTGCTGGATGGCGATGCCTATGTTAACTCAGCGCTGGCACGAAATGCACGATGAGACGTTCTTGGTCACGCAAGGCACTGTACGTTTCCACGTTCCTGCCTCTGCCAATCCCGAGCTTGCGAAGGAGGGCACTGCTGGCAACGGCGAAGTGCACATTGACGCTGCGAATGGTGATTACGTAACCGTGCCCATCAGAGCGCCGCACACTTTCAGCAACCCCTTTGATGAGCAGGCAAAGTTCGTCAACACGTATACGCCTGCATTTTACATCAACTACTTCAAGATCATTGGAAAGTATGTTCTCACTGTTGTCAAGTCATACTATGTTCGCATGCTGATCTTGTGCAAGATTGATGGAGGAGGGCAAACCCATGAACCCTGATGTGAACAGGAAGGCTATGGCGGTGTATGCGACAATGGCAGCAGATTTGAGCAAGTAAAGTAGCAAAATCGATATCGCGGTAGTGTCCTCGTCCTCTTGCAGGTGGCGCACAGCACTTCTCCCAAAATTCTCACCAGGTCGCATCTCGCAAGGAGAAACTTTTCACCATGCCAAATACACGCATACTGAAGTGCGATCATCCCCCTTCTCCACGCTATAATTCGGGTTTCGCAGTCCAGTGTCCTCGATGTTGGGTAAGCTATCTTTGAATTGCATTCTCCCTGTGCACACTGGGTCATGAAGCGCTACCGTGCTTTCGATATCAAAGCTCACTGTCCTTGGTGCTGGCGCTGGCTACGATATGGCAGCGGCACTTTCCCAGCATTGCCAAGTGTCGGGCGGGGTGGGAAGGCAATACTATGGGTATGTGTCACGCCATGCCCTACAGAGTCCAGAGGAAGATGGTGGCATCGGTACAGCCAACAGCCAGACAGCGCGGCAAATACACCACGGTAAGTACGACACACACCATGCCTCGATCTTGCAAGATTGCTATAGTACGCTCCAGCATGAAGTTGGGCTGCTTACCGCTGCTCTTTCTTACCTTATCCACTTCCCCGAAATGTGCTGGCGAGGCTTTCCGTAGCTTTCTAGTTACGTTGCCTCTTCTTACGACACGCTTTCTCAGGAAGCCGGCCTACCTTACCACCTCTCTTCTCCTGTCTTGCCAATGTCATCGTCTGATGCTGATGATGTGACTTCTCTTCCCATGGCACGCTTCATTCTGATTCGGGTGTGTATCCGCGTCACAATCTTCCCCTCGACGTCAAGTATTTTAGGTGCTGGCGGCGATCCCTGACTGGTCTCATCTTGCGACGCTGGCGAAGCATTCCCTCCTCTTCCAGCTGTTCCTGCTTTTGCCACGGTCAAGGTCAATCAAGGATGTTGTTGCTGTGTCTTCTGGCTCAGGATACTACGGCACCTTCCCCTCTCTGCCGCGACACCACCCACTGGCTATGCACGCGCTTTGCCATCGAGCCTACAAAGCCGCCAAGATTCTTCCCAGCCTACACGGGTCTATTCACGGTACTCTGCCCATGATTCACGGGACTGTATGAAAACATGCTTGGAACAGTATACTGAAGCAGTCTCAGCGGTATAGTAGAGGGCCTGGAGGAGTGCTGAAGAGCACCGTACGAGACAGACTACGCTTCCCCTCCAGCCAAATAGGAATACATGCTCATGTCTAGCAATATAAAATTAATCTCCACTATCTACGGTACTCTCCCTGCTGTGCTCAACCTGGTCTCAGCTTGTATTACATGTTACTAAGGTATATTCACAGCTGTGCGGCGGCATAACCAAATCAATACTGAAGAGTACCGTGGCATATTGATACCTTTCCTTTCTCCCCTAAAGTCCGATCCGCAATGGCGGCCATCGACGTAGGATACGCCTATTCTATATACGGCACTCACCCCACTCCGAGCAGGTGGTATCAGTACTTTATACCAGTTTCATATTTCAGTAGGGCAGAAAGATGTCAACCTAGAATATAATTCTAATTACCTATCTAAGTATGCTACGGTACTCCCCTCGTAACTCCCGGGCTATCTACCTAGACCCTTTGCCGCATCCTTAGATATCATGGATTATCCTTAGTATCCTAGTCGAAGCGCAGTTCGCGACGCCCCTCTTATCTACGGTACTCCCCCTGATCCTAGTAGAGCATGACTCGTTTTATGGTATTAGCAGATTTCAGGAATAAGCAGAAATAGGTCAAGCTAGAATTTAATCCAATTACCTAGTCTGAGCATGCCCCGGCACTCCCCTCTTACCTCATTGGCTACCTCCCAAGGCCTTACGCCGCCAACTCGACTACACGGATCATCCCCCGTATCCTAGTCGAGGCGGCCATTTGCGACGCCCCGATTATACACGGTACTCTCCCTGCCCATAGTAGAGTATCACTTGTTTCACAGTTACAACAGGTTTCAAAGGAAGGAAGGAAGAACGTTAACCTAGAATGTGATTCTGATTGCCTAGTCTAAGAATGTACGGTACCTCCCCCCCGCTCCCCAGACCATTTAGCCGCTACGGGAAAACTGGGTCGTATGGACCAAAGGGGCCCCGGGTGCCTGCTCGACCCTGATGCCGAGATGCTCCCTAGGAGC
>Ga0058698_10000533_pt1 | contig 20743 bp, 19 predicted proteins | sample AgamicAsSfe_FD_67288 | JGI IMG/M metagenome (GOLD analysis project Ga0058698, IMG submission 67288) | Agave microbial communities from Guanajuato, Mexico - As.Sf.e | ecosystem: Host-associated > Plants > Phyllosphere > Phylloplane/Leaf | place: Guanajuato, Mexico | collected 2012-05-30
GGAGTTTACAGTTCCAGTACCGAATATCTGAGCCTCAAAAAGATCTTTCTAATTCATACAAGGGAGTTGGTGAGGAGAATCATGGACAGGCGCCACGCCTCTCCTATTGCAAGTGCAGTGCTGGAGATCGTGAACGCGCTCGCCGCATCCATGGCTGTCTAAATGGTGGCAGTATGTGGGTAATCGGCAGAGACAACTTTTAGATTAGATATTCCAATATTTATCATTCTCGTCCAAAGATCTGCTTTGTGGAAGTGAAGTTTGCATCGTGCTATGTGGTGTTGTTGGTCGTTGAATCGGACGTTGCCTGCACCGACACGGCAATGAGTTCCTGAATCGCCCGGTCCTGAACTCCGTTAACTTCCGGGCCTGCGGTGCTAAATACACTCGGCACTCTAACTCACCAAACCTTACTCAAGTCCCAAGAATGTTCAGCAGCGCATGATAGCTTGGTAAATGTTGATGCCTACAAGAAGGCCCGAGTATAGGAGCGAAAGAGTGTTTTGGCGCCGACGCCTACGACAATTCCATGTTTATTCGCCATGTATAAAGAAGGGAGCTGCTCCTTGAACAAGATGTAGTATCAAATCACAATATCTTATATTCTTCATTGCCACGAATCTCGTCGCGCTCCCAGCAGACCCTACCAAAATGTCAGACTCAACTAAATATACTTCCAAGCTTCTGAACCGGCGAGTACTCGTAATCGGCGGGTCTTCAGGCATCGGTTTCTGCGTCGCAGAAGCATCCTTGGAGCATGGCGCAATAGTCATAATATCCTCTTCCAACGAGGATCGCGTCAACCAGGCAGTCGAGAAGCTACAACGTAGTTATCCTTCGGCTAAAAACAAGGTGTTCGGTGTTCGAGTTGATCTCTCGAACCCAGACACACTCGAGACAGAGCTGAATACAATGTTGGAAAGCACAAAAGAGAAGCTAGAAGGACAGCAGTTGGATCATGTGGCCTTTACAGCCGGTAACATGGCACCTACGATCAAGCTAAAAGACATGGTAAGATTGCACTCCATATGAAAGAACTCAAGCCGATCGAGATAAACTAAATCTAAGCAGACCATGCAAAACATTTTCCAAGCGGGTCAAGTCCGTTTCTTCGCTCCTCTCCTCCTGGCAAAATTCCTTCCCAGCTATATTAAGCGCTCGTATACATCTTCTTACACTATCACTACGGGCACTACATCAGAAAAACCTGTGCCTAACTGGAGTGTCGTGGGATCTTACGCTGGCGGCCATCATAGCATGGTTCGCAACCTGGCATTGGATCTTCGGCCTATCAGGGTCAACGGTGTCAGCCCAGGGGCCGTAGACACCGAGCTATGGGCAATGTCTGCGAGCGAAAAGAAAGCAGCCATGGATGCAGTAGCGGAGAAGATGACAACGGGTCGGCCTGGGCAGCCAGGGGATGTCGCGGAGTCGTATTTGGCCATTATGAAAGATGTGAATATGGACGGTAGCGTGGTCAGAACGGATGGTGGATACATGCTCACGTAGCAGACACTTCCAGAACCATAACCATGTTCGCCAATGAGCATCCTGCCAATATTATTGTACATTACCAAGTAGAGCTCTCACTCTGTGTCAACCAAACTAAGCCATCGGCTCCCAATAATGGCTATCCAAACGCTCATCTCGCCCGCACGCCTCATAACCGTACGTCATGATCCTGTTGAACGCCCCGCGGAGCTGGAAGCAATGTCTGCAAAGTGAGTTCCTTTTCCATTCCTCGCCGTGGATGTTCTTGTAGATGGAGATGTCGTGCGTCCACTCGTTACTTGTGTCGAAAAGGTGCAGTGGCCGGAGGAAGCTTGGCGTCTCGGGTGGTTCGGGAGTGGCGGAGGAAAAGCGGCGCGCTGTGTGTCTGGCCGGAGTCGTGGGCCGAGCAGGTGGTTTAGGGGCAGGCCCTTCTGGCGAGGCGATATCAGGCCGGAAAGAGGATAGTTCGGGGAGCTGCTGTGAGGAAGAGTTGGACTTTTGTGGTCGCACGGGTGCTCTCTCAATGAAAGCGACATTTCGTATCACACGCCTGTTGTTACCAGAGAAGCTTTGGTTTGCCAAGGGGTCTTGTGTTTCGTCTCCAGTGATATTTTGACAACACGTCTCGGGCATGGTCATGATGCGCATTCGTTTCGATAGCGGTCGAGGTTCAGTCGCGCTTTGCGCCAGAGCCATGTCCCATGCTGAGGTTGAGGGACGCGCACGCATGGTATCCGGGTGAGACGAGGTCGAAGCTGAGGTTGGAGGTGTTGTGTCACTTGAAGGTGCAGTCAATCCTGAGGTTGGGGGCTCGTCGGGAGAGGGTGTGGAGGAGATGTCGGAATCGCAGAACATCAATGGTGATTTTAGTGGTGCAGTACCTTCTTCGTCAGCAACTGGACGTGTGATGAACCTCGATGATGGGATCTGCAGGCGCTTCAGCGACGGTCGTTGGCGTGGTGTTGTATCGGTCCCATCGTGAGAGGCTCCAAGAGTTGTGTCGACATTGTCAGGTGTGGCGGCGCCTCCTTGACTTGCATCTGACCTAGTCAACTCAGCATTGAAGCCGTTGTCCCGATTGTATTCAGCTCCTGTTACCTTATCTCGTCAAGGAGATGGCGTAGGAAAGATGCGGAACGTATAGTATTGACGGAAGACTTGTAGCTAGGACCTCGCTTGGGAGTGGTCATATTGCGTTATAATGCTCAGATATGAATCGGTAAGCAATGCAAGTTCACGACACTGGTAATGCTGGCGGTGACACAATATGACTGAGACTGGGCTGGAGGAGGTGAGTAGGAAGGTTAGTAGAATCGTTCAGGTATTCGATTGGACGTCGCACGCAGGGAAGGCGTTGAGGTCGGGCTAGAATCGAGGCAGCAGCAGGTCCTGTTACAGGCAGCTGCCATGATGGCTTTGGATGATTGGCACGTGGCAGAAGGAAACGAGAGCGAAACTCGGAAGTCTACACAAAAGCAGGTCGTGACAGGGTGAGATTAGCTACGAGATGTCACATAGCTCTCACCTGATATGGTATACTACAAGCCTCGTGTATCATGCAGAGACGTTTCCGTTGCGCCTGTTCATATCGTGCATTGGTCGTGTATCTCATGTCTCGGACATCTCTGTATCCTCAGCCTTGGCAAGGCCGTGCTCCTTGAGCAGAGCATCGATCTCGTCTGCACTCCACAAGTGATGGTAGATCTTGCCTGACTTGGTCTTTCCTACGGTCGCGAACTCGACTACGAGAAGTTAGCACTGGCCTAGTTTGTTGTACGTAGTCGTGGACATACTCTTCTCGCTGCTCAGCTTAGTTGAGTCCATGGTCTTGCTGAGCACCTTGACTGCAAGTCCGCAAGCCTCTTTCAAATCGCATTCCTCCTTGTAGTCCTGCTTCAGCAGACTCTGTGCAGAAGCGTTGTTCGCGCCGACACTGGTTGCCTTCCAGCCACCGTAGTTGCCACTGGGGTTACTCTGGTACAGCTGGAACTGTCGCTGTGGGTCCCATCCTGCGTAGATGAAGGATACACCGAACGGTCGGAGACCTCCGTGCTGCGTGTAACCTTGCTTGAGATCGCATAAACGGCGGACGAGCTGCTCGCAGGGAATGTCTTCGTTGTAGGTGAGGAGGTACTTTTGGGCGGCTTGACGGGCGTAGTTGATGAGAATGTTGGCATCAGCGGTCATTCCTGCTACGGCGCAGATCATGTTACTGCAAGGCATCAGCCATTTCGTTCGGGACATGTGTCAGGTCCAACCCACTCGTTCAAGATGTACAGTTTCTCGGCCGATGTGTCTTGCTCGAGCAACTTGCTGGTAACCTTCCTCTCTGCGGCGAGAACGATGCCATCCTGTGCCAAGATACCCAGTGCTGTTCCGGCGTGCGAGATGGCTTCGAGGGCGTATTCGACTTGGTATAGGCGACCCTCTGGAGAGAAGATGGTCGTCTAAGCACTATTAGCTGGGGTGTTGGCCGTATTTGTTGTATTTCGTACCCTGGAATCGTATCTCCGTGACATGATTGCGGTCTACTCTGGTCGTCTGAGTTATACTGGGGGTGTAGACAGCTGCAAGAGAGAATGGGAGATCGGCGGGGAAGTCGGGGCGTGGGCTGGTGTTGATGGAAGCTCCAGGCACAAGCTCATACGCAGCGCGTCGGCGATTCAGGTTGCTTGGCGCCGACCAGTTTTTGGATCGCGCGCTGCAACACCAACTTTGCCCATCACCAACTCTTCTTGCAAAGGTTGTACGGCTTCAATCTTCGACTGAAGCTTGACATCATCATGTCTGACATACCAGTGCGACCGCCTGCACCTGCGCCAGCACTCCCTGTAGGCTGGACTGAGCACAAGGCGCCCTCAGGTAGCTATGGACAGCTCCGACTTGCGTCATATGCTCCCGCTAACATTCCACAGGTCACTCATACTACTACAATGCCGAGACGGGAAAGTCAACATATACGCGACCAGTTGCAGAAATCCCACAATACCACAACCCCACGCCGCCTGCTGCACCTGCTTCCTACAACGCGCCGCAAAGTTACAATCTCGGCCACGACAGCCAACCAGCGCAAGTCGCCTTTCAGCCTCAACCCTCAATCAACGACTTCATCTTCGCGAGCGCACCGAAACAATTCCCAAAGCATGGCGGCGCGCATCAACAATCACGAGGTGGGCACAGGGGAGGAATGCGCGGCGGGCATAATAATTTCAACGACCGAAGAAGAGAACGGGACGATAGGCCAAAGCATCGCCAAGACATCCCGAACTGCGCGCCCTGGGTGCTGGTGAAGACAAAGTTTGGACGGCGGTTTGTGTGGAACAAGGACACGAACGAAAGTTTCTGGAAGTTCCCGCCCAATGTCATGACAGCCGTCATCGAGTTCGACCGGAAGGAGCGAGAGAAGAAGGAACGCAGGGAACGGGGTGAGCCAAGCGATGTGGAAGAGGATGACGCCATGGCCGAGATTGAGGCGGAGCTGGCGGAAGCGGAAGAGGAGGTGGAGATTGTGGAAGTGGACGGTGAGGAAGGCATGGAAAATGACGAGGAGTACGAAGAAGTGGAAGTTACAGACGATGAGGGCGAGGCGTCAGGCCACGCGCAAAAGCGGCAGCGCACCGAAGAGCCATCTGGAGGCCAACCACCTGAGGAAGATGACGATCTTGCATGGCAACTGGCACAAATGGAGGAGATGGAAATGGACCAAGGTTATGACGAACAGTACGATGACGAGGAGCCTGCCTTATCTGAAGAAGATTGCAAGGCGCTTTTCAAGGAGCTGCTGGATGACACCAAGGTCAGCCCATTCGCGCCTTGGGATAAGATTTTGGAAGACGGTGTTTTATTCGACGATGAGCGGTACAAGGCTTTACCAAACATGGCAGCGCGAAAAGAATGTTTCAACGAGTGGTCGCGCGACAAAGCTCAGTTCCTCAAGGAAGAGAAAGCTCGACAGGCGAAACGCGACCCGCGGATACCGTACTTGGCCTTCCTCGACCGACATGCAACACCGAAGCTGTACTGGCCTGAGTTCCGCCGAAAATACAAGAAAGAGCCTGAGATGAAGGATACCAAGCTCCCAGACAAAGACAAGGAAAAGCTGTATCGCGACCATATCAAGCGGCTAGCCATGCGGTCATCCGATCTGAAATCCGATCTTTCGGCACTTCTACGAGCCCAACCTCTCGCCCTGCTCAATCGTTCCACGACTATTGATACCCTGCCCTCCGCCGTGCTCAGCGACCTCGCCTATATCTCTCTCCCGCCATCAACACGGGATGGTCTTATCAACACATACATCTCCACTCTGCCACCTGCGCCTGAGGGTGTTGTCTACTCCGCCGAAGAAGAGGCCGAGCGTGCGAAGAAGTGGGCGGAGCGCGAACGAAGGGAGAAGGCACTTGCGGACCGCGAGAGGCGTGTGCGCGAGGAGAAGAGAAAGCAAGAGCGCGATCTAGCCTACGGAAAGGGCAGGCTACGTGAGGAAGAAGCAGAAATTGAGAGAGCGATGAATGTTGGCAAAGAGGGTTTGAAAGGTCATTTGAAGGAGTAGTATACCCATGCAATCAATACATATGTCGAAGTCCAGCTCGATGTGTTACTACTGAAGTTTGACGTAATGACTTGCAATACTCGTGATTCTGGTAGTTAGGGTCTGTACTTACAGTACCACTGGTACGCGTTGAGCACCTCGTTGTCATATGTCCGCTTACCAGTATCTCCACACTCTCAACCACAACCTGCTCCCCACGAACCCTATAAAGACCTCTCCCCAATCCACAGTCTCTCTTCATCTCCCCTTTACTCTTTCCATCACCCCAGGCCTGCATACGACTCGTGAGAGACGTATGCTAATAAATAGAACCTTCCTACCCCTTGTCCTTCTTTCACAGGTGTGATTGATGTAGATGCGACATGACCAACAGGGGTGATTTCCCTGGTTTAGTCGTATCTACTGCTTGAGATCCAGTATCGATGCGACGGAACCCGTGCAGTTCTTTACTGTTCTCTGCAAATTGATTCCGTCATAGATACTGCTCGAAAAGGAAAACAAGAAAGTATTCTTCACTGAATGCTTTCTGGCCTGGGTGTGAGCGCGGCGGTGATGAATAAAGGACAATGAACGCCCATCCTAGCAGAAATAGGAAAATGGGCATAGGGTGTTTCACCTCTTGTTCTAAATATCGTTTCGAGCCCGAGTTGTATTGGGGATTGTATTGTTCTGGTGAACGTGTTGGTGCCAGAATTTAGGCAAGACACTGTTATAAAATACTAGATATCCAGTTGACGATGGTATGGATACAGCAGATTTCTCTCATATAATTCTCAGCTGCTTTATGTAGCTGTGCTCTTCATTTAAATATGGTACCTGGAGAGAAACACGTATGTTGGAAACACGCATGCGATAGATCCTTTCATTGTCAAAAGTAGTAGTTTGTATCAATCAGAAAGTTATGAGCCCGCATTTGCGTCCTTCGTTCCTTCGACCAAATCTGGATGGTTTTGTTGCTTGACGGCCACTGCACTCTCTTTCTCGTTCTTGTTCTCTTTCTCTTTCGTGGTCGTAGCACTCGCTTTCGCTTCACGCCACGTCCACACCGCACATTGGAACAAGGCTTAGCGGATCTATCCGCACATACAGCGATTGTAATAGGGTTGACCCTGCTGCTGAATATCAAGCCTCATTTCCAGCGGTCTCATATGGCCATGTATGGTAAGTTGTTCGTTTTCCGTTGATAACAGTACCCGCGTTCGTATTCATCTATTTGGGATACCATGTCTATTATGAATAAGTAAACATCTTAGCCTGATGATTATTGATCCTTCTACCTCTAGACTCGCCATATAATTACCGTGTACAGTATTGATTGTGGTGATCCATCGATCACTGCGTGCGCATTCGTATTCAGTTTCTCGGGATGCGCTGTCAATGACAAATAAGTAATATTGCTGGGCAGACCTACCTTTACCTTAACCTTTGCTCTAAGCGTACCGTAAGCAGTAAATGATCCATCGTCCATCGATCACTGCAATCGCGTTCGTATTACCATCTAGGAGATCCATGTTTCAGGAAATAAGTAACCATCTTGGCTCCATGTACAACGACACTAGCTTCGCCTTACAAAACACAAACGTCGCGAGCAGTAATTATTTCAAAATCCATCGATAACTGCACTCGCATTCGCATCCCCTACCTCAAATGGTTGTGCTCTTTGCTGATAAGTAAGTGCTAGTTGTGTCTCGACCACCATAGCGTGTGTAGGACGGGTAGCACCGTGCCCTACTCGGATTCGCGTTCACTGCCGCACACGGCAAGCTCCGCACCTAATCGGTGTGCGCATTTGTTATCTCGTACAGAACTTGGGATCTCATAATCTCCTCTTACTGCATGTAGTATTTGCTGTGAAATGCGTGGATAGTAGTGCTCGGTCTCGCGTTGTTGTCGGGTACGGATATGTAGTTCCACTGCCGGATGTAGTACTTGTTGCGACGTGCGTCGATGACTGCGCTCGTATTCTCACTCTCGTTCTCATTCTCAATCTATCGCTGGTATTATCTTGGCGATGTTGATCTCTCATTTGGAATACTTCCTGCGCTTAGATTTCACATATCGTCATGCCTGGATATCAGGTAGGAAGGCATGCCTGGAAATGTCAAAGGTAGAGTGGCGAACTCGAGATGCGTGTCGTCAGCAGAGACTGCATGAGGCAGGAAACACAGGGAATACCGCCCAACTTTCGTTTGCTTGTACGATAGCTACACATGAAGTGTGATGGCATGTGAAGTGGTGCCGGCGTTTCGGGTGCGATACACAAAGGGTGCCCATGTGTGTTCAGTGGAGCGCGGACCGCACAGAGTGTTTTGATTGGTCGCCCCACTTTCCTAGCTACCGCGTCGGGAAATTTGCCGAAAACCATCGATGATGGCCGATTTTTAGTAATTACTAAATCCACTAAGTAAATACTACACGATTTAGCAAAATCCCGATCCCAATTTTCTGTCTGCGTAAAGCCAATCGAAACTCTTAGACATGGCTAGATACCGCATCGGGCAACCTTTTGAAAGCCATTGATCGCAGCTCATGGTAACGACCCGGTGCCCCGACGCCGCGTCGAATTGAGTCGTGGAAGGGAGCTGGCTTTGAAGTCGATCAGAGGGGGTACCACGTTAGACAAGTTCTCTCGATATCTGTAGAAATTGGTCACAGGGAGAGAATACTATATCAAGCAAGTTCTCATTGACCATCGATCATGGCAAGGGCTCTACTCTACCCCCAGTCCAGCGAGCTGCAGACAGAAAACACCATATCTAGTAACTTCTACACTGACCATCGATTGCATGTCACCCAATGCTGTGTAACCACAGACCGCGTACTGCATGTACTGTAGCCTGCAGCAGAGTACAACATCTGCAGTCATCAAACCGACCCCGCCAAATTTACTCAATTGAGAAACTTCTGGGCAAAGTGTTGATTCTAGGTGCTGTCTGCCTCCGGAGTTATCGCCTTCCAGTATCGAATTGGACACAACAGTCGTACAGGACTTGCGCGTTTTTCCGCAACGCTCCTTCCATCACTCGTATCGAGATGCTCAATATACCGTATGCAGTAAGTCGAGTGAAAGGTGTCGATTCTCGTTCCTCAAAACATATTCGACAACACCCCTGCCACATGGGGGTTTGTGCAACAAGTACATATTGCACAAGAACCCGACAACTTTGGCTGTTACACCACACATGCCGCCTTCTTTTTCAACACGACTCAACAGACTCAATATACCGTATAGAGTAAGTCACCAAAGAAATGTGGATTCCTTCCATCCTTCCACCACATTAACGGGTACACCGTCCATGCCGCCGTCCAGAGCCAGGGCACTCAAAATCCCGCGCCAAATAGTTCACGAGGGAAGTGAAGATTATGGATGCATCTGCAGAATTACACAATTGACATGGATGCACGCATGTCACCGGATTAAGGAAAAGGTCTGGTTGCAGAAAGACTCGTGGCGGGGGAGAAGAAGTTTTCATGTGTCATCATAAGAGAGCGAGATATGAGGATGCGAAGACAAGGGTAGACGAAGGAGGGGTGCCTACGATTACTGCATACAGTAAGAAAAGGAACACGGAAGAAAAAGTATAGATTGCAGTGAACTGTCAATCTCGCTTATCGCACGGCTTACAAGAGGATTGAGATTGAAGGACGATAATGCGGGAGCTGGACGCCTGATATTGCGCATGCAGTGCCACGGTTGGTTGATGTACGTTGCATGTGAAATTGACTAAAGAACAACGTGTAATATTTGTAAACATAAGAAGCAATGAGCGTACAAGTAAGCAAGCAATGAGGTAACGAAGGGTAAAAACCGCTCCGCTCTCATCGCACAAACACAGTTTACACCACATGTGGGTATCTAATACAAGAAAAACAGAGCGCCGCCCCGACCGCCCGCCGCCAACACCCAGCCTTACTTCAGAAAAACGTGTATTATCCAAGCGCCGCGAAACACCGCATCTGAAGTCCTCCGCCTCCCATTCATCCGAGTTCAATGTTGAAAAGCCTCAACCTGACCAGCATTTCTGCAGCCACTTTCTAAGGGGGTCCAGATGGCTGTGCCTGTTGTTGCCCATTTGACTCGTTCTTTGAGCGCAAGTGGTTTGTAAGCACCGTTATGTTATCGCGCGCTTCAGGTACAGTTTCGACAATGTGCCTGAGGTTGAGCATCTGTAGTTCCGAGACCGCCGAGTTCTGAGACAGGCTGGAGCCAAGAATGGTAACGATGACAGGTGAATCAATGTACGGACCAAGAATCTCAAGTGCCTTGGGTATCTGGTGATGTGGCGGTGCGTTAATTGGCGGCGTCGGTTGTTGAATAGGGACCATATTTGCAGGCGGAGCGGCGAATGGGTTACCGTACTGGCCCTGTGGATAGGCAGCACTGACAGGCGACATTTGCGGAGCATGAGGGTTGGTGAATGGAGATGGACCGTTGTTGAGAACGGGCTGAGGAGCTTGACCGGCTGCGATATCCTGTTCTGGGTATCGCTCGAAATGTTGGGTAGGAGGAAGCTGAGGTTTGACCTCAGGCAGCTTAGCAACCATGGCGAGTATCAACATGTGCTCCTTGCGGGGCGTCTCGATCGTGCAGTACTCAAGCATGTCGATGAAGGGCGGCAGGTTGCTGCCACCCTCTTCGATAGGAATGACATAGAGGTCGCGCAGTATGTCGTTGCCTTCAACAGGTACTACACCCCATCTGCCACGCGAGTGGAAGTATTCGTACAGATGGTCCATGATCGTGCGCCCGTCCGTGGTGACGGGACTGATAGCAAGGATCGACACCTCATGGCTTTCGGTGTGTCCGATGTTTTGAATGTAATCGTTACCCTTGGTACTTTCGATGCGTCCTTGAATCGCCACAATGTTGGTCAGCAGCTTCTCCCAAGGCACAATTTGACCAAAATCTCCACCAGCGACGAATCTAGCAACAGCGTCAAAGGGTTCCATTGACTGCATGTTGATAGATCCTTGCCAGCATACTGTCGGGTCCGAGGAATAACCTGACATTTCTACATCGTTGTCCTCATCCTTGAGCAAACGATCAACGTCCGCGTCATCCACGGCGGCTTGAGGCTTGTCTTGCATATGCATCGAACTCTGGCGACGCTGAAGGAATGTCTGCTGATCATGCTGCGGCGATCTGACTTTGTCGAAGACAGAGTTGATGTCAAAATTGGCCGATGCCCGTCGTGCATGCTCGGCCTGCGAAGCATCATTCCCAGTAGATGGTCGTGCGCCTGCAGGACTCTCTGGTGGGCGTGTTCCGATAGGTGACTGCATAGCTGTGTCCTCGGTGATGCTCTCGCGCTCGCGAAGACTGGGCTGCTTGAAGTCATCATGGTCATTCTCGAAGGTGTCTTCGCCAACAAGCTCTTCGCCCTTGTGTGTCTTGCGTAGTCGTGGTCCAGTCTCCTCGGTTAAGATCATCTGCTTCTCAGCCGCTTCGCGCATGGCGGCGTACTCGCGTTGCTTGTCTTCGCTCGCCATCTCTTCCGCCTCCATGCTCACGAGGTCATCGGCTTTCAGACTTCCAGATAGGAGGCGATCTACAAGGACCGTGTTCTTCTTGACATTGAACATAATGGCCCGCATTTTGATAAAGTATGGCGAAGATGAACCTGTGGGCTCACCGTAGAGCTCAAAAGCAGCGTGGCTCATTTGAAGAGTGAGCTTGGTGGCGAGAGACTTGGCTGTCTGGCCGTCAGGTATGCGGTATCCCCTGGAGTCGGAGGCGGTGCTAATCAATGGTGCCAGGGTATCACGAAGTTTCTCTGCGACAGCCTTCTGGTTTTGCGGCAGCGCATCGATGTCACCAACTGGAGTTGATTGGGGAGCAGGCTTGCTCTCGTGGTGACTGGACTTTCTACGCTTCTTGCTGGCGTTGGCCTTTTCGGTGGCAGGCTCGTGGCGACGCTTCTCGCCGACAGGCGATTGTGGCTGACTCTTGTTTTCCTGCTGAAGTATGTGAGTTTTTGAACGTCTAGTTGGATGGTGGCAACATACCTTGGGCTCTGCATGTCCATTGGAAGCTTCTGGCGTGGGTTCAGCTACCGGAGCGGGCGGAGACGTGGGAGTCTCGACAGGAGCTGGAGCGGTTTGCGAGGGGGTCGCCGAAGCCTGCGGTGTGCTCGCCTTCTCCGAGACGGCTTCCTGCTTGACGTCGCTGGGGCGGGGCTTCGGCTTGGAGCCCTTCTTGCGCGCCCATGGTCTCTCTCCGCGCGCCATGGCAGCAAGAAGCTCGACATGATCTTCGGGCTTGCACTGCTCGCAGTAGTAGTTCTTGCCTTCCCAGAAGTCGCCTTCGGGTAGGCCCAAGCACTTGTTGTGTTGCCAGGCCTCGCATTTGTCGCAGCAGATCATCTGGCGTCCACGGATGTCGCGCTGGTCACCGCATACACACCGGATGATGGCATCTTCCTCCTCCTCATCGTCATCGTTTTCAGCGGACTGCGTCGATTGTGCCCGCTGTTGTTGTGTCTTTGCTTGTCCCTTCTTGGTTTGCGCCTGTCCTTTCTTTGTCTCCGAGGCTGGCGGTGCTGCTGCTGCTGCTGCCTTGGCCTTGGGAGCGGGGGAGGGCTCGTCGAGCGCATCTTGATTCTTGGTGTGGTGGCCTTTGTTGGCGCGGCCAGAGCGCCGAATCTCGTCTGTAGTGGCAGTATCAGCATCAGCATCAGCGTGAGGTTTGGGGATGGGCGCGCGCGTGGTGGTGCTGGTGCCATGAGGGGCGCGACTTGGTGGCTTCATGGAACAGAGGCGCGTAGATGGTGTCTGCTTACCGGCCATGGTGTAGGACACGGGTGATGGGCTCAATATAGACGATACCACGAGTGCAGCTTATGCTATGTGCGAAACAAGATTCAAAAAGTCTCTACGAAAGCCCCAATCCTGCCTTGCGCGTCGCACTGCGGGTCCACGGACACGCCGTATGAACCGGCCTCTAACTAGTAAACGAGTGCGAACGGGCGCTCCTGCCTAATTGTACAGACAGAAGGCGCGATGCGTCGTGCGACTGCCGATTATGAGTCGCAACTGCCTCTTGCGCGTACCTGCCGAGTGCGGAGCCGGTGCCACGCGATGTGAGGGCGCGAGAGAGACGACAACTTGGAGTGATGGAAGCTCAATGCATGCGCTTGATCGTGAGCGCACTGTGGAAATAGCAGTGGGAGGTGAGGGGACTGCGATACCGAGTCGCAATGTGTCGTGTGGTGTCGGACTGAGTGGTGTCAGTGAGGAGGTGGAGCTTTGACACATCGTTTTGCCGATGTCTTGGCTGCCGTAATCCTTGCCACTAGCGAGCTGTGGACCCTTTGCGCGGCTGCCGGCTGGGCTGGATGCTCGGAGCTATTGGAGAAGCGCCAGAATCTCAACAAGAACATCGGTGGAATTAATCTATACACGCGTTCGCGGCGACACATACAGACTCATCTTCAGACCGAATATCATCCGAACCAATATGGCCGACGCACGAGCTCTTTTGCGACAACAGCGCGCAGCACGGCAACAGGCGCAAAAGCCCCAAAAGCAATCGGCAGCTCCTGCGACTGCACCCACGTCCAAAAAGCGCAAAGCTGCGGATGACACGGTCGAGGAGAGGAAACGCACGCGAACAGAGGAGGAGGCCGGTGTGCCAGCAGGTTTCTTCGATGCTGGGGCTGCGAAAAATGAGGAAGAGGTCGCGCCGGAAGCCACAGCCCAGGAGAGCGCGCCAATACAAGACACCAAGCCATCAGAACCACCAAAGCCGGCTGAGCCGCCACTCGATGCTACAGCTCAAGCGGAGCTCGATGCCTTCTTGAACGAGATGAACGCTGCGAAACCCGCGTCACCTCCGCCCACCAAAATAGCCTACTCGGGCGCTGTCATTGAAGCTGCGCCCATGACAGCCGCAGAGATCGCCGCACAAGCGCGTGAGGACCAGAGTGCACAACGGGCGAAACGGGATGAGGAGATGGAGGGCGAGAAGGAAGATGCTGCGCGGGCACTGGAAGATGAATTCGAGGAGATGGAAGGCCTCGAAGAGAGAGTCAAGCGGCTACGCGAACAGAGGGAGGCCCTTCGCTCTACCTCTGGTGGGATAATCAAGGTAGAGGACGATGGTGTCAAACCAGCTCCTTCCGCTGAAGAAGACGGAGAGAGCGAGTCTGACGACGACGAGGACTGGGACGACTGGAGATTTCGTCCCGCCTGAGTCCTATAACTGCATTGCATACAGCAAGCTTTCTGGCGGTCGACGCATGTAACATACTGTAGCATACCACCATTGTGATACCCGGGGTCAGGAGTTCCCAAGCATCAAGCATTCAGTCCTAGCAGGGTTGTCCTTGTCGGTCGAATACGACTTTACATAGAAGCGATGAACTATTCTGCTTTTCATACATGATAATCCAAGACACACACCATTCCACCGAAAAGCAAGCCCCTGGCATGTGAGATGGCGGTACCGAATGCCAAGCCGAGCGTCATGGGTGAGAAACATCAAACGGTTGGGCAGGCACGAACGAAACGACCTAACCCCACTCGCCCAATTCCACCCTCGATTGACACGTGCCCTCGCGATATACTGCTCTCCTCTTCCAGACACACGCGTTGAAATACGACTACGCTTACGCACTCCGAACATAGTCTCCGCATACGACCGTCTACCCCACAATGTCGCGACGGCCCAACCCTGCCGCTGATCGGGCGGAACAGAATCGTGCGACGCTCAAGAACTTGGTGAAGCTTGAAGGGAACAAGACTTGCTCAGACTGCAAGAGGAACAAGCGTATGTTTTCTGGGCCTTCAGTATTATTCGCATTCGCTAATGGTCGCTGCAGACCCACGATGGGCCAGCTGGAACTTGGGCGTCTTCATCTGCATTCGATGTTCGGGAATTCACCGTGGTATGGGAACACATATCAGTAAAGTCAAGTCAGTCGATCTTGATACCTGGACCGATGAGCAACTCCAAAGCGTGCTGAAATGGGGAAATGCGCGAGCGAACAAGTACTGGGAGTCAAAACTGGCGCCTGGCCATGTGCCGTCGGAGGCAAAGATTGAGAACTTTATCCGCACAAAGTACGAGTCGAAGCGCTGGGTCATGGACGGACCTATGCCGGATCCTTCTACTCTAGAAGCAGACGACGACGACGTGGTGAGTTAAATAGGGTAGTGGTTATATCAGGACAAGAGCTAACAACAGACGTAGCCGTTGAAGAAGGTTCAGGAGAAGGTCCAAATAGAACGCTCAGCATCACAACGCCTAGCCCAGAGCTCCAGCCAGCCTCCTCCTCCGCAAAGACAGGCACAGCCTCAACCAGCCATCGACCTATTTGGCGACGATCCTGTTCCTCAGCGACCGAGCACCGGACCACCAGTCGCAGCGAGAGCGCCCCCGAAGGCAGAGCCAGCACCACCGAAACAGAACAAAGCAGGGGATTCATTGTTAGGATTGGACTTTCTTGGTGGATCATCGTCTGCAGCACCCTCTCGTCCGTCCAGCACGGGGCCCGCTGCTGCGGCACCATCAAGACCGGACCTCAAGCAGTCGATTTTGTCGCTATATGCCTCGAAGCCCGCAGCTCCGCCCCAACCACAGCAGCATGCACGTCAAGACTCTTTTGGTGGATTGGCGTCTCCTCAGGGACCGGCATCGCCGTCACAATCGGCCTTTGGTGGCATGAACGATGCATTCAGCAGCCTGTCCTTCAACGCCGCTCCGGCACCCAAGCCCTCGCCGTTCTCTGGTCTCGATAGCTTTTCAAGCGCAAAGTCACCGCCCTCCACATCTTCATCAAACATGTTCGGTGGTGGGGGCAACTTCTTCGATTCCAAGCCTGCTCCACAGAACCAGTCGCACAGTCGTACCATGAGCCCTTCAGGTGGCTTGTCTGATTTCAGCGCTTTCTCTTCGCCCGCTCCATCTAAGCCTGCAGCCCCCGCAGCAAGCGGCATGAACGATTTGCTTGACCTATCCATGCCATCTGCACCGGCCCCTGCACCGAGGGTCACCTCCCCGCCACTAGCATCACCTCCCGCAAGCTCGGCCTTCAACCTCTCTTCGCCTGCACCGGCGCCTGCTCCCAAGGCTGCTCCTGCGCCCGCGGCTGTAAACTACTCAGGATTTTCTAACATGGACGCCTGGGGTAGCAATGATGTCTGGGGTTCTTCTGCCCCTAGCCAACCGGCAGCAACAACTACCACATCGCATGCTCAGCCCACCACTCCTGGCTGGGGTGCACCACAGGTAACACAAGACGATGACTTTGGGGGCTGGAGCAGTGCTGCGCCCACTACCACGACGCAGACAACCACTACTACACACACCACCACTACTCAAAGTAAGCCTGCAGGAGGATTCGGAGGCGGCAGCGATGACCTCTTTTCGAACGTCTGGGAGTAAGAGCTGCGCATAATGGATGCCTTCTGGCTTGACGATCGTTGCGTCTTATGTACCTTAATGCACGTCTTGCTGAAGATGATCCAAAAGCGAGTATGGAATAGAGTGTAATGTACATAGTGTACATAGTGATGTTTATAGACCGCTGAATTGAAACAATAATAAACACCCATGCCCTGTACGTGGAAATGCTCCCAAACGCCGCATATGCTGGTACCCAATACGCTTTCCCCCTGCTCGGAAGCCTGACCCATATACCAAGCCATCACAGTCCCATCCGCTCAGTTGTTTGATATCTTCCGTGCCCGTCATCGCGTTTTGCTCTGTCGTATCTTCCACAACTCACGTAGCTGCGCCTGACATCGAGCCGTTGCTGAGAAACATCGTCTACCCTGGCCGAATGATATTACGAGGCAAACTGCGACTTTAAAAGACCAAATGCCATATCCAATATAGAACCACCACAGTCGCTATTATTATGCCTGATAACTTGAGGATGGCTACTTTGTTTCCCGACGATGCCATGCGCGTTAGGCGTGTTGCGGAGCCTTTGAGGGTTGTGGAGAAGGAGGAGAATGTATCGGACTATGATTGGAATGTCAGTTGTGATTTGGTGAAGTTTGAATGCATCCGTTGAGTGAGTGAGATCAGACACGAGGAAGAAGGGTAGCAGAGAGATGGAGGGGTAATATGGTGGGAGTTGAACCGTTGCGTTCATGCTCATGGGAATGTAGGTATGTTCTTGACGTTGGGTCTAGGGGGACGTACTGTGCTGTCGATGACATGTTGATCGCGTGCGTTGTCATAGATGTCTATTGTGACGCCTCGAAGTGCCGAGACTTTAGAGGCCAGCTCATCCAGTCGAGAGTTGTTCTGTTGCTCGCGCTCGTAGGCTTGCGACATGGTTATGCTATGCGCCTCCGGCTTCTTTTGGTTGCTTCGGGTTGCGAGGGCAGTGTGGCTGAGAGTGGGGTATCGCGTCGTCGGAAACCGTATTGGTCTTCTTCAAGGAATTAACAGAGTGCTGCAGGTATCTCCAAGGCTGATTTCTGGTTCGTGGCTGTCTCAACGCGACACCCAGCGGGTGACGTTCGGGCGCCAAGGGACCCTGAGTTGATGGGGTTAGCGTCGAAGGGCGCGCGCATGCGTCTGGGGAAGCTGCGTTTGCCAGCAACTCCCACGACTTGGTCTTCTACCTAACATCTCATCTACCATCATCTTCGCCGATCTCTCTTCTTCATTCTTGGTGTCGCATGATCCACCTTGCATTTTTTGTCCCATTAATCACTACATTGAGTATGCAACCAGAAAAGAAAATTGTTGCCTCTTGCGCTGTCCATCACTACCAGAGAACAGCGTACTATTGCCTCTAGCTGTAAGGCATACTAAAGATCACACAATCTGGAATGAGAATATAACAAGGCTTCGCTTCTTATCTGTTCGTTGTTGTACGCCATGGATTCAAAGTATGGAAAGATGTTGCAATCTGCAAAGCCATCAACTCGAAACGCGATGGGGTCACTCACGAGCTGCAGTGTTCTGAGAATGTACCATGCGTCTACTGCGCCGCAAACTAGACCATGTCTAGGCAGGGGAAAAGCAATCATCACAACAACGCCAGCTATCCATTGCGGAGTAGATGTGGCATGTCACTCAGCATATGCATCGGAGGGCTTGGGAGCTTCAACTTCGTGGAGTTGTGTTCCCATAAATAGTATGCGGACACTATCTGCGTCAGTCTTTCTCATCCCCCCACGGGACTAGTCTTCTTTCAGGGGCTAAGACATTTCCGCAGGTCGACACTGCTCGACCGTATCTGCATGTTATGGCCACAAGGCTGAGGTTGAGCGTACAGCTCGAATTCATCCACAGTCTCACCATAACGATGAACTGCATATCCTTATCGTATTCAGTCCTTGGCTCTAAATCCGCCGGATTTGGCTCTTGCTCACTGCTCAGATCATGCTCCGCCTTGTATATGTTCCAGTAGCAGAGTGCCAACGCTACAGGGAATGTATCTCAGCTTGCATATTTTATTACCGAAAGGACCTCAGGATTACAAAGTAGGGGTCGATTATCGTTCCAGAAGTACCCCAGCCTAGTCGATGTAAGTCCGAAGGATGCTATACCCTACTTGATCGCCGCATCTGGTATGGCGCTGGTGGCGAAGTAGTGCACTGAAGCGTATTCGGTTCCATCCCACATATTCGGCCCCCATCTGTGCTACGCCGCAGAGGCTCGTGCTGTTGAATGGTACATACCTGGAGGTATTGTGAGATGGGAGAGTTAATGTATAAATGAGTATGTTTGATCCTGTGTCGGCAGCAATTCTCAGGCTTTTGCTATGTTCTTTGGGTTGATTGTAGCCTGATTTTCTTTCAAAATTCTTGTTTGCTTGCTTTCTACAGCAATGGCGTCTCTTCGCACCCTTCTCCTTGCGTGTGGAGCCTTGTGGGCTAGTGCTGCAGTTGCAGTACTTGATTCTACTGTAAAAGTCCGCAATGCCCCAGGCCAGTCTACGGAAGATACATATCTTGCCATCGGGCGAGGCCTAGCTGCCGCTAGTCTGGAGAAGCGTGGAAATTTCTCAATTCCCCCCATGGATATAGCAAGAAGCTGGAGCGGCGCTACTCTACTGTCGGTGTAAGTGATTATATGCGGTCGTCAGAGTTGCTATACCAGACAAAGGTTGACAGCCGCCTCTAGAGAAGTTGCATCAAACCCATCGCTGAACCACGACAACAAGACACTCGAGGTCAAAGCTGGTATCGAAGTCACCTGTACAAAATGCTATGTGAAGGGAGTTGCTACTGCTGAAGTCACGATCGACGGCGACTTTAACGCCACCCAGCTTGTTCAAGGAGCCATTGATTCAGTTGACACAGCTGTTCAGAACCTCACCGATCAGTTTGAAGGCTATCTGGACAGAGCGATAGAGAGATTCAACGCCAGTGACGGGATTGATGCGTCAGATTTCGAGTACCCAACATTTGAGCTTCCGTTTGACCTGAATGTTTCCGCTATACCTGAAGCCAACCTACGCTTCCAATTCGATGGCATGGAGCTATACCTAGAGATCGGCACAGTTCTCAGCGCTGGAGCGACATACGAAATCACACTCTTTGCAACACAAAGTCCTATCGGAGCCAGTATAGGTCAAGACCTGATGCTTGGTGCTGTTCTCACAGTGGACCTCATACTGGCCGTGGAAGGTGCTATCGATATTAGTAGCGGCTTTCACGTCAAACTGGACGACGGTGTCGCCATTAACCTTCCGTTGTTCGGAGACGAAGTAGCTGATATGACTGTGTAAGAATCCTTCCCCTCGCGATATGCCCTTACATTACCAGACGTATCTTTCGCTTGCTGATCCGCATATTACTCTTATCTTGTTCGTGCACATCCGAATTACGGGCAAGTAGCTGACTATTCTCTTAGTAAGGGTGGGAAATTTGAGTTCTTACCTGTCACCCTTGAAAGTGCGAGCGTGTCCATAGCCGCGGCTTTACGGATAGGCGCTCACTGCGGTCTTAAGGTGACGGCGCCAGAGACTGGTATTTTCGAAGCGCTCAAGGATTTTGCGCTTCCAGAAGTCCAAGCCGGTATTGAAGTGGCCGTCTTCGCTAACGTTGCCGAATTCACCACCAACGTTACGTACACTCCGGATGACAAAGAATGCGAGCTGAAGGTCATTCAAGAATACAACTTCGCTGTCGGTGCGATCGCCGGTGCATCAGTCGCCGTTGAGTTCCTGAACGAAACAAAGACATGGGGACCTGTAGCAGAAACATCTACTGCCATCTTCACAACCACGTTGGCTGAAGTATGTGGGATACAGGGCAAGCCAACCATGACACAGGCTACGATCACACCCGCCCTCGAGAGACGACAAGATCTCTCCGCGGCAACAATTAGTACTGTAATCACCCGGAGCGGCGTCAGCTGCAAAGTCCCTGGTCTGGTCAACTGCCCCAACTCTGCGCAAGTTACCACTAGCACGACGTTCGAGTCCACCATGACAACATCTGTACCATCAGGAGTCGAAGCAACGTGGCCAGTGGAAACAACCGACGCTGTAGATGAGACCGTTGCATTCGGTACTCAGGCGAAGACGATGAAAGCTGTCTCTGGTAAACCGACGCCATATGTCGCACCGCCCAGTGAAGAGGGTGATGACGAAGGACACCGTCTTACTAGCACGACTGGAGGTGTCAGTAACAAGGTCATCATTGGTGTTTGCGTCGGCCTGGTTCTGCCCATCCTGGCTGCCATCATTGGAGCTATCATGTGAGTTTGACATTCCACGGGCGTGATGATAC
>Ga0058698_10000534_pt1 | contig 20707 bp, 15 predicted proteins | sample AgamicAsSfe_FD_67288 | JGI IMG/M metagenome (GOLD analysis project Ga0058698, IMG submission 67288) | Agave microbial communities from Guanajuato, Mexico - As.Sf.e | ecosystem: Host-associated > Plants > Phyllosphere > Phylloplane/Leaf | place: Guanajuato, Mexico | collected 2012-05-30
TTGCGGAGCTGGAGTATGAACTACGCCAGATTGTGCCCTCGCTCTACGAAGTTTTGGTGGTGTGCTTGGGAGCGTTACGTCTGATAAATACGCCGAATGAGGGTCGGACTCGGGTTCTATCGTGATGACGGTCGCTGTCGGCGGCACAAACTTAGCAGGTTTTCGGGCATTCTTCGCTTCCGGTTGTCTTGGAGGTATGGCCGAGTCTCTCTTTGCTATAGGGCTTTCTTCTTGAACCGGTCTGGACTCCCTCCGGTTGGAGAGTGGCTGGACCGTCTTCTGCCTCTTCGGCGCGCTTTCCTCAATCTGTTCATTCTCTTTTTCCTTCCGAGCCTCGTACGGGGACTTCATAGGTTGGGCCTTCCCGATCGGCCCTTTCGGCGTTCCAAGCAGGGTATTGAGTGATTTATGGCGCAGTTGCGATGCGCTTCGCTGGGCGTTGGCCGGTGCTACCGATGACGGTCTTTGGAACGGTTTCGGTTGGGAAGGAACGGTCGGGCGGGGTGGGGGCTGCTCTTTCGTCTTCTTCTCAAGTAGTTGTGTCAGGTCTGTATGTGTGATGCCCATGGGCTCGGCGACCTCTACCAGCGCGCCATTATTCAAAGTGAGTTCATCGCCTTCCTGCACTTGGTTGCTGTCCTTGTGGTATGTATCGCCCAGAAAGTTTCTTGCTTGGTCGTACACCATGACTCGGCTGTTGAACGTGTGGAACTTGAGATATCCATCCTGCCATCGTTTTTGCTTTCGTTTTACGTCTTGTGTGTACAGGCACCGAAATTCGGCGACCGGCGCGCTGTTTTGGGAGGCGGTGATGGCTGCGATGGTGGACGCATATTGCGTGCTACGGGGGGCCGTCATGGCGTATCGGTTCGGTTGAGACGCGTCGTCTTGTGCGCGGGCGACATGGAGGCGGGGTCGTGCTGGAGGGTGAAGGCCAGAGAGGTGACGGTGACGCGCCTCGGCGGGATAAACCGCGCCTGCTGTTCCGCGCGAGCACGTGGTTTAGCGTCGCACACTACGGAAGTGGCTACCCAGCCCCAGGACCCTTGAGCTTTCACCGGAAACATACCAGGGGTATCCGTATCCAGTCTTTTCCACTTCAGTCATGACACGTCTTCGTGCTCGGCAGCCCAATGCTGAGTGGCCTTGCATCACCATGCCGTCTGATCCACGGTCCTTCTCGGTGCCGAGCTGAGGAAACCAAATGCGGGCACCGGGTATAGCCACAATTCGCTTCTCGTTGCTGCGAGTTAGCTCTAGCAAACTAAGCTTCTCCGCGACGACTTTCACAATCCACCTTTAGACTAGAAACTGGTCTAAGCGGGCAGCGAGTTGTTGCGACAACTGGTGCGGGGCCATCTATCACCCCTGCTCACCTTCACCTCAATTACCACACGGCTTTGAGCACAGCCACCGCTAGTGGACGCGCGAGCATTACTTACTGCCTGCTGCCCATTACTTGGGTTATTCTGTCCTCTTCTTACTTCAGGCCTACCTCGCACACAATTGCTGCCTTCACGTCGCAAGATGCAGCGCATGCAGAGGATTACGGGGCGTTTCCTCACGAGGACGCCCAATGAAGCCGATGTCGAATCCATGTTGAAGGACTTCAACGACTCCAAGACTATGTTGGAAAAGGTACGTCCGATGTGGCTTGTCATCTCACATTGTTCGGTCCTATGAACTAGTGGGGCCATCCCTAATCCCATCAAGTCCTACACCAGCCATCCACGTCAATGGACGCAATGCATCCTATCTATCCAGCACAGGAATCGGCTCTTCACTTCGTTGCCGAGTTTTGGACTAACTCGTCGCCCAGCTCGAAGCGTCAGCAAAGCAATGGCGGGACGCGTGGACCAACATCCTCAACCATCAACTCACTTCGGTCGAGCTACTATACACCATTTTCAAACCACTCGGCGGCGAAGGCTCCAACAGCACCCATGTACATGCCGAAACTCCGTCTGCCGTCCTGGAGCGTGTCCACGCCCTCCATGAGGCCTTTTCGGAACTGAAGACGGATATGATGGAGGAGGTCAAAGACATCGACAGGAAACTGGTCATACCGGCGAAGCTCGCTCGAGATGCATTGAAGCCCATGGAGAAGGCTATCAAGAAGCGGGAAGATGCGAAGGTCAGACAGCCTCCGAGTCGCGCTATCGGATGTACTGACAAAGCGATAATAGGTCGATTATGAGCGCTACAAGAGCCGCTGCGAAGCCCTCCAGGCTAAGAAGACGCGTTCGGAGCGCGAAAACAGCGCTCTCGCCAAACACGAAGTCGATCTCGAGCGCTCTACCCACGCATACCAGCTTGCTGACGAGAATCTACGAGAACGTCTACCACGTCTGAACGCCGCGACCTTCTCAATCCTACCACACCTCCTAGCGAACCAGATCGTCCTACAGAATAACTTGATTGGGAACTTGTATACTGTACTGCACCAGTACTCACACGAGCAAGGATACCCCGACCCACCACCTGAGCCGGAAGAAGTCATACCATTATGGGACTCAAACTTCACACCACTGCGCCAGGAGATGGAGACAAGCTTGGGCTTGCTCAAGACCGGCAAGGCAGTCCACATGCCGATGCGACTACCGGACAAGGGAGATACACTGACAGGCCTAGGCATTAGAAATAAGGTCATGCCTGGTAGGAGAGCCAGCAGCAACGACAGTGTGCCTACCATCACCGGAGGCGGACGACCTGCGCGACCGTCCCAGACCCTTTCGTCCACTTCCGAAAGCGGTCCACCTATAAGCCTCTCTAGCAAGCCTTCATACAGCTCTCTTAGCGCCTCGAAGCCAAAGATAGGTGGCTCACCCCATCTGAGCGCTGGTCAGGACATGTATGGCCGCCGTGCCTCCTCCACCTCCCAGGCTTCCTCGTACTCAAATGGAACAAATGGTGATTCCTACTTTAACAAAACCCCTGCCTCGAATGGATCGACTCCAAGCGGTTATCCCTCATCGCCTAACCCAGCAGCAGGGAAGAAAAAGCCGCCTCCACCGCCCCCTAAGAAGATTGGATCGTTTCAGTCTGAGTACGTGACGGCCATGTATGATTTCGACAGTCTTACTCCTGGCGACTTAAATTTTAGAGAGGGCGACCGGATTCGCGTGGTGAAGAAGACTGAAAGCTCGCAAGACTGGTGGGAGGGCGAGATACACGGACAAAAGGGCAGTTTTCCCGCCAACTACTGCAAATGAGTTTGGCCAGCTTTGGGCGATGTGCGAGTGTAGGGGACAGAAGAACTTCAATGATATCCAAAACTGCATTAGAAGGTGGTGTTATGGCGTTTCAGCAGTTTTGTTGGTGTCACGAACCAGCTGCAGAACGACTAAGGTGGACTCAAGTTAAGGCAGAATGAACAGCTCTTGCGTCTTGATGCAGATTGCGCATGGATTCGTGCTCCAACAGCAACAGTATGCCAGCTTGCAACACTTCCCGATAGTGTAGTTGTGGTGTAATGTCAGCCATCTCAGACTGGGAGTCGACGCGAGTGACATGTCAAAGCAGACCGCGTCTCTCCTTGTGGTGGTAGTAGTGGTGGTGGTGGTGGCTTGGTACCTGTCCGCCGATATAAATAGTGCGCACGAATCTGCTCACCAATCAAGCTCCCAGGCTGCATCTTCATTGCCATACCAAGACTCAGCCTCAGGAGCAGTCTAGCCCCCGTCTTCAGCCCCCACATTCTAGTGCGTAGCTCCCGCGCGCCATCGAGAAGGCGGAGTTGATGCCTGCCCGTGTCATGATGCGCCTGCCTCGTGCGCGGTGTGCCTGCATATGTGAGCCTCGTGCTACAGCCGCAGCAGGCTTGCCGGCGTCAAGCATCATATAGAGCCCTGCGCTGCGTTTCATCCCTCATAAGACTATCTGAAATAATCGCTGATGTGCAGTATGAACGAGAAGACGACTGAACAGACTGTACGTACTGCATAATGACGTTGGAACAGGCTGGACGAATGCTTACAGGTAACAGAGCAGCGCATTGAGACCACCCTTCTCCTCTCGTCCGATTCCACCTCCCTCCACGGCTGCCAACTCCAGCAACCCCACAGCACGTGAACTCGTGCATCAAAATGGTCATATCGACCCCAACCAGGGTCACGCTTTGGCGAGCGGGCAGCCTGTGCTGGACTCAGTCACAACCATACCGCTAACGCCGGAAGACTCTCTTCCCACCATAAGCGGCAGGAACAACGAGGCATACCTTGCCAACGATGACCCTCGCCAGTTCCTGAAACACGATCTCGATCTCTCGCGCCTCAATCGCATACATGGACACCTATGGATGGCAGGCCGGCCGATGCGCGCTAGACCGTTGCACAGATACAGGATGCTGGGCATGGAAGTGCTAGGCACACAACAAATGGACCTACATTTGTTGAAATATTCAAACAAACTGCTAGTCAAGCCGCTGCCAGAGTGGATGCTCAGCTATGACTTTTGGAGAGAGCACATCTGTCAACCAGGCGATGCTGATTCTAACAACAATGTCAAGAGAGAAGAAGGCTGGCTGTGGAAGAGTGCCGCAGGGTTTTTGGTGAGCTATGTGTGGCTCATCACTACACCACTCGACTTGAAGATTGCACACGAATGCACGCTCCTGCCAAGTTTCATAACTTGGCACTGGTGGAAAGACTTTGTGAGGGATTTCATGCACCATGTGGATATCAACACACTACATCAGGTGAATAAGCGGTATCAGTTCGGCGATTTGAGGTTGGGAAGAATCAACAGCACCTATCGGATACGGTATGCACATACGCACTTTGTAAGAGGATATCTGTAAGTACATCCTTGCCGATGGGAACAAGTTGGCATAGAGGCTTTGATAGGATATATTGGCTAACAATTTCGCATAGATACGGATACAATCGCTACGTGATCTTCTTCCAGCGAAACTTCTCTTGGATCCTTATCGTATTCGTCTTCTTCAGTCTCGTCCTTTCCGCTATGCAAGTCGGTTCAGGCCTCAAAGAACTCGAAGATAACTATGCATTCCTTCGCGCCAGTTATGTTTTCGTTGTGTTTAGCATGGTACGTATCAGATCATCGATGATACACAAGAGAAAGTAGCTGACCCTCTATGCAGATTTCCGTAGTTGCTGTGCTTGCATTTGTGACTATCGTCTTTATCGGCATCTTTCTCTTCAACATGGTAAAAGCGATTGCGCACGCGGCAAGTGAGCCAAAGAAGAGGACAAAAGCAGCCGAGCAGAAGCAAGAGGCGGGTAAGAATGTATGATAAGCGTTGTCGTGCATTATACATCGATGCTGGCGTTTTGTTCCTTGATACCCAATGTCTTTTAGATCCAAACTCTAACTTACGTATACACTGACTAGCTATCCTCATCCTGCCTATTTTTCTTGCCTCTTTCTAAAGCTGCAGGCTTCACGTCCTGCCCTCGCTTAGAAAGCCACGACATCACAGCATAATACCCCAAACCTAATCCCGCGGCCACCACTGACCCAGCCGATGGAGCAACCATAGCCACCCTCATAGTCCTGCTATATCCTCTCTTCTCCGCGTCGTTTGCGATCACAAGTGCTGACCAAAGCCCCGCACAACTATTACACAAAGCTGGCATCAAGATCCTCTTCATCAGCCATTTGTAGTTCCTCTGGTATTTCCACCATAGACACAAACAACCTAATACGCCTGTGCTGCAGGCCAAGGCAGAGAGATAGAGTAAAAGAGGAAGTTGTATGATTTCGGGTTCTGTATCAACATAATCTCCTGGGCAATCCCAATATTCCGGATATTCTATGCATCCTGTGTATTCGTCTTTTGTCCTGGGTTGCGGGAAGGCTGCTGGGAGGATGATGTAGCCTGCGAAGAGGGTCGAGACGAATACTAGCGCGAGGAAGCTGTGAGTAGAAGGAACTGATTCGGAATTGTCAGGCATATTTGTGTAGCGGGGTCGTTCTGTTGTGGTATGCGCGTTGGGTTCTCTCGTGGGAGGTTGGCGTTAGTGTTACGTCATCGCTCCGGCGCGCTATGATGGCGCGCGCTGCGTGATCTCTACTAAACCGTCTCGATCCTCATTGCATCAACGGCCGAACGTCTTCCCGTCTGATATTTGTCTCAACACTCACGGAAAATAAGCGGTAGCGAACACAATCGCTGAAGAAAGCCTGCAGAATCTGAGGCTGCTTTGAAGAAGAGGTGAGCGTAGCCGCGAAAGCGCGACATGATCGCGACGCGAGATCAGTTTCACACTATCCAGCCATCCCATGATAAATTCAAAGAAGCAAAAGAAGCAGCCCCGTTCGGATTCAGAAATTCTACAAAACGCTGTAGCAACGAAGAAGAAGAATCCCAAGCATAACGTAATGGCCGTCGAGAAACCTAGTGCAACGTCCTCGCATGCAGGCCGCATTATTTCTCTTGCGGCACAACACGATACTAGCTCCCATGAGCTGCGAATTTGCATTGTATAGGAAGGCAGGTAAACGCCCTGTTGGGCTGCGCCGTGATCCTTCGCCTCGGCCTTCCCTTTACCGTTCAACAAAGATCCCTGCGTTAACATATACACCCATGTCGTTCCGTACCAACTCTGTGACTGCAGGTCCCGGCATGCAGACATACTGATTATTTCCGCGCAAATTGCCAAGCGAGCAGTAAGGTGTGGTACGATCGCAGCAACCAGGTACAGTCGCTATGTAGATGGCGAGACGGACCCGATACATGTCCGTCTTACGAGCTTGTATACACCCAAGCGATGCTCTCGATTCTTAGAAACCACAAGACTACCTTTGTCTGACTTCCTCTCTCGATTCCTGTTGTTATTGATTACTTCATGGTATATTTGTTTGTTCTCCTCAATCATGGCGAACGGCGTTGCTCCAGAGTCTGTAATTGTATGTCTCAAGTACTTTACTCTACTTTTTTCCGTCTACTAATGCACCTGAAAAGCCCATCGAGGGTACTCTTCTGGCTCTCGCGATGCTTGTGGCCTCTGGTCGGCTGGTTCCCCGCTTTCTGCAACGACAATGTCCCACTGTCAGCGATAGCCTTCTGATAGCATCTATCCTGGATGCCATCGGGCTCTTCGTTACCGACTATCTGACATACACATGGGGAGGCATGTCGGACGATGTACCAGAGCCATCGGTAGCTCGTGTGATTGCGCTTAAGAAGGTAAATCGGCAGCTTGGTAGCATGGATCAGACGGAACAATTGACACTCATAGGTACAATTCGCTGGAAATGCGTTCTACGACACCGGTATCTACTGGCCAAAGCTGGCCATCCTCGCGCTGTACTTCAGGCTCATTCCGCCAACGATGCCGTGGTTGCGAAAAGCACTCTATGCGGTAACCTTGTTTACCGGTACTGCCATGATATCGACGTTCTTTCTTGATACTTTCTGGTGCGGGCGCCAGGTCTCTCAGAATTGGTCTCCTGATGAGGGAGCATGCAACACCTTCAGTTCAAAAGAAGTTTTTCGGATCGATTGGAGCCTCAATGTCACATCAGATTTGTTCAGTAAGCCGCAGCATACCATTCACGAAGCACTCTGAACACTAACTTCGGAACGATAGTTTTTGCTTTGCCATTTCCGCTTCTTCGCTCACTGCAGCTTCGCCGTCGCCAGATCTGGGGTCTTGTTGCAACGTTCTCACTCGGTGCCGTTACCATAGCTATGAGTATGGTCCGCTTTGCAACGATAGAGGTCATATATGCTTGGACCAACGTCTGTAGGTTGATGCAATCTACCACATTACGACCCAGACTGACGTTTGTCTAGATGTCCTTTCCATGGCTGAAATGGCTGTCGCGATCATGGTGGTTTCGTTACCGTCGATGAGATCCTTCCTGCGACGTGGCACCCTATTTTCCTCCAACAAGAAGTCGCGTTCTTCCGAGTCTCGTACCTATGGGCACCAAACACCAGCATCAGGTTCGCACAACTTCTTGCGACCTTCCAGAAGAGGCAAGCACAGCGTTCGTGTACACACCGATGAAGACTCAGGCAGCGAAGTGGAGCTTAATACCATGGCAAGGAAGGATGTGATCTACGAGACTCATCGCGTTAGTGTACAGTTCTCGAAGTCGCAGGATGAAGAGCACGACAGCTCTGCAAAGTACCCGTGAGAACGGTTCAGGGGGTGGGTGTTTGCAGTAGAGCTGTAGTTAGAACCAGCCAAGGCAACAAGAATTAAAGGATCGGGCCAGGTCCATTTGTACGAGTTTTAGCAGCCGGATCATCTCAACATTAGACATCTGGATGGACCCTGTGCCGTCGAGCAGGCCGCTTGCATCGAGCCGGAAGGATCGCACCTCATTCCGCTGACAGCGGTCCGCACAAGCCACCGAGCGCCACGCCTGATGGAAGACTCCTCCAACCGAGCTGCAACTGTATATCACTCCGTGAACCCAAGAGTCCTCACGCACCTCAGAAAATACTTGTTACCTGTGCCGCAATCCTGCCGTTACTCTGTGGGTCGGCATTGGCCGACGGCTTCGCCTGTGGGAGGCCTCGTTTGGCAAATTTCACCCACCGGTTCGCCTAACCGAACAGGGGATGACACCTTCAATGCTTGATCTTGCTTGTTGCTAACAGCCAAAAGCTGCGCGAACGCAACAACGACGCAGGATGTGCATATACTCGATCGACGTGGAACAATCTACTACGCCAAATGGAACATGAAAGATATGAAACCGGATGCGATCCGCCTAAAAAGCCCTTCCCGCTATCGACCAAACCCACCGAGACGGTACAGCCGTCGAGGCACAAGGGTCATAGTTGGGATCAGCCCATCTAACACGGCTCCTGAAGCGCCTCGATTACAGGCAGTTTTCCGCGCGCATGCATGCAGGGCGAACGAGCTAATATGCATCTTGACAGTCCAGGACTGATGTCCGGTAACAGTTTCGCATGATAGGCGGCACAACTGTACGCCCAGAGGTGTCTCCAGTAGCTATGGCATGATGTATGCTCGGCAAAATATAGTACCCTGCATGGGATGGAATGTGGTTCATATACATACGCCTTGCAATTCTCTGGTCAAGCGAGCGAACCACTCTTCGTTGGCTTTATCCTTTGTTTCGCAAGTGTTCTGTCACACTACAGCAGCGAAGATGGCACACTACATTGACGGGAAAGACTGCATGGTAAGCCGATGTCATAGGAAACACTACATGGTTTACTGAAAGATCACAATGCTGACAAGTCGTAATGTAACAGATCTCGGAATGGATCCTCCTGATTTTCGCATACCTGTTCGTTGCTGCGCGCATGTACACGCGTTTATTTCGTCTCCATTCGAAGTTGGACGCGTCGGACTACCTATTGATTGCATCTGCGCTGGTTGCTTTGGGACTGATCATCTGCGACACGCTCACATACAAGATGGGCGTTTTGGACAATTATGAAACGTCAGAGAAGCTGTCAAAGGTAGTTCATCATTAATATTATCGCACTTCATACTCGGCTAACCCGCTCCGCAGATCTCTTTCGCCTCGAATTACTTCTACGATGTCGGTATGGGTTTCCCGAAACTCAGCATGCTAGCCTTCTACTGGGTATTCTTCAATCTGTCCGGTCACCCGGGACTGCGCAAGATGCTCTTTGGTATCACAGCCTTTGTCGTCGCGAGTTACCTCACTATCCTCTTCGATGACACCTTCTTCTGCGGCACGCCTGTATCTGTGCAGTGGTCTCAAGAAGAAGGCGCATGTTCTGTCTTCTATGCGCCGGAGCCGTTCATTCTGAACTTCACTTTGAACCTGGCTTGCTATCTTGTGGTTTACGCCGTTCCTGTGGTGCTTTTGGTGAAGGGTATACTCAGGTCCTCGACCGGTGTTGGCCTTACTTTCGCGTTGGGAGCGCTTACTATTGCCTCTGGTATCGTGCGCTTCGTCTGCCTCAAGGTTGGAACAGGGCAGGAAAACCTTGTTTGTAAGTCCACCACTTTAGTACTACGTCTCATGTACGCGACATTCAAGCTAACGTGTTCACTCATAGATCCTTTGAGTATGGTAGAGATGACTCTCTCAATCATCGTCGTTGCGCTCCCGGGACTGAAGCCGCTTGTCAGACAAACAAAAGTATAGAAACCAGATAATGAGTAATTGGTGTTGGAATAGTGCGTATACGATCAAGACGGGTAGGGCTGAACATAAAATGCTATATGACTTGTATATTTGATCATAATGGAGATTCAGATGTGTCAGATGTTTGTCCCAGCTGCAAAGTGCATTACATCTTGATTGTCCGGGTAAGGCTGTTGTTTAAGCTCTTGTTAGTGGGTCGAGTGTAAGCCACCCTCCAGCTAGCGCGGTGAGGTTTGCCGTCTTGCCTGACGCAAGATTCCACCCCACAACCGGCACACCTCATCTTCAGTAAGTCCTGTACCAACAATACAGACTTTGAGACATTCACAGATCATTCGAAACTATACCAACTGGGCCGCGCACGATTAAATCGATACCCACAGCACTACGAACGGCCTCATCGAGATCGCAGCCTCGCGACGCGTGCGGCAGACGTTTAGTTGATCCTCGTGCCACGCGCAATCCCAAAGAAGAGGATTCCGCCTTGCCAGGGTCACCCACGATATAGCGAGCATTACAAATCCATTACCTGATCTTTACGATCTCGTAAATCAGGGTTATGGCAAACACAATCCAGCCGCGGAGGTCTCCGAAGTGATTAGCTCCAGTGATGAATTTCGAGACGAGAATTTGCGCGGTTTAGCCCGCACTTTCATAGCGAGATTTAGTTCAAGAAGTTGACATAGATCACTGAGCAGCTTCTACAAAGAGTTTAAGAAGGAAAAACTTTTTCGGCTCCCCCCATACACTATTTGGCTCACCCCAAAAGATCAGATGAAAAGCAATCTCTACCTACCTAAGTTCTTTAATATAAGAGATAGAAATAAACTTTATATAGCAAAGGTGCTTCCTTTCTATAGCCCTACAACTTTGTAATACAAAGTAAAGTAAAATAATACACTTTAGAAAAAAAGAAGATGTAGGTAGGTTTTACTAGCAAAATCCTTAGGTTTATATACCTCTAACTTCTTAATTTCAAGATATAAAGACTGACTTTCTATTGTAGAGTTGTTTATCTTGCTTATATCCTTAAGTTCGTAATAGAAAGTTAGTCTCTATCTTCTAAAACAGAGAAGTTAGAGTAGGGGGGAGCCGAATAGTGTTTGGGGGGAGCCGAAAAGGTTTTTACTTTAAGAATCTCATCGTGTGGTTGCATGCTTTACCTGTGAGTGAGGCAGTTTGAGCGACCTGCACTTCGATATCGATATGTCGCCGAAACAAACTGACAGATGCGTTGTTTGCTCTGGACTTAGGAAGGAGACTTTGATCTTGGTTCGGGGGTATATGCGGGCTGGCAATATCTTTGCGGTGTTATACACAAGGGAAACACTATTCGTGTTACGGCTGAAGGGCGAGGAGTGTCTTTTCCTAGGCCAAGCCATGTCGACGGCATCATCCACGGTGGGCTTATGAGGGATGCCGAACAAGGAAAACGATAAGAGCAGCAATCCGGTCTCATGCAAACGAGCGGCAATAGCCCCTTCTCCACGTGCGGGCGCTAGCTCTCCAATGGAAGCTTCGCCCCCGCGTCCATCCACGCTCCAATCTCCACTATTCGGAAGCACGAAACTTACGACAACGAAGCGCGTGCGGTGGGCGATTTCTCGGCGAAGTATACGCCGATCATCATTGCAGCGCTCTTCCACGGTGTTCTTTTAATCTATCGCGTTCTTGTCGCGTCGCTAACAACCCTGGCCCTTAATATGGAAAGCGGAACATCAACGCGGAGACGTCATGGGATCTCGCGCGGAATGAAAAGGACAGAACGCAAGAAAATTGAATCATGGATATATAATTTGGGATGGCAACGCGGTACGACGTGACATTTGCATACAGTCAAAACGCTGAAACTTCCACTACCACATATTCTGATCGCCCGGCATCGCTTCACTCCGACGCACAGGAATTCGATCGATTGCAATATGAGGTTCCTCTCCCTGCTATCACCAGCGCTCCTGGTAGCGACTGTATATGCCGCCGAAGACGCCTCATCCTCATCCTCCACACCTCCAGCCGCAGCCTCTCCAGCAGCTGACGAGCCAAATCCTGTAGGCGCACTCTGGACCGCACAATGGGACAGCAACACCCTAAAACCCTATACCCAACACTGCCGCAACAAAAACACCTACAATGCCAAAATCTACAAGCTCAATGAGCTATATCCTGATCTGAAAGAGCAAGCACCCCAACTCAAAGTCTTTTACAACAAGCAACTTTACGCCGGCTCCTGGGCGGGCATCGACGTCCACGGTACCGGGCGTGAACTCATCAAGATGAATATGGCAGACATGCCGTACAAAGTACGAGAGTGGCTCAAGCGCGAGTCGCTACAACGACACTACAGCGTCCAGGACGATATGGTTTTCTTCGCACCAGGGGCGATTTACCCGATACTCCCTTTGTGGGTTGACGATGCTGACGAGGGTGGAGAGGAGTGTGAGGGTGTGTTTGATGGTTTAGAGAACTACTCGAACGAACCGAAGGACGGGGCTGTGATTGGGAAGATCAGTCATACGAACACGGGGGATAAGGAAGTGAAGTTCACAGTCGAGGCGTTGAAGGTGAAGGCTAAAGACGGAAGAGATGAGCTGTGAAACATAACTTGACGTTCAATTTCTACACTCCTACTACTCTCAAGAATTTATGTTACTATATCATTTACAATTTCCATGTTTTGTTACCATCGCATCACTATCGAGCATCGTTAAATTACTTTTTTGATACCAAACGCTATACGTGAGTTTCATGGTTCTCGTACATGTTAGGGCATGCGAATAAATTACTCCTGACGACAGCGCTCTCGTCCCGGATCGGACGAAAATAGCATCTAACATATGCTTCACCGATTACCCAAGCTCTCACTCAATGCGTTCATCTGCAGAAGGTTTCCGATCACCATAATCTCCATGAGCATATGCGTCGATAGTATGCTTCGCAAAGCTTCTCGCCGGAATGCCTTCAGCAAACATGATATCCAGTTCCTCATAAGTCCGTCCCTTTGTCTCCGGGAGCCGGAAAAAAGTCCAGATGAAGAAGATAGATGCGCCTCCTCCCCAGAAGAAACCAGTCTTGCCCTTCCAATCTCCAGCAGTAGGGTTTAACATGTACGGGTTGATGACGTTGGTCACAATCTGGGCGATGTAGTATGTGATGCGAGCTAGACACACACTCTTGCTCCGAAGACGTGTGGATGAGACTTCTCCAACGATGGCATAACAGATTGGACCTACGGTCATGTAGTACCAGAAAAGCCAGATGAGCATCATGGCAGCTTGAGCATAGTTTCCGCCGGAGGAGTCACCAGCGCCCACGCTGATGAAACCGACGATGAATAAGATGGTCGCTAAACCACCAAGTCCCCACAGATAGAGCTTTCGACGACCAATATAGCTCATGAGGATCCAGGATATGAGAGTGCCAACGGATGCCATGCCGAGACCACCAACCGACATCTTGAATGAGATCGAGTTTGGGACGCCGGCTTGGACGAAGAAGTAGGTCTGGTTGTGGTTGTTTGGCGTCAGTATCTGTCTCACATGGAATTCACACAGTAATACTTACTGGCGTGCCTCCCATTACCGAACCGCAGATAGGCTGTGCTGCGAATACCATGCACGCGATCTCAGTACGACGGCGGTCGATGCCCTTGAAGCATTGAATATATGACGTATTTTCCTCGAGGGACTTCTCCAGTTCATTCGTGCGGACCATCATGGCTACCTTCTGCTTAGTGAGGTGTCGTTGCGAAGAGGAAGAAAGTCGCGTGATCATCTTCTCAGCCATTTCGAGATTTCCTGTACGAACATGGTACCACGGTGATTCAGGTGCCATCCAGAGAATTGCGAAAAGAGGGATGGGCCATGCCCATTGAATGGCAAAGGGTATACGGTACGCCCACTGCGTGGTATTACCAGAGAACGCTGACTGCACACCAGCAGAGATGAGCTGACCAAAAGCCCAGCAGAGATTGACATATACTGTGAGGTAGCCTCGCAAAGCTAGAGGGCAGACCTCGCTGGCGTAGGCAGGTGCCATGGTAGCAAAAACACCCCAGGGTATGCCGCAAAGGAACTGGCCAACGAGGAGGACGGGGGCGTTGGGCGCGAAGAAAGATATGAAGATCAAAGCACATATGGCTGCGAGCGATACCAGTAAGACCGGACGATAACCGAACCGATGGATAAAGTAGCCATTGGCGAAGGCTCCGATGATCGTGCCTACACTAACAGCATTGCTGAGTCCATTCTGCCACGATGCCGTTATCTCATACGTTCCAGTACGATCATTGAACTCCCCATACTTGCGCGAGAACGATGGTTGTGCAAAGAAAGAACTCATCAAGACGATGTCGTATCCTTCCATGATGATGCAGGTGGATAATAACACCGACCAGAGCACAGCTTTAGGATATTTCCGCATGGCCTGGACTAATGTCATCTCGTGCTCTTCATCCGCTGCCGCTCTGGCCTGGTCGAAGACCTCGTGCTGTTCCATGGTTGCAGCCTTTTCGCCCATGTCTGCCATGATGGAATGGGATCGGTATGTGCTCCAACGATACTGAAGAAGTGAAAAGATCTTGAGGTGGAAAGAACGAAGATGAATGTAGAGAGCTTTATGTTGTAGGTAACATTAGTGGACTCAAAGACATGACTATAGTATACATAGTTGGGCATCTTCTCGAAGCTAACCAATCGATCATGCATGGAACATGGCTGCTACCCCAGGTTTTCTCCACCGGAACACGAATACCCCATGGGGTTTGTGCTGTGCCAACTTTAATCCTGGTCCAGCCCAGCTCCGGTGGAGATGATCCTAGGCGCGGCATTTTCCATCAGCACACGTGCGGGGCCCGGACACTCTACCGGTAGCGTGGATCCTTCACTAATCACCCCGACGGAGAAGCACCATGTGTTCCGGAATCTGATATACCGAGGGACCCGAGTTGCGGCTATCGCGAGGCGTGCAACGTGATACTACTATCATTGGTGCTCAGCAAAGATTTGCTTGAAATGACAGAGGTGTTGCGGAGATCATGATATGACAAGCGGAAGCTGTCAAGAGTGAAATTTGAAGAACTGCCATCTCAACAAGACAAGAAGAGGTGTACAGAACCTGTGAACTCCGCATGGCTCATGCCGCGAAACAATTCTCATTGCGCCTTTGCGAGAAGATGCAGTAGGCTTATATAAGACCTTTCGATGCCCCATGTATAACATACGTCTTTGGCAACTGATGGAGAACTGTAGTCGGAACCTGACGCATGCTCAGTGTCTTTGGCTAACAAAGATATCCCTTCTCTTGCAATACGCATTGGGGCTGCTTCATGTTCAAGGCTGCCGACATTGGCGATGTAAGCCGACATCTTATGGCCCATCCGCACATATGTTTGGACTAGCTCATCGTCTAATGGCCGATCAAGGTGGAGAAATGATGGCTCTGGCTCTTCGTCAGATTCGGAAGCAATAGCTTCGGCGGCTTCAGGAAGTTGCATGCAGATACAGAAGGCCCAGAGTACGAGAGTCGCAATATAGACTGCATATGGCTCGAGGAGACTGCTACAGCTGTACCTGCGGATGTGCCAGAACAAAGCTCCACAGTGTACCAAGCAAAGTCTGGCTTTGCAGTGATCTCGAATGACCCACTGTAGAACCTGGATACGAGCTGTAGCAGATGACTGGCTATCCCTATCGCTCTGGATGTTTTCTATTGACGCAGAGCCTGAAGCAAATTTTTGTATAGCGCTAGTCGGAGCCAGAATGATTAGACGAGCTAGATGCAGCTGGAGAATAGTGTGGTGCTCGAAACCCGAGTGGCGAGCGACCTTGCTATTCGCAGGCCAGTGTAGAACATCTAAGCAATCACAAGCGCTGTTGCGCCACTTAGTTGCCAACCGCGTTGTCGGTAACCAATCTTGCTGTACGGGTGGCATGACGTTACGTCGTTGTGGTGTGGATGTTGGTGTCCACGAGTTGAGTTGGATTCTATCTCTAGCCAGAATATCGACAGTGTGTCGGTAGATGGTAGTGACAAGCAATCCCATGCTAAACTCTCCGAGGCCAGTTGGTAGCCGCTTCTCAACATACATCATCTCCAAGGCCTCTGTAAGCGTAATATCAGGGATACTTTTTTGGTTTTGTTGGATCAAGGCTGGATGCTCCCATACGTCTTCATGACATGGCAGAACTGTAGCGATGTCTTCAATTCGAAGCAGAGGTTTGGTTTGAAACTCGTAAACGAACAAAGTATCAACAGTCTGCTACAATTAGCCTCTTATCATTCGTGACAAATAAGAACGAGTTACCCATATCATCATCCCAGAGCGGATTTTCGACTCTCTCATCTGCCATTCAACAAGAAGATCATCGTGGTCAGAATTAGTTGTCGTTTTGAAGTTGTAAGGTCTCTTCGACTGGACGAGCAATTGAAGTGAGTGGCAAGCTTCGACTAAATAGTGTCGTTCTACCAAGGCGCGTTCAACGAGAGCCTTTCTGCCAGAGTGAAGCATGCAAGCGATGTTCAAGATACCGGCCTGTAGGACAGGTATGCTAGGGATGGTGTCAAACTGAGCTGGACAGCTAGGTACGTAATCGACGTCCTTGTCACCTAGTGCAACCTGCAACTCTATACCATACTTGCAACGCGTAAGGATTGCGCCTAGTAGGTCGAAAAGTTGTTCACTCAGTCGTGCATGCTGTGATAGCTGCAAGTATCTCGAGCCGACGACCGAGACGGCGAGCAATAAGAGCCAGCTCTTAGAAGCATCGAGTGCGAAAGAAGATCGCCTCAAGAATGGAAAAATGGGATGAAAGCACTCGAAGTATTGACGAACGGACACGGCCACTTGTTCATGCGTAGGTAAGCTCGACGGGTTTACTTCGATGAGGGACTTGCGACTTTCAGTAGCGATGCCTTCTATCAGAGATTGGTATGCTGCCAACGGACATAGGGAGGATCTGTTCGAGGTTTGGACCGGCGTAATAGCAACATTGGCTTCCTCTTCTTCCAAATCTACGGTTCCCTCTGAGCAGATTGAATGTTGGCCTTTGCCACCAAATGGGGCCCTGGCACCAGTTCCGTCAACGTAATATCTGTTTTCCGAGACTGATGCAGATCTTTCTAAGGTAACTTCTCTTGGCGTATTTTCCGTGTTGAAGTCAGTCGTGTTTAAATGCGGCGAGGGCTGGACTGTAGGAATCGCTGGAGCTGACGGCGTTGTGGTAGCGATAGAACAGGACCATTGCTCCGCATTACCATGAGCGTTTTCTCCAATGTTTGTAAGCAGCGCATCTAAGTCGATCGGGCCAGGCGAAAGCCAATTGATGTCTGACAGACTCAAGCCAGGCAGGCCAAATGCGTCAGGGCTGACCATGGTATTGACGCTAGTGCTCCACGTCCACGCGCTCAAAGAGGACTCTGGTATTGCATCATTGAAGTTGGTTATCATGAGCTCGCCGCTGCTTGCGCGATTGGTATCATCGGGTTGTAGACTGCTACTATTGAAGGTGTTTATTGAATCATTTGGGCCAGGAGCAACCGTCCTATTTCGTGCGGCGCGGAGTGGCGGGTACTGGCAGTTGTAACCGCGTTGTGAGCACCTTCGACATTTCTGACCGCGCGAGCATTTGACCCGGTCTGCAGCGCATCGAAAGCATGCACGTGATCCGGCAAATTGAGACGTGGTGTTGCTGTGGTCATCGTGCGCGGCGATGTGGCGGCTAAGGACATCACGGCGTGAGAAGGACTTGTGGCAGGAAGGACAGGGGTACGGTCGTTCGCGCGTGTGGATCCTCATGTGTCGTACGAGATGCTCTTGTTTGCCAAAACATCGACCGCAGATGCCGCATGTTGCAATCGGCCGCTCTTGTGCATCTGGAGATGGCATTGCCTGGAGAAGTAGAAGCAGGTCCTATACGGAGAGGCTGGGAATATATGCCCAGGCAGTTTGGATCCAGTCGGGCAAAGACAGGCCATCCCAGTCATCATCGTGCCAGCCAAGATAGATGCGGGACAAGGCAGAGCGACTACAGCAAGCGTTACCTAGGTAGAGTCGGAGCAAAGAGATGGCTGGCGTGGTTGGCAGTCATCACGAGCTTAAGGCGGGGCTTAGCGCACGGGCTTACGTCCTTGAAGCATCAAGAGCATCCTTATATAGAACATTCACCAAATCAACCAAATATAGTAGATCTTCAGGATTAATTGCTATGATTTTGGCTGGTACTTGATATCGTCCCGCTTCATACCCTCTGAAACACCGGCATAACCTCCAACGGACTGTCCACCTCAACATCCTTTCCACCATCCCAAGTTTGCTTACCCCAAAAGTCCTTCCACTTCTGTCCACTAGGCAGAGATGGGAGATAAACCTTCGTCTTGATCTGACTCTTAGCAAGAATCGGGCAGACCAAATACTTATCCCCATACATGTACTGCTCCTCGACCTCCCAAGACTTGCCGTCTTCTGGAAACTCATAGAAAAGAGCTCTCATGACTGGCGATCCCTTCTTATGAGCCTCCTCCATGAGTTTCCGTGTGTACTCACGTAAGTTTTCGCGAACACCCATATACTTCTTGCAGATCTCGTATACAGCTGGGCCGTACGACCACACCTCGTTGTCCGCACCACTACGGCAAAACGGGCTATCCTTGGTCTTGGGCTGCCGTGGTTCTCGATCCCCATGTAACCGCATCACCGGACAGAACGTACCCCATTGGAACCATCGGACAAAAAGTTCGCGAAACGCTTCGTCATCTGGATTCCCGCCGTGGAAACCTCCTATGTCCGTTGTCCACCACGGCACACCAGACAGACCCATATTGAGTCCTGCAGCGAGTTGGTTACGGAAGCTCGACCATGATGATGAGATATCGCCACTCCAAACGAGGGCACCGTACCGCTGGCTACCAGCCCATGCACATCGAACCAAGTTGACAATGTTCTTTTGGCCTTCCTTCTCCATACCCTCATAGAATGCGCGGGAGTATTCTCGGGGGTAGATATTACCAATTGCTATATTTGGACCCAGATGGTAGCGGTAGAGATCGAAGTCATAATGTCGATATTCTGGCTCTGCCTCGTCCAACCAAAACACTTTGATACCTTTCTTGTAGTAATTCTGCTTCGCTTTGTTCCACACATAGTCCCGTGCCGCAGGGTTTGTCGGATCGAAATGAATTGTTTGACCCTGGAAAGTCATGGCTGTGCGCACACCACGTTCAGTTCGAATGAGCAAGCCTTTTTCTACCATCTCCTCGTGATTTTCTGATCGTCGGTCTACGGTTGGCCAGATGGATACCATGAGCTCAATTTTAAGTTCCTCCAGTTCTTTGACCATGGCTTCAGGGTCAGGCCAGTACTTTTCGTCGAATTTCCAGTCCCCCTGCATGGGCCAATGGAAGAAGTCTATCACAATAAGGTCGATTGGGAGGTTTCGTTTCCGGTACTCTCGTGCAACTTGAAGGAGCTCTTCTTGGGTTTGGTAGCGGAGTTTGCATTGCCAGAAACCGAGACCGTATTCTGGCATCATTGGTACCTGAATAGTAAGACATTAACCACCAAATCTTTAGCAGCGTGTGAGCTGAGCCTTACCTTTCCAGTTGCATCAGCATACGACTCAACAATCTGCGCAGGTGTATCGCCAGCCACAACCCAGTAATCCAGGACCTTGGTCGATAAAGCCTCAAAACTCATGACGTTCTTTCCGAATACCACATTGCCAATGGATGGATTATTCCACAAGAGGCCGTATCCGAGCGAAGAAACAGCAAAAGGTACGCTAGCCTGAGAGTTTCGGTGCGCCAGCTCCAGCTGGGTGCCCTTGATATCAAGATAAGGTTGCTGGTATTGACCCATGCCGTATATTTTCTCCTTGGGATCAAGGCTCTCGAACCGAGCAGTGAGGTGATAGTCGCCACCCAAGATAGGTTTGAACTCCCGGGCTTCGACTTCTAGAGCGCTGCATTTGGGATCGATGATGTCGCGGCGGTGACGGGCATATTCTTCCAAGAGGACTTTGCCGCTGGTGTTTGATATTGTGATCTTGCCTCGCTTGGTAATGGTTGCTTTGACAAGGCCGTTCGTCAGGGTAGCTGACTCGTCGTTGCTAGCAATGTCAATTTTGGCAGTGATGTTGGGCTGTTGTAGGAGCGCCCAGTCTTCCTGCGGCATAGTATGCATCTTGGTGGCGCGAACGCGAATTGCGTTTTGACCCCAAGGCTCGATCCATAGTTGCTCAGCATCGTATGTGTAGACGAGGCGGTTGTCTTTAGACGCGAACATGATGGGTGTCTTGCATAAAGTTCACGGATCTGTGAGAGCGCCTCAAGCCTAGAGGGGCAGAAGGCTGTCTTTTACATTGTAGCTGCTTCATACACTCGAGGTCGAATGCACCAAAGCTGCGGTTACTCAGAATCGGGAAAGCCGCCATCTGCAATCCTCCGGTGGTACACATCATGGGTGAGGTCATGCTACACCCACTGTGTGTGGAGAGTAAGTGGAGAATGGGCTTCTCCATCTGTGTCTCCACCGGGACACGCGCCCGTGTGCTAGCTATGGAGATGTCGATCTGGCGGGGTCAGCCTTGGCACGACGAGCGCCTTGCTATCGACGCACGTTATGCGTACTCGATCGGACAAAGCATTT
>Ga0058698_10000535_pt1 | contig 20601 bp, 16 predicted proteins | sample AgamicAsSfe_FD_67288 | JGI IMG/M metagenome (GOLD analysis project Ga0058698, IMG submission 67288) | Agave microbial communities from Guanajuato, Mexico - As.Sf.e | ecosystem: Host-associated > Plants > Phyllosphere > Phylloplane/Leaf | place: Guanajuato, Mexico | collected 2012-05-30
AAAGCCAGGCCAAGCTGGATCTGATCTATAAAGAAGAACGGCCGTATCTGCCCGTGGGGAATCTTGTGAAGCGTATCCGGGAATTGGCGGCAGCCAAGGGCGCTACGGAGGCTACGACGAAAATGGTGGAGAGTGCGAGTAGTGGGTATGCGAGGTATAAAGTCGGCGGGACGGTACAGTATCCTGAGCCGGTGCGGCAAGCGGGGTATTGATGGGAAGCTCTTGAGGCTGAAGATGTGTATGATGATGATGGGGCGACGACGGCGTTTGGGATCATGGGATGGCGGCGTGTAAATTATGATACCCCTCTCCTACACATGAGGAGAGACTGGATGGTATATCCGTCTGCCTGGAAAGCAAGCGAGGCGGGTTTCCAGTGAACGTTGACGAATGACAAATGCTTGTCGTGTTATGATCCCCGTCGCCTTTGTTCTTTGCATTTCGCCTTCTTCTTCTGACCTTCCGACAGAGGACACCTCATCCAATGATTTTGTTTGGTGAAAGTGAATATAACATCGATTCGACTATAAATATGACACACGGATATAAGCCATTTAAATATATCTCCCCAATCTCTCAGGGCCCCAATCTCTCATAATATGCCACCCGGTCCAGCACTACACGCCCTTTCCCGCCGCAGCAGCACCCCCCTTCCTCCCCTCCTCCGCCATAGCTCTACTCTGCCTCTCCGCCAAACTCAGCGTCGGCAAATGTCTCCCCGTCCTCTCCCTCTCCAAACTATGTCTCCCGGGCGGACTCGCAGTCTCCTTCTCGACCGCCTTCCCATTCCCATTCCCATTCCCAGTACCCTGCACCACAGCCTCTGCCAGCGTTGGCGAGCTCAGCGGACTCAAGGTGTCAGCGGTTTCCGCTGTAGCAGAACTGTTGAAAGTCTGGTGAGACGGTCGGGGACTGGATGGGGTATTGATGACGTTGCTAGCACTGTTGTTTTTGTGTGGTTGGTGCGGTTGGTAGCGCTCGCGATCGCGCTCTTCGGCTGGTTTGCGGAGCTTGAGGAGAGTTGAGCCTGGGGATGTTGGTGTTGAGATATTCGAGACTGGAACTGCCGAATTCGTTGACATGATAGGCGTTGTTCGACCGTCCAGAGTCCGCGGTCGCTCGGAATCTGCTTGCAGAGGCAGGGGCAGCTTACTCGTCATGCTCGTCCTCCGATCCGAACCCGGTGGAGCATTTTCAGCGTTCGACGGTGAACGTACGTGTGTAGGCGATATTTGCGTCTCAGCTTTATTCAGTCGGACGTTCGAAGGTGCCATTTCTTCCAAGAGATCACTACTTGGAATGGTAGCGAGACGTCCGACCGGTCGTGGTATGTCTGATCGTCCTCCGAAATCAACAGATGTACGAAGCCTCGGTGTCGGCGAACGATCAGCTGTATCGACAAAGCTGGCTGTGGACTGTGCAGGAGACGACATTGACAGGTCTCCACTTCGTTTCTTTCGCAGGCCCATGCGACGGAGTAGTGAATTACTGCGGCCAATGCTGCCGGAGGCGGAAGAAATACTCGCCTGGTCCCCATTCGAACGATTCGTGTTCACTGTCGTGAACTGCTCGAATTGGTCGGGAGCGATTGAAAGATCGGATACAGACGCTCTAGAGCCTGAAGACGGTGGGGGTCCACGACCACCAAAGTCTTCGCTCTGCGCTCGGTTCTTCTTCTTGAGGACAGAGCCAGATCGGAAGAGACCTCCACTCTTCGCCTGCTCGGCAGGAGCGGTGGCCTGTTGAGCAATTTGTCGAAGCTGAGACACTTCACCAGCTAGAGCAAGCCCACGACTTTCGGCTTGAGCATGCATCTGCTCAGTCCGCGAGAGACGTGTCTGAAGAGCTGAAAGCTCATCCCGTAAGCTCGTATTATTTCTTTCCAACTGCATGCTGTTCGACATGGCGGCTTGATGTCTCTCACGCAATGCAATAAACTCGGCCGACTGTGTCTTGAGTTTGAGCTCGATCTGATCACGATGCTCCAAAGCTTCGGATAACTCTTCTTCCATCTGCGACAGATGATTTATCGTCAGCTTGTCGTTTTCCTGCTTTCTAGCTTCAGCCTGCCTGAGCTTGTCTTGCAGGCTTGCGAGTGGACTGCTGTTCTGCATGAGGCGACCTTCGAGCTCTTGGATCTTGCGATCTTTCTCCTGCAACATAGCATTATGCTCCCGTTTAACATGCGCCTGCGAAAAGAGTCAGCTTACCGAGAGACTCCCTCACACTAACTCGTAAAAACTGCTTACAAGGTTAACTTCGTGCAAGCCCTCAGCTTCAGTCCTACCACTTTCCAAGGCTTTACGTTCTCTTTCAGCCATCGAGCTTCGATGTGCTGCTTCGAGTTCTTGAATCTGCTGTTGCAGTCGCTGGTTATACGTAGCACGCGTCTCGCTCGCTTTCTCTGCCGTCATGGTTTGGAAGGAGCTTTCGAGCTCGCGCGTCGCACGGCGATGTTCTTCTTCGAGCTGGGCTCTTGCAGCAGCAGTAGCTTGGGTAGCATGTTGCCTTTCGCTGTCTCGTACCTTCTCCACAGCCTGTTGGTGCTCGCTTGCGAGTATGGTGATCCTCTCTTCGAGACTCCGCCGTAGTGTGGCTTCAGACTCTGTGCGCTCGGCCTGCCACGCAGATTGAGTAGAGGTGCTCTGCGCTTGATATTGCTGCTCAAGCTCTGCGATTCTGCCCTCAGTAGACCGTTTTGCGGCGTCGAGCTCTTCTGCGTGTTTAGTGGCCAGGTCAGCCATCGATCGCTGGTGTGATTGGGCGGCATGATCCTGTACCTCTTGTCGTGCTTTTGTGAAGGCATCCTCATATCTCCTAGTAAGCTCGGAGACGGTATTGTCCAAGTCCTGCTTGGCCTTTGCGAGCTCCGCCTTATGCGCTTCTTGTAGTTCTGAAACCGCCTGAGCATTCTGTGCCCCTGCAGACTTTTGCACCTGTTCCCGCTCTGCTGCCCGCTCGTCTTGAACAGATTTCTGGTAGTCCTGCTCAAGGGCGGTATATTTGTCTTCACTGGCACGTTTGGCGTCAATGATAGCTTGTGCATGTTCCTGACTGATCTTCGCGACTCTTTCCTCGTTTTGACGTTCAGCATCTGCTAACGCCGTCTCGTGTTGCGATACCATCGAAGCTATTTTCTCTTGCGCTTCCCGTTGGATGGTAGCTTTCTCATCTTCGTTGGCTTGATGATATGACTGTTCGAACTCGGTGTGCTTGTCCTCGCTTGCGCGTTTGGCGGCAGTGATCGCACTGAGATGTTCTTCATCCTTGGTTGCGAGGCCGTCCTCGAAGCGTCGCTTGGCTTCGGTAAGACTTTGTTCATGATCAGCTTGAAGCATAGACATCCGACCTTCGGCTTCACGTTGTGCTAGGATAATGGCTTGCGAATGATCCTGATCGTGTCTCTTGAGGGACGAACGAGCGTCTTCAAGCTCTTGTTCAAGAGCTTGCCGCAATTGTAGCGAAGTTTCTTCTGCTGTGCGAAGTGCTTGAGCATGCTGCTCTTCCTGCTCGATGCGTGACACTTTCGAAGCTTCCAGCTCATCCTCCAGCTTCTGCCTTGTCTGCACAAGCCGCTCCTCAGCCTCACGCAACATCTGCGCATGTTGTGCATCGTGCTCAGCGAGTTGATTTGTGATTGTCTCCAACGTGCTTTCAAGCTGTTCACGAGCGGCAAGGTCCTCCTTGGTAATCGCGTCAATCCTCTGCGCACTCGTCCCCTCGATCAGAGCGATACGAGTGTCTGCGGACTGTTGAAGTGTAGCAGTGTGAGCATCATGCTCTTGACGAAGAGCTTCCAAAGCAGCGGCATGTTCTGTTGCTGCTTGCTGACGCTGATTCTCGAACTCTCGAAGTTGCTTTTGGTGCTCAAACCCAGCATCCTCGAGGCGCTGATCACCGAAGGACTGGCTAGCGGTGATACGGTCGTCGGCAGACTTCTGAATGATAATGATCTGCTTTTCATGCTGTTGTATCAGCTCTGCCTGCTTGGCACGGAGCTTTTCATCCAGTGATCTCTCGTAGCTGAGTCTGGCCTCGCCAATCTCACTCTTGTGCTGAGCGTGTATATTGTTGATTTCGAGTTGATTGGCTTCTTGACTTTCAGAGAGCTGTCTTGTCAAGTTGTCTTCGATCTCCTTCGTATGTTGCTGGTGTTGAAGTTTGAGCTCAGCAAGTTGTGCCTCAAGTTCTGCCCGATGTTCCTCACGCTGTTTGGCCGCGTCAGCCAACGAAGCAGCGAGTTCGGCTGCCTTTGCTTCCTGCGCCTGTTTGAGTTCATCTTCATGAGCATGTCTAAGCTCGTCCATTGAGACATTGTGCTGAATTTGCACCTCCTTGAGACGTTCCCCGGATTGGGACTGCAATTGCGTGACACGAGATGTTTGCGCTTCCTCAACAGCAGCCTGCTTGGCTGCAGCATCCTTGCGAAGGGTTTCAATCTCCACGTCGTGCTGACGTTTGAGCTCGGCTAGCGCAGTATCTTTAGCGGATTCAGCTTCCTGGAGCGTGGTAGCAAGACCACGTCGAACTTCAGCAAGTTCAGCAGCGTGGCTGAGACCTGCCTGGTCGATTTGCGTCTTGTATTCACTGCGTAGTGCATGCTCAACGGCTATTTGCTGAGTTGCGGCATTGTCGCGAACATTCGCAACTTCAGCTTCATGTTCTTCGCGCATCTTGGCTAAGGTCGACTCGTTGTCGGAGGCAGCCTTGTCCAGCTGGGATTGCAGCTCTTGTGTGAGCTCAGCTATACGAGCGTTGCGCGCACTATCCATGTCGGCCATTTTGACGCGAAGTTCTTCCTGTGCAGCCGTGTGGTCGGATGCTGCACTTCGTTCAAGTTCCTGAATCTGAGCTTGATGTTTGGTACCCATCTCGGAAATGGTCAGTGCATGAGCAGACTCGGCTTCGTTCAATTTGTCCTCCAGCTCTTTACTCAAATTAGCGATGCGTGTGTTGTGCGCACTGTCCATGTCACCCATCTTGCGTTCGAATCCGACTTCCAGCTCTCTCTGGGCAGCAGCATGCTCGGAGGCGGCACTTTGTCGAATGCTCTCGACTTGTGTTTTGCTTTCCTTGCGCAAGCCTTCCATGTCAGTCAGCTGGCGCTCGATCACAGTCCTTAGCTCTTCTTGGACAGTTGCACTCTTGCGCAGTTCTTCCACTTGCTCTTCGTGCTTTATACGCAAAGCCGACAGTGAATCGTCACTACTGCGAACTCGTTCCTCCAGACTCTGCTGAAGTGCATTGAGGCGTTCCTCATATACTGCTTCTGCCTCAGCTGCCTCGCTCTCGAAATCGGATTGCAATGTGCTCAGCGACTTCTCGTGTTCTTCCTTGAGACTCTGCTGAAGTGTCCTGACGCGTTCTTCGTGTGCTGATTCTGCCTCAGCTGACCTGCTCTCGAGCTCAGACCGCAATGTGCTTAACGAATTCTGATTTTGTTCCTCGATATTTTTCTTAAGTGCACTGAACCGGTCTTCGTGTGCCGCATCTGCTTGGGCTGCCTTATTCTCGAGGTTCAATTGCAATGTGGTCAATGACTTTTCATGTTCCCTCCTAAGCTCAGCTAGCTCTGCTCCAGCACGCTCTTCGTGCTCATCTAGCTCACGAGTATGAGCTTGTTGTGTCTCCTTGAGTCGTGTCTCGAGGAGGTCTATGCGAGCCTTGTGCTCATCGTCGATGCGCAGAGACGCAGCATCGGCTTCATTGCGCACTTCTTGCAGACTTTGAATGTGTGCATGTTTGAGTTCTTCAAGTTCGGATCGTGCGCGCTCCTCTAACTGACGACTAGCCTCATCTTTTTCAACGATGACTCGTTGCAGCCGAGTCTTGGCCTCTAGCTCTTGGCGCTCAATGTCCGCAACGTGGTGCTTCTTCAGTGTATCAATTTCAGCTTCCGACGCAAGGTTTCGCTCGGCAGCATCTTTCTCGTGTGATTGCTCTGCTGTCTGTAGCTGCACCTTGACTTCTTGCAGTTGAGTTTCGATAGTCTCCTTTGACTGCGCCAATTCGGCCAGTCGAGTTTGGTAGTCCTCGGACGTGCTGTCGAGCCGTACTTGTAAGTCATTCTCCTTGGTAGCAAGTTCAGCGGCACGGTTTTCCTCGGCCTTAAGTTTTCGCTGAACAACTTGGAGTCGCTGCACGAGACTGCTGTTGACATCCTTCAGTTGAGTTTCAGACCTTTCCCTAGAGCGGACCAATTCGGCAAGTTGACGCTCGTGGTCTTCTGTCGTGCTGTTGATTTTCGATTGCAGCTCACTCTCTTTCGCAGCAAGGTCGGCGGCGCGAGCTTCCTCGGTCTGAAGCTTCTGCTGAACGTCTTGGAGTCGGCCAGACGCGCTGTCAAGCTGTGATTGCAATTCTTCTCTCTTTGTAGCAAGGTTCGCTGCCTGGCCTTGCTCGGTCTGTAGTTGCTGTTGAATACCTTGAAGCTGTGACTGCAGATCACTCTCTTTCGCAGCAAGGTCCGCCGCGCGAGCTTCTTCGCTTTGGAGTTTCTGCTGAACACCTTGAAGTTGCAGCTCAAGACTACTCTGTGATGCCTTTGCATCGGCCTGGCTAGCCTCATATTGTCGATTGGCCTCGTCCAGCTCAGATTGCAATTTAGCTTCACGTTCCGCGAGTGTGGTGTCATTGGCCTCACGGAGCGCCTGCAAGGCTTCCTCATGCTTTTGGTTAAGCTCAGCAATGATGGCCTCGCGAGCTTCTTGCGCAGCTGCCAAGTCAACTCTCAAATGTTGTTCGAGTTCGGCTACCTGCTGAGCATGATGTTGCTCTTCCGTTTGCAGCTTCTGTTGCAGATCCAGAATGTCCTTTTCATGACGATATTGCATATCTTTGTGCTTCTGTTCAGCTTCATGCTCAAACTCTGCCATACGGCTCGTGTGTGACTCAGTCAAAGCCGCAATATCAGCGCGCAAGCGTTCTTCATGCTCCGCCGAACCAAGTGAAAGCGCTTCCTGAGCAGCACTAGCTGCTGTATTAGCATCAGCAAGTTGCTTTTCATATAGCGACCTCTGCTCTTCAGCCTTCGCAGCAGTATCACCTTGTAGCTCAGCAAGCCTGCGAGTGTGGTCATCGTGAGCGGCATCAAGCTGGGTACGATGCGCTGCTTCACGCGACTGCAGTTCAGTGAGATGGCTTTCTTGTGCTTGTTGGAGTTGCTGTGCTGACGTTTCAAGTCGCTGAGTAAATGCAGCACGTTCCTGCTCGAACTCTGCGTTCAATTTCGTCAACTTGCTTCGCACTTCCTCGACTTGAGCCCTGCTTGCCTCGAGCTCTTTAGCATGGGCTTCATTGCGAGTCTTCAGGTCTGATTCTAGACTCGCAATAGTCTTTTCTGAATCAGACTGAAGCTTTTCGAGCTTGCTATTAAGCTCGCTGACAATATTCTGTTCCTGCTTGTGAGCCTTTGTTAACTCTTGCCGAAGAGTGTGTAACTGCTTTTCATCAGCTTCGTGACTCGATCGCTCATCTTGAAGACTAGTTTCCAATTCGCGATTACGCAACTCGAACCGTTGTTTCTGCTGTGCAATTTGTGACTCCAAGTCTGCCAAGCGAGTCTCACGATCTTGCAGGGCGTATCGTGCTGTATCGAGTTCTAGCTTTCGGGTGGAAATGACCTCCTGCAGCTCTGTAACACGCTGATCTTGACTAAGATTCGCCTCTTCAAGCTCCTTTCGAAGTTGTTCAAATCGGTTTCTCGTGGCATCGTGCGCGTCCTGTATACTTTGACGCGACGTAGTCATCTCGTCGAGCTTGTTCTCAAAGTCGGAAATCTTTGACTCAGAAGAAGTGCGAGCTTCATCGAGCTGCTGTTCTAGTTTGGTAGCATAGCTTCTGGATGCTTCTTGAGCCTGTTCCGCGGCTACCTTGGCAGCCTCGATTTCATGTTGAAGAGCTTCCCTGACAGAAGATACACGCTGTTCATGCGCGTTCTTTTCATCCTTTGTATCTCTTTCGAGTGATTCAATCTGAGAGAGATGAGCAGACTCGAGCTCCTGAACCTTCTGCTCATGAGCTAATGTGGCACTTGAAAAGTGATCTTCGCGCAGAGCAAGCTCTCTCTCATGCGTAGCATAAACTTCCCGTAAAGCTCGCTCATGTATGGACTTGAGATTTTCGAGCTGCGCAGTAAGGTCCTGTAGTTGTGAATCGTTGTTGAGCTGCCTTTGTTGGAGCTTGGATTCACTAGCATCCAGAGCTTGTTGCTTCGCGAGTAATTCTGTCTCATGAGTAGACTCTACTTCTCGGAGATGACGCTGCATCGTCTCAAGCTGTTCTTTCTGGTGGTCGAGCTCCGTCTGTTGTGCCGTCCTCACGGCTGCCAACTCGTCTTGTAGACCAGCCTTGACTGTCTGCATGCTCATTTCTGTCTGCTGGACTTTTCCTTCAGCTTCAGTGACCATGCCTTGCTTTGCTTCCAAGTCGAGGCGTAGTGTTCGCAACTCTTCTTGGTGCGTGCTGAGAGCAGTTTGAGCTTGATTGATTTGTTCCTGAAGTGTGTTCTCGCTTTTCGAATGAGTAGCAGTAGTCTCCTTCAGCTGCCTTTCCACACTTTCAACCTGCTCTTGCTTGATCTTTGCCTGAGCAACGGATCTTTCTAGTGTATCCCTCAACTTTTGCTCCAGGTGCTTCTTCACTTCCAAAGTATGCGCTTCAGCCGCTTCAGCTTGGGTACGTAGATCCTGCAACGTCTTCTCGTGCTCTTGCACTTGGATTTGCAGACCCTGTGACGACTTCTTGTGCTCGCTCCTTGACTTTTGCAGTTCAACATCGGCAGCTTCCGCCTTCTGCTTCTGGGCAGCAAGCTCGGTCGATCTCTCTTGCAGCTGCTTTGTGAATTGCTCCTTGTCATGCTCCGCACGTGTCCGCATTTCCTTCAGACTTTCCGCGAGGATCGTGGCTTCCTGACGATTCTCATCCAATATGCATTGAAGCTTTTCAAGGTCTTCCTTTGCTTGCTTCATCCGCTGTTCGTGCTCCAGCTTAGCCGATTCCAGTGCAAGTTCCTTTTCCGCAAGCCGTGTTGCATGAAGACCTGCAGTCTCTTCTTTTTGCTGATCAAAACGTGTTTCGGATTCTTTCACACTGATCTGGAGGTCTTTGATAGTCTTCTCGGAAGAATCTAGCTGGCTCCTATGTTCACTGCAAGTTTTTTGTAAGTCATGTATTTTCGCTTCGTGGTTATGCGCCCTCATCTCTGCTGCAGTTGAAGATTCGCTCAGCTCCTTCTTGGTTTCATCGAGGGACACTGTCTTCTCGTTCAAGCGAGATTTGATGTCCTTGATCTCGTCAAGATGTTTTGCCGCTTGGACGTCATGACTTTGCTTGACCGTTTCTAGCTCGTTAGTCTTAGCTTGCAAGGAGTCGATTGCAATGCGAAGCTGTTTGGTCAACTTTGCGATGCCGCTATCAAACTCGTGTACCTGCTCCTGATGATGTTTACGCGCGTCCTCGAGGTCCGACTTAGTTGCTTGCACAGACGCCTTGAACTCTTCCACTTGAGCTTGGAGAGTGTGTACATGGCTATCATTCTTGGAATGCTCGGCGTTTGACTGCTTCCTGATTTCAGACACTTCACGCTTAGAGTCTTCTAGGGACGATTTGTATTGATTAACGAGATTTTCCAATCTGTCGACCTGTTGATGAGCGTCTTCAAGCGACTTGGAAGCAAGTAGGTTTTCCGCCTTCAGACGTGCGGCGTCCTCTTCATGCGATACACGAAGATTCTCCAGCTCCTTTCGCGTGGTGGACAGTGTCGTGTTCGATTGGTCCAGTGCTGTATCAGAGGTCAGAAGACGCTGTTGGTGGTTCTGCAAGTCACTTTTCAGGGCTTCATGCTGAGTTTGTAATTCTTCGATCGTCTTCTCATTAGTACTTTGCGAGTTCTTGTGCTCAGCTTTCAATGCGTCTATATCAGCCTGGAAGTTTTGCACAAGCTTCTCGAGCTTTACAGAGCGAGCTTGTTCCTCTTCTAGAGATCTCGATGTTGTCCTCTGCTTAGTGTTGAGTTCATCGATAGTCGTGTGTGCTTCCAAAAGGGAAGTCTGGAGTAGAGCATACTTGCTAGACCAGCCTTGTATCTCGAGCTTCGCCTGATCTAAAGCCTTCTCTGTCTCCTCAAACTGTAAACAAAGGTCAACGATATCAGGATCCTGCTGCACTGGAAAAGCTTGAACAGCTTGAGCTCCACCCTTTTCGTCGATGATCGTTAGTATCGTTTCCTGCAGCGTCTGCAGCTCGTGTGATATTTGTGCATCATGACTGCGCGAAACGACTATGTTGTGTGTGAAGACATTCTGCAGGATTCCACCTCTCGTAGTGGCAGGATTAGATGTGTTGAAGAGCTGCTTCACTCTTTGGAAGCTTTCAAGGATTGTCGATCGTATGTCTGTGGGAGCCATTGCTGCAGGCGTGCGTCCGACATGGACATCATCGTCGCCATCGGGATCTGATGGCATAATGTACTCAAGCGATCTGAAGGGGTCACCGGTTCATGCTTCGGTGCGCTGACTTCGAGATGTATTCTGCTCCTGGTCTGCTCCTGATCTGCTCCTGGTCTGCTCCTGGTCTGCTCCTGGTCTGCGCCTGGTCTGCTCCTGGTCTGCTCCTGGTCTGCTCCTGGTCTGCTCCTGGTCTGCTCCTGCCTTGTCTTGTTCCAGCCAAGTTGGTGGCGTATGTCCTTTCCTACCTTAATCCTTACCTGTCTTTACTCTGCTAATCTTACACGAGAAATCACGACAACCTTGACGCACGTAAAATACACCGCGATGATAAGAATGATAAAGTTGAAGCTATGAAATGATATGCGCTAGAAGTGTTGTTGCCAACCTCGAAAAGTCAATATACAGTACGTCACCCGGCAAATGGAGCCGAGATGCTCCCGTCCACATGACTAGGGGCAACAACAACAACAACACCACCACCAGCTCGCTGCTTTCCTTTTTCAAGCACAATGTTTGACCACACTGAACCCGAAAAGCATTGCTCGTTCTCACAGACCAGTATCTTCGAGGTGAGGTTCAGTGGTGGACTTTGTACTCGCCCTCATTTGTGCATGGATGGTCGTGTCAGCTACACGAGAGCTGGATGGATCAGCTCGTATTTCTCAGCCCGATGCCTTCGTCGTAATGGCATTTCCATCTAGATGCTGGGTATTTCGTCGTAATGCGCAACCTGTGCTCAGGTTGGTCTACGTCAGCTTCGTAAAGCATATAGTGATGTTCAGAGACCTTGGCATGACGGAATATATGACTTTGAACCTCGCTGTTGGTTTCCCTTTGTGACGTGATTCCCCTGCTTGCTATCCTTCAATCACATTACAGCAGGATACACATCAACCTCGTGGCAAGCATGCGGTGTTCTTTGGCACTGATTACCTGTGCTCTTGCAGTGTTCGCAAATGCTGCAAAGAGCTCGAAATCGTCGTCTTTAGCGGACAAAGCAGCAGTCCAGGTGTGTTCAGACCTAGTGCATTCTACTCTTTGATACTGTACTAGGACGATAGGCTAGAGATTATAAAAGCAAGACAGCTGATTGATTCTCAGGCAACATCTACGATCACAAAAGTGAAGACTGTGAGCCAAGTCACGACAGTACCGATCACATCTACTATCGAAAGGATAGTCACTTCAGTCAGCACGATCACTTCTCTCAGCACCGCCGTGGTTTCAAAACAAAGCACAGTGACTGCCGTCTCAACCGTGACAAAGTTCCAAACCAATGTGCAGACAGTCACCTCTGTACAGACAAATGGGCAGACTGTCACCTCTACCTCGACTGTAACAGCAATTGCCACCGATGCTGAGACTGTCACATCTATTTCGACTGCAACAGCATTCATAACGAACACTCAGACTGTGACTTCTGTTTCAACCGTAACTTTATATGCGACGAACGTTCTGACTGTGACTTCTACCTCAACAACAACGGCATTCCAGACAAATGTGCAGACTGCGACAGTTACTAGCTATGTTGCCATCAATATTACACAGACACAAACAATTCCAGTTACGTCTACCAATGTGGTCTACGCAACCCAGACATCTCTAAGTGTGGTCGACATTACACAAACACAAACGTCTCTGGCTACTACAGTCTTACCTGTGACAAGCTACATCACTTCCTTGACCACAACAGTAGTTCCGGTTGCGAAGACGACTACATTGCTCTCAACTGTGATCATCTCTTCCACCTCGACGTCGATTATACCTTACACTACAGTCGTCACCTCTTTCTCAACGACTGTGATGCCGGTGACATCGACAACTGTCAAAAGTATCACGAGCACTTTCATTACCACGACAGTGAGTCGGCTTCAGTCGGAACGGTCCGCCCAACTAACAACATACACCAGGCAACCACAAACATTAATACCAAGACGGCGAATACCGTCACTTACTCGACCGCAACCTCGACAAAGCAAATTTTCGTCACTTCGACCGCTTTCACTACAACAACACAGGCTTGCTGTATTCCCACACCGACGGCAAATCCTTCGCCAACGAACGCTGCTGCCGACAATTGCGGTGTCACGGGAATCTGGAATTCCGATTATGACAATCTCAACTACTATAATACCACTGCTGCTGGTTCCTACGGCTGTGCTGAGATTTGTCTCAAGTATGATTGCTCACAAGGTGTTTGACCTCAAGCATTGCTAATATGTCTCAACAGCGACCAAAACTGCCAAGCTTTCGCTGTGAACTCCATTTCCTCACCAAATGCAATCTGCTCTCTGTGGGGTGATGCTACTGCCTTTGGAGGCTTCGAAGAGACCAACAATCCAGCAGACATGCGGTACTATGACATTGATTGCTTTGCGAATGCTGGGTGTGATCTTAACACTACCGTCTTGTGCCCAGGATATGTGCAAGGAGGGGTGGGAAATGCTCCAATGCAGACAGGAGCGTACGATAATTATTACTACTGAGTAGAGATTCCGGCTGGGTTGAGGAAGAGAGCAGTGCCGTTTTGTGAATAGTTATAATGTAATCCCAATCATCTCGTCTTATAACAAGGTTATCTGCTTAAGCTTGTATGTGAGTGTATTGAGTATGTGGTCTTACATTGGACCTTCCCATCGTATGACGCGCATCGGTCTCTTCTCTGAAATTGACCCCACACTTTCCAATGTAGTCACCTCGTCTCGTCCCATCTTTGATTTGTCCTATTGTACATAACTACTCCCTTTCACTCAGCAACATGTCGCACAAGAGTGACACCACTGGCAAGGCCAAGAACTACGCCTACACCACCCTCATCACCAGATCGTCATATCTTGCAGGAGTCATCATCCTTGCATACACCCTGCGCAAACAAAACTCTCAATACCCACTCGTCGTCCTCTACACAGATGCTCTTACCGAGGATAGCGTAGCAGCGCTGCAGCATGAAAGCAAGAAGCTCAACCTGGTGTTGAAAAAGACAGAGGCTCTTGTACCTCGAGAGAACGTCAAGGTCACTTTGATCGCAGAAAGATTTGGGGATACATGGTAGGTATCATATACTAGCTTGAGATCATTCACAGTATCTTCAGATCGCGCAAAATAACAGGCGTCCAGGACGAAACTCCGCCACTTCGAACTCACATCCTACGACCTCGTCTGCTACCTCGACGCCGACATGGCCATCTACCGCAACATGGACGCCATCTTCTCCACCCCTCTCCCCTCACGCGACTGGATCGCCGCAAATCATGCCTGCGTCTGCAATCTAGACAAAGACCCCTGGGCCCCTGCAGACTGGACGAAGGAAAACTGCGCCTACACTCTGACACCACACCCGCAAGCTCTTACGTCACCAACGAAAGTCACGCCGGAAAGCCGTCCGACGCATCATTTACTGAATAGCGGCATGTTCCTCTACGCACCGAGTCAGGAGTTGTGGGAGCGCATGCTGGAATTCTTCAACACGACACCCTTGCTTGCGGAGTTCAAATTTCCCGACCAGGATTTCTTGGCTGAGTTCTTTAGGAATAGGTGGATGTCGGTGGGGTGGCAGTACAATGCTCTCAAGACGATGAGATATTGGCATCCGGAGATGTGGAGGGATGAGGAGGTCTGCTGTTTGCACTATATTGTGGACAAGCCGTGGAGTAAGCGGGTGAGTAAGGATGGGGTGGCGGGGTATTTGGGGAGGGATGGGGAGACGCATACGTGGTGGTGGAATGAGTTTAAGGCGTGGGAGGACGAGAGGGAAAAGAGTGGAAGTGAGGAGGACAAGAAGACGTTGGTGACGGCGAGGAAGTATGTCGCTGCAGAGGATGGGAGCGAGAATGAACATTTGGGCGCGGTGGGCAGTAAAGTGCAGAGTTTTGCGAACAACAAGGCAGAATGAGGCAATGAGGTAATGGGCAGTCCACGAATCGCATTTGCATGGCGCAGGTTGAATATCATGAGTGTCGAAGTTGGGAGATATAGACTACGGGACATGAAGGAGCCATACGCTCTCAAGGCCAGATCTGTGTCAGGCATCCAAAATGAAACGCAAGCACTCGTAGTGCTTTCTAATTTGGACCTTCAAGGCTTCTTGTGCCACAGCGTGATGCCTACTATTCTGGCCCTACCGAGTGCCGTGAACAGAGAGCCGAGCAGCTTCTCACCGACGTCACCCAGCAGTCTTTCACTTGCCGTGGTTGAAGGGTTTGTCGTTGCTCAGTCGTACAGTCAGCTACATTCCAGCCACGACTCTGTTGATGGTATTCCTGTCGGTAAAATCATCAGGAACTGCTGCTGTCGACCCTCCTTTCGATCTCCTGCCGGCCACAGACAGCCTTCATCACAGATCACAGGATTGTGTTCAATCCGGAGTACTGATGAGACACTCGATTAGCCATTGGAGCCAAGATGCTTCTGGAGGGCAGGGATCAGTTGAGAGCCTACTCGGCTATTTCCAGAGGAATCATCGATAGCATAATCTGGACAGAAGATGTTCCAAGTCGTCCGAAGGTCTGATCGGTATCCTGCTTACAGCGCGATATTCAGGTGATGTTTCATATTCGTCGAGAGCCAGACTGCGGCAGTCTCCCCAAGTTGACCCCGCCATTGATGACATGGTGAAACGGTCGTCTTTGACCCGAGGTCTGAGGTCGTCCAGCAAGCCATTGACATAATGCGGCAGCGATAGAGTTCACCAGCTTCCATCTGGCGCAACAGCAACTCCTCCAACTCACTCACTCACTCACCTACCCCTTCTCAGCGATACCTCGACGTCCTCACCACCATGGCAGCTCACTTCGCACCGCCGCCTATGCCGTCCATCGTAGCACCCTCCAATGTGCCTCAGACCAGTTCCCTCTTCTTCGACACGCAATCGCACCTCGGTAGCCACGGTGCGATTCGGCACTAAAGCAGGACAACTCTGATCGCATATAGGTAGCCACGATGCCACCTTGCGGCAAAGCCTGTCGACCCTGATCACGGCCTCCCACATCCTCCACAACCACTCCATCCTCGACGCCTACGGCCACGTCTCCCTCCGCAACCCCTCCAACCCCTCCACCTTCTTCCTTCCTCGCAACCTCGCCCCCGCCCTCATCCGCTCCGGCGACGACCTCGTCGAATACCACGTCTCGGACGCGTCTCCTGTCCTCGGCTCCCAAGCCCCGCACGGCTACGTCGAGCGCGCCATCCACGCTGCAACCCTCAAGCGCTGGCCCGGCGCAAACGCAGTCTTGCATGCGCACGACGAGGAGATTCTGCCGTGGACGTTGGTCGTGTCGGAAGACGACAGCGAAGAGGAGGCCAAGAAAGAGCACGGACTCGCTGCTGTGTATCACATGGCGGGGTTTCTGGGGACGGGCGTGCCCGTGTGGGACATTGCGCATGCGTATGATGAGAGGGCCGAGGCGACGGGTCAGGGAGCTGGAGCGAGGGATATGCTCGTCCGGGACGTCGCGTTGGGTGCGAGTTTGGCCAAGGCGTTCGGACGTGGTAATATCGCTGGTGCTGGACCCGCAGCGAATAAGAATGCCAATTCGAATGCGCCAACAACACCCACCCGCTCCGGCGCACCTTCTGGTACTGTCTCCCCTACCAGCGTAACCTCGCCATCCACGCACTCCCTTTCCACCGCCCTCCCCAAAGCCGCATCCCTTCCCCCGCACAGCGTCGTCCTGATGCGCGGACACGGCTATACCTCTCTCGCGCCCAGTCTCGAAGTCCTCGTCCACCACGCCATCTACATGCGATCGAATGCGCGCATCCAATCGCGGGCGTCGGCCCTGGCGTGTGAATCCGGCAAGGGCAAGAACAGAATTGCGTTTCTGACTGCGGAGGAAGCAAAGGCAAGTAGTTCGTTGGCGGAGAATAGCTGGGAGCGGGCGTGGGCGCTGTGGGAGAGGGAGGTCAAGGTGAATCCGCTGTACGAGAATGCGCTCAAGTGGGAGGACGAGGAGGAGAGTGAGGTTGAGAGGCGAAGGAAGGACTCGTTGGCGAGGAGTGGATATATAGGGGGCTACACGGGCGCGAATGGGGTGGTGTACGGAGGCGGGAAGAGGGATAGTATCGCGAGTGTGCACAGCACGAGAGGCCATGGGCATTCGAACCTCCACCCGGTTGTGGCAAGAGCAATGGAGAAGGAGGCCGCGGAGAATGCGGCACACTCGAGTGCACCGCCGAGCAGGAGGGGCAGTATACTGCCGAGTTGGGCTGATAAGTTGTTAGGGGACTAGGTCGGGTGATCGCATGTATCTTGTATCTACCTCATATACATTTCCTGCGCACCCGTCATACATGGAGACGCACGCAGTACGGGTGGTCGGGGAGGCGGCGAGCGATATGTGTGCTGCATGCTGCATGCTACGTGCTGCGTGCTGTATGCGTGCGTACGTGCCTGCGTGCCTGCGTACCTGCGTGCCTGCGTGCCTGTCTGCTTGTCTGCCTACCTGCCTACCTGCATGCATGCCTGTCTGCCTGCCTGTCTCTCTGCCTGCATGCCTGTCTGTCTCTCTGCCTGCATGCCTTCCTGCCTGCATGCCTGCCTACCTATCTACCTGCCAGCCTGCATACCCCTCAGCAAACTGTCACGTCAGGACGAAACATACTGTAAAACGCGATGTTACAGAAGGGAGAAGGCATAGTAATCGCAACTACGCCAGCGAGCACTGCGGACAGCGAGTATCCTTCCCTTCTAGGTGAATAAATGATTGAAGAAGCAGGACGGGAAAGGCGAGCATGTTATGCTGGGCTGGATGCTATATATCACATAGTTAAATGTCTGAGCCTAGGAGTGGATGAACTATATGTCATAGTGGTGTATTGCTTTGGCATGTGTTCGACATGAGCGATGGGCGATACGCTTGACTTCCTGTTTACCATTGCACTTGAGTGGAGTAGGCGCTTATCTAGAGCTAGCACATCGTACATATCAAGAAGAGCCACTACTCCCTTGGCCCATCTTCGTCAAGCTGGACGAAGCCGGGCCAAGCAAAGTCGGCTAAAGCAGGACCAGGTTCTGCTCAGACTGATGAGGCAAGGTCTCCCGGCGTGTTTAAGAATGACTACAGCATCTCCAATACCTCGGTGGATTTCTACCATGGAGCACAGAGCAGAAGCACAGGCGCCGGATGCACTGCAAAGAGAGGAAGATAAATCGATATTGATCATCAATTCGACGCCTCAGGCGATTCTTCCAATTATCTCGATCGTAGAAGCTACAACGATGGCAAGCGTAATGCAGAAGTACTGCGTCAGGACAGGTCTCGATGAGCGCTCACGTAATGTACGCTCGTGTGGGATTTTAGATCTACTTGTTGGTGTTGAGCAGCACCTGGAGCATGCTGTAGTACGCAGGCTTCTTCTGGAAGTTTTCGTCGAAGAGGAGAGCTGCGCCCTCGCCTGCAAACACACCAGGGATCTGGTCAAGTTAGCTCGTGTGTTCGTAGGAAATGAGAGGATATTACTAACCCAGCTGTACTTGTCAGAAACGCCCTAGTAACCATGTTAGCAGCTGGTTTTGTATATACAAGAACAAACAACACATACCCAAACCGTAATACCAACACAACGCTTGTTCCTAACACAAGACTGCGCAACACGCTTGTACACATCCGCCTGAACCTTGAGTTTCTCCTTCGTGACCGGGAGGTTGAATCTGACATCGAGCTCGGTGTATGCAAAGTCGACATTGAGATCCGTGAAACCCTTTAAAGTAGCCGACAGTGTCTTCAAGTCGGGTGCGACGCTTCCACCACTGCTCACAGTGGGCTCACTGGTCAAATGGGCCTGGCTACCCACAGCGTCAATCTGCACGCCGTAGGACTGGACGAGCTTGACGATGCGCTGGGCACCGAGGGCTTTGGCGCCTTGCTCGATGTTGTAGTCATTGTAGACGAGCTTGGACTTGGGGGAGTACTTGTGGGCGAAACGGAAGGCCATGGGTAAGTAAGCCTCTCCAATCGTGTTGTACTTTAGGGTCAAAGTTAGCAACCGTCAAACCATTTGTGTGTGAGCACATACCCAGACAGAGGTACGGTAGGTGCCGTCTTCGTTGAGGGCTGAAAAAGGTTATGTTAGTGGTTGGAGAGGGAATGGTGGTAATGCTGCGTTGGTGGCGGAGCAGGTGAAGATAGTGCATACCCTCGTTGACAACGTCCCTGTGGGATGGTTAGCATGACATGATAGTAGTTGACATGTTGAGCATGACATACCAGTAAGTGCAAGTCTTGCCGTAACGACCGGCAAGGTTCTTGATATGGTTCTCCATAATGCTGATAAGAGTAGCATTGTCAAAGTCTCCAGCTGTAACCCAGGTGGGCAGCTACCAGAGATGTCAGCTGTCATCAAGGACACCACGTAAGAGTCGAACATACCTGACTGTGCCAAACAAGGTTGTGGCATCTCAACTGCTTGTTGTAAGTCTGCGAAAAGTTTGCGTAGCGATCGGCATCAGCAAAGGTGAAGTTGTTGCGCTGAGGCTCAGTGGCATCCCACTTCATGGCATTCTCGGGGGTGATGGAGTCAAAGTCCTGAGGGGACTGAACAATGTACTGCTCGACAGGGTCGTTTCGAATGGTCAGGGCGGTGCCGATGTAGCCCTTCCTCCATGCTTGAGCGAGGCCTTGAGCACTGGCGCGGGCTTCTGAAATTTCAGGACCCTCGGCGGCGATTGCGGCGTCGATGTCTGCAGTGCTGAATGGTGTGAGCTGGAGACTCGATACGGAAGAGCAGCTGCAGGACTCACTCGATAGGCGTAGCAAAGCCAAGGCTGAAAGTAGCCAAAGCTGCTGCGATCTTGGAGATGTGCATGTTGTGAGGATTGCGATGTGGTAATTGTCTTTGTTGTGATAGGACTGCTTGTGCTGGAATCTACTGAACATGGACAAAGACGGCCATCTTATAGTCCTGCTGATGTAACTCGACATGCTTGCCTTTAGGCAGTATCACTTCCAGGTGCATAATGTGCATAATGTCTTGCTTGGCGAGGTGAGGGGAAGACTTGCTGGTGCTTGCGGGGACATGGGGATGTGGCTCCTGCTGCCGGTATGCATCGACACTAATACTCTTAGCCTGGTGCCCGGACAGATCCCCAGGCCTGAAAACGCCATCAGCCGCGCAAGCAGGAAGAAGAAAGACGATCAGAGCTGAAAGTAGACGATCGAGGTACAAGCCTGTGACGCACTCGGTCAAGCGCGCTGACACGCATTCATGATCGAAGCATGCTCGCGTCTCCATCAATGTGCCTACCATGCACCGCCTTCGTGATGCTATCGGCGCAGTATAGAGAAGGGGCTCAAAGCACAAAGCGTACTCGCCCATGAGCACGCTTATACACGTACAGATTCATACTCGTCACAGCACGCAAAGACACACTCGCGTCAGCACAACATCTTTCCTCGAGCTATGCTGCCAAGCAGGCAAAAAGATCTCGCCAAGTTATGGTGCCAAGTAGCTAGAAGCCCTCGCCAAGTGGGTTAAAAACCTGAGCCAAGCAGGGCCAAGTAGGGTAAATAGTTTCATTGCATTCGAGACGCCTTTGTAGTGTTTCGTGGCTGGCATATCATCTGATTGACTTCGAGGCGGGTGCAAAGTAGTATGATCATAGTGACGTCTAGTGTGGTGTGGCTCTCTGATGTCGCACGAGTGCCTGCGTGTGTCGTCACTGGTGAGCTGCAATTATGCAGCGATAGCTCGTGTCTTGAGTCAAGGAGAAGCACAGCGGTCGAGATAGGGTAAAGATAGCTTAGGATATCGTTGCAACATTGACTACCAGGTCTCAATGCGACAGTGGGAAGCAGGTGGCGATAAAAGTAGATGGAAGTTGATGTCCTCACATGAGACGTCATGGTCGCTTTGCAGGGCTGCGGGCCGCGACCCTGCTACGAAGCCTTCCTTCTCCTTCTTCTTTTTCTTCATGTCCAAATATTGACCTTACTGTGCTTCAGTCCTTTTGTATTGGGAATAAGCATGAACAGGATAGCCACAGCGCTTCCCCTACTCCTGTCGGAGCAGTGTTCCGTAGCTGTACAATTACACCAAAATACTAGTCCCGTCCCCATTGCCTGCATCAACAACCTTCCTTCCTCTGAGCTCCCTCCTATCTCTCGGGACTCGCCTTCGTACAAGGCCTTCTGCCGGATCAAGCCAGACCGGCTTCAGC
>Ga0058698_10000537_pt1 | contig 20547 bp, 19 predicted proteins | sample AgamicAsSfe_FD_67288 | JGI IMG/M metagenome (GOLD analysis project Ga0058698, IMG submission 67288) | Agave microbial communities from Guanajuato, Mexico - As.Sf.e | ecosystem: Host-associated > Plants > Phyllosphere > Phylloplane/Leaf | place: Guanajuato, Mexico | collected 2012-05-30
TTTGGCGCCTCGGGTGCCAAGCCTGATGTCGTTGTCGGACTCGATGCGCGTGGGTTCCTGTTCGGACCTAGTCTGGCGCTGAGGCTGGGTGCAAGTTTTGTGCCCGTCAGGAAGAGGGGCAAGTTGCCTGGTCCGTGTGAGACGGCTGAGTACAAGAAGGAGTATGGAAGCGACTTCTTCCAGATGCAGGCGGATGCTATCAAGAGCGGGCAGAAGGTGCTCATTGTTGATGACATTATCGCAACTGGTGAGGACTTTTCCTTCTTACGCGTATGCGGCGCGACCAATGTGGAACAATTGCTAACGAGATCATAGGTGGCTCCGCAGCTGCAGCTGGTTCTCTGGTGAAGAAGCTAGGAGGAACTATCATGGGCTACCTTTTCATTCTCGAGCTGGACTTCCTCAAGGGCCGCGATCAGCTCGATGCGCCTGTACACACATTGCTTTCGGGCCAGGAGGAGAAGATGGTGCAGTAGATCTGTAACATTGGGATGAATCTCGACTCGATGCCGTAAACAAAAAAACATGATATAGATGGGTGGTTGGGGAATTGCATATGGGCGGCGTTGGCGGTTTGTATAGTCACGATGTATGCGCGCTGAGATGGGAAAGCGCTGCGAAGATTTATGATGAATACGTTCAAACCTCTCCACTGACAACTGGTCACTATGATGCGTACCAAGGCTACATTAGACTGTTCTTCTTGTCCATGACGCCGAGGTCACGCCCGTCTGAATGCGCACCGCTCTCCGTCGCAAAACTCGCAGTGCCCAAAATTTCCGCTGTTTACCCCTCCATGCCACAGGACATCCCTGCATCGTGCTGACACAGCAGCCACCAAAGAGGAAAGTGGGGTAGCTTCCGATGCCGGTCCCGCCTCGTGTCACTGCGATAGGGCGGACGCGCTCATCTAGGTGCGCCTCCGCCGACGATAGCCTTGGTTTACCTGACGTAGATAAACTGTCCCATGCTGCTGATACGCACAGCTACATTGCGAGCTTTGAGAACTTTTCCCTCTACCATTACTTCTACGACATCTATACTACGGCAACAACGTCCAGTATACTCCATTGAAGCTACCAGAAAGATGTCGGACATTAAGAAGGTTCACACCGCGAACGCGTGTCCTCGTAAGTTGTGCTGAAATATCTAGTTGTTGTGAAGAAGCTCTGCTAACAGATGATGTAGCTGCTGGACCCTACGTACGTCTCTCCTCTTTCCTTACGAAGCTCCAATGAGCTATACCAGGACGCTACACCTCGACATATACAGTGCTAACGGGCACACCACAGACACAAGCCATTGTTGCAGGCCCCAATGTCTTCGTCTCCGGTCAAATCCCCGCCGATACCAAGGGCAACTTGATCGAGGGCAGCATCGCGGACAAGACCAAGATGTGCTGCGAGAACATCAAGGGTATTCTCACCGAGGCGGGTGTTGCTATGGACAGGATTGTCAAGGTGCGTCTACGCCAGCGAAACACGTCTTGTCCCATTGATATGTGGCTTGAGAGGCATACCGATCCTGAAGGATTTGAAACGCGGGTAAAACAAGGTACTGATTGCGCTGACAGGTCAACGTCTTCCTCGACGACATGGCAAACTTTGCCGAGATGAACGGCATGTACGAGCAGTACTTCTCCCACAAGCCTGCGCGCAGCTGTGTTGCCGTCAAGCAGCTGCCCAAGGGTGTGCCGGTCGAGATTGAGTGCATTGCGTATACTGGTATGAGCTCGAAGCTTTGAGGCATGGAGAAGATGTTGATGATGCACAGGCTAGACGAATATCGCCCACATGACACAGGAAGGAACGTTATTGCATGACTTGAGGGTACAGTCGAATAAGAAGTAGGCTAAAATCGGAATGCACCGCCACCAGAGTCTGAGCAACGCGCATGAATTGTTATTGCACTGCCTCGTACCTTGCTTTCAACTGGTGCCTTGCTGACCTTACCTGAAGCTGACAGCACCTAAGACCTCATAACCCATTACCTTTCGCGTTTCTCCATCAATGTCCTCAAACTATCCACACAATCATTCCTCTGCGCTATGCGACTACTGCATGTCGACACCGATGGCTCCTTCAATCTTACTGAGTTCTCCTTTGAGATACCACCTTACGCTATCCTTTCTCACACCTGGGGCGAAGATCACGAAGAAGTCAACTATCGCGACATCGTAGAAAAGAAGGGTGCCACAAAACCCGGGTATGCGAAGCTTCAGTTCTGCGCGCGACAAGCTGTGCGAAACCATATTCGCTATATTTGGGTGGATACAGCCTGCATTGATAAAAGCAGTAGTGCGGAGCTATCGGAAGCCATCAACTCGATGTACCGTTGGTATCAGTGTGCTGCTGTATGCTATGTGTACCTCTCGGATGTGACCCACAAAGTTATGCAAGCTGATGCTCGGATCATTCAGAGCAGCAGGTGGTTCAGACGCGGTTGGACACTTCAGGAGCTCATTGCTCCCAAGTCAGTCCAATTTTTCACTGCTGAAGAGATATACATCGGAGACAGAGCTTCACTTCAACACGACATAGTTGAAGTCACGGGAATACCGGAAGCTGTTCTGCAAGGTCGTCTGGACGCGATCAAACATTGCACAACACATCAAGTACTATCATGGGCAAAACGACGCCAAACTAAACGTGAGGAAGACGCTGTATATTGTTTGATGGGTCTGTTCGACGTCAACATGCCACTTCTCTACGGCGAGGGGCGCACGCGAGCACTTCGAAGGCTTTTTATCGAGATCGAACAGAATAATCGGCATGCGACCGTCATTGAAACATACAAGACTCTAGTCCAAACGCCTGACTACATAATACAGGTGCGCATCAACCCCAGCATCTGAAAGATATCACTAACATGTGTTAGGATGTCTATGCTACCCTCTCCTCACCCATCGCGATACCTCTTTTCATGATCATGTTCTATACAATAGCCTCTACCTCTTACAAGGTAGTTACCATCATTGATACAGCCTATTCTATATTGGTGTGTCTGCTTATCCTTATGATTTTCTTATTGATGTGTCTGCTTATCCTTATGATTTTCTTGAGAGGTGTTTTCATTATACAGTCATTAAAGTTCGGCACCACCGCAACAACTGCTGTAATTCTCTTATTGCTATTTCAGATCGACTGATGAAGCCTGGATAAGTTTTGGAGATGAGGTCAGTAGGTGAAAGAGAGCGTCAATATAGGTCGAGCGAAGTTGGGTGCTCTATGTGCAACAGATGTCATTTTACTCGTCGAACACCATTGACACCTAAGATTTCAGCGGCAGACATGGTGTACACAAGTGCTACTCTTTCGTCTTCAAGTACGAGCGAATAACTCTTTTTTCTCTCGCGAGGTCGTGAGTTTCAACTTGACGGGAAAAGTCAATCGTTGCGTCACAGCTCAGCCTCTTGTCTTTATCGTTGGAGACCAAGCCTGCACAAACCCTGGCGATCAACAGTTGTGGCTGCTCAATGCGAACGCACACCGTTTAGCGGGGGCTAATCAATACACGTAATGCTTCAGCCTCGCTGGACAGCGCCCGCCCTCGCATCTTTTAACATCACTCGGCGTCCTGCCTCGCACCGACTAGACTGAAACAGAATAAGCTCGAGGCTCTAAGATGTGTAGTAGTTGTTGATGATGTATAGGATGAATGACACACCAGCAAGGCGCAAGTTTGAAGGCAGCGGCGGCGCTGACTTTGATGCTGGCTCATGACAACTCAGTCAATTCGTTCGACATAATATCAACAAGCAAGGAAATTTAGCTCATGTCTTCGACTCCATACATGCAATCTTGTGTGCCGAGGTCTCATTCTTCGACTATACCTTGCCTGTTGCAAGCATCGCAATCTTTTCCTATCAGCGATACCGATGTAAGTTCTCCAATTACCATAAGCGTCCACTTTTTTTCTTTAGCTGTTTCATTCCGCATGTAATTAAGGTCTAATTGTTGTTGATCTGCCGATGTCATACAGGCTTCATTGATACAGCGAGTGGTCGCCTCGTATGGTAAGCGCCCACACGACAATGGTTGGCTGACACGAAGACAAACTGCTGAAGCGAGCGCTAACATGAGACGATCTCCTCGCGCATCTCGTGCAGCCTTGCTGTACCGACGTAATTCAGTGGCTCCTATAATTAATGTCGTACCATTTGTTTCCAGAGTAATCCGGCGTGTGCGCGTGCCGCACTATCTGCATCATAATCATTTACAGCTCTCAACACAGGCGCTCATATGCGCCTCTTACAGGCTACATCCGACAACGACTTCAGCCTCGTCGAATATTTTGATGACATCCCGCCATATGCGATTCTTTCTCACACCTGGGGTGCGGATCATGAAGAAGTCACATTCAAAGATATATACAAGGGCAAGGGTAAAGGCAAGACAAAGCTTGGATACGAAAAGCTGCGGTTCTGCGCTGCGCAGGCGGCAAGAGATGGATTGAAGTTCTTCTGGGTTGATACATGCTGCATCGACAAGGGTAGCAGCGCCGAACTCTCTGAGGCTATCAACTCAATGTACGCGTGGTATAAGGGCTCAACAAAATGCTACGTCTATCTCTCGGACGTTCCTTGTCGGATCTTGGATATCATACGGCAAGAAATCCCCGTAGACACTTTCCTGTCGAGCAGATGGTTTACGCGCGGCTGGACCTTTCAAGAGCTTCTCGCACCGGAAACATTGGTATTCTTCGCTGCAGATGGAACCGAACTGGGAGACAGAGCGAGTTTTCTAGAGGGTATCGCACGCCAAACGCATATTCCTATCGACGTCTTACAGGACAACAACTACGCTGTCAACTATAATGTTGAGAAGAGGATAGACTGGACAATGCATAGGAGGACAAAACGCGAAGAGGACGCAGCATATTGTCTCCTGGGCTTCTTCGGGGTGCAGATGCCGCTCATATACGGCGAGGGTAGAGCGAGGGCATTTGCACGATTGCGGACCGAGATCAAGCGACACAGATTTCAAAAAAACTTGCTGACAGTTGTATCTTTCATGAGATTCCTCTACGATGGAGTGGTAGGTCAGCTCTCAGCTTACATCTCGTGTATTGTTGCTTACAACCATCATAGATGTCCGTGATACGGCCGATCTTTGCCCCCCTGGTACCTAGATGCATGTTGGAGCCTTTCAGGAAGGCTCTTCATTCGGAAACATATCGGTTCATCTGGGATCTTACCTATTTCATCGTAATCTTCGGTGCGGCGATCTCGTCTATCGTTTACTTCTTTTACTACTTACGCGCATTCGACGTGGATACCACCACCACAGCCATGGCGGCTCTCTTCTCGTTGTCCTTCACGTTATGCGCTAAGTGTATCACCAGATGGACTACAGCAGATCAGGTATTTCACACTGTAGGAATATTTGGCTTGCTTTTCAGCCTCCATGTTTTACATAATTTGTACGAAACTCAGCTAGATCTTGCGTACAGTATCAAGTACGCCTCTTGCACTAGTGGAAAGAGGGAAGTATCAATACCGCATCTATAAGATAAATTGAGCTGATCTTGTTGCAACGATAGAGTGACCAAAGCAGCGATGTTGACACTCTCCATGTATACAACTAGGCAGAATGCATTTGCTATCTCTATGATGCACTAAAATTAACACTGTTATGCTCTTATCAGAGAGTGGTCTGTGGCAATGTTTCGCGCAGGATCTAGAGTTCTTGATCCTAGAACAACGTGCCTGGGTGAACTCCTGGTAGTTGGCTGACGCGAACGAAAGTGATTACGAAGGATCAGATCTGAGACAACACAATTATGCATCGCGCTCAGCCTCGCTCTATCTATCGACTTATCCTCCTCATGCTTACCACAGATGGTACTGTCATCTCGAATTAATTCTGCCCATTTAAATTAATGTATGCTACAATCATTCACGTACCTGAATGCATGCATTTATGTGCGCCTTCTTACGCTACAACGTAGGATGCAACCAGCCTCTTTGGGTATATTGCATGATCTTGGCTGTGGCACAGCAGTTTCACAGCTGAAAAGCCTCCGCATTTTGCGTTGGTGGTTGCCTAATGCTCACCACGTTGTAAGTACGTGTATAAGAATATCTGATTTTCTGCTGTGTGATCACCAATAGCATATTGAGACCAACCTCTTCTAAACTATGGCATTGAAACAGTGAGTTGCTCAAGAGCATAGTCAAGATCGGTCGCTGACCTTTTAGTACTTCTCGACCACACCGTAAACGTACCAAACCGTTGATACCACAACCGTTCGAAACCATATCTATCAACCGACTACCAGTCTGGTTAACAGGTCGATCGCCGGCACTAGAATCAGGAAAATTCTACCCCGAGCTCGACGTCAATCTCTACCGAAACCAATTGAGCGATGGGAAGCATGCAGATCTGGATGAGCGAGCAAGTACGTTGCGAACGCGAGCTGTACGAAATCAGGTACTTGAGGCTTCGGAGTTCAACTGGGAAGTAGATGCATGGCGCGACGTATTCAGTTTGATTAGGGACGATGACACATTCCGAATGTTGTACCAATTCTTTGGCTCACCTGCCATCAATCTTCCAAGCAGAAAGATCTGACTGTTATCCCAGAGACAAACGACCATACGAATTCATCGAAAAAGACGGGAATAACAAAATGTCTGTCAAAAGACGTATACCTGATGCGACCATGGGTCTAAGGACCTTTAGTGGCTCAGACATCGACCATGGTTACATATGCGAAGTGGATGATTGCAAGATTAATCACGACAGTATGCAACCCAGCGAGTCTCTGTGGGATGACCGAATCGATCGCCAGTTGCTTGACTCGGGGTGTGGGTTGATAGTTGATGGGGTATGGGGCGAGTCAAATCTCATATTTCCGTTTGCTGTATATGAAGCGAAGAAACGCGCGTCCACTTGGGAGAAAGCTGAGGCCCAAGTTTACCATGCTTTTAAAGTTTATCTGGCCATGCTTGACGACCTAGCTCGAGATCCTTCGGACGTCACAAGATATCAGTGTGAAGAGAGTACGCAATACCAACTCTTTGGCTTCACCTCTTGTGGGTCATCCTGGAGAGTATACATAGCATGCTATTCCTTAGAAATGTGTGTGAGTAGTATATCCAGGATACTTCACTCTGCTTTTACCTCGAGCTAATAAGAGTACAGCACGCGGAAACCATATGGGAGGGCGATGTCAAGGACTTCAGTCGGGCGTATGAACTCATCTGTCTCGTGGATCAAATCCATGATTTCGCTGCTAATCAGCATCGCAAATTCGTCATCGAACATCTTGAAAGATGGCTCGTACATTGCGAAGAGCACGACCCGCCACTATATCAGACAGATGACGTTTTGAGATATCTAGCTGATCCGATATGGTTGAAGATCAAAGAAGCATCTACAAAAGCCAGATATGCCAAATCCGTCAACACTCGTTTGCAAAACAAGCTCAAAATGAGAGAAAATACTCATGGTCGTCATTCAAAAAGACCGCAAAAAGGAAAGATGACCAGAGTCTCAAGCACGATCCAGATCCAGAAGAGGCGTAACAGTGGTCATCAATCAAACACGGCGAACGGGTCGAAGCCAAAGCGGCCCCGTGGACGACCTAGAAAATCTGCGAAGACGCCAGTTCAATCAAACACGGCGAATGGGTCGAAGCCAAAGCGGCCCCGTGGACGACCTAGGAAATCTGCGAAGACGCCAGTTAATCCGCCATCCAACACTACTACTAGAAAAACCCGAAATCGCGCATGAAGCGGGGATGGGCGGCCGGGCTATCTATATTCTGCTTCTCGAACAGAATGTATCCAGCAAGATTGCCAGTAAGATCAATGTTGGCCCTGTTGCTGTTTCTATCATCACACATAGACATAGATGGTCATAAAGGATATATAGACTCGATTTGATTCTATGGGACAGGAGACATACCTACAGAAGTGTCCTCGGAGACGAGCCTCTCAACTCTCACCTTCTTTCTGTGCCTTTTGAATACGCATGGGAACGTTTGAGCGAGCAACTTTTGCGATGTACTTCTGCCAGCTCACTAATTCAGTTCGCGACGCTTCGAACGACGAATCTTCAGTTTGGTAGGGCATCGCTACCTAGGCGATAACGTTTATGCAGTAAGTGTTGATCTAGAAGGATGTGATTCCATAAGATTAGAGGCGAGCGCCGTCAAAACCCATGGGTATCGAATTGGAAGCTGACGAAAGGTACGCTGACAGTACACCGTTGTTAGGTAGCCAAAGCTGTGCTGTGTAACTTTTCCCGTTGTACGAGTCAGTACTAAGCACTACATCTCCTACCAGAACCTAATCGGGCTCGAATTCAGAGGAGCCATTGAAGTTGTGCTAGAATGAATTAACCCCGATGTATGTCAGCAGCCAACGTTCTGTCGCTGCGGTAAGACTTCGCACCTACGCTGCACGCGAGCGGGAGAGGCATTACCCAAGAAATTGAGTGACTGGATGTTCGCGCGAGCACGATCGATTGATTATGTACGAGCACTGTTTTGCTCCACAGTCAACTATCGTTAATTAGGCTAACCTTTTCGGCTACTCGGCGCAGTGGAAATAAACCTGCATCCTGACAGTCTCCGGCCGAGATTGGACGAGGGTCGGACACCAGACACCTTGGAACATTGAAACTCATAACACAGTGTATTCAGATGCGTTCAGAAGAAATCAAACCATCTAAGGGTAATAGAACTGAGTTGAAAAGAACGTATCTAAGTATTCCCGGCCGGGTGACGCCTTGCGGCTCGGGCCGAACTTCAGCCACCTCGGCGAGGTAGTTTCATCGAGACGATCAGGCAACCAAAGGCATCCAAAGGCAACCAAAGGCGCCCACAAAACCCACTGCAAAGCCTCAAGAAGAGGAGCAATGCCGCCTTTAGTCCTTACTTTTGTACCGTCAGTCCACAATTCGTTGCTTCTCATGTAAACCACCAATCAAAAGACCTAAAGCGCGGACTAAGTAAAAGCTTGCCGTTGTGTTCGTGCACTCCTCTGATCAAGTCAACAGTATAAGTAGGTAGCTATGGTTGCTCGCTGTCTTCATCTCTCTACACAGAAAACCACAGATATACACCTTCATAGTTAGCACCTGTCAGCACAATGGTCCAACTCCTCCCTTACGTTGCCTCTCTCCTAGCCCTCGGCCAGGCCGTTGTTGCTGCCAAGGCAGTTACATCCTTTTCCGAATGGGTTGATGGTATCCTTGAGAATCCCGATGGTGAAAACATGACACCCGAGGAGGTCGTCGTTGCCTTCAAGAGTGGACAATTCAATTCTTCACCGTCAGGTATGTCCACCTTCTGATCCATACATCGTGCCTGAATGGAAGCTTACCTTTACCGATCTACATATAGCCAAGTTCAGTCGTAGCTTGTACGAGAAGCGCGCTACCTGCTATGAGAGCGCGAACACAGATTGCCTTGTACGTGAAACGAATCAGTCACTCAAGATGCTGGGCGAGGAAAGTCACTGACATCACCCTGCTTGACAGATCACAGATGCTGTTGCATGCATCAACACCGTCGCCCGCAAGACCAACTGCCGCAACGTCTATCTGCAATGCCAGATCAACACGGCCGCATTGACGACCGACGGTAACAAAGACTCTTCCTGGTAAGCATTCTTATTGAGAACTTAAACAGTCCTGCGAACTAACGTTTAACCTTATTAGCAATGACGTTGCTCGTGGCGCAGGATTTATCTTGGATGCTTGCGTTGTTTCAGGTAGTGATAGGGTGCAAGGGTCGGAATTCGCATACGGAAATGGAGCAGAGCTGGTGCGACTTCGGAGACCTTGATTACAAGCAGTGAATATCTTAAGAATGTAATTTGCTATCTTGTTGGATAAAGAGCATACAATGTGTCTCTACGAGTGACACCAACATTGTGTCAGATTTAGATATGAGAGGCACGGCGTTCTTCAATGGCACCATCTAAACTCCTAGGCGACAAGCCTCTGAGATGCGCGTTACTAGGGACGTCGACGCGACTATGATTTCTATTCGCGAGTGGGCTGCCGTGATGTACCGTGCAAAGTTCCAAGTTCTTGGGTTCGCAAGGGATGTCTGGGGTAAATTTCCGGGTAAAGGTGCCTGACGTATGCTGCCACTTCTGGAGCTGTAGGGTAGCGAACACCAAGAGAAATCGGATTGTATTCATAGTGATGTTTTCGCATGGGTGTTGTTGATTGAACACTCTTCGACATCTCCATACTGGCGACTCGACGTAATGGACATTCGTTTCCTAGCTTCAGCAGCTGTTACAGCGTTAGCCACGGTTGGCCTTGCAAGTGCAACAGTAGGTGTATTCGATATCAATGACCTCCTGCAACCAGATCTACAACATGTCCTCGGTTCAGGCGGAACCCATCACGATGCGCCATGGTCACACAAGCCATACTGCATTACCAGCTCGTATCTTACCACATTGGATCAGGAATACTGCGTCTACACATCCAACACAACAGGCCCACATGGCCTTTCCCTCGTCTTCTCCCCGGCTTCCGCGCATTTAGCAACAAAATATCTCGACGACAACCCAATCAATAGTTTCCTAACGCAGCAAGACGCTGAACGTCTGTACCTTGGCGGCCAACCATGGAAGATCGTGGACGTACCTGGGAAAGCGAAAGGCGTAGTAGCTACTCGGAAGATCAAGATGTACGAGACATTCATGATTGACCAAGCAGCTGTTGTGGTAGACGTAGAAGCCGAGAATGCTTTGACCGATGAGGAGAACAAGAAGTTGTTGAAGAGGGCGGTGGATCAATTGCTCGTGCCGGGTATGATTCGAGATATGAGTGCTGCGCATGCCGGAAACAGAGGCGACGCCAATGAAGGTGATGAAGAACAGGACACAGAAGGGAGATTGGAAGAAGATATCATGAAGACAAATTCTTATGGAAGTACGGTGGCTGAGGTCAGCTCGAAGGCGTTATATCCACTAATTTCAGTAAGTCACGACGTGAGGTATACGAAGTATCACGAGACTGAACGTACCAGCGAATAAACCATGCCTGCAACCCAAATTCCTTCGTTCTCTTCTCTCGCGCTGGCGTCTCAATGGCCATAAAAGCCTACCGCGATATCGAACCTGGCGAGGAAATCACCGTATCCTGTAAGATACCCACAAACTCCCCCAATTAGCCATACTGATATAACTTGGACCTCCTCCTAGGCCTCCCCTCTCCGAAACGCCAATCTTTAATAAAGCGCTGGGGTTTCAAATGCACATGCGACCTATGTAGCCTCCCTACCCAAGAACGACAGGCTTCAGATCTCCGCCGCACCGTGATCGCGCAAGCCGAGGAAAAGATCATAGAACTAGCGCAAGAGTACAAACTCACCGAAGCGATCTCTCTGGCAGTAGAATCTGTGGAGATGATCAAGGAAGAGGGGATTTGGTCCATGTTGACTGATGAGTACGCCATGTTGGCGATGCTATGGTTGGAGAAGGGGGATAAGGGGAAGGCGGAAATGTACGGTAAGAAGACGCATAGGCTGTTGGCAGACCTGGGATTCTTGGGTATTGGAGAGGAGAGGGAGGCGTGGAATTTGGAGACGCTGTTGACGAACATTGGAGGGCTGGGTGGTATGGGGAAGGCATGGAAGAAGGGCCCGTTGAGAGGCTGAGAGCAACCGTGGTTAGAGCAGCATCATTGCTTGAAGATTAGCTGTAAGTAGCAAAACAGAGGTAAGTGTTTTTGGTGCCTAGATGTTAGACAACTACACACTCCCGTACTTTCTCCTGTAGTTGCCAGTCGTATCATTCGGTCCCAGTGCACCTTTCTCAGTCCAACGTTCCACGCTACATAAACGGCCTTGCGCAGGCGGCGCTGGACTTTCGCCATGCTCAACCATGGGGTAGTGGAGGGCGACTCTTTGCGATAAAGCAACGTGTATCTCCTCTGGCGACTTGTCTGCACATGCTCGCGTGCTCAGATACGAAATTGGGTATAATGGCATGTTCTCTTTACGGCCCATGAAGTCGTTGGCGAGAGGTGCAGCGCGCGACATGATGATGTACGCTGCGACTATGCATGCGGGGATGGTGATCCAGCCTAAACTGTTGAAGCACTGAAAAGGCAGCAACAGTATGTATAACCAGGTGACTTGAGCTATAGCGATGGAGTATGCTAGCGGAAGGGGTGTGTTCAAGATTCTCTCGGTGCCGCACGATGCCTCGTCCATGATTGTTAGTGAGTCGAGGGTCTGGGTTTGATAAATGCTGTAATCTCTCAGTGTACCCGTGTCGTATAGGACTTTGATATAGGCGGAGAGGTGAGATAGGATTTCGAGGGGTAGGTCTCCAAGAGGGACGGCCGATTTCTTGACGTGTCTGCGTGGGTTTGGTGTTGCCATCGGTATGCCGAGGAGCTGGCAAGCCCACCTGAGAGCGCTCGGAGGGTCGGGCGCGGGCATATTTGCTCCTTGCGCGAACGTGTCCAGATGGCCAACTAAGTGCTTGAGATCCTCGTAGTGTGTTCCTGGCTCGAAACGCAATTTGTGCTTCAATGCGACAGCAAAAGCCACGATCAGGTTCAAGCAGCTGACCTTGCCGAGCAGATCTTGCTTTCCCAGTTCAGCATCGAAGCCATGTCTCTCTTCCACGTGTATCCAAACCAAACGCGCCAGTATATGCGATGCGAGTCGAAGACGTCCCCAAAGTTGTCGGCCTTGGAAGTATCGGTCCATAGAGGTGGAACTGCGGACGCTGAGTGCTAGACTCACAACGAAGCCCAGCACGGTAATGAAAACTTGATCGGTGCCGACTGCGTAATGTTAGTCCAGGTAAAAACATATCGAAAGAACAAAGAAACGGCTTACGGTCGTATACAAGCTTTGAGATGCAGGTAATTGCAGTGGCCCAACCACCCACAAGCAGAATTGGAATGACGAGTTTAGGTGTGATGCTACCATGAAGTCGCAACATCATTGGTAGTTTTGAGTGATGGCTTAGGTCGCGTGGCCCCATCTGTTCTTCTCAGCATGATGGCCAGGTTTGTGCCGCCCAACCCTCTCCATCGGTGACGTACAAAGTACCCATCGCTCGACAAAGGCGGCATCGCATTTCACTGGACAAGGTGAGCAACAGGGATGATATGAATAGCGGCAGAGCGTAGGTAGGTAGATCTCGAAAAAATTCGGATAAGGAAGAAGCAGTGCGGGCTTATAGTGACATGGTCACGACATTGCTCGGACAATGTGATGGGTTTCCACCTGTTGCAGTAGCAGGTACGAGTGATGCGTCGTTACCTGCCCTCTCCTATCGTTCTTTGCCCTAATTTAGGAAGCGTTACCTACCCTGGACCCCATCATGTCCCGAGTTCATTGAGGTTTGACGCGTCGTTTGGAGCATCTTTCTTACGACGATAGATGCAGAGGCATCATAGATTCATACTACAGGTGTGGATGTCATGACGTGTTCGTGAGTGTTCAGACGCAGCACATTATGTCGTGAATGGCTCGTGGTCTGCTTCGTGGATGAGGCGGATCATTTAAGGTGTCGCTGTTGTTAAGGTAGTGTTGTGAGAAGTATCGCTGCTAGCCGAGAGGACCGCCTCGCGTCAGGAGAATGAAATGACGTCATGCGCGTAAGAAGCGCGTCAATCTGCGATCTCCGTCAACCTGACGCGACAAGTCAATACAGCCGGCAAGACAAGTTTCCACAACCTTGAGCAGCCTTTCAGCGATACATCCGCGCAAAAATGCGGCCCATCATATCTTCTGGGCGTATCCCCCAGTCCGCAGAATCATGAGCGTACGGCTCACCACGCTCGGTTTGAGAATTACCCACATTTCACGGTTCCCTATGCATTGGTCGCTGTGCTGAAAGCCGCTGTCCAGGAAATTCGATCTCGAAGCCGCGCCGTTACTGGAAAGGGAATAGGCCGATGGGGAATGCGACTGCGAGAACGAGTGCGAATTTGTCCGTAAGAGTCGCCGCTTCCCGTGCTGGACGTCGCCGATAACACCAAGTTTATACAAAGACGGACGAATCTGTCCATCGACACAAGGCGGCTTTATATTACGCACCTTCGTCTACGTGCGAAATGCAGGGAGACAGATTTCTAGTGGCTCTTTCCGACGCGGACAAACCACGATCACAGTCACAGGCTCGAGACATATGCCTGACCCACTGCCCGCTCCGTTCTCCAGCACACACATACATCGCGATACTCTTTCAATCTCAGAATGGGTATACCTAAGATCTTAATCATTGGCTGCGGCGCTGTTGGCCTTTCGCAAGGTTATCATCTCTCATTCGGCGCTGAGATAACATATCTGGTACGACCTGGGCGTACTTCTGCCTTCCAGTCGCCAAAGAAGCTCTACGACTACAAAGATAATGCATTGCGAATCTTTGACAACTATCGGGTCATTGAATCGCCAAGCGAAGTTACTGGCGAGGACTTTTACTGCATCTTGGACACAATGGACGGATTTACAGCGCGCTCAGAAGGTGGCATGTCAACATTGAAGGCTGTGGGTGAACTGATCTGCAACCACTCAGCGACGTTTGTTGCATACAGTGCCATTGGCCTTGACATGATAGACCACTACGTCAACACGATGGGAATACAGAGAGAGCGGCTTACTTTGGTGGGAAGTATGCTCGCACATCAGCCGACAAAGAGCATCCCTCTACCCGAGTCCGCGGATGCCAACTTGGCAGCTCAAGCCGATATTCTTTACTCGTACAATCGCGGCAATTACGGCTTGATCGTCTTCAACTCACAAGCAAAGCTTACGAAAGCATTAGGCGAAGTGTATAGCAAGCACGAGAAGCTCCGCATCCAGACCGTACCAGGTTTCGTTGGGTCGTCCGGTACACTAATGGGTACGCTACAGTTGATCAGTTGGGGTATAGATGGCTTCCAACCGTTTGAGCACTTCCGAAACAATAAGGGCCTGTGGAATCTCATGCTCCAGGCACAGCGCGAGATACTGACCCTGTCGCGGTTCGGATTGATGGGATGGCTGTTGTCTTGGCTGATAGGGTCTTGGGCGACAGTAAAGATGATCGTGGGCCCAATAGATAGTGCTCTGCCGTTGCACTATCATATCTTCAACGCGTTTCACCATGGAGGGAAGGTTATCAAGCAAGACCTCAAGGTGCTAGAAGATCTAGTAGTTGAGGGGCAAAGTGAAGGACATGTGATGGTAGCATTGAGCGAGATCATCCGAATGGCGGAGGAGCATGTAGCGAAGAGGTTGCCATCATCTTGAGGGCCTTGGGTAGTCGAGCAGGTACGTGAGAGGTGTTGTTAATTCCGAATTGTCATACCAGATTGCGCAGTTGCATTCTAATCAAGGTAGCTACACCCATTTCGATTTCAATGGGTAATCGAGATTCAGCGAGGACGGCTGAATCTAAAGATCTTGGCAGGTGTATAGCGCTTTGAGGTTTTTCTGCAAAAGGATGATATGAGAGGTCAAGGGACACTGCTTGAATCTCCTGCTACTGCCCTTGAATGGACCACACGGTGCTGGGCAAGGATGCGTCTACATTTCGTGATAGAACTGTAGCTGACTAGGTCTATTGGCGCATCTGAATTCTCTAATTCAACCGCTCCACGTCTTCCCTAGTCTTCTCCACACCCAGAAGCCATCCAATCGCCAAGATCTGGTCTGAGAAGGACTTCTTCGCCAACTCCATCTCCCGAAAAACGCTAAAACCATGTGGAACACCGGGGTAAACATCTAGCTTCGTCTTCACTCCAAAATATCGTAGTACTTGTTCGTAGATAAGTCCGTCGTCCCTCAACGGGTCCGCACCGCACACCTGGATGTAAACTGGTGGCATACCGCTATGAGGTGCAGGGTGATTAAAAGGCGAAAAGTCCGCGGAATGCACATCAGGCTCGTACGCAGCCAGCATGTAATCTATCGTACCCTTGTTCAGAATCATAGCGTTCTCGTTCTGATTCCTAGAGAACCAGAGGTGCTTGTAGGCCTGTGGCACGATCTCCCCGGACAGCAGCCATGGTATAGCGAGAGAAAGGCCAGTAATGGGTGGTGATGATTTACTGGAAAACCACTTCTGAGCAACGACCGCTGCAAGATTGGCACCTGCAGAAGCGCCTAGTAGAACGAAGCCTTTGGAGAGGTCGGCGCCGAGCGTGCTGGCATTTTGGGAGAGCCATCGAACGCTATCGTAAGCATCTCGGGCAGCTGTGGGAAATTTATGGGTTGGTGCTAGGCGATAAGAAATATTGACCGCTACAGCAGAGTAGAGGTTTGCAAGGACACGAGATACTGAGCTCAGCTGAGTGTTGTCACCTAGGATGAACCTGGTTGTGGTGGTTATTGACTAACCGACGTAGTAGAAAGAGGGTAGTGAACATACCCTCCGCCATATATCAGCACAATTAGAGGTCTAGGCTGTTGTGATGCGACTTTAGGGCGAAAGATGCGAATCTGCGAGGGTGTGCCGTCTCGGAGAGGGATATCAACGACTTCTCCCTGGTCAAGCGTGGGATCAGGAGGTGGCAATTTAGAGAGAAATTTGTTGAGGTTCTCTAGCCCATCGATGTTATGTTTCTGCTTGTACTGCTTCGTTGTCAAGGAACGTACTGGCATCCCGACGAGATTCTTACAGCTGACAATTCTGGACTAGAAATAGATAAGGTTAGCAAATACAAACTATGACTGCGAAATAGATGAAAAAGTTACTCGTACTTCTCCACTGCAAGTGCGGCGACTTTGTCTTTAGTATCATAAGACATCTTCTTTACTTTCGAGATGGTATACGAAAGATAGGACTTGAACAGCAAGGTTGCAATGAACTCGACAATGGCATGCCATCTCGAATTAAATACAGGCGTACGGACGAATGTCTAATGAATTACTGCATGCGCTCGAAATCAGATATGCGAAACGGACAATAATAAGCAGCTTTGAAGCGCATGCATCCAATAGGCTACTGAGTCGCAAGCTTGAATTCTGGTGCGAAGCTTCTCGGTCTCGGTCTCGGCTCAAGTACGATGTGTCTTTTTTTAGTCGGCGGATACCTCGTTAGCGCGACCGCCCTTTAGCTTCACCAAATTGCTCATGCGATAAGTACAACGATAGATATAGTCTTGAAAGCCTTACTACAGGCAATGGATGTTGTACGTACTTGACGATGTTTCAGAGACAATTCTCCCCATCGCGTGCGGCTAACACTGGGCCACCGAGTTGGAGAACGTGTCTCTTGATACGACCCCGCTACCCTATTGGGCCTACCCGGAACCTCTTCTTGCTGACTGCGACTCCGTCAAAACGATCAGACAAGAGACAAACATCTTGTAAAGACGTACGGATTGGGGTAAGATAGGCTTCTCGGACCCAGCAACCATTCGAGAGGCATTGTGCCGCCACCCTGTCAGCGCAAAGGCGGATATCTGGTCCTTGAGAATGCTGATATAGAATATGGTGTGTACCACGCTTGTTAAAGAAAGATCTGACAAGACTTGCGCATACAGCATCAAAGCTCTTCTCGATTCGCAGCCGGTAACACGTTTACATCTTCCGACAATCCAGGCTACGACACGATGTGCTTCAATGCGCACCAAGCAGTAGTTTACTGTTCGTCGATCAACTCGGAACAGCGTCTTGATCATGAACAGGCGAGGCAGAAGGCGGAAATGGAGTCTGGAAAGTCGTAAAGGCGGCTAGGTACCACCCATTCAGACATCGTGAATGGCAGCAACGTTGCCAATCCCCTCGATGCTTCGTCCTCTCGAACTCAGGCATCTAGACATGTAATCGTTGATTCAAACATCTGCAGTGTGTCATCGTTCTGAAGTTGTATAACTACAATGTCGACGACCGGTGGATATGTCCAATCTGGATGCGCTGCTCAATGCCTTGTGGTTTGTCGATCCGCGGTGGAACTGCCATGCTATCTTTTCTCCGTTGCCTCCACATGTCTCTGTTCTCCTTCAACTTTTTTGCCTCCGGATGCTCAGTCGTAGATATCTTTGCTAGCGCAGCCAAAGCTTCTTCTGTCACTCTCTCGCATCTTTCAACTTTCCCGAGCGCGTTGTAGGCTGTGGCTAGCTCTATCAGGCCGCCGATCCTATCAGGATGAAACTCGCCTCTTCCTTGCAATGTGTAACGCTGTCGCTCAGTAACATCAACCAGGTATGTCTCTGCCTCGGCCCATCTTTCTTGAAGCACCCAAATTCGGCCAAGATGATAACGACCCCAGAGATAAGCTATGTGACCTTCGCCTAGATTGCGTGCAGCGATAGGTAGGCCATGTTGGATGAGTGCTTCAGCTTCATGAATCATGCCCATCTTGCATTTTACAAGAGCGAGGTTCACCATCGCGAGTAATGTGTATGCGTGCTCCTTGCCAAGTTTTTCCTTCCGAGTTTCCAGAATCTTGATCATCATATCATGCGCTTCGTCCAGGTGTTGCTTGTTTCCCGTCTTGGTGGCAGAACTACAAAGGTGCTCACGCGCCTCGAGGGTGCGTGTGTGTTCATCGCCGTGCACCTTCTTCATGCCTTCCGATGCTGTGATAAAGAGTTGACGGGCTCGATTCACATGCTCTTCGGTGAAGAACATGAGCAGGGTCTGGCCAAGCCAGTCAATCGCATCGAGGGTGTCTTCTTGGTCGAGACCAATCAGCCTAGTCAGACCCTCGACCGCCTCTTCTTGAAGAAGCTTCGCCTGGCTAAATTTGCCTTGTAAGAAAACCGATTTTCCAAGATTGAATTTGGCAACCAGTGTCTCTCGGTGGTCGGTACCCAGATATAGCGCACATGCGTCTAGAACGTCTTTTTCTAGCTTAGCCGAGTCCTCACTTTGTCCGAGATTGTACAGGGTCGTGGCCAGTAGATGGGTAACGCGACGGGTAACAGGGTGCTTCAGGCCCAGGATCTGAGTCGTGAAATCTTTGACTGCAGTTTGCAGTCGCTTGGCCTCATCCCACCGTCCATTTTGCATGTACACCAGGCTGAACTTGGCATATGTAATAGCCTTATCCCTATCGAAGCCACCCTCAAAAACTGGCAATGGATTCATTCTTGCCATGCGCTTGTCTCTCATGCGTTGTTCTATAGATTGCTGACATTGGCGTACATGATCGACATGAGGCAGGATATATTTCCGAACGTCCTCCTCTTCTTCTGTATTGCCAAGCGGCGGAATGAGAATACAATGTGATAGTAGCATGGCTGCGGCTTCAGACCAGACTGCTTGCGCTGCAACACTCATGCCAGGTCGCTCGCGGGCCCACTTGTGCACAAGGGGGTGCATAGAGTAGCTGTCAGCATTTTGGCTTTTGATTATAAGTGAGAACTGGATCAGCTGCCGTAAAGCTATGCGCAGCCGATCTTCATCAAAATCCCTCGTATGTCGCCCATCTCGGATGATCTGTGATGGGTTAGAATAAATCTTAGAGGAACGAATGATGGGATGACCTACACGTGGAAGGACGGGTGGACTACGGTTCTGGTAGAGATATGCAAGAACCAGGAAAGCAGTTTCTTTGCACCACGTTGACCAGTCGCGTGTGGGCTTAGCATCCTTAGACTGGCGTTCATTGATCTTATCTTCAACTTCCTTCTGGTGTTCGACCTGGGCATTCTCGACAGCTCGCTTCAGTAGGTCGTATCGAATGTCCTGGTTGTGGAGAAATGCGAATGTGTCAAGCAACTGGAGTGCGTCCCGAGATGCTCTAGTTCCTCGCTTCTCGATAGCCTCTCGATTCAGTTCAAACGTCGAGAAGACGCTCAGCTCGTCAGCGGCGTCTTTGTCTTTCACTGGAAGTCTGTTTTGCCTTGTTCGTTCCCATTGGCGCTCGTAGTAGTGTAGATATTCGCTAAGCCTGCAATACTCTTCACGGATAGCCCGACCTGCATGCGTGATAGCCAATGCAAGATAACCAAGCGCTTTGGCAATGGATAAAGCGATGCTGGATACGACCGTGTCCCATGGTTCTGACTGGCCGGCTGCTTTCAGAAGTAGACTGCTTGCATCGCTCGTACTGAGTCCTTGGAACTCGAAATATTTTTCACCAGCTGTACCGTAAGCCTTTTTTCCAGGATCGCGGGTTGTGACAAGAACGTGACCTCGGTTCCCTCGTGGAAAATAGTTGGCAAGCTTGAGGTCGGGGTCGTCGGCGTTGTCGATGATAAGAAGCCAAGGAAAACTGAGGTTAGATAACCAATGAAGCGCGGCGTTCTCGTTAAGGTCCACTTTTCCGATCTTTGATACATTCTGGGAGAAGGTCTGTTTCAACCGCGATGGGCTACTGCCGTCTACCCAAAAGACGCCCCAGAAGCTAGAGGTAACCTGTCAGCAGCAGTATATAAACTTGGTGCCATATAACAACTGACTATTGTCGGTTATCTTGAGCAAACTTGGAGCAGAACTGCGTCTTTCCTGCGCCTCCAAGCCCGTATACAACGAAGCGCTTTTGCTCTGCCTTTGTGATCTTTTCACCCCGTTGCTTCTGAGAAGGAGCCGGTAAGAACCAGCTTCGCAAGCGTTCTGCATAGTCCTCACGACCAGTATAGAATGGATCAACGGGCTTGGGAATATCAAAATGTTCGTTCG
>Ga0058698_10000539_pt1 | contig 20528 bp, 15 predicted proteins | sample AgamicAsSfe_FD_67288 | JGI IMG/M metagenome (GOLD analysis project Ga0058698, IMG submission 67288) | Agave microbial communities from Guanajuato, Mexico - As.Sf.e | ecosystem: Host-associated > Plants > Phyllosphere > Phylloplane/Leaf | place: Guanajuato, Mexico | collected 2012-05-30
ATAATCTTCATCATCCTCGTCATCGTACTCCTCGTAGCGATCGTTGTAATTATGCATCCAGTTTGGCCTAGGTCGAGCTTCGTATGGTGATCGCCCAAGCTGTCTAATGCCTACACTCCTCCATCTTGGGTGGTTATATATTGTGGAGGAGTCGTAGCCGCTCTCATTATCCTCATCGTCGCCAAAGAAGCTTGTCGAGGAGGGAGCACGACGGGCTTGAGGCCATGATGGCTGGTCGTTCTGTCGATGGCGGCTGGTAAATACTGGGTGTAATTGGGGTGATTGGCCGAGACCGAATGGCGAAGACTGACCATAGCCCATCCGCAAATCTCCTAAGAAAGGAGGCTGACTTGAACACCCTGTGCTTCTGCGTCTGCCTCCACTCACTCTCGTGCCCAGTCTCATGCCTGACCCCATGCCAAAGCCCATTCTAAAGCCCATAACACCCGTGCCGCCTAACCTACTACCACCCATGTTCACACCCAGAGGTGATGGGACACCGAACTGCGGGTGGCTTCCCATCATGGGACTCGGTCTGACATGATCCAAAAAGGGTGGTTGAGACCTTCCTATGCCCCCAGGCGACGAATGCTGGTTAAGCAGCCTGTACATGTATGCTTGTCTTTGGAGTTCGATAAACATTCTCCTTTGATCCCTAGTGTCTCGTCCAAAACCGTCGCTATCGCCACCACAGGATTCGTCGTAGCATCGGTTCGGACGGAAACCGCAAGTAGGGAAGCTCATCAAACGCGCCATCGCAAACTCAGGTCCCGTTGGTCACAAAGTAGGGAGACAATCTTGAGCGATGAATAGAATTGGTGTGAGCAGCCGAGGTATAGTAATATGGTGTAAATTATTTGGTGCCCTTTGCGCTACTGAGAGGGCAAAAGAAACTCCAAGACATGGAGGTGCTGCGTGGTCGACTTTGTACCAAAGCGAACATGCCGCTAGATGGGGGAAAGTGTCCAAGATGTTTACGGGTTGATGATCTACGAATGGTTGGACGCACCTAAGTCGATGCAGATACCGGAGGCGTAGGCGGGGCCAGCATGATAGCCATCGCTGGCAAGGCGATTCTCCGGTCGTAGTAAGCCTGTATGACACAAGGCAAGCAGTGACTGGCATCATGGTATCACTGTGATACACTAATGAGATGAAGCAAACACTTCGTTTTGGAGGAAAGGGCAAACCACACTACTGCAGCTATGTACTCCTACTGGATAAAATCTACCAGCAGAACGAGGTGGATGAAAGCATGTGCAGGGTTCATATACGGATGAACAGACTAGTAGGAAGATGCTGATAGGATAAGGATACCGACCAAAGGGTCCAGGGCAATCATGATACCAGACAAACCTTGACAGGACGGCAGCAGATACCGAGAGCATAAGTCGTTAAGGCTCGTTATATGGGTCGAGTTGGGCTGTGCTCGAAAGAAAGCTGCGACGGATGCTCGGCGATGCGACACAGCGTAGATGACACATCGCACCTTCCCCTTCTTCACAAGGGGACACGGGTCGAGTCGTGCCTTCCGGGTGGTACAGTGGAGAGACTTGGAGATTTGAGGATGAACGACGGCATTCTGGGAGTGGCTGCGAGGAGGCGATAGCAGAACAAGACGTCATTACTTAATTTGCACCTGAAATCGGCAGGCGCGACGCGTTGACGCAGGACGCGTCGTTTCCAATTGGTGTGGCGGGACGTTGAAGAAAAAGTCCCCATAATACGATCAAGTCACGTGCATCCATCTCGGCTCCAGCCAACCTCAAATGTTCGGCCATGGTTGAAGCTCTTCTTCTGTCGCCGCAATACGACTACGTCTCCCACCGAAGTGTCCCACGACGAACTGTGCCATCATCTCCCCGATCTGCCTAGCACGAAATCGCTGCAAGCCTGACATCATCTCGACTGCACCTGCCTCCACCACTCGCCTGCCACAATCCCCACACTAAATCTTTTGGCCTCGACACCACGCTTTCGTCTCGTAGCCACTTCCGCATCCGCATCTACACCACCACACAATGGCTCCTACTTCTTTTGCTTCGGCAGCTGCAGGAAACAATGCCAATCCAGCGCGTCCAGACTCCGGCGCTGACTGGTAAGTCTTGCCTTGCCTGCGCCCCATGTACCCACCACTATCGAGCTACACGCGGCACATTGTTATCCCTTGTCGCTAGACACAGCACTTGATTTTATTGTCCTATTTATCACAACGCTCGCTACCGCCATGATTCTCTTCCTGCCCGACGCTTACCCGGAAAACAGGGCTCGACGTACCAACGGTGCCACGCAAACATTCCGCCGACCCTCACACGCGACCAGCCTCTCCGGCTCGACAAACCACTCATCTACACGAGACCCTGCCGCGCCACAGAACCCGTCGACGAACTCGGGCGTATATGTCCCTCCCCACGCACAGCCTGGTCGCAATGGCAGCTCATTCGAGGGCCGCTACTCGCGGGACCAACTGACGCAGCTGTTCCGGATACAACAAGCGTCAAGCGACCTCAACGACGGACTGTCCGATTTGTACATGGGAGGATGGGAGCCCCACGCTACAAATGGTGCTTCGAGCGCTTCTTGGGGTCGCAAGGACGATCATGGCAGAGAGAGGGAGGCGCCGAGCGGGGTCGACCAGTGCTGGGATAGAGACGGTAGCATATTGCCACTCAGCCTGGCCGGCATGACTGACGAGGAGAAAGAGGTAGGAACTCACACCCCACCACACCTTCCTAACATACACTAACGCGCGCTTCTTCGCTTAGGTCTTCCACTCGTCTGTCAATTCGCCGCTGAAACCACCCACGCAGAACAAGGACGGCACTCCCAAAGAAGGCCTTTCGCTACGCAAGACATCCGTATCGCAGGGTCCAGGCACACCATATGGTCTTTCCTCGCCCACAACCGCGCGTCCAGGTGCCCGCCGTCGCGACACCAGCGAAGCGTATCCGTTCCCCTCGTCCCCCGCCACCTCACGATTCGCGCGCGAAGAAGGCAGCGCTGTCACTCCGCCACCCGCTCTAGTACGCCGTCGGACAGATTACAAGGAGCCTGTAGAGGGTCGCACTGCGGAGGAGCGCGAAAAAGACAAGGGTACGGTTGAAAGTGCTGGTGGCTTTGGCTCTGCAAAGCGCGCAACCACAGCACCTTTCAGCCCAGGTGGTAGTGCTTCGCCGTGGTCCGCGACTCCTGGTGGTGGTTTTGGCGCTTTCGGAAGCTTTGCAGCGCCGCAGTCAGAAAAGAAACCTGGCTACGGAAGTTTACGTGGCGAGAGTCGATTCAAAGGGTTGATGGGCAAGCCGAGCATTGAAGACTTTGGGAACGGGCCGAAAGAGAAAGCTTCAATGAGTAACTTGGGCAGGCTAAGCGAGGCAGAGCCCTCAAAGACAGGCAGTTCGTGGATGGAAACTCGCACCAACAGACCAATGAGTAACGATACAGATCCGTTCCCCGAAGACGACCATCCAACTGGCAGTGCTGCGTTGCGCGGCGAAGACGTTAGCCCGCCCCGGCCACAAGGCTTCGGCAATTTCGCAACGCCCCACCGCCCCGACCACCGCGACGATTCTGGATTATCCGCATTTGGGATGACTACTGCCGACACTGGACTTCGCGACATGTATAACAGGAACAACTTTACGGATCAGTCACCCCATCGGGGTAACGAGCCAATGAGCCCGACGGACACGAATCCGTACCAAAGCCCACACCACGCACGAGACCAGCATAATGACGATTCGGACGATTCCGGCGACCAGAATGCACACTTCCCTGGCATGAGCAGCTTCCATATCGACCAGTCTGTTCACTCGAGCATCCATAACGCGTTCGGTGGGCTTGGGGGTCTCGGAAAGGTGTCTGCGCCATTCGAAACTGCAGCAAGTGACCGCAGCCAGACTTCTAGCGTTGGACCAGCCCGAGGATTCCCTACCCTACCTGGGCTTGGCGGCCTTCCTGGTCTAGGAGGTTCTGCAGCGTGGCCTTCTGGGAACCACACCATGGGCACTCCGACTCGTGAACGCGGTGGTCTGGGGGGCTTTGACCATGCCTTCGGAAACGTTGGCGAGGCTCAATCGCCTTCTCTGGCTGGCCTAGGCAATAGTTCGCTATTTGGACACGGTACTGTAGGCCGCTCTAGCAGGCTTGGCTCTCTGTTCCCGCCTTCCATGCAAGAACAAATGCGATCCAATGATCCGAACAGGGTGCATGCCGACGACAACTCCTCACATGGTGACCGGCAACACAGCATGACCGGCTCGTTTGCAAGGAATGCCTTTGGGGGGCAGGCGCCAGCCCGTGATACAGAAAGCCCGTTCCGCGCAAACCGTAATCTTTTTGAAGACTTCTCCAATGCTCACCATGACGACCACGGTTCGGCGGGACAGTCTCAGAACATGGCTACCACTTCACTCTCAATGGCTGCTCTTAACCCGACAAGGACTGCACAGCCATCCACGCCAGGTGTTGGAAGTCCAGCCTCCAGTCAGCCTCCGGTGCCTCAGCAGCGAATGATGGTTATGCCTGACAGGATGAGATGGATCTACCGTGACCCCTCAGGTAATGTTCAAGGACCTTTCTCTGGTCTGGAGATGCACGATTGGTACAAAGCTGGCTTCTTCTCGCCTGAGCTGCTGGTGAAGAAGGCTGAAGAGCCTGATTACGAACCCCTCGCCCAGCTCATCCGCCGTATTGGTAACTCTCGTGAGCCCTTTTTGGTCCCTCAGATCGGCATCCCGCATGGCCCTGCGACGTCTCAGCCAGGTAATTCCTGGGCAGGTGCTGGTCCTAGCACTGCCACTGCTCCAGGTGCTCAACCCCCATTCGCCAACAGCTTTCCCAGCTTTGGAACTACCCTTACTGCCGAACAACAGAATGCTCTCGAGCGTAGAAAGCAAGAGGAGCAATACCTCATGGCTCGCCAGAAAGAGCACTTAGCTCAGCAGCAACAAGCGCTCGCCCGCCAAGTCCAAATGGGAGTGCTGCCAAACCAGCTCAACCACCACTCCAGCGCGCACAGTCTGCACAGTCAACCAAGTTTCGGCAGTATCACATCGCCAGGCGGATATCAGCCATCGCCTACTCAAGGTGCCGCGGCCGGAGCGTCTGTTCCGGGACTCATGGACAACACCTTCAGAGTTGGTCCCGGTCCTGTTCCAGGCTTGGGTCCGATTGGTCCCGGCATGGATATGCTGAGCAACAGGAGAGACCAGGAGATGCCTGCTATGATGGACCGTCTGAATCTGGGACGTAACAACCAGCCTCCATTCGCTTTTGGACAACAGCAAGATTCCGATGCTCACGCACAATACATGGCCTCCGTGATTGGCGACCGCGCTCGTCTCAAGCGCGAGCAGGCTGAGCATGACGCCACGATTCGCCCTGGTGGCCCTGAAGACATGCAAAACGCGCGGAACTTCGCTGAGCGTTTTGCGGAATTCCAAGACTTGCGAGTCCAGACAGACATGGAGCAATCGTCCAATGCCGCCCCTCCACCAGAAGGTGTCATAGGAAAGCCGCCTACTTCAAATGCTCAGCCATCGCAAGAACAATCTGAGCCTGCTTCCCCCGAGGAACACGAAGGACAGGATCATCAGTCAGAGCATCAGAACGAAGGACCATCTGCTGGTCAGGAGACGCTGTCCCTCACTGAACAAGTTCAGAAGGCTGCTTCTGCTAAGCACTCCCCTCAACCAGCAGCTGCATGGAACAAGGTCGAGCCTGCGATCTTCCCGTTCCCACCTCCGCCATCCCAGTCTCCACTTCCTGCTCCAGCTGCTCAAAGAAAGCCTATCGTCGCTGAAAACCTCAACACTGAGTCTCGTTCAGGTGCGGCGACTCCTGCCGCTGATACCCCTAGTGTGTCCATTGCTCCTTGGGCCAAAGAGCCAGTCAACGCATCTCACGGACCTTCCTTAAGGGAGATTCAAGAGATGGAGGCCAAGAAAGCTGCAGAGCGTGAGGCAGCTGCAGCCGCAGCTCGTCGCGAAGCCTTCGAGAAGGAGATGCAAGCCCAAAACCAGTCACCTGCAGTTCAGCCTGGCTTGCCTTCGAGCTCCACCTGGGCCAGTGGTGCCTCGCCTGTCACCCCTAGCACGGCCAATGCTTCCGTCTGGATCAAGCCTGCCGCTACTAAAGTCGCCGCACAACCAACACCCAGTTCCAAGAAGACACTACAGCAGATTCAGAAAGAAGAGGAGGCTCGAAAGCAACGTGCTACTGCACAGGCTGTTGCTGCGGCCAATGCCTTTGGTGCCGCCGTTCCAGCTCCGTCGGCTGGCAAGCGATATGCTGACCTGGCTAGCAAGAGTACACCTACGCTAGCTGCTGCTATGCCTGCTGGAAGCACTGCATGGACTACTGTTGGCGCGAGTGGCAAAGTAAAGACGCCAGGTGGCACCACTACTCCTGTACCCGGTGCAGTCCGCTCGACTAGCTCGACTATAGTACCATCGCTGGCCAAGAAGCCTACTGTAACTCGTAGTGCAACAATGGGAGGACAGTCTGGGAAGCTCAACGCCGAAGAAGAGTTCCGAAAGTGGGCTGTTAACGAGCTTCGTCATGATCTCAACAAGGGTATCAATGGTGAGTATTATTTGTTGTGATTCTTTGTACAAAACACTAACTGTCCAACAGCTGAGGACTTTGTCTCCTCCCTTCTTAGCTTCCCGGCAGACGCTGAGCTCATCACTGAATCCGTGCATTCCGCCTCCAATACTCTCGATTCGCGCCATTTCGCCGAAGAGTTCCTCCGCCGCCGCAAGCTAGCAGACAAGGGCATCATTGACGAACGGAACACTGCATCTCCTGCTGAGAACAAGGCCGCAGGCAGCGGTTGGTCCGAAGTCGCTAAGAAGGGTGGTGCCAGCACTACCCAGACACAACAACAGGCACCTCTCGACTCAAGTAATTTCAAGGTGGTTGCTGCCAAGAAGAAGACCAAGCGGTAGATTCGTTACGATTTGGCAGAGCTCGACAATGACTACACATTTGTCTGAACTTTGCACTTGTGCGCTGTTCGATATCATTGTGTCTTTTCACACGGTATCGCTCGTGGGTCAGCCTGTGATGGCAAGAGAACTATTCTGTGGCATGAGAATATGAGCAAACTTCACGACATCACAGAAGGGTTTTGTATCTTGGTCGAAATATTCGAGTGTGACTACACAGCTAAAAGCGCATACGTGCCCATTAAGAGTACATTGTACCCACCATGTCAGAAGAGAGCAGATAGCGCCTATGTAACTGAAATGAACCCAAAAATCATTGTTGGTAGCTGTTGGACTACTGTTACATGGACCGAATCCAGAGTGAGATATGCTACTATATTGTAACACGCTGGCCATTGTTGCTAATACGTGTGGAGAAAGACGCTTCAACTATTCAAAATTACAACGTCTCCTGCCTGCTTTGTCCTTTCCAAGCCTAGCTTCTCGTTCCCCTCTCTTTCTTTCTTCACAGACTGATCATCTTTTCTTGATTGTTTTCGATCGTCTTCTCGTCAGCATGTTAGCTGCGCAATCTCAAAAGCGTAGGGTGTATACACTGAACAACCCTAAACCTCAAACTTGAGTCGATGCAATCAGCCTACCCTCGGACATATCTCTTCAAACCATCATTGTCAGACCAAGCATCACATGCACGTGCGCAATACATCAAGAGCATGGGGTATAGATGTGCTCTTCGTTCGTCTATCATATATATCTCTGCGTATTCGTTTTTCCACCTTCCACCGCAAATTGATCAAAGAGTGGAGAGGAAAAAGATTCAACCGCACACATACCCCTCAGTTTTTATACCCAAATCTTCTACCCATACACCATTTCGTAGCCCACCAGTGCCCGTCTCACCACGGCTGGCAGGCGGGGGTATCATCGTCCCATCGTATTCAGCTTGCATCCACCCATCACACACTCCCAACGCTGAGCACACAACGAAGATTGGACCAACAAAGACGCATAATCCACAAGAAAAGCAGCAAATTGGTATATATTTCTGTTTGCGCCGTAATTGGGGAATCATTCGGACAGAGAGCAACAAACAAACGCCGTAAACAAGAAACTGCAAAATGACGCATACAGGAAAACAAGACTGCGAACAACAACCAGCCAGGCCAGGCTTTTGACGTGGGTATTTTCGCCGTAGAGTAGGAGGGGTATAATTCTTTTGTCGTCGCACACGTACAAGAGACAATGAACGCGTAGCGGGGTATTCTTCGTTAAAGGCCGGGTACAGTAGTGGTATCAAATAAATGGTTCGAGATTGGTGTATCACTTAACGAGGAGGCCCAATAGGGGCCGGGTATCCAGATGCAGAATGAGAAGTACTGGGGCGCCCGCTGTCCACGGAGCCCCGCGGGTCGTACCTAGGGGTCACATCCCCAGGCGCCGCGGAAGAGGAACCAAAAGGAAACTTGGACTCAAAACGAGGGGCTGGCATAGGCCAGCCGTTGTTGTGGTGCTCGTCGTCCGCGAGGTTAATGCCGCTGTCGTTCCACGGGTTACGGTAGCTACCGGTGGATTCAAGGCTGGCAAGGGATGCCTTCGAAGCGTTGCTAGACGCATGCTTGAAGAGCGAACCGGGTGAGTTGGTGTTCTTACGTCCGTTGAAGATGGACGTAAAGGACGACATGCTACCTGGTTTGCGAAGGCGGTCGAGCATACCGCGAGGCTCATCGTCACCAAAGTGAGAGCGAGTCGGCGAATCGGTGCTCTCAACAGCCGGCTCCGCACGCTGGAGCAGCTTAGATTCGAAGAAGGGCAAGGAGTCTTCGAATGAGTCAGACTTGGGACGTGGGAGAGCTCCACGGACGGTGTTAGTATCAAGCCCATGCATGACTAGATTGTTGAGAAGAAAGTCGATGGCGTCCTTCAATCCGCCAGCATTGTTTCGGGTGAAGACAATGTGGAAGGCTTCGATCTGCTCTTCTTTGCCATCGGTAGTTTCCGTCTGCGCTTGCTGAAGCTGAGCATCGACCTCGTGCTGGGTCTTGAGCTTGTCGAGAATATCGGCCTTGAATTCGGCAGAGCGGAGGTACTCGCTGAGTTCGGTGGTGGAGGGGAAGGCAAGATCGTGGGATTCCGGAACCATACCCAAAAACTCGTCGACTGCGAATGGCACCTGATATTCAGGACCGGACACCGTAACAATGTCGCTAGCTTCCTCAGTGCTAGGGAAGGTGATCTTGCAGTTGAACTTCTTCTCCAACTCGTCGATCTTGTCTAAACGAGCAATAAGTTCTCGATGGTATAGGCGGTTGATGTTGATAGTCTCAGAGACGAACTCGGCATCAGCCTTTTCAACCATGTCCATGATCTCTTGCTTGACCAAGTCAAGATTCTGAGCATTGCGCGCAGGAGTACGACAGATGACATTATCCACCTTGATGTCGTCCTCCTCTTTACCGAAGCCGCCGCGGTCCATGGCGTTCGAGAACTTCACGAAGACAGAGTACTTCTTCATGATGCGCTGGATGTGCTGACCGCCGATACCGATAATACGCTTATGGTACTGGTCAGGAACATGGAAGGAGATGGAAGCAGGCATCTCCTGTTCGACAAGATCTAGACCGTTCTTTGTGGCCTCGTACTGAGCACCGCGGACTACGATGTAGAAGTTGTACTCGTTGAAGCCATCGAAGACGATCTGAACACTGCTGTGGCTCATAATCTTGTTGATCTTGCCGTTCTTCTTACCGCTGACGAATTCCTTGTGCTCGTTTGCGAGCTCGATCTTGACGCTCATGTTGTACTGAGATTTCTTCACGAATGGGATGTTGCTGATGACCATCAGTGCAGCTCTAACAGCATCGTCAGATCCATAGATGTGGAAGTTGAGCTTCTCAAAGCTGACTTCAGCGCCGGAGTTGATGCAGATATCGGAGAGCATAGCGCGAACATCGGCGGGTGTAGGTGGTCGCTGCGTAGGGTCAGGATGGGTAATGAACCACGAAGCACTGTAGAATTGGCCGGCCTGGTTATGATTAGTATAAATCCGAGTACAGTGCGTGCGACAAACTCACAAGCTGCATCAGTTCGCGCACAGTACGCTCGACATGCAAGACGTCAGTGCCCTGGACACGCACAACACCACGCTGAACGCCAAGAGGGGGCAGTAGGATGTACGAGCCGTTGTTCTCAATAATCTTGCGCACCTTGTCCAGACGCTCCAACAAGATGGCGTCAAGCTTGGTGTCAGTGACCATGACAGGCTTCACAAAGACCTTGGTGGACATGACAAGATCGTGCAGACGTTGCTTGGCGCGCAGTATATTTTCCGAGTTCTCACCCGTAATGTATACTAGGTCATCAGGCCTTCGCTGGGCACCCGGCGGTGTGTAGCCGAACAGGCGAGGGAAGGGTGGGGGGAAGTAGATGGCTGTGCCTGTGGCAGACTCGATCATCTTAATATTCTTGCGCCCACGTCCGCATATCAGCGTATGCATAGTCAGCTCTAGCTTCATGGTATCGACGGTCCGCTTGAGCTGTGACGGCATCGGATTAGCATATTGCGCTAGCGGGCATCTGTGGGGCTCGCAGAACTCACAATCTGGTCGATCATAATCAGCACACGCGTTTTTGCATGCTCCATGGTCTCGAGATCGCCGTAGATGGCACAGCGCAGACGCGGGTCCATGCCTGTGTCAATGTTGCCATGGAAGCTCGCCGTCTCGATATCGGGCTGCTTGGGCATCAGCAGGAAGATGTCAGCCTTGGTGGCCTTTGAAATCATGTCGAGCTGTTGAAGCACGGCACCCTTGACATTCTGCGAGGGCGGGTCGATGATGAGCTGCGAGTCAATATCGACAAAGGACGATCGCTGTGCCAAGACGTCAGCATGTGCTTCACGGGCGTAATCCCAGCATCATCAGCCTACCAGAGAGATGGGCGTCGAGTTCAAGATGCGGCAGCGCATCGAGTTGACTATTTCCAGCTCGCCAGACAGGCACACGTTGGTGACGAGCGCCCGCAACGGGCCCCGCTGCAGGCCGGGTAGCGGCTTCGACTCGGCCGACGTGACGTTGGCCGAGACGCGGCCCTCAGTCTGCTCGCTCACTTCTCGACACAGGTTCCGCAGGTTGTCGACATTCTGGGCGTGGACAGGCAGCTTGTGTGTCGGGGTAGCATCTGCCGTGCCTTCCGGGTGAGTCCACCGCGCCTTCGCCCCCGGGCTTGCCCACATGATGTCGTCCGGGTCGGGTCCGGCGAGGTTGGAAGAAAAGGGCACGTTGAAGGACAGATTGACCTGGGTGCCGGGCGGTATGACGGGAGGCTGTGACGTCGCCGTCGAGGGACGCTTGATCGGAGCTGTGACGGGCATTTCGTGGTTGGACCTCGAGAAGGAAAAGGCCGTGGACGGAGCCATTTTCTCCCAGCCGTGACGGGCCTGTGCCGGGAAGTTTGATAATTTGTGCATGGTGGTGGAGTCGACGCCCTAGGTGTTGGCGGGCGGGAGGTGGTGGGAGTGGGAGAAAGAAGAAGGACGAGGAAGACCGGAGGGCAGCAGCTGTCGAGCGAGCGTCGAGCAAGGCGGTGCCTGGCTGTGATTGGCTTGTCACATGTGCTTAGTGGGCCACGAACACCATGACCATGGTGCAACAAAAAGAAGATATTCACCCCTTCCCACCCCCCAGCCCAAAAGCAGAAGCTTCTACCGCCCTTCGAGATTGGTCCCTTGAATTGCAACTTGACGTGCTTTTTTCTTCTGGTCGTGTGCCATGTGCTGTCCGCGTGCTTGCAGTGCCTGTTGAGCTGTGCTGCGTCGTGTGGGCCGGGAGGCGCCCTGCCAGTCTATCGCCAAACAAGCATAGCCGGCGCTCAGACAGGCTCGGTATTACAGCATCATGGCATATCCGAGTAAGAATAGAAGTCTAGAAGGGCTCCAATCACACCCTCTTTTCTACAAAGTATAAACCTCGTCGCCCTCGTCGCCTCGAGCCCTCACCTTTGCAACCACCCCACGCGCGTCAAACAGGCACGGTTGCGTGAGAAACACTGTGCGCGTGTGTGACGAAACAGCCCTTGTAGCTGGATCCTCGAGGCAGTCCGCGCTCCCCTCAGGATCCATCTGTCTACGTGGGGATGCGATCTGCCCATCTCTTGGTGTCAGAGCCCACTGCGCGGTTACGTCTCCCCTGCAGTGCGATGACGGGTGCCCGCTCACCAGACTCAAAACGGAAAACCTTACTCTCTAGTCGGCACCACAGCCGAGGAGCCCTACCTGTGCGCAGGTGGCACTGAGACACTGATACTTCGAGTCACTGAAGAGCACCTTCCAAGAGTAGGAGTGGATACTGCATCCAAATACAAATGCAAGTGAATACACCGCGCTAGCAATGGCTATCCAACGCTATAGACTCTTGCAATTCTCTACAACACCAACGCCCATCACACACACTAACTAGGGTATCCTACAACCATTCAACACAAATCTATCGTTCCAACAAGCTCTAGTAGCGCGTGTACATGCGACGCGGCTCCACAAACGGATCTGAGGCCACTTCGATAGGTCCTTCTTCGACATATCGCCTACCCTGAGGTGCACCAACATAGCGACGCTCATCAAAAGGCTCCTGCATAACACTGACCTCACGGAATCGAGGCTGTGAGGCGCGAACCGCAGATGGCTGTATGCTCTCATGGCGAACATAACCTTCAGGCACTTCTCGTCGAACAACTTCTGGGCGCATACTGTACGATCGTGCAGACGCGTACTCTCGTGGCGGGCCCATCTCTTCATATTGTGGCGCAGGCCGGTATTCCACCTCTACAGGACGCCGGGATGGCTCCCGTTGCCGATACGGACTCTCAATCATCTCAGACTCTGATGCTTCAACGTAGCGTCGAGGCGGTGGAGGCATCCTCTGAACAGCGTCCTCTTCATACAACTCTGCACGTGCGGGTGCACGCATTGTTGGCTCCCGCGTTACAGCGCGCTCATAGTATGGCTCAACCTCCACTCGTCTGCTAGGTGGCGCCATCGACTCTCGCGCATCCACTGGTGCTGCGTAGTATTTGTTTCCAAACTGATCTACGACAATACGGCGTGGCGGTGGAGCCATGAGCTGCTGAGATGGCATGTATTCATGGATAGGTGATCGTGAACGTTCGCGTATGTATCTGGGTGCGGCTGATGGGCGAGCTGACGCTTCTCGGTACATCGGTGCCTCAGTACGATCGACGAAGGCGTGAGATGCTGCGCGAATCTGGCGAGGCTCGGGTGCTGCGTACAACTCATTGCCACCACCACCTGGCGAGTAAGGTCGTCGTGCATATTGTAGACTTGCGACCCGCCTGAGATCTTGTTCATCACGTAGAGATTTGCGTTGTGGTGTGCGTATGACAGTTGGAGACGAAGGCTCATCGTACTCGCGGTAAGGTCGTGTGAGAGGTTCCGGATCACGATAATACACAGGTTGCAACCTGGGACTGTTCTGCGCGGATACAAGCTCTACTTCATCGGGATGAGGCTGCAGCGCACGTCGCTTACTGGGCTGCGAATCGGGGTATGCAGCGAAAGGAGGAGGTGACTGCGGCTCTTCTTTAATGTACGGCTCGGGCGAGTTGGCCACACGTTTGCTAGCCTGTTGCTGTTGTTGGCGCTTCTTCTCGTCGCGCTCGCGCTTCTCTTCTCTTCTCCGCTTGCGAGGGTTTTGAACTGGTGCTGCAGGACCGTTCGGGCTTTGACGGCGTGATCTACAAAGCGTTAGTATGAAGATGATTGAGAAGATATAAACAGATGAGGAAGCGAAGAGAGGCATGCAAGAACAGCCATGACTGGCCTCAAGGCAGCAGAGCTGATGGTCCACAGTATGGCAACACTCGCTACCATACAATCATGGCTGAACCTGAATAGATAAGCCGCCGCAGGTGTAGTGAAGACCAAGCTGGTGATTCGACATGCGAAAAGAAAAAACGTTGGAATGAGAAGGTAAGAGAGTTCTTTAGTATCATACCCATTCGTACCCCCATGGCGGTTGCGCTGCCGACCCCTAAGAGGCTCGCTTGGGCCGATCTCGGCTGGAGGCGGAGAGTAGTCTTCCTCTTCTTCACCATCCTCATGCAGTTGTGCAGGCTCGGGTTCATAGATTTCTATGTCATCGGCCGGCTCATAGGCCTCTTCGTCGAGATCGATCACAGTAGGCTCAGCCGGGCGAGAGTGGACATTCACATGCTGGGCTGCTGGCTGCGCCTGTGAAGTCAGTGGAGCTACATCAGCATGGGCGTGGTCAGCGTGATCAACATCCTCTGAGGACCAACTGTTCGCCTTGCTAGAGTAGTACGAATTCTCGTCAAATGACTCAACGTCATCGCTGTTGTTAGTCGGAGACGGTAAGCCAGACACAGGCGGAACCAGCTGGTGAGCCTTGATCAAACACTGCTCGACATCGATGAGAGCTTCTCGCTCGTCTGCATCGTTGCCACGACCCTTTTTATCGAACTGATCCTTCAGGGCGCGCTCTATCTGTTGCCGCTTCAGCTGCTGCTCTGCCTTGACCAGGTGTTCGGATTTTGTGAGCAAGATGGGATCGATGCTCGAAGAGGAAGACTTGGCCGAGTATGGTCGCTGTGTAGGGGGTATAGGAGATGTGGGAGGCCGTGTGGAGGATGCTGGACGCGGAGGAAACAGCTGCGATGAAGATCCGTTGGATGTGCCGTTGGTCGTGGGTCTGCTAGAAGCAGTCTGCGGAAGACGCGGTGCAACCTGTTCAATTACTTTGGGTGGAAGATGAATACGCGGGTGTTTGCTAGCAAGCACTTCATCGCGTATCTGCAAAATCTTCTGGAGGAACTCGGCCTCTCGAAGCACCTCTGCAGACACTGCGCCGGCACCGTTCAGATGCGACGGCGGCGCTGCGGCTGTCGACATTGAAGCGATTGGTGCTGCCATCACAACAGACGCGAAACTGAGCTTAGTACCAAACACCAACAAGCGAGCGCAAGACTGGCGATTATACAAATACAGGCGGCACCCGCGACTGAGCTGGGTGGGAAGATGATGAAGGGGAACGAGTTTCAGCAACACGCCAGCAGGTGGGTAATGAATGTCGGAGCCACGGCGCGTTCTGGTTTTCAGCAGGTGCACGCGCCAGTAATGCCACTAGGCCTGAAGGGGATGGTGGCTTCCTCATGTACTCATCACGGTTTCGATGACTGTAAATGCAACAATCGCGTCTACTTGAGAAGTACATTGAACATTCGCCTCGCTTTCGTCTACACTGCCGCAAGGTATGATGCTTGATCTGTATTATCACGAACACCATAATTAAAGCTTACACCAAGTAGACAATCTTTGGAATCTTCCAACGCCACCTATCCAGACAACACAACTTGGATAACTTAATCATCCCAACCCATTTTAACATCCAATTGCTTGAATCAATCCCTCTGTATCCATAAAGTTGAAGCCATGTCTTTCAACACAGCAGCGCCTCCGGAGAGCATGGAGTATCGTCAATATGACTCAACAGCAAACAACAACGCCACAGTGGACGAGAACGAAAAGCCAGTCTTCTTCTTCGATATCGACAACTGTCTCTACTCAAAGAGCCTTGAGATTCATAGAATGATGGCTGAGCTCATTGACCAATTCTTCCAAAACCACTTGAGCTTGTCGCAAGAAGATGCCAACGAACTCCACTACCGGTATTACCGCGAATATGGTCTTGCCATCGAAGGACTCGTTCGTCACCACAAGGTCAATGCGCTAGAGTACAACAGCAAGGTTGACGATGCGTTACCTCTGGAGGATGTCATCAAGCCCAATCCAGAACTGCGCAAGTTAATCGAGGACATCGACACGAGCAAGGTCCGGTTATGGCTCTTCACCAATGCCTATATCAACCATGGCAAGCGTGTCGTCAAGCTTCTGCAGGTTGACGATCTTTTCGAGGGCATAACCTTCTGCGACTACGGCTCGGACAAGTTCTACTGCAAACCGCACGTGGAGATGTTTGAAAAGGCGATGGCGGAGGCTGGTATCAAGTCGAACGAGAAGTGCTACTTCGTGGGTGAGTGAGACCAAAAGTTCCCTCTACACATGGTTTGCTAATGTCCTGACGCAGACGATTCTTATATTAATTGCAAAGCAGCCGAGGGACGTGGGTGGAAGACGGCGCATCTGCTTGACGAGAACGACCCTGCACCCGCTCAGCCAGCAAGCAAGTACCAAATCAGGAGCTTGCAGGAGCTACGCAAAATCTTTCCAGAGGTCTTCAAGAGTTCATGAGACGGTACATGAAAACATATCGTGTTTGCGCAAAAGGATAAGCAGGGTTCATGCAGCTGCATCAGATGAATCCTGCGGATCTTCAAGGCTATAACGATGATGACTACATCATAGACTAGATTCAAACTGGATAGAATAATCACAAGATTAATACTAGAGCGTTAAGATCAAAGGTTGGATCTACGGAATAGTTTACATTGCGGGTAACCATGGCTCGGTCTCTTATCGTTCGTAAGCACAAAATGCGCTTCTCCGTTGCCCTTGCGTGTTCTTACGACCAAACGTAGCACCAAATTCAGGCAACAACGTCCCGAGACTTTTTAATCCGTGTCCAAAACTCTACATTCTCGATCTAGGTTACCAATGAAGACAACAAAGCAATATCAAACCATGACTTCAATAACTACCACGAACACAACCCCACCCGCCCCGCAGTCCTCCGCGTTACCCCCAACACACCCCTTCAACACCTCAGCCAACGCAACAACACTCGCCGACCACACCAACCAACTCCCCATCCTATCCGGAAAAGTAACACCTCAACGAAAACCCCTCCTACGCCTTGAACTCCGTGACCTATCCTCCGATGGCGCACGCGCCTTCCTCCGCCTCATCCACGCGTCCAACGCGCTCGAATACGCCGTCGACGCCGTCCTCAGCTGTCTCTACAGTGACCTGCCCATATCATGTATACCTGGCACGCGCTCCGTCACCCTGATCTTGCGGGAGATGGACGGCGTTGCATACACTACGGGACGAGATCTCGATGACGACCACAAGGAGATACATCTAAACACAAGCTACATATCACATGTACCTGAGTCGCGGCAGAAAGAGGAGATCATGGGTGTTATAGTTCATGAAATGGTACATTGCTGGCAACACAATGGACAAGGCGCTGCACCTGTGGGCCTCACGGAGGGCGTGGCGGATTGGGTGAGGCTGAAGGCTGGGTATGCGCCGCCGCATTGGAAGAGGCATGGAGATTGTGATTGGGACGCTGGGTATGAGAGGACAGGATATTTCCTCGAGTGGTTAGAGAAGGAGCATGGGAAGGACGTTGTGAGGAGGATCAATGAGGGATTGAGAGAGGAGAAGTACAATGGCGAGAAGTTGTGGAAGGGGTGCTGTGGGGAGAGTGTTGAAGAGTTGTGGAAGGCGTATAAGAAGAGTTTGGAAAGCTGCGAGTAAGGGTCTGGTACTGAGGATAGGTTATCGAAAGAATTATTTGGAGTATCACAATAGGGACGGATTACTTTGTGAAAAAAGAATCCAGAACATGCAACAAACCGCGGTTATATCACGGGCGGTTCCATATACCAACACATTATCTCTACGATACCTACCAAAGATCTCGCCCTCAAATTTACCTCCGCCTCCTCGCAGGAGCAGCCTTTCTTGGTGCCGCCGCTTTAGGTCTCGAAGCTGCTGTCGGTCTCAGAGCACTCTCTGCGGCACTCTTCTCGGCCTCTTTCCTCTGATATGCCATTCCTTGCTCTCTGTCACGTTCTCTCTGCTTTGCAATTTTCTCCTCTTCCTTCCTCTGCGCTGTAATCATCATCTCTTTTTGCTTTCTCAGCTGCGCGTCTGCTTTGTCTCTTTCCTTCTGTTGCGCCTTAGCAGCCTGGTCTTTCTGTTTCTGCTCAGCCTTTGCGGCCTGACTTCTCTCTTTCTGTTGTGCCTTTGCGACCTGGTCCCTCTCCCTCTGCTGAGCTTTGAGAACTCTGTCTTGTTCTTTCTTCTCGGCCTTTGCAGCCCTATCTAGTTCCTTCTGGTAGACAGCTTGGTCGTGGGCGGCCTCTTTTTGTTTAAGCTTCTCTTCCTTGTCGTGCTCTTTTCTTCCAGTCGCTTCTTCTTTGGCGGCGGTCTTCTGCCTGAGTTTCTCTTCTTTATCAGCTTCCTTGGCTGCTAGCTTCTGTCTCCTTCGTTCTTCTTTCTCGGCGATTGTCTGCTTGAGCTTCTCCTCTTTGGAGACCTCTTTAGCTGCAGCTCTGAGTTTCGACTTCTCTTCCTTTTCCGCAATCTTCCGCTCTAGTTTCTCTATTTTGGCCGCATCTTTTGCTGCTAGTTTTAGCCTCCGATTCTCATCTTCAACAGCTTCTTTTGCTGCCAGCTTTTGTTTCCGCTTCTCCTCCTTGTCAGTATCCTTGGTGCCAGCAGCATCGTGCTTCGCAGTAGACTTCTGCCTTAGCTTTTCCTCCTTGTCTATTGCCTTCTTATCTGATGCTGGTACCTTTGCTTCAAGCTTCTGCCGTGTCTTCTCCGCTTTCTTAGCCTCCTTATTGGCTTCCGTGGGGCTAGTCTTTTCAGACTTTCCAGCATACTTTGCATCTTTGTCGTTCGGAGACCCTTTAGCATTCGGGGGTTCTTTCTTATCAGCCTCCTCAGCCTCCTTCGTGTCGGCTTTCTCAGTTTTGTGCACCAATCTCAACTTCAAAGCTGTTCTCTTAACTTCAACTTTCGTTGCATTCACCTCCTTCTTATGTTCGTAAGCCTCTTCCTTATCGGCTTTGGGTTCTGAAGCCATATTGTCTTTGCCGTCTGACTCGAAATCTCCAGTCTTACTCTCCTTGTGCTCAGCGCCCTTTCCGTCTTTCGTGGCTTTTCTCTCGGCCCTCTTTTTCGCTATGATAACTCCCTTCGGTGATCCCTCTAAGTTCTCTGTGTCCCTGTCTTGTTCTACGAAGCTCTCCTGGTTGGGTTTTGCACCGTCTCCTTCGTTCCGCTTCCCCTTTTGACCATTGGCATCTGTCTGGTCTGTAACCGCACTGCCATTTTTGACACCCGACTCAGTAGCCTGTTTCCAGGCGTCAGCATCCTTTTTCGCTGCCTTCTTGTCCTGCTTCACTGCTTTCCTCTCAACTCGCTTTTTCTCTACTTCTCCCTCCATACTCGTGGGTAGCTCCATCTCGCCTTTCTGCTCGCTATCTACGCTGTCTTTTCCCATTCCGGCCACCCGTTGTCGGATATTGGCATCTTTCTTTGCTGCTTTCATGTCTGACTTTGCCAATTTTCTATTGGCTCTCTTCTCCAAAACCAAGGTTTGATCTGTACCAGATTGTAGTTGGGTAGTGCTTTGAACTCCACCTTTTCCATCCTTGTCAACTTTACCTTGACCATTGAAACTATTGGAATTTTGCTTAGTCTTGGCTTTCTTAGTTTCTCTTTTCAACTTCCTCTCTGCCTTTTTCTTTGCTATGAGATTTGCTTCCTGTGCTTCTCGCTCCGCCTTTGCATGTTGCTCCGGTGTGAGGTTGACATGCATGCCATTCTGCTCGTGCCGATGTCTTTGCTGACCATGGCCTGAACAACGCTCGCCTCGATGATCATGACGTACAGCGCCAGTGTGTGGCACGCCTGGGTGTCCCTCTAGATGCTGTCTTCGATTCTCATCCCATTGGTCTTCTTGAAAACTGCCTTCCTCACCATACGCTTGTCGATTCTGGTCTCTACATGCTGTATCGTAAGTTTGGGGTACTGGGATATCGCGAATCTCTTCGGTGGCTGTATGGGATTGTCGAGCTGTGCCTCTCTGTGGCCTATCCATGGTACTGCTGGTCTCTATATGTCGTTCCTCTTCCTCCTCCCTCATACGCTGCTTGTCCTCTTGTTGTTGTATCTTTCTCTCACGGTCAGCCTCTTTCTTGGATGCTCTATTCTCTTCCTCGGCCTCCTTCCTAAGCCTCTTATCTTCAGCTTCAGTTTCTCGTCTAGCCCTATTATCGTCTAAGTCTCTTTGATGTTGCTGCACCTTGTCTTCCCGTTGCATAGCACGTTCCTCTAGACGATACGCGGCTTCAGCAGCCTTCTGGTCTATCTTGTGTTGCCTCTCACTCAATCGGCTTTGCATGTTTGTTTCCTGTTCAGCCTTTCTAGCTTCCTGTGTCATAGCCCGCTCTTCGAGACACTGAGTTGCCTCCATGGCTTTGCGATCCGCTTTCTCCCGTGCCCGTTCGATTTTATCAGCTGACTGGAGTTCTCTTTCTGTTTTGCGAGCTTCTCGATCTATCTCTTGTTGCTGTTGCCGCTGAGTGGCTTCTTCAGCTTCCCGATCCCGCCTTTCTTCTGCCTGGGTCGTCTTCATCTCCAGATCGTTCGCTCTCTTCTCCTTCTTAGCTTCATTATCTATCTCGCGCTGCCCTCTTCTTTGCTCAGCTTCCTCAGCTCTTCTTTCTCGCTTGGCCCTCGTGTCTTCTCTTCGACGATTCTCGCGTTCGTCACGGTCGGCAGCCTTTCTTTCATCCCTTTGCCTCTTCTCTTCGGCTCTTCTTTCATCCTTTGCCGTCTTCTCTTCAGCTCTCCTT
>Ga0058698_10000540_pt1 | contig 20496 bp, 24 predicted proteins | sample AgamicAsSfe_FD_67288 | JGI IMG/M metagenome (GOLD analysis project Ga0058698, IMG submission 67288) | Agave microbial communities from Guanajuato, Mexico - As.Sf.e | ecosystem: Host-associated > Plants > Phyllosphere > Phylloplane/Leaf | place: Guanajuato, Mexico | collected 2012-05-30
ACCTGTACATGTACAGGTCTGACATCGTCATCGAGATGTCGCCCAGCTATGACATGCTTTGAGGACCGTGTTGGACCACGGCGGCTTGGTGGTGGCGGCGGTGAGAGCAAGGGCGAGCCATCGAACGAGTCCGAGCCATCAAAGGACACATCATCTTCAGACTCGGCGTAGGAGACAGCCGCCCTCTGCCTCGAGGTGCGCGCGGCAGACATGACGAGTTTAGTAAAAGCAAAGAGTCAGCATAGATGGCGGAGCGACAAAGGGCGGGAATCGTCAGGGTCATGTATCTAGTCACGTGACATGTGTTTCAGAATTCTGTAGCGCGTAAGCGAAGCAGCATCCGACAACATCGTGTTGTGATTGGATTGTGCGAGGTGTGCTGGATGCTGGATTGAACGCTTCCCCAGTCTTTCTGAAACACTCTGAGGATCTTTGAGACGATTTCACACTGCACGTGACCTTTTGTTTCACCTACATTTTTCACATTGAAACAGCAATATCTACCTGGTTGGGGAGCAGTGACGTGAGCTGTCGAAGACATTCAAAAGTACCCAATTGACAGGGTCTGATGAAGCGAGTTACAGACTGCTGCGACCTGTATATGAAAGACGTCTTCTGCTGGCAATAATCGAGGAAACCTCAGAGGACATGACTGCTGTCGTCTATATCTAGTATAGCTACATTGGTGGCGATGCCACTCCTCCGCCGCTGCTAGCATGCCTTTCCTTGATATTACAATCCCACTGGGACAGGCTCAAGACAAACCATCGAAGAAGCCGATAACCCAACGTCCACGGCCTACTCAAAGTGATCCGGGCATGGTTGAAGAACTCGAAGTCACTATTGCCGGTTTCGTCTGTCGCTCAGATACCGCAACAGACCGGCCGATCAAGTTTAAGCGACCAAAGTTTGAATCACTACCTTGCGGGGTACGCGTAGAAATTGGTGAGGTTCGTTCAAAGTCCTTCGCATCAGTTCCTTCGACAAACAGTGCCTTTCTTGATGCCCGACGCTTGCCCTGCGAGATTCAACACGGCTTGCTTGAACTTAGCAACACCGAATACGAATTCCGGTTACAGTCTTTCCAACCATTTCGATTCGACGGCAGAAGTCTCCATATCAATCATTACCCGGGTTCTGCTAAACAATCCTGGAAACGGTCGCTTGCCACTGAATACGACGTTCGACTCACTGTTTTGTTCCAGGAGCAACCCCATTTTGCGAAAGCTCTACAGCATGTTGGGCTTGAAGTCCCGATGGAGGAGAGCTATTTAGGTGCACGGATATTGATCAAGACAGATTCGCCTCGCCAAACGAGATATGGCAGGGCTTACCTCCTCAGAGCAGAGACAACAGTGTCCACACACCTCGAGCTCGTCACTAATATTGCGTGGAAGCGGCCTGCCACTTCCGAAGGCATGCCACCCACTATAGCGGCTCTAAATCTGGATGGGTATAAGGCAGCAGTACCATCACAATCTACGAATCCTGCAAAGAATGGCGCAAAGACAACAGTCGCTGGTGCAATCCAGCTTGACGCTGAAACGAGGATACAAAAAGCGTGGGATATCGGTCTAGAAGATCTATGCAAGCTTTTTGACAACGACAAGGTTCTGTGGAACAAGGAATCATTCTGCGACTTGCTGGCACGACTTGCAGAAATGACGACAAGAGACGACGCTGACAAACTTTTACGACAATTCTACTGCGCGCGAAAACATGTTGCTTTTGCATCAGAGTATTCTCACTGTCTTCGCAGTGCGCCAAGGCACAAAGACACGAGAACTGAAGGGTCAAAATCTGTATTCAAGCCGGCATCTTGGTACAAGGATATCGAGCTGAAAGATGTCGAGGCTGCTATAGCTAAAAGAGAGAGCGAGAGGAGGAAAGCGGCAAAGTTTCATCAACGCAGTCAATCATCCACACAAGAGACCGGTCCTCTACAGGGTTCCATACACGACAAGAACAACTCCCCAATGGCTGTTAAGGTCAAGGGAGAGGCGGGTAAGGTACTGAACGAGATCACCCCAGGTCGACCTGCAAAACTCCGGCAGAGAGGCGTACTGCCTAGCTCTCACCACAAGGCGGTAGTGCCTGGAACGCCAGAGTCTGTGGAAGAAAGGTCAGAATCGGCACAGGGTACCCGACTGAAGCTTTCTGTTGATTCTGTGCAAGCAATCACGAGATCGACCAGTGACTCGGCTGTGGAGCTCGATAAGTTGCCAGCGAAGTTACACGGCGTAAAGATAGGAGGAGAGCTGCACGATCTATCAGAAATGGAAAGCTCGATCATCGCAAAAGCATACAGAAAGAGAGCGTGGCCACAGAAGGTAAAGACGGTCGACTGGGCAGAAGCCTTCCAGCCAGGAGCAACACTATCTAAAAAGAGTCGCAAATCTTCAAATACTGGCGATCGAAATGACTATGGCCTGCCGCTACCAGTGTTGACACCCTACACCGTACCCACGCTAGACGACCCGGAGCTCTCTCTATTCAAATGTGTCACGATGCGTCGACTGGCGCCTGGCTCACAGGTGGTAGAGTACGACGAGCAGATTGACGAGACATGGTATCGCATGAAGCTCGACCAAAAGATCAACGTCAACACCAAAATGTCTCCTCGTCAGAAGACTCTCATGAAGCTATGGAACAATAAGATGCTGGAGGAGAAACTGAACGGCAACAAGTTCCTTCCTGCCGCACTTCTTCGATTTGTGACAGCCAACCACGTGTGGCTCGCTGTCCTGGAGAATTTCCAGCAGTTTCTGCGGTTTGTTGGAGAGCTAAGAAGGGATAAGCTAGTCCCGGACGACATACTGCAACAATGCATCAATGAGACCCAGTCCCAAGTATTAGACCCCTACGTATCATATGAGTTTAAATTTGATCGTGGTCCAGACGAGTGCCGCAGCGAATGGGCGATGTCATGCTCTTGTGGTGAGCAGATAGACGATGTCAGCCAATCAGTCATCTGCTCGAATCCGGTAAGTTGACGCTGACAGATTCGGGACGACAAGTGTGATGGTAATTGACAATCTCCCTAGGACTGCAAGAACCCAGAATTCCACATGGACTGTGTCGGTCTACTTACACGTCCAGCAGATTGGGTGTGCAGGACTTGCAAAGTGCTTTCTTATGACAAGGTCAAACTTGTCATCACTGAACAGCGTGCGGATTTGCTCGTGCGCTCGTTCAGTCGCGTCATTTCGAATTCTTCTGCGGAACAGGTCCCCATCGAGGCTGTAATTAAGCTAATCAACGACACTCCAGAAGTAGAGCAACCATTCGCGGAAGCTGAGGTCAGCCAGATCATAAAGAATGAAGGAGACGCAGTCTACGACGCAGATAGGGAGAAGTGGGTTCTCGCTGGAGATGTCTTCGAGCGATGCGGATTACAGTGCTGAAATCGTGCGCATGGAGAAGTGCTCTACAGTCCACGACCCAGAGTAGTGCCAGAAGACTCTGCTCGGTTGTCCAGTTCACGCAAGGGCCACGTGTCCGCTGGGGAGGGTCAGTCTGTGTGTGGTTCGTCGAAGTTGGGGTAGCCGAGAAGGCGAATGGAAGCATGGCATAGAGGATCCAATCACAGAGGACGGAACATAGAGGTGCACTGAAGCACAGAGAATCATATCATCAAGAATAGGGCATTGGGACAATCCTGCCATCGCAGGATGTCGAGCAGGGCATTGGTCGGGACAATGGCAGCATCGGGATTTCTAGGTAGAAAAGCGTCGAGGATACAGGCGCATCATGGACGGACTTTTGGATATCTTGGAGGGGCGAGGAAATTGCAATATCGTAATGCTGTCAACACTGGATCCAGACGTCAGAGCTCGATCCAGCAGCATGACAGAAGTCTAGCACTGCGTGGTCGAGTGAACGATAACCATGTTGCCCATGTTGTATGAAGTCCTAACTGCATCGAGCACGTGGCTTGGTTGTTGTCAACCGCGTATACTTGGCAGCGCCAGACATCTCCCGTCATTGTGTCTCACTGTTCACGACCTCTGTGTGTTCAAAAGAGAGAGAGAGAAGAAGCAAGATCACTGCTACTGATAGACAGTGGCGAAACATCGAGTATCAGCCTCATTGCCTGTTTCGCTTTTGTGTTCGCTTCACTCATCGTGGTTGCCAACACCCGTCGACGTCAACGTCTCCTGTCCAGATCTCGAGTTTCAGCGCAATCGAACACTCGCGCTATTCACCAACATGACAGCTCTCCTCCCCGCGCGTCTCGAGCGCACGAACCCAAACTCCACTCCCTCTCACCACGTTCTCGCTGCCTCCTCCGGCAGCAGCTGGTCATCCTACCTACCCTCTCTCAACCCGACACCCGGCGCCACGCGACCTCGCCGTGAAGGACCTTTCACCTCACTGTCCCGCGGTAGCAGCAGCAGCAAACGCTCAAACTCTACTTCCAGCAACGCGAACGCTAACGAAGATCGCACCGGTTTCCGCAACCCCTGGCCAAGCTGGCACAAGCCCACGCGCAAGGAAACGTGGGATAATCTCGAATGGGGCGAAGACACTGATCCGTGCATTGAGCTCGCTGCTACTACTGTCACCTCCCCTTCCACTTCCACTGGTAGTGGAAATGCAACAGCGCCACGAAGGCGAGGCAGTAAACGCCTGCAGCGGAAGAGCTCGAAGGACGGCGCTGGCATCAAGGAGAGCGATAAGGCGGCGCTAGCTTCCCAGCTGCTGCGTGTCGTCGAGCCTGATTTCTCGTTCGATGCGAACCGGCAACGCACAAAAGTGACATGGCTCGGCCACGCAAGCATGCTCATTCAGTTGCCTTCACTCATTTCGGGACCCGATGCACGACCGCTCCGCTGCCTCTTCGATCCCATCTTCTCGACCCGCGCCTCGCCCGTGCAAAATGCAGGACCTACGCGCTTTTACCCACCGCCCTGTACCGTCGACGCTCTGCCGCCTATTGATCTCATGTTTTTGAGTCATAATCATTACGACCACCTCGATTACGACACGGTCATGGCGTTGTGGCGGGCTAATGAGGGGTGTATACGCTTTGTGGTGCCGCTCGAGAATAAGAAGTGGTTTGTTGAGTGTGGGATTCCAGGTGAGAGGGTGCATGAGATGGATTGGTGGGATGGCTTGGTTGTGGGTGAGCAGGTAGGGCAGGGACAGGGCAAGATGTTGAAGATTACGTGCACGCCGTCGCAGCATCAGTCCGGGAGGAGCGGGCTGGATACTGATATGGCGCTGTGGTCGTCCTGGTTCCTCGAACATCCCGGAGGTTCGGGACCGGATGCAGAGCCCTATCGCGTCTTCTTCGCCGGGGACACAGGCTTCCAGTTCCACGCTTTGCCGGATTGGCCTCCAGGTCCTACTACTACCACCGCGACAACCACTTCCAAGTCCTCGTCGAGCACGATCGACGCCAACAACCCCTATCCTCCCTGTCCCGCCTTCGCCGATATCACTAGAAGGCTCGGCCCGCCCGACCTCCTACTCCTGCCCATCTGGGTTGGCGGTACCTACGACTTCGTGCGTAGCTGGGTACCGCTTTCTGATGCGCTTAGTCCAATGCCGAGGCTGAAAGTCGGTTTGACGGCTGCGAATCATATGCCGCCGTGGGATGCTGTAAGAGTACTGAAGTTGATGACGGAGGGAAAGGCATCGGAGAAGGGCGAGGCGCAGAGCAAGGTCAGCGGGAAAGGCGAAGGACCAGTAGCGGTAGCGATGCATTGGGGCACGTTCATCACGGAGCCAGTGGAAGTGTTGAAGACGTTGGGACAGCTGCAGTGGGCTTGTGAGGCGCAGGGGGTCAGGTTTGGGAGGGAGTTGGAAAGGTCGAAGAAGAGTGAGGAGAAGGCGGTGGAGACGTGCTTCTTGGCGCTGGATCATGGACAGAGTGTTGTGTTGTGATCATGCTCACGTGGTTGAATGTGAATAATTATAGCGTAGTCTGCTCAGTCGAATGCAGCCTCGACTGGGTTACGTGACGTACATAAGCGTATAGCCATTGGAGTGCATCATTCCCTCTTCATACGAGGGGCCCTACGCTCCTTATCCTCCTCTTCACATCTCGCGCGTGCCGCTGCATCGCGCCTACGCCGATCCGTCTTTCGCTGTCTCTCTGCTAATACTTTAGCCTTGGACAGCTGGGATGCTGGTTTTCGCGACGGTTGAGTGGGAGGATGTGGCGGCGCGACCGTCAATGATCCCTAGAGTACTAGCATCAGTGATGTGATCGTCGAAAAGTGCAGTAACGGAGCGTACCAGCGTGCGAGTTTCATCTGCACTAGGACCTGACAGAAGGAGGCGAAAAGTGCTCGCACGACCTTGCTGCGATGGAGGCGGAACTTCCACAGCCGAACCAATCCGAGGAATCAATCCGAGAGAGCTGAAAGACTAAAGTGAGGCATTTCGTCGGCGTTATTGAGATGGCAGAATCAAAGGTAGTGAACTTACTTCGGTGCTGGACGCGCCTGCTTCCACAGTCTTTGGTACTTTCTGAATATATATAAGCATCTTTCAGAGATCGTCAAACTGCGCACTACTCACCGCAACTGTGGAAAGATATGGGCTCTTTGGTGTAATCCCAGTCGTTCACAAGGCATGACACGGAGAGCAGGAGCAGTATCAGAGGCGGGAGCACGATCAGGACCGGAAGTGCGACCCAGTTCGACATTGGGGCGGGGATGGAGATCTGTTCAGGATAGGCATCAGTGAAGGCGGCGGCCTCGTGGCAGTTGGCGCATTCACGTCGATGGTAGGCAGCAGAGAAAGCGGCAGCCTCGCCCCAATTGGAGAATTTGTATTCTGCACCGTCAATGTTGACAGATACCTGTGCAGGTAGTCTGGAGGATATGCATTAGCGAGTTATTGAGCAAGAGATGCCACATGATCTCTGTAGTTGGAGATTTTGATGATAAGAAGGTGAAACCATACTTGTCTAAAGACATTTTGCTGATGTGGAAGTAGCTGATGTGTATGTTTGTGCTTGTGGTCGTACTTGGAGTCGAATGTGAAGGAAAAGAGAACATGAATGGAACGGAAGTTCGAGACGAGATGGGTGGTAAGGTATTCTAGGGGTCCTCAGATCGGAAACGGAAGCGACGACCTGAAACAAACAATTCGGCCCGATCCGGTGTTTCATGTTGGGAAGAAAGAAGCAGTCCGGTCGACGCCAGTCACTAAATTCTTGGTTCAGTCGTCCTCCATATCCGCCATGAGTTCTGCCAGCTCTCTGTCCTCTTCCTCTGTAGCAGTCATCACCTGTTTCTTGCCTCCACTTTCCACGTCCCTATTTGTCTGACTGCTGTTAAGAGTCCCGTCGTCATGAGACTCATCCACCTCGTCAGACTGCTTTTCTTCTACACTGCCATCCAAGCTCCATCGCCTCAAGGTCCCATCCAGACTGATACTGACTATCCACTTCTCGATAACATTTGCCACCTTATCTTCAGGCTTATCCTGCATTCCGGGTCCTCCGCATGCCCCATTCACTATGCACACACCCTCTACACTATCAAAGTGCCCTGTCAGCGTCCTGATACACTCTCCTGAACTTGTGTCCCAAACTCGCACATCCTCGTCTCTGCATCCAGTCACAAGTAGACTAGTCGCGGAATCAAGCGCTATACATCGTACCCAATCTGGATGTGTGAAAGTATCTGCAGATTCCCACTTCGGTGGCCGTGTCATCGCAACTGCTTCCGACGCTGCGACAGGACGAGTGAGGAGTTTTGCAGTATTATCACTCGAAGCTGTGTACAAGTCATGTTCGAATGGATCCTGGCTGGACGAGCTAGGCGAGAAGAGTAGCTTGTTCACGCTGGTGTCGTGTACGGTGACCGGTGCAGTGTCCGCGATGGTCTTCACCTTCGGCGTAGAGTTGTTAGCTGCTTCCGTGTTTCCAGCTAGTGTCGATGTAGTCTCGGTGGCACTTTCATAGCTGACTTGCCAGCTGCGGATTTCTGGCGTGGAGCTTGCGCTGAGAACGTATGCACTATCTTCCTGGCCGATACTTGACAGCGGGTCGATAGCAATATCAAGAATCCCTCGTGTATGACCTTTGAGTGTGTGCAACCTCTGGCTAGAAGACACACGCCAGACATTCATCGTTGCATCAACACTGCCTGAGAATAGTATCAAGCAGCGATCACTCTCTGTGTTTGTGAGGCCAGCGTCCCCTTCTGGAAGTTTCGGCCTCAAAGATGCAGGTAAAGGAATGTAGCAGGTGCTGACACAGTTGACAAAATCAGAATGTCCCACATATCTCTGCTTCTGTGTGCAAGTGGTGATGTCCCACGACCAGATCGTTTTGTCCCAACATCCGGCAAAGAGGAGTTTACCAGATTGATCTATCGTGAGCGACGTCACGGGATGCCGTGGGCCTTTATATGTGTGCGTAGTCTTATTTGTCTACGGCCGCTCGTCGTCAGTTCGTCATCTTGGCGTACTTTTTCACGTTCACGTACCTTGAGATCTATCCGTCTCACGCCACCACCATTATCTGCGACGAAGACCGCACCATCTTCCGAATCATCTCGAATGACTGCACTCAATTTTGCATTTAGCTTAATGGGATTGCCAGCACTGCTGTTGGCTTTTTCGGCACGACGTGCAGATTTTGATTGCGCAGACGCTGATTGGAAGAAGTAGTTCCCATCATCTTCTGTGCCGTAGCGACGCGTCGTCATCGCATTGACGTTTCAGAGCAGCACGAGGGTCACGTAGCGATGTATTGGAGGGCAAGTGGTGTCTTGTATTTGTCGATGTAGTGCACGAAAAGGAGGTGGTATCACCAAAGCGAGGTGTAACAAATTATGCAATCGCTAAACGCATGTACAAAGATAAACTGCTACATCATCCCGTCTTCATCGGCTCCTCCGCCACATAGTGCAAGTATGCGCCAAGCAGCTTGATACCCTCGATGTAGTTTCGCCGGTCAAGCTTCTCGTTGATACTGTGCGCACCATCCGTGCTGCTACCCATCGGCAATAATAGCACATTCTTTCCAAGCTTCTCCTCAAATGTCAACGTCACTGGAATGCTGCCACCCTCTCGTGTCAGGTCTGGCTTGACTCCGAAGACCTCCTCAACAGCCTTGCCAGCAGCGGTGAAGTTCCAATGCTTCGGACTCGCTACCCACCACTTGCCAGAGTGGAGCTCCTTGACCTCACACTTGTTCTTGGACTTCAGACATGAGAAGGCGTAGTTGACGTGGTCGAAGACAAGCTTGTTGACCTCCTCGGTCTCCATGTTGGGAACAGTGCGGATGGAGAACTTTCCGATGACTTTGGCAGGGATGACAGTCTTTGCACCTGGTGCAGAGAAAGCACCTTGGACACCGTGCAATGAGAGAGACGGGAAGCGCCATCGAGCCATCAATGTGGACTCTTTGTCGTCGTAGATGCTGGTCTTGCTGTTAAGGCCTTCGTAGAGGTCGTTCATGGTAAATGCGATGTCTTTGTAGAGTGACTTCTCTTCGTCTGTGACTGGTGCAACAAGTTTGTCAATACCAGGAACGAGGATCTTGCCGCTTCCATCAACGAGGGTCGATAGCACGCGAACCAGATCTGTCATTGGCTCTTGTGCTGTGCCGCCGAAAACACCACTGTGTAAGTCTTGTCCGGGTCCAGAGATCTCGACGCCGTAGTATATGCAACCACGAAGACCATACGTTAAGCAGGGCTTTTCTGTTCCGAGCCAGTAGTTGTCCGAGATACACACTGCATCTGCATCCTTGAAGTATTTGTCGGCCTCTGCCGCGATGAAGTCGTCCAATCCTTCTGATCCATATTCCTCCATTCCCTCGAAGCACATGAGAAGATTGACAGGGAAGTCTACGCCAGCCTTCTGATGCGCCTCGATCGCATTGAGCCATCCCAATACTGGTCCTTTGTCGTCTGTGCTACCACGACCGTACATGCGGCCACTCTTCTCGTCGACACTAAGCTCAAATGGCTCCGTTGACCATCCATCCTCCATGGCCGCTGGCTGAACGTCGTAGTGACCATATACCAGGATTGTGCGCTTGTTCTTGTCAGACCCGTATCGTGCGACTACGACTGGAGGAAGGTCGAGGTGCTCTTTGCCAGGCTGTTTGCCTAATGGTCGTTCTTCAACATCTGCGCCAAGAGCTTTGAGCTCAGAAGCCAGGAATTTGCCCATCTGCCATACTGAATCAGTAAGACATATAACTCTTCTCAGCAGGCCAGGCTCACCTTGACGACATCGGGTCTGCGAGCATCTTCCGCGCTGATGGATGGAATGGCGACCGCTTTTCTTAGTCTCTCGATGAAGCTCTCAGCGAGCTCGTCAACCTTCTCGAAGTACGGCTTGAGTTGAGGCGACATATTGCGCTTAGGGCTGTAGAGATAGGGCCAATTGGCAATCTTCCGGGTGAAGCTATATTTGGTACTACGAGGGATAGTCAGGCGTGACTGCGCTCTGATCTGTGTGCTTACAACTCTTCTGAGTGTTGTGTAAGTTGTCATACAAGTGAGTCCTTCGTATCCATTGCTCTGATCAACTGCTTCTGAACGCGGGGTCGACGGTGTCGATCCTTCTGGGAAGGTGGCATGTGTCACGTGGCATGCGGAGAAGACTGCTGCTCCTATCATTCATCGCACCGCTACCTTGTCTCGAGCCTTTACCTTGTGGAATAGCAGCAAACGAGGATGGGTACAGAATCCGAGTAGGCAATTACAAGATAGCTTCGTGCTTGCCCTGGCCGTTCAATGTAGCGCGCGTAATGGCAATGTTCATACCACATTATAGTTGTCCTCGTCCTTTTCTGCTCGACAACACAGTCTGCCTGATCAACCTCCAACAGTCGTGTCCATATCTTGATCCCCACCATAGCCTGCCTCCTTCCTTGTCTCCTTTGCGCTCGTCTCATCGCCTGCCTCTGCCTCTGCTCCTCCATAACCCACTTGATTTGATTAGTACAGTCCTGGCTCCGTAGCAATACCGTCTGCTACGATGAGACTTCGGTGGTGGCACTTACCACCCGTACTAGCTGAACCACTATTCCCTTCAGTCATGCCTCCCATCCCGTTCTCGGATATATTCTGGCCGTAGCGGATGTTGTCTGCTGTTTTCTCACCTCGGTCGTCGGACTTGTTAAGGTCTTTGACTGAGTTGGCAACTTCAGTATTATCACCTGTCATGGAAGACGTTCAGTCAGCGACCAGTTACGGCATGGCACGTCCATGACTAGGTACATGGCAAATCACCACGTCGAATCCGCGCAGACATTGGGTGACATACCACCAAAGGTGCCACTATCCTTCGACGTAGGCACTGTGACTGTCTTTATCGACTCATAACTACGCGAGTTAGCAAATCGTAAATATTGGGGCGCAGAGGGCAAAGATCTACTGACTTAGGCTCCTCGCCACCAGGCTGCATGGAAACATCAGTCGCCCAGTTGACATAAATTCGTGATTCAATCTTACGACGGTATCCATTAACTTGTCAGACATGTTGGAAGTTCGTATGTGTTTAACAGAGGAACACAAAGAAGAGTATCGAGTACTAATTCCGAGAGAAGAGCTTTCTTCAAGTGGTGCAGACTGCAATAGCTGTCCATCATTTCATTCTTGTCGATCAATGACCATAATTGTTTACCCCACAGTACGTCATAATCCGAGGCAATGCTGAAACAGGGGCTTACATAACCTCGTCTTATTCGCGCGCTCAGCACGCAGTATCACTTCGCTTTTCTGTCTTGTGCTAGGGTATTTCCTCAGACTTCGTGACCGACTTCACATCCATGAGCAGTGCCCGTCTTCTCCTCGGTGCCTCCTCGCGGGCGATCAGCCACATCGGGGGCCTGGAGCGCACCTCTCCCGTGTCATTTGCTTTCGTTACACGTTGCAGACAGAATACTCAGCTGAAGTCAAGATCGACCCCGAGTCCCGCCAGATAGCTTGATGAAGGTTAGCACATGCAGGATACACGTCTGTTGCGAAGATGTCTTACCTCTCCACCAGTCGCATAAACTTTGCCACGAAGGCTTCGAGGTGGAAGATCACTTTCTGTAGATGAGTCAGCAAAGGGGTCAGGGAAATCAATACAGAAGACTCCGTACTGTGCCAAGTTTGATTCTGTGCTCATAGAATGCCGACCATTTCACAACTTCTGGTTTGAGTGCATCATCAATCTTCGGGATGAGCTTCCATGTAAGAGTCTAACACTGTCAGTTTCGCGCTTAATTCCTTTGGAGATTTTACCCACTTTGAGGATGACCGTAGCTGGTATACAATGCGTGAGAAGGTCATACAGCTTTGCTCTTACTTGCAATATCCTTGCTGGTGTGTGCTCTGCTATTATCTCGTCCGCAATCTGTGAAATCAACGCCTCCCAGTCTGGCGGCGGTATCGACGTCTTCTCCGACACGACTTCATTCTGCGCATGTACAGCCTCGTACATAAGCAACGCTCTTCTTAGGTTTCTCCCGCTCTCTTTTGCGATCCTCTTGTTCAACATGTCGACATCTGTGAATCGCTCTTTCTGGCCGACACTCTTCAGCACTTCGCAAATCTCATCCTCACTTGGCGCTGCCACTCGCACAAGCAGCGTTCTTGACCTGATGGGTGCAATGATATTACTTGTAGAGTTGGCAATCAGAATGAGTCGTAGATTGGGGCTGTATTTTTCCATAGTTCTTCGTAAAGCAGCTTGCGCATCACGCGTCAAATGATCTGCTTCATTGATCACCACCACCTTGAAACGCTGTCTTGCTGCCAGATCCACCTGTTGTGTTTGTGCCACCTCTTTCAGCAGGTCCTGCACCACTACTCTGTCATAGTTTCCGACATCCGAAGGTGTGATCTCGAGATGGTAGACCGAGGCTACAATGTTGAACTCGAGCTTGCGATTGCTGCTGGTCTGGAAGACGCGCGAGTCGATCTTGATCTTTTCTACTCCAGGACCGTAAAGCTCGCGGAGTGTGGCGACGATACGTGTTTTCTTCCCTGCACCAGAAGGACCATAGACGAGTAAGTGTGGGAAGTCTCCGCTTTGCGCCTGGATGGAAAGTCAAGGTAAGTCTGGTTGTGATGAATTCGGGTACTGACAAGTGAGCGTAATCGTGCAGAGAGGTCGGTGTGGTAGGAGAGAGTGTCCAGATTACGTGGACGATGTTTGTCTACGAGCAATGCCATCACGACTGGTGGCGGACAGTAAGATAAAAAGCGCAGCGCCTTGGATGTCGCGTGGTGAAGAACAACGCGTTAAGTGCTTCTCTAACGGCTATCACAATGATACATGAACCTTATCAGCTTTTTATCAGACGACCACCGGACGACCGCACATCGATGCGGCGTAGACACATCTTCCTTTTCCTCGTGTCATGTCATTACTGCGCCTGAGCTGCCGCGTGCGGCTCTCATGCAAAATCGATATTCGTACATCATGCTCTATCCGTAACATAGCCTACACGGCTCTCAGGGTCAAGCAAGACCGCCTCATGAATGATATCCACCAAACCTGCCAGTGGGGAATTGGAGAACGCTGGGGTACAGCCGAAACAGAGACAGGCATGTATCGTCTCGCCTTATCAGATACTGACAAGCTTGCTCGTGACTGGTTCGCCGACACTGCGAGATCCCTCGACTGTGCCGTACAAGTGGATCAGATGGGCAATCAGTTTGCCATACGTCCAGGCCGACGCGAAGGGCCTCCTACGTGTGCAGGCTCACACCTGGACACACAGCCTGGAGGCGGGCGATACGATGGCATCCTGGGTGTAACAGCCGCTGTGGAATTGCTCAGAGTGTTGAAAGAGGAGAGGGTCGAGACCGAGTTTCCCATCGGTGTGATCAATTGGACTAACGAAGAGGGTGCACGGTTTCCGATCATGATGGTGTCGTCGGGTGTGTGGTCTGGCGATATACCATTGGAAAAGGCTCATAACCTTGCATCTGTGTCGAAGGGCGACAATGCTACCATGCTCCAAGAACTGGAGCGAATTGGCTATCTAGGCGACATGCCGTGTAACTATCAAGCTAGGCCTATAGCAGCACACTTCGAGCTACACATAGAGCAAGGTACCTACCTTGAAAGTGAACAAAAGAAGATCGGTATCGTGGAGGGTGTTCAGGCTTTCAAATGGTTCACAGTCACTGTTAAAGGCAGAGCAACGCATTCTGGTACGACAGCATTGGACAAACGAGCTGATGCACTCCTCGCGGCTGCCAAAATGATCGTGACATCTCGTGAGATTGCACACAAGATTGGAGCACTGGCCAGCACAGGCATCATCGATACAAAGCCTGGCAGTACCAATGTTGTGCCTGGTGAAGTAATCTTCACACTCGACATACGAGCAAGGACAGATGCGCTGGTCGAGCGAGCGGAGACCTCATTACGAAAAGCCTTTGACTGGATTGCGGCAGGCGAACTGCCCAGATCGTTGAAGTCGCTGAATAAGGAGGCCTCACCAGACGTGTGCTCTGTATCTTGGAAGCAAGATGCAGACAATCCAGCTATAAATTTCCACGACGATTGTATCCAGTGTGTGACTGAATCGGCAGCCATGATATTTGGCAAAGACACGGAGAAGCTGACCAGGAGAATGGTCAGTGGTGCTGGTCACGACAGCGTGTATACCTCGAAACGAGTGCCAACGAGTATGATATTCGTGCCATCGAAGGATGGGATCAGCCATAACCCAAGGGAGTATACATCACCAGAAGATTGTGCTCTTGGTGCCCAAATTTTGATGGGAGCTGTGCTGAATTATGACGCTCTAAGAGCAGAGAACGAATGAACTTAGACGACAAGCTGTGGCTCATCAGGCCACAATATAATGTATATACTGATAGTTATAAATGCCAACCCGGCTATGCCATCAGTCTTTTTAGCTCCTTTAGCCCATCAATGACTATCTGATGATCATCCTGCTGTTTCAGCCCACTAACAATACAAATCGCCACCGCCCCTTCCACTCCCTGCACCCTAACCGGCACCGCCCCTCCATGTATAGCATAACTCCCGGCCTCCGCTCCTAGTTGAAACACCTGCGCCAACCTCGCCTCATCGCCCCCAAACTTGTTATGCATGAACCACGAGCTCTTGCCCCATCTTAGCACAGTCTTGCGCTTTCGTGCCACCCAGCTGTCGTTGTCGGGGAGTGTGCCGGGTAAGGACGTGGCGTGGAAGAGCAGTTGTTGCGAGTTTGTGAGTGTGATGTTGACGACGGCGGGTTGGGCGGGGAAGAGGGTGCGTAGTTGGGAGCGGATGGAGGTGCCTAAGAGGTAGGCATCGTCGGATGTGAAGTGAGGGAGGGTAAGGGAATTCTCGATTGCTTCGATCTCGGAGGGCTATATGATTGTGAGCAGAGTGTTTCGTGGTGTTTCAGGTTGGGTGAGGTTGAGGAATGCGTACGTTGGTTGGCGGCGCTTCAAGAGGGCGCGGAGTGGACATGATGCAAGACTGTGGCGAGGAGTTTGGTCTGACACTTTGCTATGTAGAAGTAGACCTAGCCAGTAATGAAGAGGTGATAGAGTATATATGTGCTGTTCTCCAAACACCATTGTCCTACCACCCCACCATCGCGCCCCCTCACTCTATACGTCACTCACATCATGCTCCGGTACACATTGGGAAGGTAAGTAAGACCACCACCAATACCACTACTACTACATTTTGAACTCCTCATGAAAGCCATTCTTCAACGTGTACACTCTGCGTCAGTGACCGTAGATGGTCAGCTTATCAGTGCCATCTCTCGAGGCATCTTGGTGTTCGCTGCGGTAGGACAACATGATACGAAGAAGGAGGCCGAGACACTCGCAACCAAGATACTGCGCATAAAGATGTGGGATGGTGAAGATGGGTCTAAGGTATGTCTTGTGTCGAGCCCTCTTGACGTGGTCTTATGGTGTATTGTTGTGACCACAAACCGACTTCAGAAAACTGATGCTTGTGACAATTTCAGTGGAAACGCAATGTGCAAGACATCGCTGGCGAAGTGCTCTGTGGTACATCTGCATGCAAGCCTGCATCCTCTGGCTTTTCCTTCTTTTCCCCTTGACATCCTCCTGCACTTAGCACGGTCGTCCCTTTTCCAACTCATCTCGCCCCCCTCCCCTTTCCCTAGCGGCGCTAACCACCAGCGCAGTATCCCAATTCACTCTGTACGCTGTGACACGCAAAGGCACCAAGCCCGACTTTCACCGGTCGGCACCCCCGGCGTTTGCACGCGAGCTCTACGAGCATTTCGTGAGCAAAGTCCGAGCTGGGTACCAGGCGGAGCGGGTACGAGATGGCGTGTTTCAGGCAATGATGGATGTAGCGCTGATTAATGATGGTCCGGTATGTATTGTGATGTGCTGTATGGTGCTTGTGCGCGTCAAGTACGAGACTATTGACATATGGCATGGATTTATCGGGGAACGGAGGTGCAGGGAAGTGCCATGAGCTGAAGGCACACTCCAAAAGCACTGTTCATGGCCGCCCGTCACCTGGCGGTCTGCAGGAATTGTGATAGCAACGCAAAGGATGGACAGCCAGTATCTCTTGCGCCAACTCGTCTTGAACTCAAGAGCAACGAGCTCATGGAGAGGCGAATCTTCACTAACGGAAATGGTACAGGTGACACTGGAGATTGTGGCTGAGCCACCTGAAACCAAGCATGATGACGAGCAGAGGGGGAAGATTGACCAAGAAGCGTAGCAGAAGCAGAGGAGGCCAAAGCTGGAAAGCAAGACTGAAGTGAACGAGGCCGAAAGGATGAAGGAGGATGGCAGCATCATGCGAACGCTCCAGGCACGTCGAATCGGGTTACAGGCCATCGCTTCGACTGTGGCCCTGTACAGTCATGAAACATAGAGTCAGGAACGTGCGGGAGTGAGTGATTACAGCGCGAGTCTTGGGCATAGCGACAAGGCACGGACTTTCAAATCGTAGAGGACTGGATGCGATTAGTCCAAGTCCAGCCCATGCCAAACTGACTAGTACGCTGTGAACGAGGTAACTAGATCAGACTTCATAACAATCGCATTGGACAGCGCCGCGCATTTTGACCAGGCAGCGTACGTTCCCAGGATTGGCGCATTTGCGCCATATTGCGTATATGTTACATTTTTACCGAGTTTTCCCACGCATAGCATCATGTACCATGTTCAGAGCGCCATTTCGAAGCAGCAGCTGTGGAAGTGTCCGTGCATAACAGCTTGATCTGCAAGCGACAGACCTAGTTGTTCTCGGGCCTCAACGAGCGGACAGCCTTGCCAGCTCTCCAGATCTCCATACCCCTAATCTCCTCCATCTCCTTGTTGAACTTCTCTCTGTAGTCGGGGCTACCGTTGTAGTCCAAACTCCTCTTAGTCTCCTCACCGTTCCTGACGCTATCGTACAGGTCGTCAAAGACAGGCTTGAGCGCAGCCTTGAAGCGAGGGGTCCAATCAATGGCACCACGACGGGCAGTTGTCGAGCATGCCTCATACTAAGGGCAATCGGCGTTAGAAAGGGTTCATCATTCAAACATAAAAGGGCTTTGGTGCACTTACCATGTAGTCCATACCAAAGCCACCGATCAGAGGGTACAATGATTGTGTTGCCTCCTCGACAGTCTCGTTGAAGGCCTCGCTAGGGCTGTGACCACGCTCGCGCAGCACCTCGTACTGAGCCAGGAACATGCCGTGAATACCACCCATCAAGCAGCCACGCTCACCGTACAGGTCGGAGTAGACCTCCTTCTCGAAGGTGGTCTTGTAGAGGTAGCCTGAGCCGACAGCGACACCAAGAGCGACGGCCTTCTCCTCTGCCTTGCCGGTGACATCCTGGAAAACAGCAATGGAAGAGTTGATACCACGTCCCTCGCGGAAAAGAGATCGCACAGTTCGGCCAGATCCCTTGGGTGCCACGAGGATGACGTCGACGTCGGTGGGGACCTCGACCTTGGTGAGGTCCTTGAAGACTGGGGAGAAACCGTGAGAGAAGTAGAGGGTCTATAACATGAGTCAATGCCAATTCTGTTCGACGTGAAGATATTGCCATCTCTTACCTTGCCCTTTGTGATCTGGGGCTTAATATGCGGCCATGTCTCGGACTGAGCAGCATCACTGAGCAGGTTCATGATGATGGTACCCTTGGAGATAGCTTCGTCAACCTCGAACAGGTTCTTTCCCTCGACCCATCCATCTTGCTTAGCCTCCTTCCACGATTGTCCGTTCTTTCGTACACCGACGATGACGTTCAGGCCGTTGTCGCGGAGGTTGAGACCTTGTCCGTGACCTTGCGAACCGTAACCGATGAGTGCGAGAGTGTCATCCTTGAAGTATTCCTAGAACGCAAGTGAGTGCTTGTCCTCTTTTTCTGATTTCTAGGTTCGAGTCATACGTGAAGCCTGTCTTTAGGCCAGTCCTCGCGCTCTGATAGATACGTCAGCATGATTGCCCGCCCGAAATGTCACCTGGGACGCACCGAAGACCTGCTCCTTGTGACCAGCGAAGTCGACGGTCTTCACACCGCGGATCTGCTGGGCAGCAAAGGGCTTAGCAGCAGCCTTTGCGACAGATGGGCGAGCTGCAGCGTTGAGAGCAGAAACAATAGTCCTGCGCTGAACCTGAGGAGTGGTCAATTGCTTGGCGAACGAGCCTCTGAAAGCCTTGCTTGCGCTTCTTGATGCAGACATGTTGTATGATGTATGTGGGAAATATTGGTCTTCGACACAAGTGCTCGCGACAGTAACAATTCCAAAACTTTCGTGGTCCTCGTGGTCCTCCGCAAATCGGAATTGGCCATTACCCCTGACTTCATATTATCCTTTTAAGCTTCATCTCCATCAAGCAAGGCAAGTTCGCAGGACGCACAAGGATGAGCAGCAATAGCGCCAAGAGAATTGGAGTACACAGCAAAGCAATGGACAAGCCCTTGATCAGAAAACAACGTTGATGAATTCTCATTCAGCGCAAGGCTGAACGCTTCGAAAGTCGCGAGACTCTTTTATATAAGTGGTCACAATCGTTCCATATTCCCGCCAGATCGTGCCAGTCTCCGCCCTTTCGTTCTTGTTTTGACCTTCACCAACCACGACTCGTGCTTTACGCCCTCGACATGACAGACCACACGCGGATGATGTTGTCTGTGTAGCCGGCGAACAGCGTCTGGCCATCCGCGCTCCATGCCAAGCTCGTACACTCAATCTGCCTGCTCTTCTTGCCAACAACACGCTCGTTGAAGTCTGGCTTGAGCTCGTCAACCTTACTCTTCTTCTCGAGGTCGAAGATGATGATGCTGCTAGCAGTGGCTGCGCACAGCCAGTAGCGGTTCGGGGAGAAGACGAGAGCGTGGATCTCATCGCCAGCGCTGAGGGAGTAGAGGTGCTTGGACTCGTTGAGGTCCCAGAGCATGGTGGTACCATCCTTACCACCGGAAGCGCAGAGGGATCCGTCGGGAGAGATGGTCACAGTGTTGATGTATCCGGTGTGTCCGATGTGGTCGGTTTGGATGCGGCATGTAGCGAGTTCCCAGACCTGTGAAATACCACGAATTAGCATGCATGATTACAGATATCCGAGTCCGCAGCCAGTGTATGGTAGTAGAGGTCGTATCAGACATCGGTGAAGGTTTGTCTCATGGCCACAAGGGCTCTGAAGTAGCAAATACGTTGATGAAAAAACATCATATAGATCACTTTTTCTTCTGGCTGCGTTGTATGAATTGTGTTCTTCACTAACCTTGACCATCTTGTCCCAACCTGCGGATACAATGACAGGGTTCTGAGGGTTCGGGCTGAACCTGACGCATGAAACCCACTCGGTGTGACCCTTGTCGGTGATGGTGTACTTGCAGTCACCGAGGGTGTTCCAGAGCTTGATCGTCCTGTCACGCGATCCAGACACGATTTGCCTGTTGTCTGCGGAGAAGGAAACGGAGAGAACGTCGTTGGTGTGGCCGACGAAACGGCGGGTGGTGACACCAGTGGAGAGCTCCCAAAGGCGGAGGGTCTTGTCCCATGATGAGGAGAGCGCGTAGGCACCGTCTGAAGAGATGACCTGACCCATCATTAGACTTCGTAATCTTGCGCTACGGTTTCTCTTTCAACATACACAGTCGGAGACGATGTGGGAGTGGCCGTGAAGACTCCGCTTGGGGTATCCGTATTGGCCGCCCTCCTCGCGTGTGAGGTTCCAGACGATCAGAGTCTTGTCGCGAGAAGCGGAGAGGAGCATGTTGGGGCTAGTAGCCTGTCAGTTCCTTCTGACAAATTTATATCTTTCGTCTTGATGCGCTTGACGTACTTCTCCATGCTAGTAGCGAGAGAGGTGACCCAGCCAGTGTGGCCGTGGAGCTCACCGCGCATGATCAATTGTTCAGCCATGATGAAAAGTCTATGTGGTAGAGAAGAGAAGAGGAGTGAAGTGATGCACGGTGAAGATTTGCTTAATTGGTGATAATAGAACCTGTGTCGTGGGAAAAAACATTGAGCTAGCCGAATAGGGTAATATAAGATCTTCAGGCATCCTTCGTACAACCATCACGACTATCGCACACACCTGTGAGTTTAAA
>Ga0058698_10000541_pt1 | contig 20463 bp, 15 predicted proteins | sample AgamicAsSfe_FD_67288 | JGI IMG/M metagenome (GOLD analysis project Ga0058698, IMG submission 67288) | Agave microbial communities from Guanajuato, Mexico - As.Sf.e | ecosystem: Host-associated > Plants > Phyllosphere > Phylloplane/Leaf | place: Guanajuato, Mexico | collected 2012-05-30
CCAATAACCAAACCGCCCATCCTCCCTTCCATCCCCGTGCCCATCCCCGCTCCTAACGGCACCTTCCCCGGCACCGGCGGCGGCCCACCCGCATTTCCACTCGCACTCGCCAACGGACTCCCCAGCTCCCTCGGCCCGAAGCGGTTCTTCCCGTTCACCGTGACACCAATACTCGGGCGTCCCTTTTTCGTCTCGGGTTCGGGCGCATAACTACTGAAAGGCAGATGATCGCTCGGATCCTTGACCCTTCCGTCCGCCCCGATGATGGGGGGCGCAGCGTGTGGCGCGAGGGGGTTGACGTCGGGCTCGATTGAGATTGAGGCGCGAGGTTGCGGATGGGAAGGCCTATGTGGGTTGGTGTAGGAATCTGGCGAGAATGCTGGACTACCCGGAGGTATTGGTGAGGTGTGGTGAGAAGGCGGCAGGTGCGGTGAGGGGATGGGACTGAGTGAGGCGGAGGCGGCGTTGCGGGTGTGGCCTGCGTTGGGGTAAGGCTGGCCTCGGGGTGTTGTGGTGGTTGGTGTGCTTGCGTAGGGCTGGGAGGGTTGTTTGCGGTGGCCTGGGCTCGGACCTTGACCTTGGCCTGGGCCTGGACCGTGACTGGGCTGCAGTCGAGGCGAGCCATATGGTGGTGTTTGTGCTTGCTGAGGTGCTGGACTCTGTGGTAGAGATCGATGGTGAGGGCTTTGCGGGTGGAGTGGTTGACGAGGAGAGTAAGGAGGTTGTGGCGAGTCGTATGGTCGGGTATATTGTTGGGGCGGTCGTGGTCGCATGTTGTTAGGTGAATTGCGATAGTCCACAGGGCCTCCGGAACGACGAGGGTCAAACGGTGGTGCTTGGTGTTGATCAAAACGTGGCGGGGAGACGTTGTAGGCGTGATTTATTGGAGGATATTGATCTGGATATGGTGGCGAGTTTAGGTCGTGTGATTGAGAGTAGCTTTGATGGGGCGCGGCATGGCTGTTGTTGTAGATCTGCTGGTGAGAGTTCAAGTCGTTGTAACTATGCCGTTGTGGTGTAACTTTGCGGACACCGGAAAGTTGTGACATGTCTGTTATGCTCGTAGATGTGTGTAATGCTCTCGAGGGTCCACCTGGATACTGCCTTGGTGTAGGGATGGGCATCATCCTGGATATATTGGGCGCACTGTTGCGATGCATCGGAGGAGGAGGCGCAGCGTGTCCAAATTGTGTAGCTACTCGAGGGCTTGTGCCAGTACTATGATTATAGTAATCCTGCTGTGGTGCCCGAGACTGATTATACCCATCATCATATCTCGACGCCTGATACTCATTACGAGAGTGAACATCCGGATACGCGTGATCAGCCTGTGGCAGCTGCTCATAAGGACCCAGCACAGGAGCAGAATGCGTATGTGGTAACTGAGGCGGAAGCGATCTTGACATTGAGTACTGTGACAGTGCTGCCACACGATCATTCCTAGGAACGCTTACTTCAGGCGCATCCACTCCATCATCCCAAGTGTGTTGATTTTCTTCCAATGCTTGCAGCGCATACGGGTCGTCGGAAAGAGGAATGTCATAATCTTCATCAGAAATAGTTTCATGCAAGTGATGGTTGTCCTCATAGTCTCCATCAGATTGTTGCGATATTTCTGGCAAGTCATCATGTAGAGCCGGACGACCCGAGCTAGCTGTGGATGGCAATGGACGTGAGGAAACGATTGGCGATACTTCCGCACTATAGTCACGAGGTCCCATGCGTTGCAATGCTGCTGGTGCGCCTTGTGTATTTAGTGGATCACTGGGTAGCGGACGTCGCTTGACCACTGATGGTTGACGCAGTCCACCCATTGGTGAGCCTTCCGAGTGTTGCCGTCCTCTCAAAGAGCTGTCCCGCATCTCGCTAGCACGTCTGCTGTCTCCTCGCGGTCTTGTGTCGTAGTATGTAAGCTCCATCCTGATCTCTCCAGCGTATTTGCCTTTGTATAACAAGTGGTGCCATTGATCATGGCTTCCTCCTCCAGGCTGCAGCACATCTGTCAGACTGATCCAAGCCTCACTGATAAGATCCGTCTTCCTGTCGTCGTTGAATACGGACACTTTCAAGTTGTTGTAATCGGGTGAGTCGTGGACAGTAAATCGAAGCTCTTGGTCCCTATTTGGATCAGCATTGCGCCCTTGCATTGTAATGCTTGTCATACCATCGCGGAGTCTGTCCACCTCTTTGATCTGTCTCAGTCTTCTTCGCCTCTTTGCCAAGCCGGGCAGCACAATAAGGATTCTGCTTGCCCATGGTCTTTCTGTTTGGCAGATTCTTCGCTCTGTCCATGACCACCACCAATGTCCCTATTTCCGGACCATCGACAGTCATGTCGGCATAGATTCCAGCTGTATGCATCTTGGATGGAGGGAGGGGTGTGTTACGTCTCCAGGTGGCTAGTAGTAGAAGCTCTCTTCGCGGAGTCGACCAGCGCAAGCAAGCTGCCCAAGATATGTAGGATGAAATGAGTGATGCGCTCAGCGCTCAGGAAGCTATCCGAGCCACCAGAGCTACTTGTGCAAAGTGTGAATGAAGACTCGAGTAGTCGTCGGACGACTCTCCGCCTGAATGTTTGTTTACTCGATATAGGATCAGCTAGTCCATTGTTCCTCGGATGGCAAGGTGTCTCGACGCAACAATCAGACGCGAGCTCGCATATCTTGTAGCTTCTCGTAGACCTCGAAGCTATATAAGAGGTCTCACACAAGTTTCAGCAGCATTTCTCAACAACGATGAGGCAGTGGTCAAGATATTCGCGTCACCAGGGCGCGGACAACGGCATCTCGATGAATTGTGGGTCAAATGATTTCCAACCAGTACCAGGTAGACCATAGGCGTCCTAAAACAAGGACTAGCAGAACGACCTTCTTCAGGAGCAGGCGGCAAGCAGTATAAATTCGATCACATCACCAACACGCACTGCAACGGAGTGATAGCGCGAGGACAGTACACAATGTCACTCTTTCTCGCCTTTCTCATACTGTGCTGTACTTTCACCGAAGCCAATGTATCTATCTTACAAGAAACGAAACTCAATCGCATCGCTCAACCACATCTTCTTTTCTCTCGTTCCATCTCGAATACCGTCATGCGTGCCACGGTGCTGTGTCGATGGCGGTGTCTGACCTTCCTCTTGGTACATCAGCATGTCGCGGCAGCAGCCTCTCCGCTCATCAATCATATATACATATTGTAGCATGTCCTCCATTCCATTTCATCATTTCAGTCTCGTGCGAGCATCCCATTCAGCACCTGCATACATGTCTCGTTCTCGATTTGCTGCTACTACCCAGGGCCTGTTACACATTCATTCAGCATTGCCATCAAGCTTTGTCGTCATGTACACATATCGAATCATGCAAGTCCATCTTTCCATGAATCACCACGTCCCCGTGTGCCCATCAGCGAAGACATAACGTCCCAATTCGTCCACATGCCACGATTCTCCAGGGCCGGTGAAGAGTCTGCTTAGATCCGTTAGCAAATTGCCATTGTGACTTCTCAAACGACTTCGACTCACCCTCTTTGACTCGGTCCCGGCGTCTTGATTTCAAAACCCTTAGGCCACGCCGCCTCCATCGCGATCCTATGTCTTGTCTTCTCCAGTCCCTCCTTGATCCTCAATCTCTCAAAGTACACGTACGCAGCATAGAATATAGCGCTCGTGTTCCCTTTGTCGGCTCCTCTGTAGCTTCGGAATGTATTCAGCTGTTTCGACTGAAACTTGCGCTCCTCGGCATGAAACTGTGCCGCAAGGGTGCGCAAAAAGGAAGCTTGTGTGACGCCGGCTCGGTTAAGATGGAGGGTGATTTTCCGGCGTATCTCGTCACAGGAGTCGTGGACGGGAACGCTGTCGGTGAGGAGATTGGGGAGGAGGATGATGGTAACGTCGGCTGGACCGGCGGTGTCATTGCCGTTGACGGAAGAGGCAGAGCTGGCGAGAACATCACCAGACGTGCGCCGGCTGGAGACGCTGCTGATGGTACTTGTGCGTTGACGTTTCTTGCCATTGTTGATGGGTGTGAAGCTCGGCGTGACGATAGGGGGAGAAGGAGCAGCAGCAGATGGGAACGTCCCGACTAGGCCACCCATTGTCGGTGGTGGTGCGGTGCCGTACATGTCTTGGCGGACGAAAAAGGCATGAGCTGCTGCGTATGTCTGGTTGTCCACACCACTGTCCGGTCCTCGGTGTTTCATGAAGCGGCCGTAGCTGTTGCTGTTGATATCCAGTAGTCGTTGAAATTGGGTGACTTTGACCTCTCCAGATTCAAGATAATGTGCTATCCTCGCTCTGATTTGATCACAATCGTATTGATAACGAGGTGCTGCTGTTCGAACATTGCTCTCATTTGATACTTGTCGAGAGAGTGCAATAGACTCATTGCTGACAGGAGTGGGATAGTATTGGTGCTGGAGAGAGGGCAGTCTTGAGACCGGTGTAGAGGATGCTGAGGGCGAGTATGCGTGTTGATGGTCCAAGATCGTAGGCCGAACTGGAGACGAGTTTGTGTTGCTCAGAAGCTCGCCGAAGCTAGGGAGCCTAATGGATTGAGGTGAATATTGTTCATCTTGATATTGTGATCGAGTCCGCTTGAGGGCCATTGAGTGAGGAGGTTTGACGGGCGGTGATCGGTCTGACGGCGAGCATAGCGTGTTGATATCCATGGGACGAAGAGCTGCACGGGCCGGCGTCTAGAGCAGTTCGATAAGCGTCAGTAATAGAACAATGGTCATGAAGCAATGTATTCGGAAGCTATGTCCAATGATGTACTACTTTGTATGACTGAAAGTTTTATACTTTTAAAGGCATTGCTGCCAATGCCACCCATGGAGCTCCTTCTTGTTTCAAGTGAAGCAAAGATATGTACTTACGGCAATAGCGACCGAAGGCTCAGTTGCTCTTGGAATGTCCCGTCGAGGTTGGCATGACGAAGGATTCATAGTAGTCTCTTGTTTCTAACGATTTTGTGCTTGTGTGTTGATATGATTCGGACGCAGTCCTCTTCCGACTCGTAAGATGAATGCAGAGTGTCGGTTTCAGCAAGACTACTTTAGCAGACTTGCAAAAGGCCTTTCACGACGAAGGGGGAAGAGGACTCGACAAGAGTATGATCAGACAGCAATCTTCCTTCCCAACCCAGCCATCAGCAGGAGTGCGGTAAGGTAGGTCGTGACGAGTTCAATTAGCGGCAGGTGAGGTAGTACAGGAGCGAAGGATTGAGCAGGCGGCGGACTACTGTGAGTCGTTCAGCAGGGCTTGAACTACTGTTGACTAGCGTGTTTGTAGTGCAGAATTGATCACAAACTGTCATGAAATTGGCAAGAGATGTTTATTACACGTAGGCTTCCGCTTTGCTTTCAACATCGAGTGTCTCGCCAACTAAGTAAGGTAGGCAAGTTACTGTGGACCCGCGTTTAGGGGCACCAATGGATACATATAACCACCAATACTAGCCCAATAACGGACTCGGCCTCTGCTCCGTACCACAGCTCGTGCTTCGGCCACTCGGGGCTCTGCTCGAAATTTATACAAATCTTAAGCTGCACGACCTAGGCAGTGCGAGCTGATTAGGCTGCACGCGGCTGCCGCCACCTCATATAAACCTACATGTACTCGATACACCCAGAGTATGTGTCTGTCGTCCTGATCCTTCATCCTTACTGTTGTGATCAGGGATGTGATTCGGCCCGAGCTGCCGCTTCCGCCATAAAATCATTACCCCTCCTCTTTGACGCGACCCCTGGTCGATCCGGCTTCTTCCCTTCTTCCAAATCCGTCCTCGAGTCTCTCGAGTTTGAATATCTTGGTCGCTGGTGAGCGCTTTGTACTATGTGAGGTACTAATGTTGACCACTGTGTGTACATCGGCCGTAATGACACAACTTGTCTGCTTGGTAGATTGCCTCGCTCTGTGTAAGCGATGCTGCCAGTCTCGTTTGCATGAATGCAGAGCGATGGTCTATTTGCCACCACGAAGAGTGTGGCCATTGAGCGGACAAAGTATCGTGACTCCTCCGCTAATCATCAAAGTATCACCAGGTATACATCAGTCTCCATACAGGTATCATGTACCGAGCATGATCATCTCCATCATGCCCAATGTCGATTGTGCATCTTGACTACGTCCCACCAGATCACGTACGCGCTCATGCAGGCGCTTGACTAGATTGTCAATCTGTGCACTTTGTCCAACGTTCTCCGCATACATGTCCAGAACCAGTTTACTAACATGGGATGTGAGTACGATATGCCGTGGATCTGATAGATGCTTGATGAGCCATTTCATCACTGGTTGCAAAGTAGTCTCATCACGACCTCGGAGTGCTGCCTGTAGTGCTGATCGTTGATGTAATGCTGTGAAGATTGTAAGAACGGTGATTGGGTTGGGTGGTTCCTCTGCCAGTGCAAGATCAAGTGCTCGAGCATATTGCACCTTTCGCAAGGCTTGATCCCACTGTGGTAGCCTCTTCTTCTTTCGCTTGTCATTGCCTTCAATGATAATGTCCGCACCATGACCTTGATACTCGATCCCACGAAGTCGTTTGCTCATGCCTTGTGTAAGTTGCTTCTTCTTGTTCTTCTTGTCAAAATCTTCAATCTTGCCATCCATCAAAGCTTGCATCTCCTTATCCTTCTGCTTCTTCTGTACTTTCTGCTCGCCTGACAGTCTCGTCTTCAGCGAAAGTAGACCAGACTGCATGCCGACTGCTAGATGACGATCCTCGTGGTTCGTGCCAGATGTGATCACACTTAGAGATAGTATGGGAGAAGGATATTTCGATCCGGCGACCACGATCCAGCTGGCCGTGTCGAATACCTTGACATGTCCATCCAGACCCCCACTTGCAACCCTTGTTCCGTTCGTGGCCAAAGCCAACGCTGTGACAGTCTTCTGATGACTCTTGAGAACGTCCAAAGGCTTCGCTGCGACCAGGTCTAGGACTGAGATTTGATTGTCTGCCGCAGCCAGTATTGTGGTCCCTGAGAGAAGAGGTAGCACAGACTCGACCGGTGCCGCATGCTTGAATGTCATCACTGCCCGGTCATTCGCCCTGGAGTCCCATATCCGTACAGTCTGGTCATAGGATCCAGTTGCGAAGAGATTCGAGTTGTGTCCTGGCAAGAATGCACCAGTTCGGACATAGTCTTGGTGGCCAGTAAAGGTCATTGTGCTTTCTGTCTCGGACAGGTCCCATAGCTTGACTGTCCTGTCATCACTAGTTGTCAACAATGTCGTAAGGTCTGAAGGGCTCCATTTGGTCGTCCAGACAGGTTGTTTGTGCTCTCGCCATGTCTTTAGGATCGCTCGTGAGTTGACATCAAACACTTGCACAGCACCGCTGTCTCCTCCTGCCACGATAACCCGGCCATCTCTTCGTATCTCTCCACTGTGTGCAATATCATCCACTCCAAATCTGTTGATAGTCTTGATGAGCTTCCGATTTCGACTCGAGAAGATCTGTACGCGGCTGCCGCTGGTAACTGAGAAGATTTCGGGTGCGAGAGTTGTGCCAGTAGTCGATGGGAAGGAAATGTGAGTGATAGGGTTCGAGTGAGGTGATGGGATGAGCTGCTGTGATCGGAAACCACGCCAGTATCGCTGTTCCGGTGTTATTGCAGACGGCCCAGAAGGCAACTTGATGGGATGCAGAGCTTTCACTTCCGTCGCCATTGTTGTCAAGCAGGAGCGTCGAGGATCAACTGCAATCAGGAGTCCTGAAAATTATGGCACCTTTGCGGAGAAGAATCCTTATCGCTTATCGGACAGGCAGCGACCTTGGAAAGCTCAACTCCATGAAGTCTAAGACAAGACGAGGTGATTGTTTACACTGCTCAAAACTGTGTTGCTATTCAGTCTCACACAATGGCATCGCAGCTTGAACGAAATGACGAGACAAGAGACATCCTGGAGAAACACATGAGCAGGTTATTGTCCAAGCGAGTCTACCCATCGACGATATGCCCAAGTGAGGTGGCTCGTGCTTTGAAGGTCGAAGAACTGAAGGCGACAGGTGCCAGCAACTGGAGAGACCTCATGCCCATGATTCGGGAGCTAGCTTGGGAACGACGAGCGGGCGCTCAACGTGATCTTGAAGTGCTACAAGGTGGGCAAGTTGTTCCCGACACAGTCACGCTCAGCGAGCTGCGTGGACCAATACGGTTGAGAGCTATTCACCATGCTGGCTGAACAAGAAGGTCCATCAGTACAGGGTCAGCACAGCTTTTTAGGCTGGAAACGCAAATGGCCCTCTGATATCCATATTTTGAGCACTTTTCACAAGACAATGTACGAAATGCCGCATACCTCGTCGTTGATGCCATCTAGCAGCATGACGAGACACCCGTTACAACAAACTCTGCAGCCTGACTCGAAACATCAGCTGTCGACGCTCTCGATCTACTCGGCGGTGAGTACCCAATGCCAAGTTTATCGAGGGCAAAAGATGAATCGTTCTCGTGAACTACAAGACCTTCATTTCACCTACCCACCCGTGTTGTGCATTTGAAGATCTGCGACGGTGCTGATCTGCAATGAGAGACGATGACGAAACTCGACTCGATCCTTGGCATCACTTTCCAGCCACCTCCCAAAGTTCATGAAGAGAGATTGGCCGGGTTGGGATAGATCCCACCTGGCGGGGCTCTAGCGCTCTGCTGGGAAAGAACGTGCGACTACGATTCCTCCCCAAGCAGCAGCCATCCTCGATACAATCTCACAACCAAGCGCAAATAAACCTGGTTATTTCAGCATCTGCGAGCATCTGGTCAAGGAAATACGGTGGAGTAAAGGGTAAGCAATCTCTTCTTCCACGCCCCAGACTGTTTCACCTGGAAGTGTCGAATCCTTTGTTAAGCTTTGCGGGGAATGAGGTGCCTGGCGCGGCTAGTCTTGCTGTCTGGCCAAGGACTGTCTCAGAAGTCAGATGCTCAGTCACTTTCAAGCACAACAGTAATCAGCCCCGATCACGCTACTCTCAGCCGCGCACTTGTGTGTCACGTATAGTTGAGAATCCATATTGACGTTCACATCAGGCCAGAGCATGTTCACCGACTTGTTGTCAGTCTAGCGGTATTCTTTCACAATATCCTGGCTGCGTGCAGATCATGAGGTCTTGGCCGAGATCGACGTTGTCCGGTAGCGTGTCTCTGGGCCAAACCGTTCTCAAGCAGGAGAACGGTGGGCCCTAATTGCTGGCTTGGAACTCCGCAACGACATGTCTTTGTTCTGCTCGTCATCTAACCTCGAGCTTGCTTGTGCTCAAACACGATCAGCAGTCATTCTAGTGTGTTTACCTTGCAAATTTAGGACGAGATGGATCCTCGACTTACATGAGGCAGCACTCTACATCATTCAATATTCCAAGCGGCAAGCATATCGGGCAATTATCAAAGCATCACAAGTGATGTTGGAGCTGTATTGGTGGAGTACTACATGCGGTCTGCTGGTTGATTGCGAATCGTGTGTGGGTGCGGCGCACAGCCAGAAGATCGCAGCGCAGTCCTGGAGGTACCATTCATCGAATCCATGATTGCTCAACAAGCTTTTACGTTGGTGAATGTGCGACTCTAGTCTTCCAGCAAAAGCCAGGAAGCAAAAGACGTGATGTCTTCCGATGGGCTCCATCGGACCAGATGTGAGAAACAAGCAACTCGACTCCAGGTAATTCTGACAGTCGTACCTTCTTTTTTCGTTTAATACTCATCCTGATGCTGCCTATAAGAAGACTTGGATGCCCCCGACTTTTGACATTGTTTCCTCTTCTACATCGCTCTCACTTGTTCACATACCACCACTCATTTTGTATTTTAGATGGCATACATTGCTACAGCCACTACCATTATCTATTACTAGTACCAACCGCAATCTTACCACAGTCTTACCTGTGACATCGGGGCGTGATGCAAGCACCTCAATACCCCCTCAACAATTCTTTCGGAGCACTACCCGAGTATGTATCATAGCGCAGAGTGCCATGTCTGTGCTGACGGCCGGTTGCTAGTTCTCTACGTCGTCTTTCGTTAGACCGACCAAGACCAAACCAGGGGATCACTCTGCCTTCAATACACACAGTGCTCAATCCGTTAGGCCTTAGCGTCGACATACCGCGGAGGCCGACAATGTCCACGCTCGAACCTAATCCAGATTCAGCATCCAGTCCCTACTACACGAGCGAAGCCCTCTACTACACCACGCCAAGTTCAGATGCCTCTGGGAGAAGGTTTTCCGCGAGGCGACCATCTGAAATCAACCGTGATTACTTTCCTGACGTGCAAAGGGACGCGCAATTGACTCAAGACGAGAACGATTTAGCTCAGCGTGAACGTCAAGCACGGCTTACTCAAGAGCAGGCGGAAGCTGCGGACGCTGCGGGATCGCTGTTGGAGCTATCATCACCGCCAACAAGATCGGACTCTTCCAATATGAGTTTCTCTTGGGACAGCAACGTGGGCAGGGACAACGAGCGCAGATGGTCGCAGTCAGGTCACAATACTGCTCGTCGAAGCATCGAGGACGGAGTTTCGCCGACCAGTGGCGTTCGCGTCTCTGCAAACTCAGGTATGCAGCCTGTGACCACGGTGCCAGCAAGTCTGCCGTCACAGGCCCGGTCATCTACCCTAGGCCGAGTCGGCTCTGCAGTAGACTCAACTGCCAATGAGACACCCGGTCCTCTCAAGCTCAGATGTGCATTCGAGGAGCCAGGTTCTGCCGAACCGTGTATCATGAACGAGACAGCTCGCAAATGCACCTCCGAAAAGTTTGGTCGCAACAAGGCTTGCACCAAGAAGCTCGAAGCGCACTGGTGGAATTGGACCTGTCGCAAGCATTATCAGCGCAAGAAGTACGAAGCATCACACAATGGTCGCTTCCCTGCATACCAGCACGAGCAAATCGTCAACCAGATCAATAAGTTCCTCACTTTTGCACACTCCTTTGAGTTTGACATCAAGTGGCAGCTGAACCTGGGTGCCACCGTCGAAGAATACCAGCACATGCTGAGAGTGGGCTATTCGCCCGAATCCGCTCTTCAGGTGCTCACTTCCCGTCATGGATCCTCTTCAAACTCTCAAGTACCGAACCGCCAGGCCGCAATGAATAAATACAAGGCCGAGCTTGACATCGCCATCAAAGTCAATTATCTCTGCGGCGACTACAAAACTGTGGACCAAGTCTTTGTATTCCTCGAGCGGATGTATGAGCAATGTCAGAAGCACTCTGACATCAAAGAGTTGGAGTTGCCTCACATTGAGTTCCTGCCTAAGCGCTGGGTCTTGCATTCAGTGTCCAGAAATCCATTCACCGTCGTGAGCCGACCGAGTCAGTTTGCGCCCAGGCTTGAACCTCTAACCACGCGGGGTGCTCAGGAGATTCGCAGGCTGTCTGATCCTGAAGTCCTACCCCTGGCGCGCCACTTGTCGCCGCCGACTTCGCAAAGGCTTTTCAGTCATCGCCGAGAGTCGGAATTCTTCGATCGCAGACTGTCAGAGACTGGCCAAGGTAGACTGGCCACACCACCATCATCTCTTGCCTTGGTTCAACAGCCATCTGTCCCCATAGTTCCACTGCCAGTATCTGGTTCTATGCCGCCACCGCCATTGCCCAGTCGTCTGTCTCGCAGGTCTCGCAGGTCTCCCGCTCCTAGTCTTACGCCACTCCAGACCAATCTCGGCGCTGGTTATGGGCCGGTCCGCAATCATGCCACGTCGAATCCCTACGGCTTTGCTCCTAACGGTCATGCTGGATCTCGGACAACTTCATATCGTGCGTCGCCTTACCCACCACGTATGTAGGAGGTCACCAAGACCCCTGCATCGTCAGTCCACTTCGCAGCAAGATTATCCTGGCTTATGGTCATAACCCTTTTGCCATGAGATCTCGTCTGATCGAAATTGGACTCTGTTCCCAACTCAACTTGGTTTCGGTTCACTTGGCGGCGAGTTCGTCTCGGCTTTTGGTCATAACCCTATTGCCCAGAGGTTCTCAGCTGTTCAAGATTGAACCTTTTCTCTGTCAATTCAACTTGACGACATTCCCAACCACGCAATCAGCAGTTACTTTTTGCGCTCCAGGATCAATACTTGATCATCACCTTCACTTGCTCGATTGGACATCATTGAGCTCAAAATCCTTCTTTATAGGAAACACTTTTAATCTGGTCTTTGGCTTTTGGTGTTACTTTTCTTCATGGCATTCATTCATTCTGTCACGAAATCTTGCCGGCGTGCTTGTGTAGTAGGACATCTGGCGACACGGGACAGCTTTAATCTCCCGAATTCTCGCTACCGAGCGAAGTAATATATCATCCATCTGGAGTCATCGGCCCATATCATCGATTCCCCAACTACGACATTACGAAACAATCAAAAAACATCACATCACATCACATCACACACAATCACACGCACGCAGACTTCTTGCAGCGAATAGGCATGCGCGTGCGCTGTCAGTCCGAAAGAGCAGAGGGTTGCGGGGTCTTCTCGTTGGCTTCTATTGGCCTTTGAAGCAATGGTTCTGGCTTGGCTAAGATATTATCAATCGGTGCCTTGGGCGGGATAAGTTGTGGAAAAACGGGAGTCAGAGAGGAGGCTCGTGCGTGGGATTTGGAGTGGTGGGAAGTGGGTGCGTTTGTGTGTATTAGTATCTATGTAGAAGTATAGAATGCCCGTCTTCTCATTAAACAGAGTCTTGGTGCTGTGAGTTGTGTGGGTGGATAATTCAATGGTGGTACTATAAGATTGTGTTATCTGCTGTAGAGCGCTCAAGCGAGCGAGCGAGCAAGCAAGCGAGCAGGAATGGGCACTTAGTCGTTTTCACAGTTTGACAGTACCCAGCTTGACTTGGTCATCTTCACGATTCCGCAATTTTCACAAATCCTGAAAACGACTATGTCCAATTCTCCAGAACGCAGCACTAGAAATGCAAGCGTCGGGGCATCGAGTTCACCTCACAACGTACTCGCATCGACTCATGCACCGACGATCCTCCATAGTTCTATTGATGATCAACACACTGGAGAGAACCGAGACATGATGAGAGGGCTAAAGTTGCACATTTGTTGAAAGTATGAGTACATTGATGGACATTATATTGATTTTCTTGACGATCAATGGAGGGGCGAAAGGTGGCGATCATGGGGCTGCGGGAAGGGCTGAACGGGAAGGGCTGAACGGGCGGAGAGGGGCGGAGAGGGGCGATGGAGGGGATGTGAAGATCAAGCTTTGCGGTGGGGATGTTGGAGATGTTGGGGGGCGTTGTTGGAGGTGTCTGTTTGTGAAGTGTGGTTGGAGGTGTGGGGGCGAGGAAGGTCGAGGTTGAGGTCGAGGTCGAGAGCGAGATCGAGATTAACTTTGGAAAGGATAGGAGATGTGTCGTGATACTTCACGGTAATTGACGACTTGCGAAGTGCGAGCTGCAACCGGTTATGTTGTGGTGATAAGTGCCGTGGAAGATGACTGCATATAGCTCTGCTGGCCACGTAACAAACACCTAGGTCATCACGGCGACGACATGCTTTGTTTCAGAACGTCTGAAGAGACTCGGGTGCTGTCGCAATACCATGCAGACCTTCGTGAGAGAACGGAATGACCGCAGTGAGTGTGTAAGGTATCGTTGTGCTGAACAGCTTCCCTCTCTATTTTCCACACGCACAGTCTTGAGGGTACTCTAGCATGTCTTTCTTCATCTACTTCGCTACCTGTCCGTGCCGTGTCACGAAGATCTCGTTACTGTAGTCAACGCTGTCCCATATCGCGTCTCCGAAGTGCCGTCTTTCCTGATTGTCGTGCGAAACCATGCAGTACTACAGAGCTGACCTTCTCGTACTTTTCATGGTCTGGTCGATTAGGTTCGTCGACGTCGTTACCAGCTTGAAAGCCAGTATAGGCCGCTCGCTGGATTTTAGTTGTCGATGATCGATGCGCCATGTCGTGAAGCATGTTTCTGTGGCCTTCTCTTACGCGAAATAGCTATCGCAATCGCAATCGCAATCACTTTTCTGTCGTGTTTTGTGTTCACCGCACTCAGCTATACCCACGCATCAAACACGCACCCCGCCCCTCCTCTTCTCCAGAATCTGCCTCCTCAATCCTTCCGCCGCAACCTCAACCTGAATCGCCCTTCCCACGCCCTCCCTCCACGCAATGTCCAATCCCTCCACTTCTCCCCTCACAGCCTCTTGCCTGGCCCGCCTCTCCTCCTCAACAGCCTCGACCTCTCTTTTCGTCTCCGCAAGCTCTTTCTCCAATGTTCGCAATTCGTCCTCCACCTGACTATTCGCGATCAACCACGCATTATTCCCGTATTTCTCCAACAACGACAGATTCAGCGTGCGATTCGCCAGGTATGTATGTGATGTGTATGCGGTATTTAATGCTTTTGACCAGACCACGCGGTCGTTTGTTGTGGGTGCTTCTTGCTGCTCAGAGTAGCGTGTGAGGTCGACGCCGGTCTTGGGGTCACGTGGGATGGGTGGATTTGTGGAAGCGAGGTGAACGTGCGCGGCTATGACGAGGTCGCTGAAGTGTGGCTCGTATGTGGAGGATATGGAGGGATGAGAGGTCGTGTCTGTCGTGCCAAGTTCTGCTGCGATTAGTGCAGAGGCGGCCTCGAGCTCGGCGGCGCTGGGCTCGGCGTCGATGTCTGTAGCATTGGGTGAGTGCTTGTCGCGGCGATGTGGTTGCTGGTGATCTTGACTTACACGGCAGCGAGTCGTGCGCTTCTAGTATCATTGGCATCTTGAGTTGTATTGTTGTTTGCTGTTTCAGATAAGTGAGGTCGGGTGGGCAAGATTGTTTCAAGCGGTTTCAGGGTCGTCGGAGCTTCCGGCCGTTCACGATGCCGTCCGTATCGTACGTAATTGAGGCGCGAGTTGTCCTACGACGCAGGAACATTTCTCTCTGACTTGACTTGTTATTGAGAGCGTCACTGTGATGCTCGCCTTGTTTACGCTGGTCTGAATTTTGTGAATCCAGGTGAACTGTGTGCTTGTATACCTCTCGGATTGGCTCTGCAAGCATTATAACGCCACCATGGTGATCGTCACACCTCTTCTCTCGGCTGTCACAGCCTTGGCAGTATTCTGGCTAGCATTGATCCAGCTTGACGTCGTTCCGAATATCACACCAAGTGGACTCCTCAACCAGCTTCAACAATGTCATCCCGGATCATGGTTCTCACAGGACTGGAATACATCCTTCTCAAAGCCTGGTTTCCTCAATGATGAATACCTCCTGGGTGTGGGAAGAGCAGACATCACCGGTCCGGTTGTCGAGATCAACTTCATGGGCTATGCAGACCCGAAGCAGCTTGGAAGTGGCGTTCGGCAACGCATCTATGCACGAGCTTTCATCATCGGGAGTCTGGTCAATCCAGAAGAACGCATCGTCTATCTCGTTCTTGACACACAGTCTGGTGATACTGCAGTCCGCTATGGGATCCTACAAGGTCTCAATGAACTCGGTTCGGACTACGCTGTCTACAACGTGCACAACATTGCGGTCACCGGAACACATTCACATTCAGGCCCTGGTGCTTGGCTAAACTATCTATTGCCTCAGATCACTGCGAAAGGTTTCGACAAGCAGAGCTACAACGCGATCGTTAATGGCACGCTTCTGGCAATACAACGAGCTCACAAGTCGTTGAAGCCTGGGAGGCTCACGTTTGGCACGGCTGAGGTTGAGGATGCCAACATCAATCGCAGTCCTTATGCATATCTAGCCAATCCTGAAAAGGAAAGACAACGATACCAACATGATGTTGACAAGAATATCACATTACTCAGGTTCCAGCATGCAGACCAAGATATTGGCGTTCTGACGTGGTTCCCAGTCCATGGTACGAGTATGCTGGGCAACAACACACTTGTCACTGGTGACAACAAAGGAGTCGCAGCTTATCTATTCGAAGAGAGTATGGGTGATGGCTTCGTAGCTGGCTTCTCACAATCGAACGTGGGCGACACGTCTCCCAATGTCCTGGGTGCCTGGTGCGAGGACGGCTCAGGCACGCAATGCTCGTTCGAAACCAGTGTCTGCAGCAACAATCGTTCTCAAGCATGCCACGGTCGTGGACCATTCTTCGGCCAGAACGACGCCGGCACCGAGAGCTGCTTCGAAATTGGTCTTCGGCAATTCAATGGAGCCGCCGACGCCTTTCACAATGCGCAGTCTGGTGGAAGCGGGTCAACTACAATTAGCGGCCCTGTCAGCGGTTTCCACGTCTTCCGTGACTTTTCAAACCTTACCTTTCCGCATCCAAATGGCACTATGGTGTCGACATGCTCGGCTGCACTCGGCTACTCTTTCGCTGCCGGCACCACAGACGGTCCAGGCGCCTTCGATTTTCGCCAGAACAATTCTGGCAAAGCAAACGCGAATCCACTCTGGGCTGTTGTGCGGGACTTCCTACACACCCCAGACGAGAGGCAGATACAGTGTCATGGTCTCAAGCCCATCCTGCTGGACGTCGGGCAGACAACGTCACCATATCTGTGGTCGCCGAATATTGTTGACATCCAGCTCCTTCGTGTTGGACAGCTTATCATCATCGTCGCGCCAGGTGAAGCCACGACGATGAGTGGGCGACGTTGGAAAGAGGCTATTGCCGCTGCGGGTGCAAAATTGTCACTAGGTGCAGGAGCTGATCAGGAGCCGCTTGTCGTGCTAGGTGGTCCTGCTAACACGTATACGCATTACATCGCGACAGAAGAAGAGTACTCGATACAGCGCTATGAAGGAGCTTCCACGCTCTATGGACCTCATACACTGAATGCCTACATTCATCTCACTACAACACTTCTACCATACCTAGATAAGCCCACCGCTGCACGCAGCGATCTTGACCTAGGTCCTCAGCCTCCTATCCACGTCAATTCCTCCCTCAACTTCAACACCGGCGTCGTGTACGACCGTGCGGGCTTCTTCCAGCACTTCGGTCAGGTCCTGACAGACGTTCTGCCACCCTCGAAGCACGTCTATAGCGCAAGGGAGAAAGTGGTAGCTACTTTTGTCGGCGCGAATCCTAGGAACGATCTGAAGCTCGAGGGCACATATGCGCAAGTGGAGCGATTGAGTGCAGAGTATGCAGCTCCACAGGCTGTACGCACTGATCGTGATTGGGATCTCGTATTCGAATGGCGTAGAACTGGTGGCTCAATATCTGCAACGAGTGAAGTGACTATCACGTGGGAAGTCCCAGAGCATGTCGAGCCTGGCGAGTACAGGCTCGTGTACAATGGTGACAGTAAGGCGTTTGGTAGCGGGACGATCTCGACCTTCTCGGGAATGAGCGGCATTTTCCAAGTCCGGTAGATGGCAAAGATACATTGGAGCTCTTTCCATCGTCGTCAGAGTCATCCCTGCTGCTGCTAGGGGGTCCAGGGCTAGCATGAAGCTCGAAGCAGAGCTCGACTTGGTCGAGTCATCCTCTTTAGCTCGATTTCGGTCGCCATCGTTGTGCGATTCTCTAGACTTGTGATATGGACACCTTAATCGTCATCAGATGAGCTCGACTCAGATGAGCTGCTTTCGTCGCTACTACTGCTTTCGACCTCCACTGCAGATCTTCTCTTCCTGCCTCTCGACTTCTTCTTGGTCGGTGCAGCTTGCGCGGCAGGTTGGGTTCTGGTGATAGACTCCGAGCTTGGTATAACAGCAGCTGGCTCTCCCTTCGACAGCGCCTCGACAACTTTCTCGGCACGGTTTCGCTCCGCCATTTGCATCTGATATGCTTCACTCGACGTATCCTCGCTATCCAAAGACTTCGCCATGATACTACGAGCTTGCAATCCAAGCCGCTCCCTCGCAGCAGCTCCCTTCAGACCCGCCATGTACGAAGCAATCGCAGGATCGAACGACGACGGGATGCGGTGCAAGTCAAATGCATTGGTCAGCAGATGGCTCTGGTGGTTCTTGTTGAACTTCCACTGGTCCTGCGCTTCATGGTACGTTTTCAAATACTCCAGATAAGGTCGACTGGGGTTCTCGAGGGAGTTGGTCTCAGATTGGGTGGAGGCGGTTTCCTTGGCGCGGCGTTGTTCTCGTTTTGCTTTCTTCTCCTCTTTGGTCTTAGGTGGTGGGACTTCAAGGTCGTCAGCATTTCCAGCATCCTCGGAAGCTGTCGGTATTTTGGTAGGGGATTTTGTCGTTGTCGTAGGCTTCTTCAATATACTTTTTGGTGTTGGCGCAGAGTCTTTCGTGGATCCTGCAGCTGCTGCACTCGAATTCTGTCCACTTTGCTCATCCTCGAACGTGATCTTCGTTCGCTTCTGAGGCGTCTCTCCTGGCGACGCCTGGACGATAGCACTTTCGACATGTTTCACTGCCGGCTCCTCGACGATTTTTCTCTTCTTAGTCACGTGGGTTGATGCAGGAGGTTTTGCTTGTGTTTTTGCAGGTACAGTGGACTGTGCAGGTTCATTCTTCAGCTGTAGACCTAGTCTCTTCCATGCCGGTACGAAGGCTGCCATCTTTACTTATTTCTAAGTATCACTGACTGAGCTGAATCCAGCACTTCTTCGCAGAGATGAGAATGTTTAGGAAACAATTTGAAACATTCGAACACGTGCAAGTGATGACTGCGCCTACCCGGCCACCAGATGAAACGTGCATCATCAGCCAACGAAACGCAGGCAGACGAGAAGCTACGCGTTCATACATCTCCAAGTTCACACTCTGCTCCACCACGATACAACCCCCGCAATACCTCTTCCACCGGTAATCACCTTGGACCTCGTACACACGGCCGTTTATCAGAACTTCTTCATCCTGCTATCTCAAGATGTCAGGTACGTGGCGGCGAGCACAGGCTCATCATTCATTCGCTGACAATGTGCAGGTAGCGCAGGTGCCGACAGGCACATCACCATCTTCTCTGAGCAGGGACGTTTATATCAAGTCGGTATGTTAGAGCTAGGACTCTTTCCAAACACCTTTGATAGCTACAATAGACGACCTAACATCATCGTTCTCAGAGTATGCCTTCAAAGCAATCACAGGAGCAAACATCCTATCCGTCGGCATAAGAGGAAAGAAATGCGCAGTCGTGCTATCGCAAAAGAAAGTTCCCGTAAGCAGCGCCACGCCGACTCGTCGGACATCCCAGTCTAATCCAAATCCTGAATAGGACAAGCTCATCGACCCGTCCTCCGTCTCATATGTCTTCAAGCTCTCATCATCAGTCGGCTGTGTCATGACCGGTCCGATACCAGACGCTCGCAACGCCGTCAGTCGTGCCCGAGCAGAAGCAGCGGAGTTCAAATACAAGTACGGCTATGAGATGCCTTGTGACGTGCTAGCCAAGCGAATGGCAAACCTCGCACAAGTCTACACACAACGAGTAGGTCTCGCCTTCCTTTCCGACCTCGTACCAGGCCTCCTACTGACTGGCCTTCTCACAGGCATACATGCGCCCCCTCGGCGTTGCCACCACCATGATCTCCCTCGACCCCGAACTGGGCCCTCAACTCTACAAATCCGACCCCGCCGGCTACTACGCCGGCTACAAAGCCACCGCCACCGGTCCCAAAACCCAAGAAGCCACGAATTTCCTCGAAAAGAAGCTCAAGGACCGCGAGTATGCAGAGGGTAGCTGGGAAGAGGTGGTGGAGCTCGGCATTGCGGCGATGAGTAGCGTGTTGAGTGTGGATTTCAAGAAGAATGAGCTGGAGATTGGGATTGTGGGCGGGCCGAGAGAGGGAGGCGCGGAGGGGACGGAGGGGGGCTTCAGGGCGTTGAGTGAGGAGGAGATCGATGAGAGGTTGCAGAGTATTGCGGAGAAGGACTAGGTGGGCAAGGGGCACGACAAGAGTTGATGAGTAATGAGGCAACGGCGCATACCATGGCGTCGATGATGGCGAGATGTAATAGAAGCACAAATCGAAGCATGATACGGACAGGAAGAAGGACGTATAAGACAATCTGCAGCAACACCCGCACCCACAGGTTCGCCGTCCAATTTCACCCTTCCGTCGCTTCCCGGTGCCGGTTCTACAGCAACAGGTTTCAGGTGATCTGTCCTGCACCCCCCCCTCCCCAGCTCAGTCCTGTGGATAACAGGACTCTGTTGCATTCGAGTGTCCACCACATGGCACATGACTCTGCTCACGGTCTTATTCCCGACCTCGTTCCTCAAATACAAACATCTCAACCCTGCTCTTCTCCGCAAGACGGCATTGGCGTTGTCCGTGGTCTGTGTCTATGTGTGTTGCACAGCGGCATTATCTCTCGCTTGCTGAACAACATCGTGAGCAAGTGAAGGAGCTCAATGATCGCGGGCAATCGTCGCGGAAGCGCCGAGTTTCGGAAGTGCAGTAGGCCCAGCGGTGTTGCGTGCGCGTACCTGCGTATGCAGCAGGTGTAATTGCATAGGAGACTCATCACACTGCTGAGCAAGCTCGATCGACCTCGAACCTCCCCTGGTAGCCCTCCCCTTCTTCACTCCTTCCCTGGTCACTCCTCACC
>Ga0058698_10000542_pt1 | contig 20443 bp, 18 predicted proteins | sample AgamicAsSfe_FD_67288 | JGI IMG/M metagenome (GOLD analysis project Ga0058698, IMG submission 67288) | Agave microbial communities from Guanajuato, Mexico - As.Sf.e | ecosystem: Host-associated > Plants > Phyllosphere > Phylloplane/Leaf | place: Guanajuato, Mexico | collected 2012-05-30
TGGTAAGGTTGAGCCACAATCCAGATCTCACACAATATGTATTGGTGATTGTGGCGACAATAGTACATGGCTTCGTTGATACATCTCCATCATGTCCATCGCTGTCTGACAGCTTCATAACACTGAGCTTCCGTGTACCTTGCACTGGCACCCATGTAACATCTGTCCTCCCCTCTCCTATGCAAAGACATACTTTCTTCGCGAACTCTTGTGTACTAAACCGCTTGGAGTTAATGAAGCTGTCCACAGCATCAAAAGATACCTTCCATGGTGGCAAGGAACCTGAGTTACCAGTTGTGGCCGCATCTGCATCTGGACACGTCTTGTAGCCATGTTCGAATCTGAGCTTGAGCAGGTACGACAGGAAACACCACGACTTCTTATTCTAACAACCACAACACATGAAGGGATCTTGATGCGAGGTCGTGAGATAGACGGTAAACATTCGCGCTTCCTAGCACAAAAGCAATCCTCGGGTCTTTCGTAATTTTTCGCGATGGATCACTGGATGATCAATGGCAACTCCCTGGAGCCAACAACCTAGTTGCCGTATAGATTCACTAGTTTTCTTGACGAAACTTCATTCAGGGTACCAGTGCACTTGATTGAAGGCCCAGTCCCGGTGTTGGCGGTTCAATGGACGAGGGCGCTAATTGCGGCATCAGCGACTTCATCATGGAGACCAAGTCGGCCGCTTTGAACGGTTTCTGCATGACGCGATCCTGCACACTCCGTTAACATACGGTTGATACTAACAATCTTTGGGTACTTACTGCTCCGGCAGCGATAGCCGTATCGATCTGTTCTTTTCGGACATTCGCTGTAACAGCGATGACGGGCAAACGTTCAGAAGCGTACACCTGTTCTTTCTCCCTTCTACGAATCTCGCGCATCGCGCCAAGGCCATCAAGCACCGGCATCTCCAGATCCATCAGTACGATGTCGAACGTTTCTCTTTCCAGTATCTCAAGAGCCTCTAGACCGTGGTTTGCGACTGAAACATGACATCCTGCTTTTTTGAGCTGCTTGCCGAGAACTTGTTGGTTGATGATGTTGTCCTCCACTAACAACACGTGCAGTTGTCGAGCCGCTGCTTCTTGTCCAGCCTGTTGGAACATTTCTTTGAGGGTCCTGGGCTGCCATTCCACCCTTCGCGTTTTGACATAGAATCCGAATGTCGATCCTTGGCCCAGAACCGACGAGACACCTATCTCACCACCTTGCTTCTCAGTAAGCGCTTTAGAGATGAACAAGCCCAGTCCGCTACCTCCATACTTGACATGCGTCTTTACGTTTGCTTGTCGAAAACGCTCGAATATCTTGTAAATTTCCTTCTCTTGTAAGCCAATTCCGGAGTCCTTGACTGTGAACGCAAGGTAAATCTCTTCACCAGTACCCCAGTCTGGATTGCTGGTAACGTCGCCGTCTTGCTTGCCATCCGTTGCCCAGAACATATTTCTTGGGAATAGATCACGGGGATCTGACGTACTAGCACCGAAGCGGATGGAGATGTTCGGCTCTTTCGACGGCTTGACGAACTTGATCGCATTCGTTAGTAGATTGATGAATACCTGAGTCACCCGAGATGGATCCAAATAAACGTGGTCAATGCCTAGGGCCAGAAAAGATTTGTCCGGTGTGATGTTGTACGAGATCTTATTCGTCTTCAGCTCAGCCTGGAAGATGTTGACGATGGAGTCTACAAGCTTCGTGGGCTTGACTGCGACAGGCGTTATAGACAAGAGCATGGAGTCGAGTTTACTCAATGTGAGTACATCGTCGATGATACGTTTCTGGTGATTTGCACATTGCATGATGACGTTTGCGCTTTGTATGTTGTCATTCAGAGTATCGAGGCACGGTACGGGTATATCGGCGAGCTGGGTTTGGCACTCTTCAATCGCATTGGCAATCGCGTCTGCGCAATGCACGATGGCGCTCAACGGGTTTCGCATCTCGTGCGAGACTACGTCAATGAAGGCCTCTTGCTGTCTTTTTGCTTCTCTTGCTTCGGCGGCCAATCGGGCCTGGAAATTCTGTGCCCAACACAATCTACTAATGTCAGTCGTACAAGCCATTACACTGATCACACTTCCATGCTCGTCGCGATATGGGAAGGCTAGAACCTGTAGCTGGGCAGGCTCGGGATCGCCCGTGGGAGGCGTGTACATGCGCTTCAAACGCAAGTCGGCTGTAACGTGGTCGGCGCCTTTAATCAGACGTTCCCAAACATCATCAGCCTTTGCTCGATCATCGTCGTGATAAGCTTCGAGAAATGCAAGGCCAACTGCATGGTCAGAAGCAGATTTCCCAGCTAGCTGGTAATAGTGATCATTCGCCCAAAGCATTAAGCCATCCAGAGAGACGTGGCACATGCCTACAGATGCATGATCAATCAGATGACGTAGCTTGAGATCGCTAAAAGCAAGGTCAGCTTCCAGCTGCTCTTGACGCTTTCGATTGGCTTCACAATCGACGGCAGACGATACAATGCTCGAAACCATGCGACTGAGATCTCGAATGAACTGTTTGCAGATATCGTCGTGTGGGCGGTAGGGATTTGTACCAAATACGAGATAGCCAAAGAGGCGTGTTCCGCACATGATAGGGCTTATGATAATCTTCTTGGACGGCGCACCCCAACCTCCCCAAGAGGTAGCTAGGAATCGGTCGTCGTGCTCGATAACCGTCTGTTCTGCACCGGCTCGTCGCAGGTCTGGGATCAAGCCTTCTTCGCTATCAATAGTGGCTTCTTCCACGATGAGGCCATGTCCTTCTGGAAGTCCATTACAACCATGGAGTCGCAATCTGTTGGAGCCTGGAGTCTCATCGATTCGGTAGAGCATGGCCATGGGCACGTCGTTGGCGTTGGATTCGAGCGTGGTGAGGATGTGGGAGCAGACGTCGTCGACACATTGAGAGGGGACAGAGGCAAGTGTGTTCAGACAGTTGGTGCGGCGGTCGGCGAGTTTTTGGCTTGTGACCTCGTAGCTAGTTGCGTCAGTTGGGGAACGAAGCCTAAGCTGTGTGCGACTGAGAGGGCCATGTTCTGCAAGTTGTCCATTGAACGTAACTCACGTCGTGTTGATGAAGCCCTCGATGGCGCCTGGCATGCCTACTGGCACAAACCCGCCCGAGAAAAACGTCTCCTCTGTATACCCCTTCCGCTCAACCACCGTGGGCGTAGCCGAGCTGTAGTTTACGCCAGCGCCTGTTCGCTTGGCCTCTACGAAGTATTGGCGAATAGACGGCCAGAGATCCGGATAGCCTTCCTGGAAGAGGGATCCCATAAGCTTGGGATGCACGCCGGCAGCAAGAGGCGCATATGCCTCATTGTATATAGCCGTGAGATTGGAGATGTCCCCCCACCAGAGGCAAGCCCCGCGTGAATCAGAAAGGACGTAGCTGGCAAAAAGTCGCAGCGTCTGGCTCCATGTGCTTGTTGGTCCCAGGCTGGTACGCGACCAGTCGGTGTTGCAGAAGAAGCGGATATGATCTGTCTGAGGCAGCGCGGCTGTCCAGTCATATGCGCATCCCTTGTCCTGGTCGGGCGGGCTCATGGGAGGAGCCCCGAGGCCTTCTTCGTCCGGAGGAGGGGTGAGCATCTGCATGTGGCTGCCGATGCAGATGTGACAGTCGCGAGAGAGAGACACAAACTGGCTGCAGCATTCTCAAAAGAAATCGGCGGTCGCGCAGACAAGACACGGCCAGAGCCCGGCTATCTTATGTCCATGCGATCCTTTGGTTTTGGTTGACAGCGACGGTGCGTCTCTCGGCCAGGGTTGGCGTTGATGGAGGGTGGGCACGGGCACCATCGAAGATGCAAGTGCTCTCACTGCCGATCTACCGGAATCCGATCGCTTCGCGCCGAAATCACATGTCTTCAGAGCATACCCCATACTTCACTCTTAACTCTATTGTCTACATAGGCCAGCGCACCCTGCATCTGGGCAAACGATATCTCAACTCTCACACAGCGACAAGACATGTCGTGTTTTGCCAAAGCGAATCTTCTCCTCCTGCGGACATCACGCCGCCACAAGCGGATGATCCTTTTTGTTCATCGACCGATCACCAAGATTTGGGCCATGGGGATAACAGGGGCGCCATGCTTCTACCATACAATTGGGCTGCTCCCGGAGTTTCGCAGCCTCACCGAACACACCTAGTCGCTAATCATCGTCCCACAGCATTAAGGCTAAATACTAATCCAGCACTATAATCCACCTGCTCGTATGATGTCTGTCCGAACCGAGTACATCTGACTCAAAGCACTGCAACCTTCACCGGATTTAATGCAATTTGCACCCACGCCTGTTCCACTTGACATTCGATGAAAACCCTCTCTACAATTTTCTCCTCTCTCAACCACCATGTTAAGCAGCCACCGCCTTGCGATCTCGAATCGTGAGACCAGAGGGATACAGTTGTTCGAATGTTTTATTCGAATCGTCTTCGCCTTCTAGCTTGGCGCGGAAACAGTACGGTCGGTCATCGCGACAAATGAGCTGATAGCTTCCTTTGTCGACTTTGCATCGCTGCACCGTACGCAACGTTCCATCTGCCTCGATCACGAGCGTCGAGTGCCATGGCGTTGCGCCCAAAGCTCCTTTTTCTTGCTGCGGAATGATAGCCATGGACAGCTTATCTTTACCACCCGAATCGTGGATTGATAGACGGATGTATTGTGTAGGTACGGCTGCCAGCGCAGCGGAAAACGCTTTCCATCGACCCATCATCTCCTTTGCTGTGTTGGCAATATTCGCAGCCTGGTCTTCTGGTGACAGCGCGTTGTGCCGATCGTTGAAAGCCAGGTCCTGCTTTAGAAACTCGAGATACTTGGTATGCGTCATCTGCATGTCGCTAGTGGATGTGTTGGCCATGTCCGCTTCGAATTTGGGGTCACCAAAACGTTGCTTGAGCTCTTTTCGAATGTTTGCTGCATGCTTCAAATAGTACTCTTTTGACTGGAAGTCTCCGGGATAATCGAGCAGGTCCCAGAGGCGCAAAAAGCTAAGGTTCTGAAGCTTGTTGGCTGCAGCTATTTCTCGCACGCCCTGTCCAAAGTTCCATACGGTTTCATCGGTCACACCAAGCAGATCTACCATCGTCAGCAATATATCGAGGCATGGTGTTGTTTTCCTCCAGCTCACCGTTGTATACGAGACCATCAGATGTGATGTGGCATTCAGCGCCATGCCCATAGATCGCTTTGATTTTCTCGCACAGCCCATCCAGATGTTTCAGCGCAAGCTCTTCGCCCAAATCCGGCAAGACACCCAGCACCTTGTCTTTCTGATTTGGCGATTTGAAAGGGAAACCAGGTAGTAACATGCGAATTGGTTCCTTGCGCTCTACCTGTCCCGCCACAATAGGTAGGAACGTCTCGAACCCATCCCAAGCTCCAGTCCGCTCGTAGTTCAGACCATACTGTTCGACAATCTTTAGTACTTCGGTCGCTTTTGCGTCTGCGTCGGTTGTATCGTCGATGGGAGCCATGGTATCTGTCGCGTCCTCTGTGATGCAGAGTTGCGACAGACCTGCACGTTATATACGTGATGATCTGCTGCGTTGCACCTTCAGCTCCTGCCGGGGCTGCATCCAAAACAAGGCGTCCGCTGAGGCACAGCTGTAAGCACGCATCAATTCGCGCCCGCCTGCTACGCTCGCGTATGCTGAAATCACGATGCGACGAATCTGAAGAGATACCGAGATCCATATTTCTTATTATTGTGTTACATTGTTGCGAAGAAAGCCCTTGTTCTTGTTCAATTCGGACGTTGAAAGCTCATAGGAGTTATTTCCCCCTTTTGCAAACGAGTCGTCAACAACCAGGAACGTGTTGAAGCAATCTATTTGTGGTCATCCAGCGCTCCCAGCTCCAGCCTCCGCGGCTGATAGCCCCGCAATAGCTAGCTGCAAGCGGCTAGCAACAGTGGCACACATCAGCCCCCAAGCTTACCCAGATATGTCTCTTCTCTTTTACACTCTGGATACCTTCCTTGCAAGATGCTTGTTAATGGATTCTCGCACGCCTTACAGCGGTCTCGACCACGTATCACTTACCTCATATGCTAATGCACGCGATGCTCGCATTCTGCACAATCTAGACGAAGCGCATGTAGCTGCGTTGGACTGCACCTATCGTGACGTGGGTCGCTCTGATCAACCTCCTCCTCCATCTTTCCAAGGTTGTGTTATCCTTATCAGGTGTATGTTAGATCGGCCAAGTGGACTGACCAAACATGAAGCCGATGGATCGTGCTCTCAGTTGTGGCACGAAGTCTGTCAGAGGTCGATGGAAACAGTCTTCCGCCCAGCCTCGAGGAGAAGTAGAGACTGGACTTCTTGGAGCTGCCTCTTGTTTTCTCTTTCGCCTCTCAAAAAGATCCCAATCCCAAACTGCCCCCTCGAAACCACCCTTCTTATCAAGTTTATCTCGAGTAGTTCCGTCCTTAAACTCATTCCAGACCTTACTGCCTCCTTTACTCCTGGCAGTGTTCATTGCCTTCTCGTGTATTTCTGGAATTGGAAGCTGGACCTTCCCGCGCTCAGCTGCTTCTTGTAAGGTACGCGCTCTGTACTTTCTCCCTTCTTGTCCCACGCAAAGCTCAATCTCTTCTCAAGATCTCAGTCATTGCAAACTAAGGCGGCAATCCCCTAATCGTCACCGAGTCTGACATGCCCACCTCTGATTATCCAGGCAAGGATGACGACTGAACAACTTACATACCCTTGTTCCTTGAGATCATAGACGGAGGATTTATTGAATTTACTGATACTAGCAGTCTTCCAGATTGCATTTGCAGAAAAGAACGCTTTTACCGAACGAGAAACTTTAACGATTTCCACTTCGGATATCTGCGAAGCGTGAACCTGCAATACATCTCTGCAATCTTGTCGATAAAACTAGTTGTAGCTACCAGAAGCTCGGCCATAAAGTATACCTAGGTACTTTGGTCGACCGGTTCATGTCGTAATTTTGAAGAACCACACCGGAATGACACAGCGCAGTCTACTGACATTATACCAATCGCTAAACGAAAGAGATTAGGAAGATCATCGGAAGGATATTATAGAAGTGATGCCTGGCGAGATTTGTAGTCAGTGTAACTTGCCTTTAACAGAAGCGGGGCATACAAGTATTACGTCATTTGTGGGGTTCGGCAATCACCTAACATGGCAACCGGTCTATTACAAATCATTGATACACTATGTCGGCAGACAACTGGTAGAGAGAAACGACAAGCTTCGGCTACTTACAAGGTACTCATAATGTCGGTTTTATAGTCTTTGTAAAGCTTCTGCATTACACAGCATTGGTAAATAGCGTTTGTTCACATACAATTAATAAATCGGAGACTTGTATCTTGGAAGAAGACACCGCTCATTACCCTATCACACTGATTTTCTGCTTACCATCATGCCCATTCTCATAACTGGTGCATCCGGGTGAGTGCGCTTCTATTGGCCAAGTCTACTTTATAACTCATTGGTCTGATAGATACCTCGGAGGCTCGCTGCTTGCACAGCTACGCAACACCGCCCTCCCAGGAAATGAGACTATATATGCTCTAGTCAGGTCTCAAGAACAGGCAGAGGCAGTAAAGGAATATGACGTACTTCCTTTCACTCTCGATTTGCAGGACGAGAAGAGTGTTACGAAGAACATTGTAGATGCGCAGATCTTCGTCGTCTATTTCCTTGTAGACGCTGTGAATTGCGATATGCAGATACCTCTAATTAAAGCTCTCGGAGAGGTCAAGAGGCAGACCGGACGGGAAGTGCACTTTCTACACACCAGCGGCGCAAAGATGTTTAGCGAGCATGCAGGAATGCCCACCGATAGGAGACTTGTTGACACTGATCCGGCATTGTACGACCTCCAGAAAAGCTCCGAGTCTCCACACGAATTCTTCACCAAAGTAAGTCGCACACAAGCAGCGAGTGTAATACTTCTCTCTGTTCCACAATCTTCGCATCCCAATCATGATCATTCATGCAAATCTAGGCAGCGAATACGAACATCACCGTCATCGAAACGGCCGAGAAATACGGTGTTCGCAGCTACATTTTTGTTCCATGTATCGTGTATGGCGAAGGTAAAGGCTTTGGGAACAAAATCTCGATCCAGACTGTTGCGGTGGTCACAGCTGCGAAGGGTTCTGGCACCGTCTATGATGTCAACCCGGAAGACCGGGTGTGTGCAATTAGAAAAATATCCAGGCGACGACCGGCATACTAACAGCCTACCCAGACTTGGCCAGTATGCCATATTGACGATAACACAAAGCTTTATGTAAAGCTGCTAAAGAGTATTCTGAGTGGCGAGAATCCAGGGTATGGCAAGGACGGGTACTATCTCGCTTCGTCTGGCAGTATGGCGTGGTACGACATATACGCCGCCATGGCAAAAGCACTTGCGAAGCGTGGGGTGATCAGTAGCCCTGATGTTGAGAGAGCAGACGATGCCGCGCTTGACAAGATGGCGCAGGCCTTGGGCTGTCCTAAAGATATGGTCGCAGTGCAGCTGGGTGGAAAGTAAGTCCTTATGCATCTCCACAAACGATGGCTCAAATGCTGACCTAGGACGCAGATGCACATTCGAAGCAAAAAGGGCCTATAGTTTGGGCTGGAGGCCGGATCATGCGCCGGAGCATATCGTCGAAGTGGCAGATGCCGAGGTCGAGCTTATCTTAAACCATATAGGAACGACCACTGGCAAAATTACTAAGAGATAGGAGAAAGAGCCAGAAGGAATCTTCGACTCTTATTTCTAGTATGGACAAAGCATCCCCATATTCAAGAATCGAAATATCCTTCCAATCATCTCATAGCCAAACCCACTTGTTCATCTGTACCCATACTGACGAGTATCTAGCTGATATCGGTCCTCAACCAGATACGGCAGAGTTGCTCAAAATATCCTCTAGTTCTGCCTTGGTATATCTTTGCTGTGGTTGCTGCAGTGTAGCGTCAGCCACATCCCTTGCCCTTGTATACTCAATCGACTCACCTCAATGAACTTTGGCCCATCATACTCGCGACACAACTTGACATACTCCACCAACGGGCCCATAATCGTAGTATCTACATTCAGCGCTGGACCGCTCAGCGCGACATCCAAGTCATAAGCCAGCACAACGATCGGGCCTCGAAACGGCAATCCGAAGGTCTTGTTCTCAGTCAGGGCACGCTCTCCATGAGTGTTGGCGTCATAGTTGATTTGGACAAAGTACGGTAAGTATCGGTTATGGAAAGAGAGCTTTTTGATCTCTTGAGCGGGTACAGCGGGGAAGTGATGTTCGAGGCCGCCTACCGTACCTTTCTCGTCGAACGCGAGGACGGAGAAGAGAGGTTTGTGAAACTTTTCGGGGAAGTATAGGACACGCCGCAGGGGTTCGCGTATGGGTTTCTGGGTAGCGTTGACATATGACTTGCAGATGAGCTTGTGGTTGGCATCCCAATCATGCTTTTGACAGGCTGGTGAGCAATAGCGGATGCTCTTGCACTTACTGCACTTGTTCTTCGCGCCGAACGCATGACAGGTAGCGCAGAGATCTGGGATGTTGGTGGGCGGAGGGGAGATCGGAATATAATCTTCCAGCATGAGGGGATAGCCGAAGTCTTGAGATATATGTGACGCAATTGAAGACATGGTATCAGCCTGTGGAAATCTCACATAACAAGGCGACACCAGGACTCAGGAATACTGCAGGTTTTGAAATAAAAAAAGTAGCTCGAATCAAGATATGATGAAGGTCATCGCAGAGTCAATAAGTAGGATAGGAGAAAATAAATAGAACTAGCATGAGTTGTAAAGCGTGTAGGACAAGGTCAAGGGACTTTACCTCACTCTAGGAATATACGACTTTACCTCGAGTGGATAGTAAACGCCCAGGCAGTCTCAATACGGGCGATAGAGCCACTGCGATGGATGAAAGAAGACGTCGAAATCTACACCACCAAACACACCGATTGCCGGGAAGAGATCAGACTCTCCTCTCAGCCCAGTGTTACCTCCCTCGCTCCTCACGTCGAGCTCCTCGTTGCCATCCCAGCCGCCTTCCTTCACTCCATTGCGCGTGAAGAAAACATCAATATCCAACATCCTTCCCTGCTGCGACTCTTCATATGAGGGTGGGTTCCGGGGAACTGAGAAGGTTATCCCGATACCCACAGTATCACCAGGCTTGAAAGCTGAGGTGAAGTCGATGCCGCCCCATGCATCGTTGACATACTTCCTTCCGTCATCACCATGCACACCAAGACTGGCACGCTCCCAACCTGGAAGACGAAAGGTGGGATACGGTGGTGCGACAAAGCCTATGGCAATGCCAGCGTCTGCTTCTGAGAAGGAGATACCACCACGACCTATGCCAATAACTTTTAGCTCGAAATAGATAGTCTTGGAGCGCTGCGTGTTGAGTGGTGAGTCCCAGAACACGCTATACATGGGTAGATTCGTGAGGACGCTTGAGTCTCTGCACTTGGCATGGGTGCGACACCGCCAATGCCCAGCTTGAGGTTGAGGAAGTAGATCACCCAGATAAGATGGCGCCTTCAACAAAGCGAGCTGACCGTTCTGAATCGCAGCATGAGTGCTGGGCTGGAGATTTTGTGGTGGCCATAATGGGTTCATGTTCGTCCAAGCCAAGGCACGATCACCTTCCTCGGTAGACGCGTTGGCAGTAGGGGAACTATCGTAGCCCATCGACGGTGGCGGAGGCAAAAGTGAAGTGTCAGGGATGACGGTCCAATCGTGGTATGGCGGAGGATCCCAACTAGGAGGCGGTTGCTGCGGGTACGAAGGAGGCGGTCCCGCTGGAGGTGCGTAGCCTGAGGACTCGCGTTTAGGCGGAGGTCCGGGAGGAGCAGTATACGACGAAGATCCGTGGTGTGGTGGGGGTCCTGGAGGTGCAGAGTACTCAGACTTGGACGATGATGAAGCCTGGTTTGGTGGCGGGCCAGGAGGGGCTTGGTACTTTTCCGTTGGCGCTATGTTGTGTTGTTGTTCTTGGGGCGAGTTGTAATAAGGATTATTCGAGTTCTGGTTGTGGTCATCCGTCCCGTATGAAGGTCTTGTGGAACTGTCATCACCCTTGATCTTGTCTTTCAACTTTTTGAACATGATGACTCTGGAGACTGAGTACTGGAAGCAAGTATCTAGTCTTAACTTCGAAGCGGGCAGTAGAGATTTGATGGATCTTTGTTTGTGGTGGTACTGCTGTGACACTACAAGTAGAACGGGCGCAGTTCAATGATGATGTATGGATGTTGGCCGTTTGTGGCTGTGCATGCGTGAACAAACATGTTAGCTGTCACCTAGCCTTCTACGTCATCGCGGCTTGGCGACGGCCTCCTAGACCCGAACCTCGTTTACGCTTCAGAATCCACCTAGTGTGACCGCAGTAGAAGTGCTGATACTGATGGAACCTGTGTAAAGACCAACAGATACCGTTTTCTTAAGTCATGCCTCGGCCGAATACCTTCCAGCCACAGCCTTTCGCTTAACCCGTCCCTCCAAGAATTTCACCGGAACCTCGACTTCGACATCTCTCAGCCAGTCGCCCATGCCCTTCGCGAAAGCATCCAACCTACTGCTCCCGCTGACGCCCCTACCCAAGACTCCATAGACCACAAAATGTACCGCCATGATAGCCTCGAACTCCACTCTTTCTACGAAGAAGCTGTCGCTCCAACTTTCTCTAAACATTTCTTTGAGTTTGGGGATGGTAAGAAAGCTGCGGAGCCAGTCCCAGGTTTCGGCATAGAGAGGTGATCCGTGTGAGTAGGATGATGGCAGGTTGGTGGGTACGAAGAAGCCAATGTTTGCGTTACCGCCTTTGTCGCCCGATCGGGCGAGCACTACGTCTCCCAATCGTGCACGCGTTGTTGGACCAAAAGACTGAAAGCCCACTGGATTCAGAGTCTCGTAACTCTGCCGTTTCCCGATTTCCTCAAACTTTGGCGGCGGCGTGGTCGTCACTACCCTCGTCCTGCCAGATTCGAGCATGTTGATTGCGGTTTTGAGCTTGTTTTGCGGCCAAACCGCCGGATAGAAAGACAGGTACGGTTTCGGTATCGCTGTGCGATGGTCCATCGTACTATGAAATCCCGAGTAATGTTGCATTGCAAAGTCAGCCAGCAAGCTCGCTAGGCCCAGGTTCACATTCGGATCGCTCGTCTCGGCAAAGATTCGACAGTATGATGTACTCCGGAGCTGACTCTTCGGGTCGGTCTCTGGTACGCCTATGCGCTGGAATTCCAAGATGTCGAAACTGTTCAGTATGCCCTTCTGTTTGAGACCGAATTTGATTATACGTTCCCAGAGGTTGAACTTCTCAGTGGTTGCATATCCGGTTGCATTGACGACAATCTCAGACTGGTACCCTGCTTGATAGAAGATGGCGAGTTTGGTAGTAGGTGGAGGCGGTCCACCTTTGATGCCCCACACGCGGACTCTGTCTAGAGCTTAGCGATACTGCTGTCGGTGAAGAACAATGACGATTAGAAACATTCGGACGTACCTGTTTCTGTCCTCAGCTTTGACCTGCACCTTGTCCAGGATCGCCTTGACGTCGCTATTCAGGTATACGTTCCCCTGCAACTCGTATAGAAACTGACATTTGACAGTATCCTCAGTAACAAAACCTTTCCTAGCTTCATGTTTCGTAATCACACAAGTACCATCCTTTTCGATCTCCGCAATACCGAAAGTGAGATCGTAGAGCTCGTCCAAAGGATACTCATAAAAACCCGCAAAGTTCGAGCCCGTCACATAACCACTGCATTCGATAAGATGACCCGCAATAAGCGCTCCAGCAAGCGCATCGAAGTCGGTGTCGTTCCACGAGTACCAATACCATGCAGCGCCGATGACTGGACTGGCGTCTGCGACACGACCGGCGATGATGATGTCTGCGCCTTCTTCAAGGCCTTTCACGATTTCGCGAGCTCCGAGGTAGACGTTCGCGCTGACGATCGGCTTGTCACTCTTCAGAATATCAAGTACATGGTCAGCGACCGTCACCTCGCTATTGTCAGAATCCAGGTGTGGTGGTAAACCTTTCTCTTTGACGTCCTTCATCTCATTGATCAAGTTATCACCTGACACATACGCCACCGTCAAGTCATAGCCTTTACTCGCGACCTAACCATATATAAGTAAATTCATGCACTAGATGTCTAGGGTGAAGAGTGCAAACTCACGAGTTTTTGTACCTTCTCCGCTAGACCCTTGGGGTTATGCGCACCGCCATTAACAACGACCTTGATTCTCTTCTCATTCAATAAATCGATGGTCTGCTCAAGCCCATCCCAAGCTGTCTTTTCCCACCCAGGATGCTTGCCCTCTGCATGTGCCTGAGCGTTTTCCGCAATGTTGACCTCGGCAAGATAGTCGCCCGTGATAAAATCTGTATCTCCCAGTTCTGCTTGGTAGCGCATATGGTACCCTGGATCGCCTAGGACAGGTCAGTCTGAGATTGAGGCTAGGCGCAAGGTCAGTGTTACCTTTGTATCCTGAGCAGTTCGCTACCCTCACTGGCCGGGTCCCCCGCTGTGTAGTCCATCTACTGCTGTAATTTGATGACATGACTGGCCGTCTTCGTAGTCAGAATGGAGTTTGAAATTGATACTTCCTCTACAAGCTCCACGTATTCGCCCACCCTTTTGATGTTCCAACCTGGCCCGACAAGTTCGTTGACTTGTTTTCCGATTAGTTTGTTGAGTGATTCGCACAAAATGGTTATATACGCTATTCAATGTCGTGACAACGGCGTACAAGCCTACGCAGGGCTGGAATCCAACACTATAGCAATACAAGTTCCATTTAAGCCATCCCATCAAATATCCTGGATTCAATACCACATCCTCTTCCTAATACAACCCTAGATGCGGGGTGATACCCCACCTTGGGCGACTCGACTAGTTCGATCTACCGAGGACCGAATCGGGTATACCCAACGTTGGTGCGATGCAATATGCGTTCATCTATCATGATCGGCAATGCTTGAATGTCACAGCTGACGACTAAGGTTTTGTAGCGCGATGTTGCTGGTGAGCCGATTGGCGTAGTGGGCGCTTTCGTACGAGACCCAATGAATGATCGGTCCAAGTGGGTCACAACTCGGATATGTGAGAACAATAAAGCTCTCGATACCCGCATGTCGTAGCTCTGCCTTTGAACTTACAAACCCAATTCCAGACCGCTGATACCATCATGACCATCAACGATACGAACGGTCATACCAATAGCGTGAACAATGCTACCAACGGCAGTTCCAAAAGTTACTCCGTTCCTAACGAAACGCAACATGTATTCGACAATGGAATATTGAAAAACCCTCTGATCGCTCCCACACTCCCCGCAGAAATCGCAGAATGCGCGAAGAAAGTCCAGTTCAAAGGCACATCTAAGCCCAGTATACCGATAAACTGGCGCTTCGCCGAAAGTATCTCAGCACTCAAGGGGCTAGAAGCGGCCATGATCAATGTTCTTCTGAAGAGGAAATATGGCTTGGAACCACAAGAAGCGATCATAGATACGTGAGTTGCCAAGATATAATCTTCGTTCCGGACGAGCACTTTTCCAAATAGCTAACGCGTGTCGGTCAAACAAGCGACCATGCACAGCTTTTCTTCATGTCCATCTTACTCAACGTTGTCGACCCGGAAGGCGAGAAGATCGAATTTTTAACCAAACCATTTGCAAAGGGGTCGAGCGCATACAACAAGTACTTCAAGAACTGTGATAAACATGATGGAAGTAGGAGTACATACCGTGTAGCGGCTACGAACATCTATCGGTGCAAAGATGGAAGATACTTCCATTTGCACGGTTCCATGAATCCTGATCCAACCCAGGAAAGTGTCGGGTTGCCGTATGACAAGGAGTTGTCAGAGAAGGAAGAGCCGTGGACCCCATACGTGGAAAAGTTGGCACAAATAGATTCCGGCGAGATGCAGAAGTTGGCGTCGGATGTGTACAAACAAGCTGGTACAATCTGTTGGACGACTGAGGAGTTCAAGAAGAGCGAGCATGGTAAAGCAAATGCTCATGTCGGCCTCTATGAAGTCCACGACATCAAGAACAAGAAGCAGCCAGCGTGCTGGTGGTCAGATAGCCCAGAGACGAGTGCAAAGAGGCCACTTGCAGGGCTCAAAGTAGTCGATCTGACCCGCGTCATCGCTGCGCCAGCTCTGACGAGAGGTCTTGCGGAACTCGGTGCTTCGGTAATGAGAGTAACAGCAGAGCATATTACCGACATGTCCATGCTACACGTCGATCTCAACTGGGGAAAATGGAACTCGCATCTTGATTTCCGAAAGGAAGAGGACCGAGAAAAACTACGCGCCTTGGTTCGAGATGCTGATGTAGTGGTGCAGGGCTATCGGCCTGGTGTACTCGACAAATATGGGTTTTCCCCGGAAGGCTTACTGGATCTGACGAAAGATCGAGAGCGTGGTCTAATCGTTGTGCGGGAGAATTGCTATGGCTGGTATGGACCTTGGTCATATCGCAGCGGTTGGCAGCAAATTTCTGATGCTTGCTGCGGCGTGTCAATGGAGTTTGGACGAGCTATGGGCAGAGACGAGCCTGTCACACCTGTCTTCCCTAATAGCGATTTTTGCACGGGTACGTCTGGAGTCATCGGAGTGCTGAATGCACTACTTCGAAGAGGCGCTGAGGGAGGTTCCTACAAAGTCGATGTAAGTTTTTTCACTGTTCTTGTAGCATTGTTGATACCAACGTTTATAGGTCGCATTGAATTACTACTCTCAATGGCTAGTAAATAGCGTCGGCACCTATCCTAAAGACGTCTGGGAAGAAGTCTGGACACGTAACGGACATCAGGTATTCCGCCACTACCACAATATGCAGTATACGTTGCCGCACTACATGAAGATGTTGGCCGAGAACTCGGGATCCGTGCTCTTCAAACCAGACTTCTTCGAGGTTCGACACGCAGGTGCAATCGGAAAGGACGTGAAAGCTGTTAAGCCCATCATTCAATATCCACAGGGGAATGTAAAGCTCGGATACAACGTAGGAACGCGAGGAAACGGTGTAGACCAGCCGGTGTGGCCGAAGGATCTGATGACCGAGGTCGTGTCATAATGAGTCATCAGCTTTGGTCTATGAATAGCGTAGTATGACCAATCGCACAGCCATCTGTCTGTGGAAACAAAACCAATGAATTGTGTAGCATTTTAAGTAGATGGGTGGATATGAGGTGTAATCGACGCGAGGAATCTTGAGATGTCAACGCGAAGAAGACGCGCTAGGCGGACACGTCTACGCGTCTTCACGTGTATCCGTCTCGGGCGAAATCTCACTCGAAATCATCCGCTGCACAGATGGACAATGACGATACCCAAATCTTTGACGTCCAGATACGAGATCAAGAATACAACTGCATGAGTTAAAATTACACATCTCCACCACTGTAAAAAACTTGGAATGCTTCTCGACCAAACACTAAGCATCATTGACTCACATCCTACTCAACATCGCCTTGCCCGTTAAAGCCAATATTACTCAACCTTATAAATACTTTGCACAAGAGATTGTTTCAGGAACTTACAAAACAAATTGTCTTTATTCAACACAGTCATGGAGACCCTCATTCACAGCCAGCGATTAACCCTCCTCCGCCTAACAGACATCTCATCAATCTCCTCACCACACGTTCGTCTCTTCCATGAAAACTGGTCCAACCACGATGCCACAGGATGGAGTCTCCATGGACCCACGCACTCCTTGGAAGAAAGCTATGAATGGATGAAAGAACAACTAGCACCATCACCAGGAAACGATAGCATGTTCTACTCTGTGTTTGCAACATCCAACCCTTCGGCTTCGACTTTGGAAAGCAACGATGGTGAGGTTGGCGACGAAACTGGCTTAGGGGAGCACGTCGGCAGTGTAAGCCTTCGTCTTCAGCCCAGCGGTCCCTCCATCCCTCTTCCGCCTCCATCCTCGGAACACCCACACTCATCAACAGAGAGCATGAGGGCATTAGGATACGCCTTCTTTCCCTCAGCACGAGGCAAGGGATATGCGACGGAAGCGGGTCACGCGCTGTTGAACGCTTATGCTGCTTTTGTGTCTTCGTCGTCGGCAACACAAAACAACAGCCAAGGAGGACATGGGATAGAGAAAGCATATGTTGAAGCAGCAGTAGACGAGGACAATCCCGGTAGCATCAAAGTATTGGAGAAACTCGGATTTAAGAAGCTGGGCTGGAAGCATGAGGAGGAGAAGGTGTTTCTGAATGGAGCATGGAGGGGACCTGGGTACTGGGTGTATGGCCTGTTTGTTTGAGTATAAAGGACTTTACACCTGGGAAAAAGGAAGACATATAGGCATAGGGAGAAAAGTATGCAGACGAAGAATATACGATACTTCATGTATTCCATCTTTGCGAAAAAAGAACTTAGTTATATTCTACAGCTACCTCACCACTCAGCGACCTCGCCTTGCTTAGGCAACGTCGCACGAACAACCTTGTCACAGTTGAGCAAGCAAAGAGGGTCGAAAGCCTTCTTGAGCTGCCTCATCGCGTCAACGGTACTTTGGCCTACTTCATGTGGCAGGTAGTCTCTCTTGACAAGACCAACGCCGTGCTCCCCTGTGGCAGTGCCTTCGAGTTCGATGGCACGCTTGACCATTTCGTGGACAAGGTGAGACGCCTTTTCGTGGTCGCGGTTGCGATTGTACAGGATGATGGCTGTAATGCATGTGAGCAAAGTCTGCAGGAAGAAGGTAAAGATAGAATGAGCTTACAGTGGAAGTTTCCGTCTCCAACGTGTCCTACAATACTAGCTAGTAGGCCACTCTGCCGGATCTGTTCTTTAGTCTCTTCGATGATTTGAGGGAGCTTAGATATTGGCACGGCAACATCTGTGGTCCAAACTCCCATCTCGGGATCACCTTCGCTCTTGGCCATGACACTCCATAGTGCCTCCTTGCGCGCTTGCCACAGGTCTTCTTTCTCTTGTTCAGATTTGGCAAATTCGAAGCTGACAGAGCCGGACTTCTTGGCCATACCTTGCACTTGGCTGACCTGTTCTTTAACCGAACTTTGAGTACCGGCAAACTTGAAGAAGAGCGTTGGTGCATTCTTCCATGTCTTGGAGGTTTGCCCTGCGTCGTTGATGCACTGCATCTGAACATCGTCGAGGATCTCGATAGCGGCGATAGGTACCCCCGCACCAACGACCTTGAAGACGCAATCCGCTGCTGCACGGACAGATGGGAAGGCGCATACGGCTACACTGGTGTGTTGTGGTTTTACAGTGACCTTGAGTGTAGCTTCTGTGACGAGGCCCAATGTGCCCTCGCTGCCTATAAACATACGCGTGAGGTCGTATCCAGCAGAAGACTTTCGTGGCCGTTGTCGAGTCTTGATGACAGTTCCATCAGCCAGGACTACGGTGAGCGATATCACCCAATCCTTCATTGTGCCATAGCGATACGCATTTGTGCCAGAGCATCCTGTTCCGACCATGCCGCCGATCATTGCGCCTGGACCTGGGTCGGGAGGGAAGAACAAGCCTTCCTTCGCAAGCTCCTCGTTTAGAAGTTCCCAGCCCACTGCAGGTTGGACGACAACGTCCAAATCGTCCTTGTGTAGTTTCACGATCTTGTCCATGCGGCTGAAGTCGATGCATATACCACCCCTTGTTGCGGCAAAGTGGCCCTCCAAACTTGTGCCTCCGCTATATGGAGTGACTGGAATCTTGCGCTCGTGGCAGACCTTCATGATGGCGCTGACTTCTTCGGTACTGCCAGGCTTCACGATACAGAACGGCACGTCGCCAGGTTGAGAAGGATGCGAAGACCACGAGGATCCGCTGTGCGACTCTAGATCATTCTTGTCTAGTGTGATGTTCTCTCTGCCGACAATGTCACGCAAATCTGTCCAGGCTGCTTCCATGTTCGCTTCGGAGATGTTGTGCTTGGGAGGATTGAAGGTCTCGAGCGGCGCGGTCGAGCTCGTGTCTGGCTTTGGGGGGATCATCTGGCCGTAGTAGTAGCCTATGCAGCCTGTGAGAAAACATGCTAATCAATCATTAGTATGCGCCATGTTTGAGATGTTTGGATTCCAGTACCGAATACGGTCGCAAAGAATTGTCCTCTTGCCGTTCTTTGCTGCAGCGACTGAATCTGGATCTGCTCTGCCTTCTCTTTCTGTACACGCTCGTAGATACTCTCATTAAGTTGGAGGTAGAATGGCTTCTCGTCGTCCTTGCCCATCCTGTTCTTTTCACTCGTCCATCGCCTCTGCGTTATTCTTCCCACTCCCGCACCAACTCCGCATTCCCGCCATAGTGCCCCTCCTCTGGCGGTCCGTAGGGCGAATGAGCCTCGCGGTAGGCTTCGTAAAGGCATTGCGACTATGACTGGCGTTCGCTCATGTCGTAGTCGGCGAGGCGACAACTGCGGGGAAAGCTTTGCATGTGAGCTGAACGATGATGATGCGCGGGTAAATCCCGGACTTAAGACGCTGCCAAGAATTGTATATGCACGTCACAACCAGTAATGGGAAATCCATGTGTTGTGGAGAATCGTTCATGCTTACTTTTCCGGAATCAGAAATTACGCATGGAAACGTGATACTCGCGAATATCACGACATTGCGGAACAGATGTGAAACATCGCGTTACGGTCCGTCAGCTTATCAGAGCACAATGTATCGCACGACAACGGCAAGTGAAATCAATTATGGTCAATCATGATTTGTTCAAATATACTGCAATTGCGAGGCTCAATGGCCGAAGCCAGAGCGTTATACCAAAGACAACCCCAGCTCCCAACCAAAGGAACCCAAAATACCGCCACGCGGTGTCGGTCTTGGGGAAACTATCCAACGCCTGTCAACTGAGTGATAAAGATGGACCAAAAAAAGAGCGATAACCAAAGCAGATCTCTATCAATGCGCCCAAAGGTAAGAGCCGTGTCCCTAGAGATGCTCGCAGGATATACAGCATAAGCATGGGAGAAGCATGTATCATGAAAAAGGCCGTTATCCCAAACCGAACGCCATGCTAAAAACAAGTAAAGAATATGCAAGAATGAATCGGGTATAAGGATAAGATGCGAAACCAATCTGCTCAAGTGCCGGGTCAAGTGAGAGGGGTATGTAGAGCATCGAGGGGTAGAAAGACGGTGGCGTGGCACCTCAGCCGACCGCTTACGCGTCGAGGTTGTATGCAACTACTACTCATGTGGCGGTGCATGTAACCTACTTCCCCGACATGCGCAGCAGTCGAGTCTTGAGCCAGATGACGAATCGTTGCCATGTGCCCTTTGCGGCTCGGCTCTTTGTAACCTTGGGTGTGGCGGAGAAGGCGGCTGCTTTCTCGGGGTCGACCGTAGTCACAAGCTTCGGCAGCGAGTTGGAGTGAGCCTCGCGATGGTCTGAGTACTGGCGCC
>Ga0058698_10000544_pt1 | contig 20404 bp, 26 predicted proteins | sample AgamicAsSfe_FD_67288 | JGI IMG/M metagenome (GOLD analysis project Ga0058698, IMG submission 67288) | Agave microbial communities from Guanajuato, Mexico - As.Sf.e | ecosystem: Host-associated > Plants > Phyllosphere > Phylloplane/Leaf | place: Guanajuato, Mexico | collected 2012-05-30
CGATTCCACTTCCCATAGAAGACAGTAAGTCCACCAGCACCAGCCATGTCAAGACACGCAGCGGATCGAAGGTGCGCGGGGAAGAAGGTGGTACCATGACTCGTACCGCATGGGGAAGTGGAAATCGCATGTACCCCGCGCCAGGTTAAATACATGCTTTATCGTTTAACAAGACATCTGACATCTGATATCTGACATCTGCATCCTGGTATCAAAACACATTGTCTTCGAAAGCTGTACCCACAATCTCGAAGCAATTTTCTGGCCTCTTCCTCTTGTACACCATCGCTGCGAGGAGTACCCAACCTTTCAGAAGCTGATACCTTACCAAAGTGCCAACCTGTTCCCAACCTGTTCTCCACATACGCCTCGAAATATGCGAACCTTCAGCATAAACCGACGCTATGCATCATTGTACTTGGCAGGACGACGCACCTATCCCTTACCTGTTACTCGTATGTGTAGTTTTGTTAACGCTCCTCATATCTTTTTCCCAAACTCGGAAAACAGCACGCAGCCTTGCACTCTACTCGCTTTACCACTCTTTTCATCGAAGATATGGCAGCCGTTCGCCGCGTGAGGAGGGGTGTATACTTAGGAGTAACGTCAACAGTGATCATGCTATGCGAAGTGTTGACTTACAATGCAAAGACACTGCTAACTGCTCTGAATTAGGGTTGGCTACTTTATGCAAGCCTAGAGCGTCGGACATATAGGTCACCTCATTCTCTCGAAGCACAGTTTCTCGATTTACTTCAGGCGGCGATGAAGTCCGTCCAGATCTGTCGAGCGCGTCCGGCCAGGCATAGAGTGTCTCCTTGAGAGAACCGTAGAGCACCTTTGTCAACCGTCAGGAATCCTGCGGCCATGTAAATCTGGTACCTTTAACTCACCTTCATCACACAATGAGCATCCGCATGATCGTGAATCGGGCTACTCTTCCCTGGAGACCATACGAGAACCATCAGATTGCTCTTGCCATTACCTTTGTCGACCAAGTTACGAGTATACGGCCGCGAAACATCTGCCCAAGCGTATTTGTGCCAGTCTGATAGAACAGAATTGTAAGACTTCATCAGCTCGACTATTCGATTAGGATCCACATCGGCAGAGTCCAGCCCGGAGGAGGGACCTAATATGTCAGACAGATCGCGGACAAGTCGCTGGAATTCATCCGATGTGTCCTCAGATCGGAGCTGCGTCACAGCGGCGGGAATTGTTTGTGTTGTCATGGCGTAGTGCTTTGGCTGGATGGCCAGGCTCGGGCTCAAGTGCTTCTTTTGATTACAGATTGCACGATATGCGTAATGGAGAAAACTAAGGTAGATATGTGTACACCGTGAAAATTTATAGGTTTTACAAAGTCAGCATGCATATTATAAAAATAAATGATGATGTATTTCGGCGGAGTGGTCTCCTTTCACACGTGTCAGAGCGATCGACCGAGGTAGCAGTGAGAGACTGGTTTCAGAATTTGCAACATCCTTTCAGCCTCCCTACTCGACTTGCGTACCAGATCTAGCACATACCCCCAATAGAGCACGAACTATATCCCCTCCTTACGTCTATCCTCTGTACAATACCGCAGACGCCGCAATTCACCTCCCAGCATGGCGACCACAGTAGATAAGGTATGAAGTAAAGGCAGATCCGCTCCTCGCGGTACACGAGCAAACTGACGCAATGCTACACAGATCAAGGATGTCGAGGCCGAGATGGCCAAGACGCAGAAGAACAAAGCCACATCTTTCCATCTTGGTGCGCTGCCGCATGTCGAAGACTACTACATAAGGGCTCATTGGACATTGCAGGTCAACTAAAGGCTAAGCTTGCGAAGCTGAGGAAAGAATTGCTGGAACCCTCGGGAGGCGGAGGAGGCGGCGGTGGTCAGTCATACTGCAATCGATGTCGAGATGCCAGCAACACTGATAGCAAGAGCAGTGGGTTTCGATGTCGCGAGAACTGGTGTTGCTAGTGTGTAAGTGTACAGTTCGTCGTCATACCGGGAGGCTGTTCTTCGTGATGCTGCAAGCTGTATGCAGGAAAAGATCTCAGCAAGCGGAAAACTTGAAGAACAAGGGAGGTTGCTGGGTTCAGACATTACCACGACTGCGGAACCGAGCCATGAAACTAACCTTTCGTCAACAGGGGCTTCATTGGCTTCCCATCGGTGGGCAAGAGTACACTTATGAGTCGGTTGACGGGCCAACATTCTGAAGTCGCCGCATACGAATTCACAACACTCACAACAGTGCCTGGACAGGTCATCTACAATGGTGCAAAGATCCAAATTCTTGACCTACCTGGTATCATTCAGGGAGCTAAGGACGGAAAGGGTCGTGGACGACAAGTCATTGCAGTTGCAAAGACATGCCATCTCATTTTCATTGTGCTCGATGTCAACAAACCACTGACAGATAAGGCTGTTATTGAGAATGAGCTTGAGGGATTTGGCATACGTATAAACAAGCAGCCGCCGAATATTACTTTTACCAAGAAGGACAACGGAGGCATTAACGTGACATCCACTGTGCCTTTGACGCACATTGATCACGACGAGATCAAGGCAGTCTGCAAAGGTGAACTCAAGATATCTTGCCTGAAGACATTCCCTGTGCTGACGAGTATGTTTCAGAGTACCGCATTGCAAGTGCAAACATTGCAATTCGCTGCGATGCCACCATCGACGATGTTATCGACGTACTGGAAGAGAAGAGCAGAGCATACATACCTGTGATCTATGCTCTGAACAAGATCGACGCCATTACAATCGAAGAGCTTGACCTTCTCTACCGCATACCGAACGCATGCCCGATCAGCTCCGAACATGGCTGGAACGTCGATGAATTGCTGGAGATGATGTGGGAAAAGCTGAACCTTCGACGTGTATACACTAAACCGAAGGGTATGTTGACAAGAGCCGTGTAAGCTACACGATACTGATTGTCCTAGGCAAAATGCCTGATTACACGGCACCAGTCGTGCTACGGTCCACGGCTGGTACAGTCGAAGACTTGTAAGTGTCACGCGACGTGTAAGGTAGACAACTCTGACTCTTTTCGCAGCTGTAACCAGATCCACAAGACCATTGTCGACGAGTTCAAGCACGCCATCGTGTATGGAAAGTCTGTCAAACACCAGCCACAAAGAGTCGGCTTGAATCATGAATTGGCGGACGAGGATATCAGTAAGTCTAATATCATGAGGGTCCTCTTCTCTAGCTGGAAATTTTGCTAACATAATGTGACACATTAGTCACCATCATCAAGAAATAGGGGACCACAATCTTGACCCCGCCCTTTGTTGACATGACCATGACCATGACCATGACGCGACAAGAAGGTCTCTCGGGTCGCGTTTGATTGGATGCGGTCAGCACGTCCGATGGAGGCTGCCAAGAGGAAACTTCAGCTTCGCATTCTGGCTTCAATTCACCATTATCGCAAACACCAGACAGGCTCGGCCAAGTTCCAGGGCACACCTCACAGTAGCGACAGCGATCTCGCGGACCAAGCAGTCACAACGGGATTGACTGAGCGAGGGACGGAAGAATTCGCAAGTGCGGCGGCAGGTGTGCCCTAGCTTAGTTTGGTGGAGAGAACACGAAGGCGTGGATGAACTAGTGGAGTCTGCGGGATTTGCTAGGAAGGTGCACAGGTCACACGGGTGCTGACGGGTTTGGGACGCCACCGGGTACCAGCACAATCACGTCGTAGGGCGATATATGCAGACTCAACCTGGAGATTTACTTGTCCTTTGTGCTACACCATGTATGATTATTGCGTGGAAATCAATTGAGCAGCCATTGACAACGGGAACGGCTTTGGTCAGATGTATTCTGCGCTATCCAAAGTATAAACAAGACATTATTCATGCTTGATGTTTAGCATGGACCAAATCAAGCGTTCCTTGCGCGACAGAGTCAGTGTCAGAGTCAGTGTCAACGCCAAGGTGCGGCAAGCAGCCACAATAGTAATCACAATCGCCGTGCTATGAGAAGGTGGAGGTGGCCAGCCAGGTTTGAGTATTTGGATTACTTATGCCGCACGAGCACTGCCCAGACACTTTGGAGTTTGCCGAGTCTTGGAGGCGGCAGGCTGGAAAATGGTAAGCAAGTATATACTAGTAAGTAACACTTGCAGCGCAATCGGAAAAGGTTGCTAAGCGAGGAGCTTGTCCCTGGGGCGACTCTTGCCATGTATGCGCGATATTATTGTTTACGAGAGACTGCGAGTGTATAATGCAGTGAGTGTCCTTTGAGCTGCCAATGCTCGGACAAGACCCGTCCGAGCTGGTCCGTGTCATCATAAATAATGCATAGAGGATGTCGTCTGAGAAATGAATCTAGGCCTTGACGGCCAGACAGCCCCGTCATGCAGAGCCCGTGCACATACTACTGGGCCCGGCCCAATCACAGCGCTTAGATGGGGAAGAAATGAAGTATGCAAGGTGCCAGCTGGTCTGAACGCTTTGCTATCATTGGCCGATGGCGACATGCTTGCGGGGCATCGTGTATGTATCACGTCCCCCATGGGGCAATTGGCGATATCCCGTAAAAGAGTGGTGCTGTGCTTCGGAGCCCGTTTTGTGCATAAATCAGAAGAATCGGCGGTGGATTATCTTTCAAGTGGTACGGTACGCTACGCTACGCTACGCTACGGTAACCTCTTAGTCTCCGTCCACCGAAGTGCTTCGAGCGGGAGAGCAAGCTTTTGATCTAGGACGAACCTGTGCTTGTCGGAGTAGCGCTCGCCGAAAAGTGAAGCTTTGAGGACTCGCAAACGATGGTCATTGATGCGGGCATTCCTTTGGTGCCACGGATGTCGTCGTTGTAACTTGTCGTGGCAAAGTGTCCAGTGCTCCTCTGTTCGCCGTGCCTCACACGGGGGCGAATTCTCGATAATCGTGAGAAGGCTGGCAAGAATTGGATCGTCGGCTGTTATCTCTCTGACGTATTATTAATCACTCACATCAGGCACATACGCACGACAGTACAGATGTCAGCTGCATTTCACGGCCAAAGCGGGACACGGGCCTTGTCGAGCCTAGATTGCTTCCTCCTCCTGCTGTTCCACAGTACTGGCTCCCCTGCCGCGCTCTATCTTAACCTTATAACTTGGCTCTTGGCGAGGTGACAGGAACCATTGGCGTTCGTGATGGACGACAGCGAGTGAACTGAAGACTGCCGAGTCAAGAGGGGGGCTGGAATACACATTTTGGAATTTCCAGGTTGCGATTTTAAGATTCAAAGCTGACATGCAGGGCCATGTCATGACATGACATGCTACGTGATGAGACAGCATCGTGATCAAGTCCCGCAAGTGTAGGACGATAAGGAGCCACACCTAGCAATACTGTATCAGGTCGGGAACACTCTACCTTTCTGCCAACACAGCAAGCAAAGCGACAACACAACACAGCACAGCACCAAGGACTTGGCTATTATATTCTACGCCGGACACCCTTTTGGCTCCGATCGTTTTTTGCGTTCGCATCCCTCATCCTCCAGTCTCCAGCCTCGTTTCTGACCTATTTTTTCCCACTTTTTGCATTACGGAATCGCCAAGTCGTCGTTGGCAGTTCCAGCAGTTCCAGCAGTTCCAGCTTTCTCTTCATCCACTTTCAACTTTTGATTCGCATCAACAAGCAGGTGGAGATCATCCATCATCCATCATCCATCAACCTCAATCTCCTGCCTTGTCCTGACTCCTGCTGCGCCAGCCGTCTATCCAGTCTATAGTCTATGCAGTCTAGGGAAGGTTTTCAGTACCGGTCCATCCAGTCCATCCGGTCCATCCAGTCTGTCCAGGTCCTGCCTTGCCTTGCCTCTCTTCTCCGCATCTCATGCTCGACTCGTCACCGGCTATGCTGCTATAAACCAAGCGCCCGCCCCAAAAGCACGAGCTAATCACCAGACCCTCTATACGGCTGTGCCTGCTTCTTGATCATCATCCAAATCCCATCATTTGCCTTTTCAGGTTGGCCTCCTTCCTCCGCTGTACTTGAGTTCGCATGGAACTCCAGTACTGGTGCTTTGAACAGGTCCGCGACACTCCGTGCTCGAAGTAGTCGCGCTGCCGTGCGAGGCCAGGCAGGGCAGCTTCACTCCACTTTGGTCACGCACTTCGTCACTCAATCACTTCTCATCTCACGCTCTTCACACAACCTCGTCGACTTTGCTGCTCTTCCCTGCTGCACCTCTGCCTCTGCCGACCTTGGTCACTTCAGCCCTTCGATTCAGAGGATCCGTGGCACAGTCGTTCTCGTTCCTTGGAGCCAAACCCTCCACAATCCCGTCGCTGAATTTCACCTCGAACACAAGGATATAGCCATGTGCGACATCCATAAGGTTCTGAATCACGATCGACTAGAACCATGCTTTGATTGTCTGGAGTGACGGTACCAGTACCTGCTCCAGAACCAGAAACAGAAACAGAAATCGTTCTCGCTAAGCAAAAGCTCCTCGTCTTCTTCGCCGCATTCTACTTTCCCAAATGGACCCGACAGAGCATCGTGACGACGAAGATATGATCCCGGGTCTTCCCCAGCAGACTGGCTGGGACGAGCACGGTATCTATCATCCTGCTCGGCTGTCGCCATCACAGCACTATTCTTCCTATCCCTTCGATCACTCTCTCCAGCAGCATTCACACACTCCGGCCATGTATCCCACATCTGGTGGCTCGAGTATACAGCCTTCGACACAGCATCAGGATCAGTCACGAATGCATTCGTCGTGGCCCACCACTTCATACTCCGACACATCAATCTATGCTCAACGCAGTCAGCCAAGGTTCGATGCTGGGACTGTAGGCCTCACGCATTCGTCAGCGATCGAGGCCTCGTCGAGCCAACCATCGTCGCTGCGTACCACCACAAGAGTGGGACCGCGCAAAACACTGACAGACGAAGACCGCCGTGACATTTGTCTGTATCACAGACAGCATCCAGACAAGAAGCAGACCGAGATTGGAGGTATGTGGACGGCTGACGATCGTGCTTGGACACTGGCTAATCATTCACTTGCAGAAGTCTTTGGTGTGGAGAGAAGGTGATTGGTGTCGACAGCTTGGTAGTGGAACAGACAAACTAACACTGCTGTCAGTACAATCTCAAAGATTCTTCGCCAGAAAGAAAAGTACCTCGGCGCAGAAGGTGGCCCTGCCACGAGGCTTGCTACTGGGACGGACCAGGGATTGTTCGCTTGGGCGCAGGACAGGGAAAGAGCAGGTACTAGGCTCACTTCGGACATGCTGAAACGTCAAGCAAGAATCATCGCAAACTCTAGACGCGTCGACGGCCCGGCGATGGCAGTGCTGGAAAGCAGTGACTGGCTCGACGGCTTTCTACAGCGGAACCCTGGCCTGGTGACTATTGCTCGCTCACAATCTAACACGCTTGCTCCACAGCATCAAGGACTCTCCATGCCATCTACCACAGGCTCTGTGGATCGCATGCAACCTTCTATGCCGTCACAATATCTCCCTGGTATCTCTGCAGGACGTCTAGACGTCCCTGGAACCTTCACATTGCCAGGCCAATCCACGTCATTTGGTGTGCGGGAAAGCTTCTCTCAGCCACAATCAGCAGCTTCAGCGTACAGTTCAGGCAGTGGATATGGTTATGGTGCATCATACAGCGACACGCGCTCTACCACGCTCTATGCTCCACACCAGCTGGATTCGCCAACGTCGGCAACATGGAGCAATTCCAGGAATACAAGCCGCAACTATATCTTATCCAGCACAAATCCTGATCCTGCCGGTTCTCCTCCTCTACTGGGTCGATCGCCGTCGGTTCGAGCATTTGACATTCATGGCTCAGCTATGGGTACATTTCCTCCTCAGGAGACCACTGATGCCCAGCAGCCGTATTCGTCTTACAGGAATGATTATCCCGCACCAGTCGGCCTGAATGATCTTGCTTCAATACCGAGTACCCAACACCTTCCTTTTGTTCACCGGACCTGGGGCGAGTCTCAACTTCCTTTTCCGCAGACGACGGGCCACGCTCGGGGAGATCAATCGAATAATTCTTCACCAGCCTCGACTGTGGTATCTTCAATATCCGCCTCCATGTCACCAGGAGGTTCGAATGGTCAACGCCAAGGACGGAGACGGTACGAGGATGAGGAGCGAGCCCTCAGCGCCTTGACTAACATGATGAACAGCGAGGATGCTGCTCAGCAGGGCCAGGAACCCCTTCGCGATATGACTGTGGGTCGATTGGTCGAGAGGTTGCAAACGGTTTCAAGAACACGCGCGAGTGATGGGGGTAGCCAGGAGACTGAGGGCGGATACAGGAGGAGAGCTGCGCAGGAAGGCGATGGCTCGGAACTGAAGCGAACTCGGATGCAGTGAAAAAGCAGCTATGGCAGGGACTGATTGTCATGTCCAGACCCGCTGGCAATCAGGTGTATGAGTTGAGAAGTCTGTGGTGAGAGCTGCGACGAGAACTGGTATGAAGACTGGACTGACGAGACTGATGGAGGTGGTATGAGTTATGGCTGCATTGTGGAATGAGGATCAAAGGAGGATTGATTCATCTAGCAAGGCGTCCATGGGCATCAACTGCGTGACTGGTGAGGAGACAAACTGCATGTAATTCGGACTGTGTGCGGGCATCGGGTGGGCAACATCATGAGACAACAAAAAGAAAGTGAAAGTAAATCGACAACGGGATTGGTTTTTTCTTTCGTCGAAGTGGTGTCATCGAGGAATCGACGCTCGAGTCGTGGCTTGTGCGATCGAGCCTTAACGCGCGTAGACATACTCCTAGTCAGCAGCGCTTCTGAATCGGTCGTCAGTAGTGTGTAGTGTGGAGAGCCCAAGATCTGCTGGTGAGAGATTGAAAAGAGCCGACGAACTTTGTTGACGAGTACAATAAGCGAGTCGGTATCCGAATTTCTGACTTCAATGCAGCGTGACTTGAAAAGAGGTGATTCACCGTTGGCCTGTCCAAGACGTTGCATTAATAATCGAAGACGACGGTGGCCTGTCAGTCAACAACAATAAATTCGACCCGTGACGATCCAATGGCTGAAGCTTCGTTCTTCGCTTATCGCATCACCGGAGTATTCTATCCCTCGAGGTCGCAGTCAAGCACAGAGCCAAAAGTCGACCAGGCAATACATGGCCCGTGAGGATTCAGCCTCAGATTTAGAGTACAGTGATGCAATGCGTACCTGGATCGATGGATGCTACCTTAACGTCACTCTCCTTTCCGTCCCCCTCCTGACCCAGCAGTGACTATCTGTGTGAAGATTACCATCAGTCAAGGACAAGACTGACATTGTACAAACAACAAAAGTACACGAACTATACTGTTCTGTTCTATAGTATCCCAGATTCTGTGCTGTTCATTTCCGTTCGACCGCTTCCCCGCTGCACGAAGTCCGACCCTATGCCTCCCGTCCTCCCATCCCCATCGTTCATGCGGTAAACGCCGAGCCGCTCCACAGCCGCGCCCCTCTCCTACTTTCTCTCCATCCTCTTACTAGTGCAGAGATATTGAAGCCTATGCCATCGCGTCTGGCAAGCACTAATGAGCAACCAGCCCAAACAAACTTTCAAACTCTGACCTAGACGCCATGCGCAAGCGATCGGACATGTTCCGACTGCAAAGAGCACGAACCCATGGCCGCGGTAGAAGCCGTCCTGTCAAATGGCATAAAGGCATACTACCATTGATCGTGCTTGGATCCGTCCGTCCACTAGTTCGCGTTTGCGGATGTCCCGTCGTGGGTTTGACTTTGCATGTACATGGACTACGTGATGTCCGCATTACTGCAGTCTTCAGGATGCCCCTGCCTGGAACAACAGTACACCGAGGTATACATGCGATGCCTTGGGCCGGTCACACTCTTGTCGAAGGCTCGTTGGTAGGAGCGTGCCTTACACCATGCATGTCTCACCCCAAGCCATTGCCTGTGAGACGGGATGAGTAACTTCCAATTGAGCACTCGAACCTAAACTGTAGATTGTACGTCCATTCGGTTTGATTGCTCAAATGATGTGTTTACGACTCGGATCGATGCGCATCTTGCAGGTTTGCTCCGATCCGCGATCGCTGTGATTTGCCACTTGACAATGAGCTTCATGCGTTCTACGTGTCTTCTCTGCGATGTAAAGTCCTCCAGCCGGTCGACCATGCCAGCGATCGACATCATTAAGCCGCAGCTCGTGAGAGGAGCGGGTAACACGGCCTCGGGCGGGAGATGTTGCATGGGAAATGTTGCATGGGAAATGTTGCATGGGAAATGTTGCATGGATACTTCTCAGTCAAAGTATATAGTCGTCGTGTCGAGCATACTGAGCAGTGACATGCTGGCCTGCCATCTGTCGAGTCCAGCGGAATGTGCCAATCATTTGCTACAGCGCGAGCTCATTCCGCTGTTGACCATGAGTGACTGCTTGGTGCTACATCGAGCGCCAAGCATGGCAGGGGTTATATCGCAACCTTGGCAAAGATCTGATAACGTTTCATGTCCTCTGCCGTGCTTCCCATCCTGCTATTGTTTCAGCTCGAGGCATCGGATAATTGACCGGAGACAACTCGAGCCGTGCCACGCCTTCTCCTGCTTCGTTCGCCTTGGTCGAAGTATCGCTTCGTCATCGTGGGGACGAGGCTCAGCGTCCTGACTTCCAAGAGATGTACCATTTCATAGTGTGCAGTCTTCACACTAGAAGCACTTGCCGTCTGTACCGCGTGCCGGTCCTAGTGGCAGCGTTGTGATTGTGCAAGGTAGACCACGATCGGACGTAAGCCGCCGGACCAAAAGGACTGATTGCTCCAAGGTAAATTTGTCAGTACGTGATCGTCGCAAAGTGTCACAAGAGCAAGCAGCCTTATGTGCAGTAAGCATGAATGTAAGCACATATTGCCTGCCGATCATCCAGCTTCGAGAATGCTCATTGAACGGAAGAGCACATCAGGGAGTCCTTTCCGTAGAATCTGCACCCAGTCATCTTCCGTCATACTAGTGAACGATCAGTGTCTGAGTGTGTAGGGCTCGCGACACTCTGCATCACGCGGTGGTCTGCCATGAGATATAAGCATCGCATGCTGTAACCGATGAACTTTACTGCATTGCCACCCTCGAGAAGTATCTCAAGTATTTCATGGTGTCTAACATGCCAATCAGCCTTCCACATCGAGCATCTTGCTTCGTGCCAACAAAAACAGACCACCACTGCAAGTTCGCCCACCTCCTAGCTAATCTCAAGTAGCGCCTTTTGGCGCACTGCACGGTTGCCGGATCTGACGTCGAATACGTGCCACTCATCCGTTCATACATTTTGGTGTAAGGTGATCAAGCGCAAGCAGGTTCACTCAAGTCGACAGTGCATCAAACGACATCGTGTTCAGAGTCGTCATCCTATTCACTTCCGCTGCAGACTCCCTTCTCCGCAAGGATCTGGCTCACAGTCTTTTGACTGAGCTCAGGGAATATCTCGAGCACGATGCGGTCGAGGATCGTGAACACTAGATGTTTTGTGAGATACTCGTCTGCGCCTAATGGAGACAAGATGTCACGTTTCACTGCGGATACCATCTGCTCAATCTCGTCAAGCTCTTTTTGTGCACTTGTCTTCGATTGTGATGTCGATACTGCAGGCTTCAGATACATGCGTGCAACACTCTGTGGCACGGCGTTCAAGATGGCGATTGCTGCGCCTCTACAAGCTTTTTGCTTGGCTACGGAAGGGTCTAGGATAGCGGCTGGTATAGTCCTCGTGGATAAAAGGGTGTTGTCCGGTAAGAGTGATGTCCTCAATGCCAGCAAGATACTGGGCAGATGTTTCGAAAGTGGAAAGGCTGGTTCCAGCACCACATGGGCCAAGATTCTGTCAAAGTTATTAGCCGAGCAATGATTAGAACAAAGCAAGCATTGATTGAACTCAGCACGCCTGATCACACACGCAAAACTCAGTCACGAATTCCGAGGGAAATGCGTCCGTTGAAACGGAAGATGGCGCGTTCGCAGTCCAAGCTTTGGCCGTCGATGGCGACCTGCTACTCCACCTGGGAAGTCGAATATTCGATGTCCACGTATTGATGCAGGGGTAAAGAAATGCTGATGTTGCACGGCAGGAAGGCGCAAGCTAGCAAAAGACAAGTAGAATCGGAATCTCGCCTATCCCACCACTTACAAGTCATTACACAGATTGGGTTGGAAGCAGAGCGGACACGATGGGGTATGACAGGACCCTGCATGACGGGATGCTGTTGGCCCCTTGCTCGTTTGGCCACTCGCAGACAATAGCCGAAAACCCTATACGACACGAATTGTACGCATATGAATCACGTCTTAGATCGCGTACCTGTCAAGATAGCCGTCGTAACCGCCAAGCTGTTGTAAAAGGTAATGTCTGAGCAGCTTCGCGAATCCAGTAGCCCATGGCATGCGTTCAGGGAAGTTGACCATTGTTGCAGCCATTGCCCACATATGATAAGACATGATGGGGAGGTGGGACGTGGTCACCTCTTCATGCTGTATTCTGTTGATAGGGTCGTCCAAGACATCCGTTCGAGGAGGATTATGGATTGTGTTGTTCTTCGATGACGGTCGTTTAGGTAGCTTGGTGGCCCAGATCCATGAATTGAAACACGACTGCAGATATGTCGTGATTAGCATCAGATAACCAAATATGCTCCAGAAGATATCCGTTGCATTGTAGTTCGCTATTGGTGATCTTGGGGCGAGAAGTCCAAAGTGAGCCAGCCGGTCTGTCTTTGGCGGGTGTGATGGTGTCTCCATGGCCCAGGGCTTCGAGGTTCCTCTTGCCGAGTTTGCTGCACGTTGTATCATATCGTACACGAAGGCTCCATCGCACAGCTTCTTACTGACCACCCCATCGAGTATCATATCTGCCAGGATCGCCGTCAGCAGTGACTTGAGGCATGGATTGCGGAGATCTTCAGCGGGCACAAGCAAAGCCAAGATGCCCTCGGCAAGAATCTTGTGGTATGTGCCCTCATGCAACTGTTGCTGATCGCATGACAATGGACTGTTAGGGGCGGGCAATAGTGCAGTATGCGGCAGTAGTGTTGAATATAGAATCCGACCATCTGCAGGCAGATGTCGACCTGCAGCCAGATCACGGCATTGTCGAAATGCTATGGTTGTACTAAACATCAGCTGCATTCATGGCTTCATCACGGCGATTTCAGAAGCATTTGGATCCGGACTGACTCTGTACGTGTACGTCGACAGCTGCTGGAATGGTATCCAGGAGAAGGCGTTCAAGATCAGCGTTTCGAAGTCGCTCTTCCAGTGCGCGGCTGCAGTGCGCTATGATATGCAGCAGTTCGTCCGGGAAAGTATGGTCCGTTGTGAATCTCGAGTACCATGACTGGACACAGTCCTTGACTAGGATGGCGATGAGGGCGTAGAGTTGCAAGTCGATCTCGTTCGAGCTTGTCAAAGGAGGCAAGTTGGCGTCAATGGACCGAGTGCGGTCACCGACGTGTCGATTAGTAGCGTGGCTACCAATGTTGAGCTGATGCGAGCCGCCTAGTATCCTTCGGACAAGCGACGTCGCGGCATCGTCGGCTGTGGTCTCGAACACGTTCCGTCTTGTCGTGCCAATGGATGACTGATTGGTAGCAGTGGGCGTGTTGCTCTTGCCATCAGCTGCCGGACGCTTGGTAAAGAGGATTGGTTTGTCGACGTTCATGGCTGCGCCTAACACGTCAAAGAGCACAATCGCCACGCGTCTACAGTCTCAAACATTTCTTGAAACCACGCTGACTTGTTCTCTCCAACCCTCAAGTGCTCGTTGGACTTGTTGTCTTGTTCTTTTTCCAAGACGTGTGGAACTTAAATGTCCTACTATCCGCATTGGGAATAACGTGATTGCATACTATAGGTCAAATCAATGATGACAAATCATCGCAGGGAAACAGTTTGGAGGTCAGTTTTCTTCTTTTTTTGTACTATCTGCAGACTACAGACCCGTCGAGAACCAGCTCGAGAGGTTTGCGTATCCTGATTCACTCATCCCAGACTCCAAAACACCAATCTTATCCTTACATACAGCACATATCTTGCTTTCGGACCACGGGCAGGAGAAGCGCGACTTGACAGTCTGAGGCATCCAGTATCAAGCATACGCTGCATCCAATGGACTCACCAACGCCGACTGCTGACGAGCTGACCTGGTGCAAGGGTGGAAAAGTGTGTCGGGGTCCACCATCCAGCCTTGCCCAGCAGATGCCTGTACATCCTCAGACTCGGCAGAACTAGCTGAATCGTCGTCGCGGTTGTCGGCGTCGTCGGCGTCGTCGGCGTCGTCGGCGTCTTCGGAGTCGCTCACGTAACCGGTATCGACAACACGCAGCGGCAGCGTGACTTGTGACCAGCTGGTAATGTGTGGCTGGAAGATGCGCATTGCAATCTTCTCTCGGTCGATCGGCTCGTCACAAGCAGCCCAGTAGATGTTTGTGCGCTGCTCAAAGTCCTCGGGCATACAGATGGTGTTGCGTAACAAGCCTGCAAGATCAAGCTGCGATTGCAATTCGGCGAGCTTGCAGCCGTGGTCACACATGTCCTGCGTAGTTGCATTCATAGCATTGAGCAGAAATGCAGCGTGGACCACGTTGGCCTCGAATGTGACCCTTGGTGCACACGAGCGGATAGCTTGTGCCATGCGTGCGAACACGACAGGTAGCTCTTGAGTCCAGTCGTGAAGGGCCCAGGATGGACGAGGCAGACAGAGGTCGTCGTAGGTGCGCAGGGTGATGTCGTCAAAGCTTTCCAGATAGTTGCCGACATCAAGCATCTTCTGACAGGCCTCGGTGTATCCAGCTCGGAGCAAACCTACTCGGACATGCTCGTCAACATCGTACGCAGGCCCAGCAACAGTAGCGTCGAAATCCTGAGCCTGACAAGCTGCCAGAGGACAGAATGCATTCGTGTACAGACAGTTGCCGCTCCCGTTTGATGCCGAAATCTGCGTCATGGCGGTCGCGCAGAACATCTCTGACTCACATACTCCGTTGTGAAAGCTTCTTGCATGCCCGCATGCGAAGACTTCGACGATGGTAAGGTTTGACATGATGACCTCAATGATCATCGACGCTACCGGAGCAGTTGTTGACAGGAGTAGGTCGTCGACCAAGAATATCCAGGAAAGCTGGGAAGAGCCTGTGCGAGAGAGGTGGCGAAAAGAGTAAAGATGAGCGAAAATTCAATAGAAAAAGACTGAACTGCAGAACCAAAGTGTTGGACATTGGCGGCAGACTTTATAAACAGCACCGGATGCCATCATGTCAAAGAACTCACGCATCGAAGCACTGGAACAATAGCACTGAGCAACATTCCTTGTTTGATGCCTTGAAACACACCTAACACAAAAAGATCAAAGCGGACGCTTTGTTGCTGAAACGTCATTAAAGCCACTTGTCGCAGGCTTTTTCTCGAGTCGTATACCGTGGTATAATACTGGGAACAAGGATTTCTTTTTTTTTCGAAAACTTCTCGCCTTTGTGTACACAAAGAAAATGACGTCGTCGAGACGACATAGCAAGCTCTGTCTACAGCACAAGTACGACTGCTTGGCTTTGTCCTCAAGAGACCTGTTTGGTGGTACCTTTGTTCAGCTTTCTGCGGATAAGAACCACGATGTCAATAGCCGAATGTGATAACACTATTTCGAGAATACCACACATACCGACAATAGTCATAGACGAGTGCAGTCGAGATGGTGGTGCCACATTTTCCCTGCTACGCTTCAAAAGCAGTACTTATCATATGGCTAGCAGTACTTATAGTATGGCTTCACGATGGAATGGATCACACTTGGTGACAAGACTACGCCCACGCTTACTTCCTGATGTTGGGCAAAGCAGATGGAGAAGAGAGGGTACTGTACAAAGCGGTCTATACAGTTATGTGTCGTACAAGAATATGGTGAACAGAAAACTCCTCTCCAATGGCGCTAGACCAAACCAATGTCCAAGACGGAGTGTCAACTCACCCAATACTAATATCAATGCCGGACAGCCGTTGTCTGTAACGGAGGCTCCAAAGGTGGACGAGGATCCTGCGATGAATAACCATAGTCTTTGTATCGTGAGTCCAAGCCCTGATTTCGATGATGACGCCCACTAGCGACAGTCTCCGTTGCAGGTAGCGATGGCACATCGTCGTTGTCCCCTTCCTCGAAGAAGTCTTCCTCACCCTGGCTGTCGTCGTCATCTGGAGGGTCATATCGATCATCATATGGTTGTTGATTGATGTCTGTCGGCGTCGCTGCTGAATTTTGGAAGTTGTTCCTGCCACCCTTGCGGTTCTTGCGACCTCTTGCCTTCATCTTCTCCAATCTGCGACGATTAAGCTCTTTAGCCTTGCGTTCACGCCAGTCCTTGATCTCATACTGCCGGATGAGTGCAGCAGGGGGCCGTCCATATATACTCTCATATTCACAGAACTCGCAAATGTACATATCCTCACGTCTTGGAGGATTTGACCTGTTACTGTAGGTCTGCTGCTGCCTTCGTTGCTGTGCAGCGCCACGGAGAACATTTCCTGGGCGTCGGGGCTTTGGCGGTGGCGCGGCTGCACGGTTAGACGCATATTGGTCGTCCGATCTGGGCACGGGATATTGACCGTCATTCCGGGTCACGGAAGTCTGCGTTCCCTGAGCAGCAGAGGGTTGCAATCTCCCGGCACCTTTTGGAGGAAGAACCCGGGCAGAGTTACCCATCTTGTTCGCCGAGTCAGATGGATATTCGAAGGTGAAGTCTTTTACAGCGGTTGAGTCTGGTGACTGTCGTTGCAACAGACTGACGTGCTCCTGGCCCTCCATCACACTTGATTGTCCGTTCGCTGCGGCGCTTGCCATAGCGGCTGAAATGATGCCTTGTTGTTCTGTGTGGTCGAGTGGATACGTCAGACTCCGTCGCAGACCGTAATCGAACCGGATAGAGGTCCGAGAAGCAGCCTCGGGATAGAACTTACCACTCAAACCTGATGTTAATCGACTTGTGGACGTTGCGATTGGTCTCCGCTCGTTGGCAAACCGACTGGCTCTGCCATGACGTCCGCGTCCAGCTCCGGATATACCGACACCGGTGACAGAAGAGTATGAGGAGTTCGTGTGATATGATTGGTAGGCGCGCTCGCCAGGAGAGCATCCCTCGATCTGAGAAGCTACGTCCGTTCCCATATTGTCAAGCGACGAAAGCTCGGCGAATGTACCGGGCACGGGGATCTTCCGTTTCTTTTTATTATTGGTATTCTCGAAAGACTCGTACCCGTCTGCAGACGACGTGGCAGACAGAGGCTGTGGAGACTTTATGCGGTACGCTGCAGGTTCCACGGACTCTCTTTGATACTTCCTCTCCTGCCATGCATAGCGGGCGTTCGAAGATGGTTTTACTTCCTCCTCTTCATCACTCTCGAGATCATGATTACCTCCACACTCGCAAATGTGCTCGTGATCCTCGTCATCCTGCAACGGTATTGAACTGGGACGATAAACAGAAGTATCTGCGCGATCTAGCATGTCGCGTGGCGACCCGAAAAGACTTGGCGGTAGTGTTGGAAAAATGATGCCCTCCGCCTCCTCGACTGACAGACGGGATCGAAGACGCCGCTTAGGGAGAGGTCGAATGGGACGGTGAGGATATATCGGCGAGGAATTATCCGGCGACCGAGGACTAGCGACTGCCCACTCATGACCTGCAATGCCACGTATCACCTTAGCATTTTCCTTTATTCAAGAATGTTCGACCTCAAGAAATCGCATCTTCTGCCACTCCGAACTAGGTTCAAGCGACGACGCATACCGGCTACTGTTGTCATCATGGGCTCCTTGGTGTGGCGACCGCAGTGTGACCCACGCCGGCCGGCACAGGCACAGCTGAGTGTGGGAATCGACTCGAGCGATGTCGCTGGGGAGGTCCTCCAGAACTGCAAAAGCATAATCAATCAGCCAAATTGTCCTTCTTCGTTATCGCTTCGTGTCATCCCAATATGTGCGTAATCCTGGTTACAAGTCCAGCTGCAACCCGTCCGACACCTCTGCTGGTGCTCAATCTTTGTAGATCATGCTGTATCCGGGCTACATCGACCGGGTTTTCAATGCTCCAGCGTCATCGAGGAATAAAACACACCTAGCCAAGAAGAAAAACAGCCGATGAGGTCGGAGTGGCACGACTCCTGCTGGATAGCGAATGTGATATGCGAAAGCGAATAGCGTGTGGATCCCAGGCTGATAGAGATACTCAAAAAGCAACGGTACAGACCTAGAAGAAAGTGCTGAGCTGAGGGGTATGGTCTGAAAGCATCGATGGCGATATTGTAAGGTGTGTGAGGTTATCGTTCGATGTGTTTCCAATTCGGCTGACCACTCAAGGCTACCCTGCTACTGCGGAACGAGCCCGACCCATTATCCATTTTCACTCAAGCTTACTGCTGCATTCGCTGTTTGCTTGCCATCCAGGCTTGATCCTTCTTTCACAATACTCATGGATCCTTAGGCTCCAGCGTCATCGGCCACGGCTGTCCTTCCCGGGTCACGAAGCCTGATCCGATCGTTCGTCCAGACTACCCAAAGCACTGCAAGCATCTCGCACCTGATGGGCCATCCTCATAATTCGATCACGTGCGAATGGGTGGACCCCCACATGTCACAAGAAGGTCCCCCGATGTGGTTGAATGCTTGAGAAGTCGTCTCGCATGTAGGCTCCATATCTCGCAAACTCTGACATTCACGACTCTATCTCATCGATGGGCGGCACCAGAGGGTCGTGATCTATTGCAGCCATTTTCTTCGAAGGACAGTTCTCTGGGAACTTGGAGTACCTGTCGACCTTGCAGCAACCACGCAATCACAATCCGTACATGTCCACCCAGCTCTTCTCCAAAGATCGACACATATCAGGCATCTCACAAATGGATCGATTGGAACCAGAAGCGCGTCAGACGAGGCTGAGACGTAGGGAGCAAGAACCGATAGAGGAGGAAGTACCACTGCCAATGGATGATGATGCTGATGTCGAAGAGGCCGGCGAGGACGAAGAAATCACGCGCTGTCTTTGTCGACGACAAGAATACCCTGGCGCACCAATGCCACTGAACGATGCGAGCAGGAACTTTTCGCCAAGTGCCACAGCATCAGTCAACGGCCCCGATGCTGGCGGGGACATGTTCATACAATGCGATGCTTGCAAGGTCTGGCAACACGGAGGCTGCGTGGGTATCATGAGCGAGGCGATGAGCCCGGATGAGTACTTCTGTGAGCTCTGCAAGAAAGACCTTCACAAGGTCATGACGGGTGCGAAAGGGCAAGTGGTCTACTTTTGATGTTCCTCTAACCTATATTGATCTATCTGCATGTCTAGGCAAAGATATTCACGATACCTTCCCGTCTATGAGCTGTTCACGAGTAAGGCGAGCCGGAAGTCACCCCCAACTAAGGAACCTGAGCTCCGAGCATTAAGAGAGCGGGATCCCGAAAGTAAGAGCGCGGCAGCTGCAGCGGCAGCTTTAAATAGTGCCAAGAAACGATCAACAATGAACAGTCGTGCGGCGCTCGACGAGGAGGAGGCTCTACGAAAGGCCATTGAGGAAAGCAAAGCAGAGCCGTCGTTGAGTACCACTGGCAGCAGTGTTCGCAAAGGCAAGCGAGGTCGAGAGGGTAGTGATGAGTATGTTCCGAGGTCATCACAGATCCTCACACGACTAACATCGGATACAGTACGAAGCAAGATCTGAAAAGGCGGAAGACAGGGTCGAACCCGGGCTCGCCATCTGAGCATGATACAGGCTTCGCCGCAGGATCTGACGACGAAGATCAGACGGGCAGGAGCAAGAACAACAGTAGCACACGAAGACCGCGCGGAGCACTAGTCCAAAGCCATCGTGAAAAGGAGAAAGAGCAGAAAGACGGCAAGGAGCGAGATCGAGATCGGGTAGAGGCGGCAGGCCGTCGGAAAGGACGTGCAGATCGACGCAACCTTGAAGGTACACTCTTTGCCAAGCGACACATCTGCCTGAGCTGACATACGCTGTGATAGATGGTGAGGTTCCCGAGGATCATGCACGAAGCACTCCAGTTACCACCACGAAGCTGGCGGCAATACCCAAGTTGTCAAGACAAGCAACCACACCGAAAGTGCAAGCCAGCACACCATCAGTCACAGCGGCCAGTCCGTCACATAAGAAGAACACAAGGGTTGCACCACGCCGAGGTCGGGTAGGGCGAAATCAATACACTCGAGATCGTGACGGCATCGATGACAATCGTGAATCACCACGGCCTCAGACAAGAGATGGAGAGAATGGTGTCGTTGAACCTCCAATCGCGCCTAGTGTCAGAGCAGTCAAGATGAAGCAGTTGAACCCCAACCGAACGAGCATGAACGAGCTTAAGAAGCGTGTGGCAGGCATGATGGA
>Ga0058698_10000546_pt1 | contig 20338 bp, 25 predicted proteins | sample AgamicAsSfe_FD_67288 | JGI IMG/M metagenome (GOLD analysis project Ga0058698, IMG submission 67288) | Agave microbial communities from Guanajuato, Mexico - As.Sf.e | ecosystem: Host-associated > Plants > Phyllosphere > Phylloplane/Leaf | place: Guanajuato, Mexico | collected 2012-05-30
GCGCAGCAACAGATGGGACAGAAGAGCACACGCGGCAAGACGAGCAAAAACAAGAACAAGAACACGAAGGAGAGGGAGAAGAGCAGACGTCAGAAGGAACAGCGGGTGCAGACGAGGATCTAGGCGGACCCGCAGAGCTGGAACGCGGTCTCTGGGCTTGTGTAAAGGAAGGTCGCGTGCTGGAGACGTTGCAGCAGGAGGTCAATAAGCGGGGTGGACATATGAGTGCGAAAGCGTACGCGACGGAGGCGCTGTGGTTGTGGCAGAAGGGTGGGGGGAAGCAGGTCCCTGCAGTTTAGATATGCAGGAAGGATTAGAGAGGGCCGAAGCTGGAGAAGCAGAGAGGGCGGGGCTGTGATGTTTCGACGGGGAAAGCACGATGCGAGTAATGATATGATGAATAATGTCTTTTTCGGTCTCGTGGAAATCATACTGTAGTACAGTATACTGCGGCCTAGGCCAGCGCTATTCATGCTAATCATAATCAAGCGTTTTGTCTTCCGCAGCGCGAAACGCAATGCTCCAAGCTCAACCTCAAACCCGAGCTCAACCTCGCCATCAACACCAAAACACGCTCAAACAATACCTCTAATCTCGCCAAACCATAATCAGCATGCCCAATAACACTCATCCATACACCAATCCCAACTCCCTACCATTTCCCAGCTCAACCCAGAAAAGCAAATTGGCTCACATCGAAACTCATTGTCGGCAGCTCTTCATCTTCTTCTCCATCTTCATTTCCCTCGACATCACGATCGAGATCAAGATCAGCCTCGCTATCCGGCACCAACATCAGATCCTCGCTTCCCCTCGGCCGGGCCTCTCCCTGGGCCAGAGCCTGCAGCACACTCCGCGTCTGACCCAGCGAGACCTGCTGCACCTTTGAGACTGCAGGCGAGACGGACCGGGACGGCAATTCGACGCCCTCGCAATCCACGTCCGGCCTGGCATGGCACGGCGTCTCCTCGATTGCGGATGGCAGATATTCGGGCTGTTGCAGCTGCGAGTCTGGCGGCGTAGCGGGTGCGGCTATGAAGGACGAGCCGTTGCGGCTGGATTGGGTGTTTGTGAGAGGAGGTGTAGCGAGGCTAGTGAAGGAGAATTGGTCCTTCAGTGAGCCGGCGGGAAGTCGGAGAGCGGCGGCGAAAGGGTCAGCGGGTGTGGTGTTCAGAAGCACGTTCAGATCCGGCAGATCCTCGTCAGAGTCTGAGATAGGACGTGCGTGCGATGGCTCTGGTGACGCCTGTGAAGGTGAAGGCTTGGTGTCGTTGCCTGGCTCTGCGAACACAGCAAATTTCCTTATTTTGGCAATTGAACGCGCGCTCGGCGTCGATTTCGTCTGGGTAGACATATCAGGAAGCGTCGCCATGGCCTCCTCGATCGAATCATCCGACCACAAATTAATAGCCTTCTGCTTGCTCTTGTTCCTTGCTGCCTTTGCACCGAGAGGGCTGGGCTGATACGTGCTGCCACCAAAGAACCTGCTCCGTTGCGTTGCAGGGAGTTCTTCATGATCTGTCGCTGCTTCGACTGATGCACTTTCTTCTTCGGCGCAGAGTTTCTGTCTCTTGAAGGCATGAGGAGCAGAATTCGTTCGTCCTAAAAGTGCTGGTCTGGCGACGACAGCTCGAGATGGTGCGCTGGAAGGCCGCATTTCCACACTATCTGGCTGCCAACTCCGGTTGGCGTTCGCAGCCAAGACCCTCTGCTGACTCGGTGACGGTGTGAAACTGTTGAGATCAAGCTCTGCAAGTGGTGTCCTCTGGCTTGCTGGGAGGAAGAACGAGTTGATCGGCTTATGCTTTGCAGAATCCACAGTTTTCGACCTTGACAGAAGTGGTGTCCGCTTGTAATATGATGGATTGGGAGTTGCCGAAATGATGATAGGCTGCTTTGTCATTGGGTTGACATCTCCAGCAGCCAATCGAGCAGCCATTTCTGGCTCAATATATCGTCCGATGTACTCAAGACCAGCTATGTCATCCTCTGATTCTGGTTGTGTGAGGTTTACCATGCGCTTGGCCTCCGGACAATACACCCATTGATAGAGGAAGGTGTTCTCCGCCTGCGTGAATGCGTCAAGGTAGCCTGCTGGAATCTTCAGCTTGCCTTCCAGCTGAGCAAATCGTACGACCTTCTCCACGGTCTTGTACTTCCGGAGCATCCGATGTGCTGTCTTCAGACCCATCTTGTGTATACCTTCCAGATAGTCGCAGCCACTAAGAATTGCCATACGCCGAAAATCATCGCAGGTCCAGCCTACCAGATTGATGTCCCGACATGCTGTGAAATCATCTTGCCTAACCATGATACAGTCTCCATATTGATCAAGTTTCGTCAAAAGCGTTTTCGCCCCAAATACCAATAGATCCGAGTCCTCGGAAAGAATACCATCGATGATGCCCTTCTTCTCCAGATATGCCATCTGTGAGTCTGCTTCGTATGGCGCTACCACGTACTGTACATTGTTTCTCTTGAGCTCTTCGATCAGCATCCTTGCCATTTCTGGTGTAATGTCGACTGCCTTTTGAAGTTCCTGATGCGCCTGTGATGTCTTGCCCATCTTCAACAGTTCCATACCAGCCACCCTACTCTCTTTCCTGCGATCTCTCCTGCTCTTCTCAGTCCCTGATTTGCTCGGCAATCGGTCGCCATCGAAGACCAGGTATGGTGTGACGCCGAAGTGGACGAGCATGCGTACTCGGTGCATACAGAAGTCGACGACCCTGCTCGAGGTTGGTATGCATTCTGCGAGTACAAAAGAGCTATCTTACTTTGTTGTAGGCTTGCCCAACGCCAGTTCAATGGCGCATGGGATTGCCCCGCGATGGAGCCAGCCATATGCATCGACACCTATAGTCTGTCCACTGAACTGCTTGAGGTTGCATGGCTTCTGTATCGACTTTAGCACGCCGAGCAGTCCTGTACTGGGTCAGTGTGTAGCAGTGTATCCCGTGATAGGTCGTACCTGAAACACCCATACCGGCAATCAATTGTCGTCGTCCGAGTACTGACGAGCAGGAGATGTCATGTCATAGCAATTTGAGCCATTGGAGCAGGCGCGAGAATTACCTAGGAATGCTTCTGTTACAGGAAGTCGCCCGGCGTGTTTCCTGTGACGCAAATGGAACGCGCTGATCAACCGCGACTTCACGTGACTATACAGCACATTTCATTTGTCTTCGTAATGACCTGTAAGAGGCACATATCTAACCCTATACTGCTTGTGCCTCACTACCTCACCATCGGCAGTCTTGTCAATCACATAAATATGCTGTTCGCCTTCTTCCTCTACAGGAACGAATATCCTGCCAGGAGCTTTCAGCTGATCTACGAATGCTGCATGGTGCTGAGCTGCAGCTGCTCCCACATGGATTGCATCGTAGGGAGCACTCTCAGCATAGCCTTGACGTCCATCGCCTTTGACAAATTTGAGGCCTCCAGTTCGAAAAAAGGTTCGTCCTTCTTCGCTTTTCGAGGCATTCACCTTCGCCATTTCGACGAGCTCGGTAATGTGGTCGATACCGACAACACTCCCTCCAGGACCCTTGACTAGCTCGGCGAGTACATGTGTCAAATAGCCAGATCCCGAACCGACGTCCAGAACCTTGGCTCCAGGATTGAGGAATGGTAAAAGAGATTCGCAGGCTTGCGCATGCATATGAGGAGCAGATATCGTGGCACGAAAACCAATAGATTGCGGACGATCCTCATACGGAAAACTTGGGGCGTAGTGCGCACGATCCACCTGGCGAATGCCGTCAGAGATGCTGTTTGTTATCTATTGTGCTCAACAACATACTCGCAGCATGGCTTGTTTGACGCGAGTAGAAGTGATCAGTCCATTGTCGACCATGTTCTGGATTAGAGAGGCATTCGTAGTACCTGACGACCTCCATGCCATGGCGGACTGTGTCAATAGGAATTTGGATGATGCTGGAAATGGATGAATATCTCGGCAGAACCAGCAGGAAGCCCAAGGTGTATAAGAGAGTTGACCATGATAGTTGCTGGAGCTCGAGGAGATCTCGGGGAAGATGGGATTGAGCTTACGTCATCACCCCTTTTGCTGCGTTGGATTCCAGAGGTCAAGCACAACACCGGACAACGCTCTCCATTATGACTTTCCGATGTTTATCGTTCGTAGTATCTGTACTGCAGGCTGGGTGTATAGCATTGGCCCGAGGACATCGTAGGGTTGGCCAGAGTCATTCTTGAGGATGATGTGTGCCTGTATAGTGTCGTGGAGAAGACTGTGGGCAATGGAAGTCCCAGCAAGTGCAATAAGGATTCGCGCTGTAGTATAGCCAGTACTAGATGTACTGTCTCCCAGGATCTTTGTGAGAAGTATTAGCATCACACCGACCGACAAGTACTACCCGTGAACACTTACCGAATCGATCCAAAGCCTCCATCGTCTTCTCATACATGGTAAAGACAATGCCACCACTAAGGGATAGTCTAGCGAGTCTTGGTACAGCGCCAGACCAGAATGCAAGAACACTCTCCTCCTTGAAGATCCGCATTGCGCAATGAAAGCTGTTTCTGTACTCGTGTTTCGCCTCGATCGACTGCATACGTGTCTTGATGGTGTCAAGTGGCATAGTTGCATATCTGCAAACATTAGCCTTGCGAGATTCTGCCTCGACAGCGGAATAATCTTACACTGTGATGACACCCGCCATGGCACCTATTCCAAATGTGCTGATGGTCCCGAGTTTCTCGCCAGGCGCTACATAGCCTTGCGTGACATGCTTCAAGGACGAATAGCTGCTAAATCGGACTCCAGAGTTTGCAGCTTGTCGAAGTGTCGTCGGAACAAAGCCTTGGAAGAAGCCTCTGACACCCTTCTCTTGTGCAATGATCCGTGTGCCCGAAAGGAAACCATTCATTCGTGGCACAGCTGCCTTTCTGTCGTCGATGCTACGCCAAAATTAGCCTTCGCTCACACTGCCGGTGTCAGAGTGTCGTACAGTTGTGTCTTTATACTTTCAAAAGGTGTAACAGCGAGAACGGATTCCGTGATGCCAGTTGCTAGTCCTGCAAGAACTGTCGCAGGTCCCGAGATCTTGCCCTCAGCATCTTTCAGTTGATTCGTGTAGAATTCATACGCGGAAAAGCCTGAAAGATCTCTTAGTAGTGTATGGCTACCCAAGTGACTACACATATCCACTTACGGACTCCAGCCTTGATAGCGTTGCCAATAATGAGAGTCGTACATCCGGCGTACCATTGAGCACCGAATGGAGGGAATGGTAGCTTTTTGCCCTGAGGCAGCTTGCGATTCAGCTGCGTTCTTGTCTTTGCGACTATTTTGTGTCAATTATAGACTCGACAACGATAACGGCAAGTCGAACGAACATTCTGCAGGATACGTGACCGCTATACAGTGTTAGTGAACCCCAGGTACATACGTGAGAGTACCAAAGGCCTTACCAATCTCAACTGCGCCAGCTGTAGATCCAGCAATGATTGACCTCAAGGCACTAGGCTAATGTTTCATATTAGTTGCCATCTGATGCTGAAAAGCTGTTGGAGAACATGCCTTCTGCTTATCACTAGTGGTCGCCATATCTGTGAAGCGAGGAGTCAGGTATATCGACGAACAGTGTCCGCAAATTCAGTGATTCGAGTGCAGGATGTATTGTAATTCCAATTCCAATGGACATGAACAATCAAGACGTTTCGTCAATCTGCGGAGAAAGACCCGCTGGCGAAATCATCGGCGAAAAGTCTCGCTGCAGCTTCACGTACAGCGCAACTTACTTATAACTCATCACTTCAACCTCACCCCAAACTGGAAACACGATGTTTGCCGTCCGATCAGTATCTCGTGCTCTACCGCGCACTGCGCGAAGCCTATCTACCCAGTGTATTCGTCTCAATGTGCAGAAGCCTTCGTTCCTCATCTCATCATGGAGGCAAACAGCCATAACACAAGCTCCTGCATTCTCGACATTTAGGACGTTGAAGGATAGTGAGGGCCAGGGTGAGCCTCTTCATTTGCCGAACTCCCACCAAGTTCCCAAGCTGACAGTCCACTTCAGTGAATGCCGAGCTTGCTGCGAAGCTGGAATCAGAGCTCGCTCTGGAGAAAGAGATGCGCGACCCAGAGAAGGTCCCTGGCCATTTGCAAGAATACTTGGAGAACTCGCCGTTCAAGCTCGAGGATGTACCTGGAAAGGAGGAGGTAGTGATGACGCGAGACTTTGGCAACGAGAAGTACGTGGGAAGCTGAAAACCACAACAAGTGTCAAGTTACAGCTTCTAACATCATCCAGAATCCGCATTACATTCAGCATCGACGACCTAAATCACATGGACGAAGATCCCGACTCGATGCAAGATCCCTCACTCGAGGACGAAATGGACGACCCCGCCGACATGCCCACTGATATGCAATCCGGCGGCGGTAACACAAAAGGCGCATCCAGTCGCGGCCGCACACCTGATGGCAACATCCGTATGTCCTCCGAAGACCGGGGCGCGCCAGCAGACCGGGAAGAGCTCAACGATGAGGAGGACATTGAGTCGGAAGAGCCCAGCTTCCCTGCACACCTGAGCATTTCAGTCGAGCGGCCGGGCAAGGGTGTCATTGAGATTGACGCGGTTGCTCAGGATGGGCTGATGGTGATTGAGAATGTCAACTTTGTCAAGGACAAGAAGTTGCTGGAGAACGGGAATGTGGAGCTGGCGAACACATACACTGGACCGGCGTATGGTAACCTTGATGAGGATCTGCAGGTGCTGTTTGAGAAATACCTGGACGAGAGAGGCATCAACACGACGATGGCGCTGTTTGTGCCCGAGTACATCGACTTCAAGGAAAACAAGGAGTACATCAACTGGCTCACTGGCTTGAAGAACTTTGTCGACTGAGCGCGGACGAGCTTGTCACGTTATCACGTTCTCTTTTAACGACTTTCGAAAATGTAATTTTACTGCTTGCAATATAGCATGGACTTGTTTACTATACAATCATCTTCTCTCCTGCCCTCCTCCGCTGTATACATAGAGACGCGAGCCGATCTCTTGCGCCTACCATGCGTAGCAATCTCGTCCTGACATCATTCGCTAGTAACCCTTATTTCGGTGCTGGCAGTTTCGGTGACCTTCTCGTCCTGCTGATCTGCACGGGGGCATGTCTTTTATACTGAGACGATGTAGCAGCTTGTGGTGTCTCTGGTATTGCGCGGCGTTTCCTGGGCCTGCTGATAGCTTGTCGGGAGCGCAAGCTGTGGCCGATCGTCGCTGCTGCTTTCGGACCAATTCGTTGTGTAGATGGCTCGACTGTACTGGGTTAGTCGACCACTCGAAGCTCCGACGATGGCGTTCGGATCAAGTGAGCCTGGCGGTCTTCACCGCACAGAGAAGATGGCATATAGAGCATGCCGTCTCGCCTTTGGCATTCTATGGTCCCCGGCGTAAGCCGGGATGCTCAAGTATCGTCCTGTCGTGCTTTCTTGGCTGTATCTGCTGATAGTGAAACGCCATCCTCGTCCGATGCTCTACGTTTGAGGCCGCTTGACTGTTGGTCGCCCTGATTATTTGTCTTCGTGGACGCGACGTCCAAAGCTGGTGCATCCCTGGACACCTCATCGCCTGTTATGATTTTCATGTCGACATCTGCATCACTTCCACCAGTCTCCTCACGATTGACTTCAGGTTTGCCGGCCTTCACGTCCACATCTGCCTTCTCGCCACGTCCTTCAAAGAGCACATTCTCTTCCTCGTCCTCCTCATCCTCCTCCTCAAAATCATTTTCACGATCAGCGCTTTTTGCACCATTGCCTTTCCCAGCCTTGCCATTCTTGTCACCCTTTAATTTTCCACCCTTCCGCTTCGGTATGACGCTCAAGAATGCTCTTCCCCAGTCTCCCTCTTCCAGCCATTTAATCATGATCTCATTGACGTGATTTGTCGCCAGAACCTGTCGACTTTGCATCTCCATGAACTGGCCGATCGGTAGCTTCGCAGTCTTGACGCCTCGATCTTCGGCACGTTGATAGCAAATGCCCTTGTGGCGATTACGATCAATGATTCCACCAATGATGTATGTGCTGTAAGGGGAGAGCTCATGTAAGGTATTTGGAGAGTCCGCTGTGAGGTAGACGATCTCGCCATCGGGATGCTCTTGTTCTGCTTGATGTGTTTCATCTTGTCCCTGGTCTTCCTGGCCTTCCTCCATGGTCTTCGAATTCTCCACTTCGACCTTGTCTGTGCTGTCGCTCGACTTCGGGGCAAGCGCGCCTTGAAGCTCACCGCCTGTCTTGGGATCCCGCATCCACTGCTGAGCCTTCTCGGCAACCTGCATGAAGTCCTCCTCCAGGAAATGAAAGCCCTTCCAGTTCTTGTGCTGGTTCGCCAGGATGCCTTCGAACCTGGCCTTCAAGCGTCCTCCGTACGAACTCACAGCCAAATGTGCCCGGAATGAAGCCTTCTTATTGTCTGAATATGCGCGCGTGAGCTGAGATCCTAGGGACATGACCTCTCCATCATGCATGAACTCGTCGAAGTCGCAATCGAAGATGAAGGTGATGGGGAGCTGGACGGCAGTTGCGTATCCTTTGCCTTTCTTCTGCTCCTTGCCCTTGTCTCCAACGTTCTTGGCGATGTCAGCTGGGCTGTCGACATTGCTCCCATCTGCATCTGCATCTACATCTGCATCCGGCTCTTGGGCTGCTCGTTCTCTTTTACGCTCTTTTCGTGCCTTATTCTTCTCCTTGCGGAGCGCTTTGCGAGAATCGCGGCTATCTTCCCAGTCTTGCTTTCTTTTCTGTTTCTTCTGCTGGGATTTGGAAAGAGGATTAGGGACGGGGCAGTTGGGACCATAAGCCGAAGGGAGAGAGGCCTTGCTCTCCTCAGCAGTGGCATTATTGCTGAGTTGGTTAGTCGTGGCTACTGCTGCCTCGGAGGTAGCACTCTCCTCGGCCATTCTCTGCGACAATAAGGTGGCATAGAAAGTAGATCGCATTTCGACATTTACATCTAAAAGATCAGACCCACTTATTCCACTGCTCCAACTGATCACCTCAACTTCACTCTTCTAGTGTACGCTTGTGGCCAGCACACCTTAAGCAATTCACAATGCGCGCAACTCGTTTCCTCAGTATGCGACCAACGCGATCCCTCCGCCTAGGGCAGGACATGCCACCCTCGGGAGGTTACGATCCAGTTCAGTACAAGGTCTGTCATTGAACATCCTTCCGCAGTCGTCGAGCAACCAGGACTGACGCAGTTGCAATGTACAGCGCAACCTGCCCGTGCGCGGCTACCGACCGATATGGTACATTGTAGGCATTGGTGGTATCATGACATACGGGTTCTACAAGCTCGGTGTCGGCATCAAAGAGTGGAAGTAGGTCGCATGCTCTCCTCCCTCCTTCTCATATCTTTGAACACGAATAGTAGCTTCAGACATAATGTGCATGCACAGCAAAGACGAAAGCAGTACTAATCCATCATGTCAACAGCGAATTGTCTCGAGAAAAGATGTGGGCACGAATCCACCTCATCCCTCTGCTCCAAGCAGAAGAAGACAGAGATCAGGTCCGAAGACACTACGCGGACAAGGCGAGAGAAAAGGACTTGCTTGGAGTTGAGACGAGGGTATACAACACGGACAAATTCGTGCGGCCGACGTTTAGCATGACACCTGAAATTTCAAAGTAATCATGTGGAAGGGTGTATATCTAAGGAGTTCAGGAGTTTCGACGAGATCAGGCAGTTGAAGCCATGATAGTCGACGAGTCAATTTGGTGAGAGCGAGGCAAGAGGGATTGATCGAGAGGGTTGTGCATAAGAAGCTGTCGATCACAATGCAAGACCACCTATTCATGCTATCTACAGTGACATGAAGTCTTACCATCCTTGGGGCGGTGGTGTAGGAGGACGATCTTCTCCTAATGCCGCGGCTGCCACCTCCTGCAATCCCTCGCGGGGCACCCGATGCACAGTCTCCACCAGCGAATCAGCCATATCCTCTCGCACATACACCACGAAACTCGAGGTGCCTTCTTCCCTAGCACGTCCCTGTATCGGGTCCAGGAACGGCTTTGGATCCATGATTTTCGTTATCGTTTCATCGTTGTATCGTCGCCATTGTGCAGTCTTCTTGTCATAGATGTAAATGAACCAATGTCCACCATCAACTCTTCCCTGCCCGCTCCTGTGCATGAAGACAGCATGCAAACGGTATGGCAGCGCTCGGTTTTCGGCGAACAGGTTGTCAAGCTTCTGTTCGTGCTGAGCGATGTCCGTATTCAGTGCTTCTATTTGTTTCTGTGCAGATGCTGCTGAGCTGCCAAGTGCTTCGAGAAGAGGAGTATCAATAAGCTCAGCATCCACTCCAAGTACTGTTGCATTTTCAGCAATCTGTCGTAGGTACTCCTGTGTACTGGTCATAGTCTGAGGTATGTCCAGGCCTGTTGTAGTCTTCGTCAGTGTGTCCCTCTTGTCTTGCAGAATTCGAAGTTGAGCTCGTCCAGTCCATGCCTGCCTGCGCTTTTCCAGAATCTCTGGTGTGGACATGTAGCGATCCATATAGATGAGCTCAGGTAGCCTGAGTGGCTCCTCGCACTTCATCCTGTCAAGCTGACCTCGCTCCACAGATATGTGCATAATAGGAGGAAGCGAGCTGATCTCTCGATACTGAGAAATGCCATTGGCAGCCTCGACCACTGATTCGTCGTACGCGCCATCGAGCAGTGAATAGACATCGCAAGGTCGTGAAAGATATGCTATCACTTCCAGGAATGGGTTGCTTTCTCGCTCTTCACCTGTCGGCTTGACGGTGACTACTTGATCAGTTCCGTAAAACAGCCTGTTGTTTGTCAGTACATAAGGTGCGGCGTGAGCTTATCGAATGGTGTTCGCTCACTTTGAGATACGGTCGATCTGTTCGCCTTGCTCTGTAGTTGAGTCTCCACGTATGGCCCAGCGCAATTGTACAAGAACATTTGCCATGACCTCTCGAACGTCTTGCTGCTGAGCCCATTGTTCAACCAGCTGCGTTTGCTTCGCATCTGATGCTTGGCCGGGACCGGATGGTCGGGGAGGCATTTGCGGGGCCGGTTGTACTGTCATTGGATTGATGTCATCCAGCTTTGCATCAGGGTCAACTAGAGTATCAGCTGAACCACGACGTACAGTAGATTCACCGCCGTTTGATTCTGTAAGGTCTATTTCCTCAATCGGGTGAGACTGTCCGATGCTGTCTGTTGGTACTGTTGTGTCCATCTTCATAGCCTCCGGACTGTCTGTCACTTCCACTGCGCTATCGTTGCCTAACGCGCCTTCTGTCATTTCTGAATCGTCATCTTTGACAATAGAAGGCCTGACATCCATGCCCAGTGTTGATCGACGTCGTATCTGCTCATCGACAGCGTTGTGAAGAGTCAATCTCGCCAAGGCAATCTCGGGTGTAACTACTGAGGAGAGGGTACTGGCTAGTGTTTCGAAGAGTTTGTCCAGTTCTCGAGCAACTATCTATGTCAGCTGATTGTTTCTAGCACTGCCCTCAATGGGCAACTTACAGTCTAATGCTCTATTGACTTGCGCCTTGCTGACTGTTGCGTCATCCACTCTTTTGTCAAGGGCAATACCATGCTGTAGTACTTGGCCATGTTGATCTATCTCGCGAACGAGCTCTCGTATAGGCTCTATTGTGTAGAGATACTGCAGCAAACTGGCCAGATAGCACGTATTGCCAATGTTGTTCAAGCCTCGCGGTTCATCCGTTGGTCGATCAAGAACTTGCTGCTGCTTCTGAGACTGCAAAGTTTGGACGTAGTTTACAAGCTGTTCATTCTGAGTTGTCGTGGCCACCACTTCAAGAGCTTCTCGAAGGTCTGCTGCGCGACTAGGCTGATCTTTGGCATTCATCTCAAATTGAGTGATAAGGTGCTGAGCATCAAAGGTATCACTGTTATCGATTCCTAGCAGAGTCTGTGCGCGCTTGATGTCCATACGGTGAACACGAGCTGAAGCTGCTAGCTGGCTGAGCAGTAGTTCACTATTTCGATATTCTGCTATGATTCTGACAGCATTTTGAACCTTTTCCTCCGCGTTGGGACTGTCCGCAGCTTTCGTACTGGCCAAAGTAGGAATCCATTCATCTGGCGTGTCGGACTTGGCGTCCAAAAACTTCAGAGCATCCTCATATGACATGACAGCTTACGCAAAATAGTCAGTAGCCATTTTCCACAATGTATTGAGGGGCACCTATGGACTTACGGTTCTCAGCGATGTTAGCCACTTTGATCAGGAACTGACTATTGCGAAAGCGCCCAATCACCCTCAAAGCTTCAGTGATTCTGCCGCGGTCTGCTGTTTGCGCTTCCTCATGTTTGCGATTGTAGCTGTCACAGACGACCTGATCTGTCACTATCGGTCCATGTTGTGGAGTAATACCCACGATCTCATATGCGTTTTCGATCGAAGGTGGCCTTTGGTCAAATTGTGAGTACAACAGCGCCACCTCGGTTTGCAGATCGTCACTCTGACGCATATTCGCAATGTCTCTCAACGCTTCGAGATATCGTTTGGCATTTTCAGGATCAGCGTTGACTTGTTGGTCGTAAGCCCATCGAATGCTAGACGCCGGAAACCGGTGTATAATGCCAAGATCTCGATAAGGTCTGAAGATGCATTCTGTGAATTAGCATGGATGATCACTTTGGGTCCCGAGTGTCTGGTGGCGTGAAGGACATGAGTCGGAGATGGGCTAGCCTTACGTCTCAATCGTCTCGGCGAAAGGTGGTTTGATTTGCAACATCGGCGTTTGATCAAACTGACTTGGCACGATCATATCTACTTGCGATCGAAGGTCAGCGATCCAGATACTTGTGACATTGTTTGTCGAATAGCGACTTCTCCATTGAGCCCATGGAAGATACTGTCTGGATTTGACCAGAGAGATTGCGCACCAGGCGACAGAGACATACCTTGCTGAATGCCAAACATCTTGGCGATATCCAGCTGAGCGTATCTAGGCTCTACGAAGGGCTCTGGATTCTTCTGCTTCTCCGCTTCCGGTCGAGCTGCCATAATGATATTCAGTTCATCTCGCACGTCTTCTAGCATGGCTCGCTCTACATCCGGGGCAGCCCCAGGAGGATGTGGTTCTGGCTTCGGTGTACGCCAGCGCCCTTGCCCTCGCGAACTGGCTGGATCTGAAATAAACTGGAATCCGAAGCGCTCCAACATGTTACGAGTGTCCTGTCCAGTGCCAAAGACGCTCATATAAGTTGCGTTCCCAAGGGGGATGTCCCGAGATGCTTCATTTCCCAAACAGTTGGTGATGGCCAGGCGAAAGACCCTGAGCATATCATAGGCAGACCTCTGTGGCACAGCATCACCGTATATTAAACGAGCGTCAGCCATCCTTTTCCTGATTGCAAAGTCGCCATTGAAATGAGCGTATGCCCAAAATCTTTGTCCTAATGCATTAGTGTTCCATTCTCTCGCTTCTTCCAGTATGAGCTTACCCAATAGCTGGTTCCTGGAACTGGATGATCAGGTCCGCCTGGCATTTCGGGGACGTGCAACGATACTGGTAGATGCCTTCCCCGGCCTCTGAGTCTGCTGCAAAAGAGCCTGGAATATATCTGAAGTGGTGGAATGGCCGACCGTCTACCGGACATGACGATTGACATTCTTCTTCGAATTGTAAAATCACATCAACGTGGCAGCGACATCGTAGACATGTTGCCGCAACACGCCATACGGTGTCCTTCCTGGGGCGTTCGCTAAAGTCTCCAGGAAGAATGCTTCGATCAGTATTTGTGGCGTACTCGTGCTTGCAACTTGTGTGGCCTTTAGGGACGAGGTCTCGATCAAGGAAAGCCTTTAGGTTTTGGCGCTGATCAAAGTTGTTGATCTCCTGCAGCAGAGCAGCCGATGTCTGATTCCGTGCAGACATGTCTTGACAGGAGGATCTCGGCTGCTCTACATAGTCTCCTCCATTTTATGTAACATCTTACCAATTGCCAATTTGCGCGTCCTCCTTCGAGTACAGTAGTATGGCCGCTCCATAGCTGACTTGTCACGTGATCTACAAATACCTGACTCGATGAACCTCGTCTTCATTGAGTTTCAAGTGACACTTGCTAGCTCGATAGGCACTTACACTCTCGATCTACCACCACACTTTTCTTGTCTGGTGCACGTAATAAGTGGTGTGCTCTACACTTCTCCACGGGTGCCGTCGCGCTCTGATCTCTGATACGACCTCATCCCGCGCAAAACATCTCCCAAGCTCCAATCTCGAATACCGCTCAGCACCATGTCTAGCTCGGACTCCCATGCCAAGGAGCACCAGTATCATCCGCAAGATGCCTTGACGCCGGCGGTCAAAGCCACGACCATTACAGGAGCAGCTGGTATCTTCGCTGCGTCCTGCCAAGCCACGCTCAACAAACACAACATCGGTCTACTAGGCACATTTACTCGTTATGGCGGAACAATTGCAGTGTTCGGTGCGTCTCCAGGTTGCGAAACATAGGGTTGGGGCTAATAGAGCATAGCCGCTATGGGTGGAACATACGAATTCTGCCGAAGAGCTGCAGCGAACTTAAGAGCGAAGGATGATACATATAACGAGGCCATCGGTGGCTTTGTGTCAGGCAGTGTTATTGGTCTCCGATGTGAGTAATTCTGGTGCAATCAAATTCTATTTCTAATGCATAGCAGTACGATCGATTCCCGCGACTCTCGGCTACGGAACTGGGCTCGCCATAGCCATGTCAGCATTTGCATACACAGGAAGCAGTTTCTTCGGCTACCGGAAAGACCCCACGATCGACGAGTTTGATAGGAAGCAAGGTTTGAGGCACAATCGGAGACGGCCTATTGACGAGACAATCAGTGAGCTTGGCGAGGGACGTGGTCAGTAGCACTCTCTTGGATTAGACTGAACCAATGCTGACAGTTGCAGGTATTCATGCACCGGGTTATGGAGACAGGCGAGCACAAAGGATCAAGGAGCGGTATGGAATCGATGTGCCTGTTGCTACATCGGCGGAACATTAAGCATCTTGAGTCGTGAATCACACGAGGAGGTTATGGATTCAGGTCACATTCACCAACAAAGATATACCTTCATGTGCACATATCGGGATACGTGATACAACTCCAGATGATCCACTGAAACACTGTTTCAATTAGAATTCGAGATAATCACGACTGAAATTGCTTCTGCCTACTTCCGATCATCCCGCCGTCGCTTCCAGGTCGCTCAAAGTGGGTCTTCAATCTACATCGTCCTCAGCACGCCTCATTCTCCCACTGAAGCGTCCCGAATGATCCTCGTAATGCTTGCGGCCTCGTTCAGAGAGCTTGCCTTGTCTGGGTGCATCTATCCACCCATAGAACGAACGATTTCCAGATGGAATCATGAGAAGTTGTAATGTAACACTTCTCACTCCATCATGCTTGCCACGGCTCGCTGTTCGTGGATAGTCTTGCGAGTCGTGCGTGATCCATCGTGCTTCTTCTTGGTGTGCCTTCGAAACTGAATAATTACCTTGCCGGTCTTGAGTCATAGGGGCTGTCCCTGGTTCGTGACCTTCGGCATGCTAGCACTTAGCTCAGGAAAATCGACACACAGGGATATTTCCGACTGCCGATTTAATCCTCATGCTCACTCGATAAATTCGCCATAGTAAGCGCATAGAGCTTTGCTCGCACCGCGCATACAGTAATGTGTTACCTGAAGTTTCTTCTCGTCAGGCAATTCCTCGCTTTCATCACTGACCAGCTGGGCAAGTTGATTTAGATCAGACGTGCGTGGTAAGTACAGCACAACCTCCTTCGTCACTTTCGAGAAAGCGTCGTATAGCTTCTGAAGGTCATACGGCTGCATAGTAGTCAGGTCAAAGATGGCATCTCCACTGTAGCCAGGGCCTCCCCATGGAGGACTTGCGAATACGACAGCCTTCTCATTCATGCCCGTATTGAAGCGCTTTTTGATTTGTTCGAAACAGTCGCCTTCTATCCAGAAGATCTTGTTTGCCACACCATAGACTTCTGCGTTGTGCTTGGCACACTTGAGCGCGATGGGGTCTTTTTCGATGGCGAAGATCTGAGTGAACCTGCCCGACAATGCGAATGCTATCGTGTTGCCGCCCACTCCAGCGAAGGCATCAATGAGTACAGTTTTGGCGGCCGGGGCAGAGTATGATATATGCTCGGCAATGGTACTACACATATGAGCATGTTTCAAGGTTTGAGTTGTCATGCGAGATTATACCTTGCTATAGATTCTGGCGTGACGCCAAACCAAGAGTCGTGCGTCATCCATATATCCTCATCATATTTGGAGAATATGAGATACCGTTGCTGCCAATATCTATTGTAACATTAGTGCTCTTCCCGTCCGAAAACGAGAGTTGTTAGCAACAGACTTCACTATGTCTTCTGGGACCTCAGACGCATCATCAAAGTGCTCACATCCTTCCGGAGCGTCAGCAATTACACCCGGCATGGTAACGAAGCACGTCGAAATATCGGTCATTTGTGTTTGGATCTGGTATAATACTTAGGCAGAGCAAGATCTCGGTCCGAGTTGGACCCCTGAATCTGAAACACTGTTGTTACTTGTTGTCTCGTAAACATAGCAAAGCCAGATACAAAAGATGAGTGTTTTTGGAGCCCTCAATCGCTTCATATCGCGCCTTGACGCCGAGCCGCAGGGACCTAAGGCTGGTGCTGGGAGTCCAGCTGGGTTCCAGGTCCTTCGGAATATCAACACCAATGTACAGATAGAGCCGTGGTTCGACTTCATTATTGGCATCAATGGTAGAAACATCGTACGTGTATGAAGAAGGAATCGGTAAAGTCGCAGACCTTCTGATATAGCACTAGGACAATTCAGACCCAGCTTTATTTGGCACAGAGATTCGCAATTGTGCTGGAAGCAGTGTTGAGCTTGGTATCTGGAGTGCAAAGGTACGCGCGTTATTGACTGCGCCCTCGATTCGCCTAACATCATTGCCTAGGGGCAACGTATACGATCACTCTGGGTGGAAATCCCTGCGAATACAGCCTCGCTAGGTCTCTCTCTGCAATGGAAACCACTCTCTGCTACAGATGATGTCTGGCACATCCTGGATGTCGTACCGAACTCTCCGGCCGACTTAGCGGGACTTCTACCATATGGCGACTATATAATCGGCTCACCAGAAGCGCTGGTGAAAGGAGAGTCTGGGATGGGCGAGCTCGTTGAGCAGTTCATAGATCGTCCACTTCGACTCTGGGTATACAATCACGAATACAACGTCACACGCCTAGTGACAATCCAGCCATCACGATCATGGGGCGGTACTGGCGCTCTAGGCTGTGTGCTAGGCTTTGGCGCCTTGCATCGCATTCCCGCAACGCTTGAGGAGGGACCACCACAACAGCCAGGAGAGACCATGTTTGAAACAGCAAGACTTAGTTCAGAACAACAGACTGGCTACACAGCCGCATACTCGGACAATAGCTCGCAACCAACTCCACAAGATACAGACAGCTCTCACGTTCTCCTTCCGGCAGACATGGATCTGCCCCCACCGCCACAGAACCCGGCGGGCTCGACTATATCACCACCGACAACAACGGGTCCACCAAAGAAAGCAGCACATCGTCCGGCGCGACCTAGAGCAGCACCGTCCGGAATGGATATGGATGATTACTTTAAAGAGGGTGAAGCAAAGAGCAGGGAGCAGGACTTTGCACCGTCTCGGAGCAAAGCGGGAACACCTATTGCTCCACCACCAAAGACGGGAGGTCCGCCTAGAGCTCCACCACCTCTTGTGGAGGAAGCAGAGGTGGAAGTGAAATCGGAGGTTGACACGAAAGCGGATGATGTAGGAGAAGCCATACCAGATCCTCCTCAGAGTACTAGCGAAGCCGAGACCTGATGTAGCAAATAACGATAGTGCTCGCGACGCACTTCATCATGCTTCCACTTTTGTAGCACGATAGTGTGGTAAGCCTCAGAAAGGACTCTAGTGTTTTAGCATTGAATTCGTATTGAGCATGGAGGAAGACCTAGCTGGTAGTACGTAATGATCTGGATTAGCGCAATCTGCTCCGCGAATCTGGTGACACCTCAAAATGTGTATCACGTGCTCCATGTGGGCACAGGAATTTACCTAGAAATGTAACATCTTCTTCTGCCTCTTCGGTTCTGTTCTGCATTGACACAATATATCTCACCAACACAGTCATCCAACGGACCGATACTCACAATGACAACACCATCCGCCAAGAACGAGGTGAAGACTGAAGTTCCACAAGTCGACGCCGCAGAGGACGAGGTCTCTCGCACATCTCGTGGCAAACACTCGGCCAATGAAGCTGAAGGAAGAGAAGCGAAAAGGATAAGTCAGTCCAACACTGCACCCCCAAAAATCAACATCCACGCCCCTTCCATCCCAGGATGGCTGGAGTGATGGGCCAGGTTTCAACAACCTGCGTTTGTGAGGCATTCAACATTGCCTGTAGCTCTTTTGCTCAATATGCTCGACGTGCTGTGATACTGGTACCCAACTCTTGTGCTAGTTAACGAAAATTGTGCAAACGAGTGACGCTCTTTCTAACTTTGCTGTGTCTCTTGAAGGGAAGTCTCAGTCCATGCCGCCTTTGCCACCGCCCGAACTCCCGCAACTTGTCGCCACGCAGCATGTACCTATTCCCGCGACGGACAAGGACACCAAGCGCTTGATCGTGGTGCTATCGCATGCCAGCCTTGAGACGTACAAAATGAGCGGTGGTGGTCCGTCAAGAACGCCCGCCCGTCCCGGAGCAGCAAAGGACGAAAAGTACACCCTACTCAATAGCGACGAGCACATTGGCATCATGAGGAAGATGAACCGCGATATCAGTGATGCCAGACCGGATATCACACATCAGGTATGTTCAAGCTGAAGCCGATATGACGACATACCTGCTAATCACAACCCAAGTGCCTTCTCACCCTCCTCGACTCCCCTATCAACAAAGCCGGCAAGCTCCAAATCTACATCCACACCGCCAAGAACGTCCTCATCGAAGTCTCCCCCACCGTCCGCATCCCCCGCACGTTCAAGCGTTTCGCCGGTCTCATGGTCCAGCTCCTCCACCGCCTCTCGATCCGCAGCGTCAATTCCCAGGAGAAGCTCCTCAAAGTCATCCAAAATCCCATCACGCAGCACCTGCCCCCCAATTGTCGCAAAGTCACACTGAGTTTCGACTCTGAGGTCGTCAGGGTTAGAGACTACATCGGTGGACTTGGGCCGAAGGAGAGCATTTGCGTGTTTGTGGGGGCGATGGCTAAGGGGAAGGATGACTTCGCGGATGAGTTCAAGGATGATGCGATCAGTATCAGCAATTTCTCGTTGAGCGCTAGTGTGGCGTGCAGCAAGTTCTGTCATGCTTGTGAGGATATTTGGGATATCCTGTAGAGAGGGAGCTGTGGATGTGCGAGACAAGCTGGATTGGCGTTATCTCCCGCCGAATGTCGATGCAGTAACTATTTCATATATCTCATATGATTATTGAATTCCATCTTTCCTTACATGGCCTACAGCTGCGTCAGTGTTTTGTGTGATGGCAATCAGTGCTGTGGCCTTTGCCATGATCATATGCGTGCTTCCTCTCTGTTTCCACAACGCTCCTGGGGGTTGCATCTTTTTGCACGAATTCACCTCATATCCGATTCATTGCTTTATTAGCGGCAACTCCCTCCGCCTCGTCCACCTCAAACCCCACCTTCGTTCACCCATACGTCCGCTCACACCACCTTAACACCCGCAATCTTCAACAACTGGTCAACATCCGTCTTGAACCTCCCACCCCCATTCCCAAACACAACCTGCCCCTCAAGCCATCCACCTCCAGCTGCTCTAGGGATCAAATCACTCCACTTCTCCTTCTCTATGCGCTCGCCTTGTGGAATCTCACTCCAATGCGGGCTCTGCTCAGCGCGAAGCCAATCGAAGTCGTCGACTTGGTTCCATAAGTTAGGTGTTGCTGATGTTGCTGCTGCTGCTGATGTTGCTGCTGCTCCTGATGCTGCTACTGTTGGTTCTAGCCCCAGCTGGCTCTCGCCCTCAACCCCATCCAACAACGCCAGCGACGGCGCCGGAGCGACGCGGATGCCATGACAGCGTTCGACGACCGGCCTGCTACCTACACAGAGGTAGACATCGACGTCCACACAGTCGTGCATGCGTACCTGGCGGGCTTGTGGGATATAGAGGATGCAGGATCGGAGGTGTGTTAGGTGGATGGGGCCGGAGATTGGTGGGGCGAGGAGGAGGCAGGAGGTTAGGTGGGTTAGGGTAAGGGATGTTAGGGCGGGCATTGGGGG
>Ga0058698_10000548_pt1 | contig 20267 bp, 16 predicted proteins | sample AgamicAsSfe_FD_67288 | JGI IMG/M metagenome (GOLD analysis project Ga0058698, IMG submission 67288) | Agave microbial communities from Guanajuato, Mexico - As.Sf.e | ecosystem: Host-associated > Plants > Phyllosphere > Phylloplane/Leaf | place: Guanajuato, Mexico | collected 2012-05-30
GTCACAATGTACGTCTTTCCACCAACGTTCGCGCTGTTGATGAGAACAGGCAGTTTCTTGTACTGCTCGCCGATGATGTCGAATTGAGACATGTGGGCAACGTCCGAAAAGTGATATTTCGTTTCGAGAGAAGTGTTTGAGTAGAAGTGTGTTATTGAATGAAGTCTACGGAGGAATTGAATATGAAGGATGTACGCTAGTGAGTGCGGCAGGCACCAATAACAACATGAGATGGTACTTTTCTTTAAGAAGGTGGTAAACAAACGTTTGCACGTCGAAGATATGAAGTACGAAAGGATTCCGGAGACGCGGTGATAAGAAACCACAAACTTACGGAGTTATGGATGCAAGGTCCAGATCTGAATGTAAGGGCAGGTGAGGTCTCGGTTTAGCGTGCGTAGAGGACACCGGCGGGTAGAAGCTGAGGCACAGCAAAAACCAGCTCGTCCGTTATCTCCGCTACGCATGCGCTTCTCCAACGCCATTCAAGTCCTTCTGTACCACCACACCGGGAGTAGGCCAATCAGATATCAGCAACTGTTTCGGCGTTAGCAAAGCTGCTTGACCGAACCATCCCTTCAACTTCATGGACCTGGCACCAAGATGGTAATTTGTTCACTATTCGCAGTACAATCATGTTTCCAAATTGCGCTCGCAGCATTCAAGTAATGTCATTCGTGCTCTAGATGCTAATCTACTGCGTAATGACACCATCCATGGTTAGTTCTTCGTCCAACCCGACGTAGTACCTGATCCAGTTGAAGATGTAGTTGTGCCACAGCAAACTGTTTTGTCTACTAGTAACCCAATGACCCTCATCGGGGAAGTGCAAAAAGCGCGACGGCACGCCCAAACTCTGCAGAATATTGAAAGTCTGCAGTCCTTCAGCCTGCACAACACGGTAGTCCAGATCGTTGTGGACGATGAACTGAGGTGTGCTAGCATTGACAAAATGAGGAAGAGGGTCCCAGAGTTCGTAGTTCTCGCGGTCATCCCAGACAGTACCGTTGTTGTCGCGTTGGATGAACCAGAGTTCGTCGGTAGCGTAGGAACCGACTTGGTTGATCTTTCCGTCGTGACAGACAAGCGCTTTGAACTCACGACCTAGGTCATGGCCCTGGATCCAGTTTGTCATATAGCAGCCAAATGACGCACCGGCGGCGATGGCGCGGTCAGTGTCGACGTAGTCGACGTTGTCACGCAGGTGCTCGAAAACCTTGACAAGATCGGTGTAGGGAGTTCCACCCCAGTTTGCTTGGATCTTGTCGGTGAAGGCCTGGCTGTAAGACGGGGATCCAGTGAATTGTGTGGCAGTAACAACGAAACCTTGATCAGCCCAAAGTCTCAGGTTCCACCGCACGCTCCAGTTGTCTCCTTGAGTAGATTGCGGACCGCCGTGGATGATGAATGCGAGAGGGTATTTCTTGCTCGGGTCGAAGTCGGTAGGGTAGAAGACGAAAGTCTGAATATCGTCGCCATCATCGTTGGTAACCCAAAAGTTCGATACGGAGTCCGACGTGAGACCCTCAAGCTCCGCATCGACTTCATTGGCAGAGAAGAGAACGTGCTTGTCTTGACCAGGGTATTGCTTGTAGAACATGCGGCTGGTCCAGGAAGCGGCCGCGGATACAAAAGCACTGCCGTCAGGGAGAACGGCGAAGTCGGAGAGAACAGTGTCGGGGCCAGTGAAGTTGACGGGTGTGAAGTCAGCTGGCGCGTCCTGGGGAACAAGCCAGAGGCGGACAGAAGCGTACAGCTCCGACGTAACCCAAAGGTCGACATCATCTGGACTCCATTGTAGACCGGTGGGGCTGGAATCCCAGTCTTCAGCGACTGAGCGAACTTCACTGTTCATGCCATCAATCTCAGCAACGTAGAGCTTGTACTTGTCAGACTCATAATCGATACCATCCTGTTGGGTGTAGGCCAGTTTGCTGCCGTCGTGCGACCAGACAGGAGCGCCAGATGCACCCTGTGCGGTCTCGGGAGCGGTGGTGCCAGGACCATTGACTGGCACGGCGACCTCAGATCCGTCGAACGGAACAACATAGATGTAGCTCGCGGTGTAGTTCGCCTTGGGAAGATCAGGAGACTTGGTGCGGAAGGCAACCATGCTGCCATCCGGAGATAAGTCATAGTCGCCTGGGTCGCTCGAAGAACCCTGCACCGGGCTCTCGGGGCGTGTGACGTTGTAGTTCATGCCAGAAAGCAAGTTCTTGAGCTCGCCTCCATAGCTGTAAGTTCCGTTTCCGCCATTGAGGACTCCGCTGAAAACAGCCACGCGTTCGGCAGTGATGTAGTAATCCCAATGCCTTATGAAATTGCTGTCGTACAACTGACCAAGACTCTTCGGGGCAGTTACGAGCTCAGGGTTGTACGCGGTTCCATTGCTCTCGTAGGCAAGGCAGTTTCCGACAAAGTTGATTCCTGAGTCGGTCTTCACAGCCTTCAGCCCGGAGAGAGGAGCATGCAATGATGCCACCAGTGTTGGCTCAAAAGAGTCACCGCTGAGATCGGCAGTATACAGAGTGACTCCTCCAGGAATCTCCTCGTTGGTAGCGTTGAGGTAGAGGATGCTGTCCTCCGTATCGCCGACCCATACCACTTCGGAGGCGTCGCTTCCAAAAGGTGCTTTTGTGATGTTGCCAGACTCGGTGTCAATGAAGTACCAAGAAGTGCTGGATTTCTCGGACGTCCAATTGAACTTGGTTTCTGAGAACAAGGCACGATCCTATCCCGTTAGCGTTGGTTTTAAGCATCTGCGTGAATACTTACTCCCTTGGGGCTGAGACTGCCGGTACTTCTGCGAGGTGCAGCAAGCATGCCCCTGACTACAATTAGAATTTTATTGCGGTAGTATCCAGTAAGACATACTCGACAGTAATGGCTTTAGCAGACCCCAGGAAGAGGCCAGCAGCCACAAGCGCTGTCTTCATCGCCATCTTCTCGTGTACAATCTGAGACAGTGTGAAGAAGTCGGAAGTGCAGAAAGAACTTCTAGAGAACCATGTCCGCCTGAGATGCTGTTATATGCAGTCCGGGTTCACGGGCGGTGTCACAACATGCGGAGCGGAGCATCACAATCGCTGCCAAGATCTTGCATGTACGCACCTGCCTTATTAGCTGTGTGCCAAGGAAGCTTTCCACGGCTTAACCGACTTTTATTGAGCCGGCATCTGGGCGGACGTTGGCCTTGTGCATTCTGGACAATAATATCGCTGATAGGAGCGGGGTCCTTGGTGATACGCATGTTGTGGTTACACGACCTGCCAGATGGAGCTTGATATGTTGCCGGCCTGATGAGCATTTGGGTGGCAGGAACGCGACGGATTGCCAAGACGCAAGGTACCGTGTTCCCGGTCGAGGCACAGATGGCGTCATCAGCACAAAAGAAACCGGCTTGTCTCTGCAGATTCAGCCGTTACTTTGACTAACTTTCTAATCTCAATAGGCGGGATGATGTTTGTGCTTCGAGAGACTTTGAAAAAGGAAGGGAAGAGATGAGCGTGTCAGATCCGCGACTTAGAGGAGATTAGTGCGTCATGGACGCGGACACGTGACGAACAACGAAGCTTCCCAGCCTCCCGAGTTCTTGAGGTTGTTCCCTACGATGCGACAGCCCAAGCATGGCATATTTCCCTCGCGGAGTTTTGCCGGAACGTTGAATCACTAAAGATTCCGACACTTATACGGTAATATCTGTAACACGGCCAGGAATCATAACATGTTCCATCACGGGCTTAGTTTTGCACGGCTGGCTCCAACGAGGGTTTGACATAATTCCATGCGTTCAATAATGACTAACATATCACAAGCTTTCCTGCTCTGCCCCTCAGAACATTTGTGGCCACCCGTATCCAAACGATTATCGAAAGGCCTACTTCCACGTGCTAGCAACGGTGGCTGTGCTCGAACATCCCTTCGGCACGGTATATACACGGTTAGCACCCGACTCGTACGTCACGGTACCACTGCTCTCGACCTTGATGAACTTGTACTCGAAGCTGGTGCCAGCCGGTAAGTTGATCTTCGTGGACCAGAGCGGATTCGCGCTGGTGTACTGGCTCGCAGAGAGCGCGGGTGCAGAGGCTGTGTTCCAGCTACCAAGTTGGGCGATCGACCCAACAATCTTGACTGTCTGGCCCACGACCGTCGTGGTCTTGGAGTCGAATGTCACAGCTACAGTAGCAACGGGTGTCGCGCAACCGCTGGGTACCGCCGTGGAAGTCGGTTTCGTTGTAGTCGTTGGAGCTTTGCTCGAAGTGGGTGGGGTGGAGCCGCCTGGGCCGCTGCCTGTGATCTTGATGTCCGCGCAAGTCAAGTAGACCTGTGGAGTCTGGAATGAGTTCCACTTGAAAGACAATAGCGTGTGGTTGCTCGTGTAGTTGGGGATCTTGATCTTTGAGCTGACTGTGTATCCGCCAGCGATGCTGGTATAGCACGAGTTGAGAGCTGCGTTGTCAACGCTCCTGCACTTCGAACCGTCATTGAAGCCGCCACCTTTTCGGTATCAGTCGGAATGCCCTTGGTCAAACAGGCGAAGATGCACTTACATGTGAACCAGTCGTTCCTCCAGCAAGCTTGGCCTTGTTGACAGTCGGAGTTGTAACCGCACGTCTGGCCGGGAACATCGGTACACTTCAGCTCACCGGCCTGGAAGCAGTCTTCTGCTGCCTGCTTCTCTGCCTCAGTCGGAAGGTACCCAGGGGTTAGGAGCTTGTCGACAATGGCTTGATTCTGGCATATGCGGTAGCTGAACATGCCGCCATGGTCACCATTGGCATCAAGGCACCATTGTACATCTACCACATCACCGCCTTTGTAGGTGATGATGGGTTGTGAACCCCAACGAGGGCCGGGCTGGTTGTAGTCCACAGATACGCGAGCGTTGTATCCGCAAGGGCCCGAGCGACCCACCTTTGCGGCGTCAAGGTCTGGCCATGCTGTGACGGGTTCGAGGATAGTACACTCCGGGCAAGTATCCGCACCAGACTACGATGTGTCAATGACCGTATTCAGACATGTCAAGGCTTAGCACACTCACTTGCGCATTCAAGCCAGTTCGGCTCATCGGAGAAGAGAGGTAGCCATGCGCGTTGGCCGTTGCCACAAGGGCGAGAAGAGATGTGATCTTGGAGAACATAATGGAAAGAATGCCGCCTTAACGGATCTTGTGGAACGAAGGAAGCTGTGATGAATCACCACTTGAGCGATTGAATGACCTGGCGAGAAGCATAAAGATGCATTTCTCTGGTAGTTATATACCACATCATCTTTTGCGATCTCATGATCAGCGGTTTCCATATCCTCTTCGAACACGGCGATCTTCCGTCCCCTGCTCTGAGTAGTCTGTCACACCCTTGATGAGCGTAAAGATTCTTAAAACTTCTATTGGGTCTAAGTCGGCCTCCAAGTATTTCAGACACTCGGCTGACTAGATTGATTTCGCCGGAGAAGAGATGATGATGCATCCTCGATTACTTCCACGAGTTTCGCGAGCCGCATTGCATTAGTATCTCCGGCTCATACCCATGTGCCGTACCCCAGATTCGTGGAATATTCCTCTGCGAAGTGTACCGACCCGCTTAACGCTCAGAGTACCGGAGCGCGTCCGTCTTCTTCCCCAGCCGTGACCGAACAATGTACAACGCTTCGGCCACTTACCGCATTCATCGTAGTCGTTGCAATGACCAACTACGCGATTGGCTCGCTGTCGGGATGGTTTCAAACATACTAGCTCATCTAGGTAGCTACGATGACTAGCGTTGGAAATTGATCATGGGGACTATAATGCTGTCCGGCCCGCACCTTCACATCGAAAAGCACGTTGCTGCACCCCACAAAACAGGGATTCTACTCCTGGGTAATCAAACTATCCATAGAATCTATTGCATATGCGTTTCACTAGCATCAGCATGGCCATATGGCAATGCAAAGCGTAAAGTCGCGTAAAATGTCGGCTACCCCTACTGCTTCTACGCCTGTTCTGACTCCATACGTAAGCTTGGAAGAAAGCAATACTGGACAAAGTCTGAAATTATAAATTTTCGAGATATAGTGTGGTTCATGTGACCATGCTATCATGATCCAATTCCGTACATGACCTGCATCTCAGATTCCACGCTCCCTGCACTCTACGTTAAACGCTTCCAGTTGCTTCATTTTCACATGATAAAATGCCTTCAATTCATCCTCCATAGCTTCATCTAGCACCTCGTCTCCAGGCTTATGTAGCGCAGCCCAATAGACAGCATCGATAGTCCAGCTGTCATCCATCGCAAGGTTGAACCAAAATCTGCCGGAGATCCATGAGTCTCGCATGGGAACGGATAGTAACGCCACAGGCTCGTCCGTGGCTTTTTCCTTCTCCACTTTCTCCATTACCTGTAGGAATTGCTCAACATGCGGCTCAAGTCTTGATTTTAGTGCTTCAAAATCGAAGCCACGGTCAATCCACTCATCTGGTCGCAATGAAGTGAGCCACCAGGGTGGGCCATGGGCGAATTGCGCGGGCAGCGCATTCCAAAATTCGAAACCTACAACAGCTTTGATGTTGAGATCTTCGTCCACGATCATGTTCGATGGGCGAAAATCATAGCAGTAGATCTTGAAAGGACTTGTGTTGTTGTTGGTGTATAGAAATCTGTCTATGGACTGCTTGAGACGATGACGGGCAATGAAATACCTCCTTGCATCTTCGAGATTGCCCACTGCGTTTCGATGAGTATGGAGATGATTCAGATGCTGGTCGGCGAGCTGCTGAAAGTACATCCTTGGCGAGCTACAGCATGAAGTGGGGAAAAGTTGGGTTGGATAGTTCGAAACATCGGTTGCTAAACTATTCATATGGTTTGTGAGAGGCCGTTCGGTGACCACCCAATCACGTGTGTGGCTTCTGCTGATAGCACCGGCTGCGCTGAAATCCAGTTGATAAATTTGCAGCAGATAGTCAGCTATCTGGGTGTAGGCATGAAGTACTCTTGAGTTGCCCAAGTCTTTCCAAAGATCGACTTTGCCATCTTTGGTTTCCGTAGGTTGTTTTAATGCTTCCATCAATCGCCTTCCTTCGATATATTCCATTATGATGAACGGCCCAATCTGCGATGGGCTATCATCAGTCATACCCCAGGTATAGATTGTTGGCAAGGGAATCGTGGTTTTCTCTCGAAGCAGAGACACGATTTGAATTTCATTCCGAACTTTCTCCTCTATGAAACATACCGCGGTACGTCCTGGTTTTGGGAAGCGTATCACATATGTGGGCTTTGCGCTGACCTTGACGATCAAGCATATGTTGTAAGATCCTTCAAGATAGCCGCCAAACTCTCCAGCCACATGGCTTTTGAGTCTCTTGGTCACAAATTGGATAATTGCCTCCTGCGCAGCGTCAAGCTTTCGCTTCCAGGCCTCGTATGTCCGGTCCGCATAGTCCAGAGCTAGGTCGTCGCATAGCATTATCTTTGCGGTGAGGTCAATCAAAAGACCTCAGGTGAAAGCATTCAGAAGCAGATTAGTGAAAGATACAGTGTTGTTTCGGGGTCTTTGGTAGATAAAGAAGTTACATCTACGCGTAAAAGACTGGGTCGGACCGGTTATGACACGTCTGACTAGCTAGTCCATTCATGACATAGCGGCCTGTCAAGTAATGCAACTTTACGGCACGGCAGACGCTGCTTGGGTGATGACAACATAAGGATTCGACGCCAATTGAAACCGTCCACTTCCTGTCGTGAAGCAAACCAATACTACGTCGTCCATGACTGAAGGCCTGTTTACTTGGGGCTGAAAAGCTCATTGCGCGCATTCGAGATCATCTAGCTAAGTAGTAGTTCCTCCGTAGAACACAAAGTATTCAAAAAGCACACAAATGGTTTACTGCAAAACTCATCAGAACTCACCTCAATGAATCATTCCAAGAGCTACTTTTGTATCGCCACGATGCCCTGTTATCATGTTGAAAGTCGCCCTTACTTAATGAATTCTCACCGAAGGCAGTCTCTGTTTTGCCCACCTCGTTACTCAGCTGAACAATTCCTGCAAATCCTGTAACAAGAAATCAGCTCAAAGCTATCATCTGTCCGCTAATGCACAACACTTCGTTTATGCGAGCCTGTTTTTATTGATGGTAGACTTTGTCTTATTTCTTTCTGGTTGGAAAGAGATAGAGGTAAAGCAACGGCACGTAGCTTCCATCTGGTCGTTCCCATCGAGCTTGCAATCTTTAGAATTTGTTTTCTGCCCTCCAGTAATTTGGCTGTGTTCTGGGTGGATCTTTGCCCTTCTTGGTCTTCATCATATGCATGTAAACACTTGTTTCAACCATTTTCACATTGCAAATTCGTGTCTTCCCTGAAGCATTTCTAACTATGTTGCTCCATTTGAGTATTAGTAAAGTCCATACCGAAAACCATTCATGTCTCTCCCATTCTTCCTTCGTTCGAATTCCAATACCTCGAGCCATTCTTTGTTATCAATTAATGCACTTCGTATACGCCCAGATATTGGATCATCCCTCCACAAGTATTTCCTTCCAATGCTTATGAGTGGTGACGATCTCAAGGCTTTTACTGCATCCAAGATACTTGCGGAGTACTGCTTCCACGAAAAACGCTCGTACTCGGCAGGGCTTTGCTTTTCTACTGGTCCTGACGGCTGCGACTGAAGACGAACAAAAAGGGACGAAGAATCTGTGGCCCCTGGTGGTTGCAGGGGGTCAGTGGCATAGCAAATTCGCGGATAGCCGACAGGAAAACGATCGCTTTTTGACTTGTACTGTACGTCCGGGCACAGTTCCACAGGGTGCTGCACGATTGTCGCTAGGAACGAGAGTGATATGCGCACTATATAGATATCATCTAGCCCTTCAACCGGTCTGAAAGTGATATCTTCCATCTGTGTTGGCCTTCGGTGCAGAGATTCAGCGTTATCCAAATATGTCAGATACGGATTGAGTCTCCAAGGATACAACGCACTGCATCTGCAAGTGGCTCCAAAGTCCAGACCAGATCGAACGCATTCCTCCCATACTCCTCTTTGCCGTCCCTGGCTGAAGTCGGATGATACAGGGATGTCTTTGATACAAAACTCAAGGCAGGGTAGTAGCCGAAGATCGGGCTCGAGGCCATCGATATCCAGCTGTAGCGTCTGTGCAACTAGTATAGCCGTACAAAGACACAGGGAGCGTTCGCATTTGCGCAACACCTCGAACGCTAGTTCTGCTCGGGAGAGACCATAATCGACTTCTAGGTCTTCGCCCTCACCTCTCACTATTGAAAGCAATGAGAAGATACGATCTCGAGGATCAGAGCACTGCTTATCATGAAAGTACTCTATCAAACGAATTAGAGATTTTCTGATAGATAATTTGTCGTTGAAAAGCCTTCCACATCGGATGCGGTTGAGTCGCCAGAAAGGATTGATTCGAATCGTCGGAACTGACTCCCATTTTGGCCGCGTTCTCCAGTCAAAATCATCCAAGTCCAAAAACAACGGGCCTATACATATGATTACCTGCTGAGCAAGCACCAGCTCTTGTACAATCCACGCGCGAGTCCAATATACGTTCTCTGAGACGTGCTGCAAGAGTTCGTCTGTGCTATTGGTGTCCAAAAAGTCCTGTCTTTCATAGCTAGACCTCAGCTTCCTTGATCTTGACACAGCAATGTCCGGTAGCGCAGGGCCGAGCCAAACGTGCACTTGTACTGCCTGAGCGTAGATCGTCCCCATCTGACGAACCTGGTGATTCCGCTCGGATACGTTCGACTGATCGATACACAATGCATCAATCCAGTATGGCCCCGTTGCAAGAGAGTCATCGCAGGCAGCTGTTCTACGTGCGGCAGCAAGGAAGTCGAAAAGATTGTGGCCGATGGCGAAAGCTTTATCATCGATTTCAATGAGACATGATGGGTTGGGATCTCCCCAACAGTAAGATAGACAAGTGTATGTGGAGCCGATAGTAGCGTGCGAAATGGAACATTGGATGTGACCATTAGGCGATGGGAGCGGAAGCAGGTGCACAAGCCGTATTGTTGGTTTAGAGAGGTCGAGAGGTTGATGCTTGAAAAAGATGTCATCTTTTGCTGCTAAAGCATGGTGGGATGTAGCTTTCATCTTAATGAAAGCGTCCATCTTAATGACTACGTGACAGTGAAGCTGACGGTAGAGAAGCGATGTTGGCAAGAAGAGACAGCTGATACACGTAAGATATGCAATGCGCAAAGCGGGGCTGTGCTGGCCGATTTTTGATCAGATGCCGCGAGGCTGAAGGTACGTTTGATAGGCCACAGAACTTCGCGAGGTCGCTAAGCAGCAGTCAGTCACGCCGTTATCGAAAGCTCTCCAAGTTCGGCTTACAAAGTGTAGCGGGCATTCGCAATGAGTGTCTCTGCAGATGATAGTCTCGACATTGTATCACTTCTGCTCTCTTCATACAGCGAACCCGTGTATGCGAGGTCCAAATGATAGTTCATCCCCACTCAGCCCTCGAACTCCGGTCTGCCACCAACATCCGTCTCATTCTCAACACCATACGCGTCTTCAAAGCTCGCCAGCGTAACACCCCACATGTTGTCATCTTTTCGACTGTCCTTGCTGAGATCGAACTCATCTTCACCGTCCCAGCTGCCATCGCCAGCCCACCTGAAAGCCAGCACAGCGCCATCTTTCAGTCCCGCGCCCTTGGGACATTGCTTGATCTTTTCTGTGTCAGCCCTTGCTCCAGCACTTGAACTACCACCTGCGTTTGCTTTGGTAGCTTTGCCCTTGCCCTTGCCCTCCACCTGTTCCTCGTCGCTAACTATGTATGCCCCTTCCCACTCGCCTAGTGTGAAACCCTCGGATGCATCGTTGATATTTGCCGGGCGGCCGAGCTGGATGTCCGAAGCAGACGAGGGTAGTGGTATCGATTCGCCGGTAGAGTTCTTGAAACCTGTTTCTTGAAGAGCGTCGTATAGGTAGGTTTTGATCGTGTCGAAGGTATGTAATGGGTCGACATGGAGGATGACGGTGGTTTTGTGAGACTTGAGGCGAAGCGTCCATGTCTGTGGTGAAGGTGTCGCCATTGTGACGTGTTGTGACCGTATTACTGTAATGGAGATTGTTACTTGCTAAGGTGGCGATGAACCACAGTGATAAGGAGTTGCCTGATATGTATTGTACGCGTGTATTCAAGATTGTCGAATATTTTCGGATGCAACTGAAGTGTTCGGAGGATCTAGACGCGTTGTTGCTAAAGCAATGGAGGGGGTTCGCGGGGAGGGAAAGCGCGACCCGCATCCCTGCATGGAAATCTTGGCGTAGTGATCTCACAAGCTTCCGCGACTTTGACATACTCGGAACTCCCTTCTTCATACGGTAAAGGCTATCTTCGTTTCCAATTTCCAAGTGCACATTATTCAGGCCTCGTGAAAAACACAACATCATTACTAGCATTCCTTCCTGTTTTCGACGATATCGAACCTCGAGAATCTCCGCACCACCTCCGCACCCATCGCAAACCTCACCAGACACGCATTTCTATAGTTACAAGACCACTCACTCGCCCAACGCAGGGCACCAAACTCACAATGGCAACAACATCGCCCCAACAATCCACAATCGAGACCCCAGAAATGCTCGCAAGACAACCCTCGCGACCATCGCAACCCCTCCCCTACGCTCCCCGCCTAGGCATGCCCTTTGACCGCCGCCTCCTCCTCACAACCTCGCTCTCCTTCCTCTCAGGCTTCACCCTCGGCTCTCTCAACGCCGGTCACATGGCCTCTCTGCGCTTCCGCGCCGAAAACGCGCATCGTCTGCCCATCTCAAACCCCGGGTGGTACCTCTACCACAAGTCCAAGAACTATTACAAATGGCGCTATGGCATTGTCGAAGGGTTGAAAAAGGGTACATACATTGCAGCGTGGTCCTCAATATTTTTCATCGTGGAAGAGAGTTTAGATGTCTTCCGCGGGACATGGCGCGCGGGGCGCACAATGGAGGAGATGGAAGGTGTTGACGAATTGGATATGCGGAGAATCGATCGCGGGGTGGATGGGAGTAGGGACTTCGTATCGAGTGGGTTGGCGGGTATGGTTACGGGTGGGCTGTGGAGTGCGTGGCATCAATTTCCTGTGAGCACGGCTGCGAGGACGATACGGATGGGATTGCTTGTTGGGCTTGGATTTGGACTGGGCCAGGATGGATTGATATGGGCAAAGAAGAGGTGGGGTATCAAAGACGGGGAGAGCTGGATATACAAGGGCGCAAGGAACAAGATGATCGAAGAGGATGTCAAGAGCAGTTTGGAGAAAGAATGAAGATGTTGGTGGGTTCAAAACAGATGTTATTCAAGTAAGGCTTCAAGAGGACACATAATGTGTGGTCAAAGACTGCGTACAGAAGAAGTGCAGAGCTCATACACAGACAGTCGCAACTGTGGTAGAGCACGCCGCGGCACGGTGGAGACGAACACACCTGAAGGCGACAGAATTTCGCACAGATTTGGCAGACGAAGCTCAGCCAACGGATGACGGGTGAGATTGTTGTAAAAGACGGCATACCAGTCATGGAGTAAATACGAACGGACAAACTCATCTCTCAAAAGACTTTTAGTCTCATTTTGGATATCATTTCCACAAGACTCGTCTCCTATCGTAACAGTCATGCGTATCGTCTAATCTTTTCCCTTTCATTTCTCCTGATCCGTCCCATGGTTTACTCTTTGTCAAAGCGCACCGCCGGCTGTTCCCGAATCCAGCTCAAATCAACCTTGTGACCCAGCAACTCCCTAATGTTGCTAACTCCATACTTCATCATAGTCGGCCTCTCCAAACTCAATCCAAATCCATAAACCCTCATGTCCTTTGGCAGGCCCATGGGCTCCAACATCTCTGGCCTGAACATGCCACTGTTTCCAATCTCGATCCACTTGTCAAGGCCAACGTGGAAGCCGAAGATCTCCATACTGGGCTCGGTGTAGGGGTTGAAAGCGGGCTTGAAGCGCAGGTTCGTGAGACCCATGTTGGCGAAGAAGTCTTCCAAGAAGCGCATCAGGCCACCGAGGGTGAGACCAAAGTCGGCGATTACACCTTCGATTTGGTGGAACTCGGCGAGATGGGTTGCGTCGACTGTTTCGTTACGGAAGACACGGTCGATGGAGAAGTAGCGCGCAGGACGTGGGTCTTCGGCGAGACGGTGGAGTGCCCATGTTGAGACGGCGGTGGTATGTGTGCGCAAGACGAGGCGGAGGGACTCATCTTCCTCCCATGGGTAGCGGTCTGCATGTGGGATTAGCAATGGTTCATGTTAGATATGAGGATCAGCGGTTGCGTACATCCTATCGAGCCGAAAGCGCCATCTTGGTGAACCTTCCTGACATCTTCCCAGTACTTCTCAAAGTCTCGGGGCTTCTTTTCCTTCTTCTCACTCTCGGGTGTGGAGAAGAGTCGTTTTGACCCGGCCTCCATGCGGTCCATCGTAGCTTCGTTCGCGGGGTCTAACCGTGGCTTGTCGGCTTTTGGTGGATATGAGACGAAGAAAGTGTCTTGCATGTCGCGGGCGGGATGTTGTTGTGGTACGAAGAGGGCATCGAAGTTCCAGAAACCAGTGTCGACGAAGCTAGAAGATTTTAGTCGTATACTCATATGATGTTCGGGTCAATACATACTGTCCTGTCGGCATCTCGACGAAACCTTGTGAGAAGAAGATATTCCTGAACTCTTGCCTGACCTTGTTCAGAGGATGTAATGCGCCAGACTCCTGGTTTGCGCCGAGCGCAGCAAAATTGTATGGCTTGAAGTTTGCAGTCTTCCACGCGTCGTTGGCGAGAAGTTCGACAGTCAAGTCGGTGTGTTCTACTGGTATCTCCTTTGCGTACTTGGGGCCCTTTGTGATTGTGTATGTGATGACTTTCGTAACGGTGACAAGCTTCTTCTTTTTCAGCTGCGCAAGCATTTTGGCGTCGTCGAGGGATTGGGTGTCTTTGATACCCTGGAGGAGTTCGCGGTTGAGGTCTTTTGGCTCTTCAGTCTGGAGCAGGACGATGTCGCTACCGTCCTTCTTGATCCACTTGTTCTTGAAACCATTACCCTGTCCTACGCTTGCAGCCTCTTTACCGAAGACGTTCTGTATTGCTGTCAGACGCACGTTAAAAAATTACTTGGTAATGGTATACCTACAGGCAGATCTGCGATTGGAACCCTCTCCTTCTCTTTGACATATTTCCAGACCTTGAATTCGTGGCTGCCTTCTGCTACTATGCCTTCCGACTCTGGTGTGAGTACGACCTTTTCTGAGTCCAACGACTTGTATGCGACCATCGAACGACTTGCTAGCCTATCCAACGCAGCCTTGATTTCGGCCTGCGATATTGCGGGGAAGTCTTCATTGCTCTGGAGAGGCTCTTTTGTATCTAAGAGGTCGAGGATTTCTTGTGTGAGATTTTGACCTTTCGTTTCGAGTGGTACAGGCACGGGGCCTCTGGTTCCAGGCATATTTGCGGTTAGGGTTCAAAGTTGTCTGGTATAATGCTCCAGAACGTGGGGTCGTTGCGATGAGTCGAAAGTGGCAGGAACGTCGGAGATTTGAAGGCCCGTCCGCGTTCGGAGCTTGATTCATTTTGATTGGTTCATCACCGGCGCAGCCTCGCAGTGTGTTCATGGTAGTCACCTACGTACCCCGACCATTGGAACAAAAGCAACAAATTCCCGTATGCAGTGATCATGCTGTTTCTTTTGCACATACGTCATCTGGGGGTGAAAAAACAAATCATTCATTCGGCGACAGCGAGCCACTCACGACTTCCGCGCAGGGAAACACCCCCTCCAGATGAGACAGGCCGAATTCCTAAGGACAAGTAAACACACATTACTGATACATGAGAGTTTGCGCGTTCCCATTTGCTTTCGAAACCACAAATCATATATCTTCGTAGACGAAAGAAGGTAGCATCTGGGCAGAGGATCGCCCTTGGGAAGATCCTAGCATCTGCTAACACTAATGAAATCGACGATGACCCTATAAGCTTATTTCGTGCGCCCTCAATACATCCAAGGAACACTCGAAGCTTGTCTCTGTTGTTCTTTCGGTACAACGTGCTTAAGGTTACGGGAGATGAGAAGATCTGCTCATATTCTTTCCAGTCTGCAGAATGGCGCAGCACAATTCCAACGCGAATCGCGATCCAGATGCATTGCCAGCTTGGAGGGTGTGTCGCTTCCGATTGCTTCTCACTAGGCGTTAGTGCAAGTGCAGAGATGCGATAGCTTTCTGCGCCTTCTCGCAAGCCAAGAGGCGCTGGACCATTATAGCACAACGCTGCAACTCACTACAGTCCCCACTAGTTCCCATCAGAGCTCGATCCAGCAGAGAAGGCACACGCGTAAAAGCCACGCAAGTTTCGAGTCGCACTTGCACATCCAACGCGCAAGCCAAAGGTGTGGAGTTTTCTATCAGGGCGTAGGCACAACACGCTTGAAGAGCCTTCACGATTGTCGTCGACTGCGGCGCTTAATCCACGATCTACACGTGCTCACTTTTTGATGGCCAGACCTCAGGTCAATATTGTTTGAATATTGGCCTCTGCCCAATCCATCGTTCCCCCGGAGAGGTGCCGAACCAGCAAGCCATCTGTTTCAAGGAGATCGAGCTTTGAGGTATGGTCGTTGCGGGGTGGTTGGCACCGCGGACGTGCGCTTATCTCGATGAAGATGCATCGCGATATCTGCTATATAGACGGGATTAATCGCCACGGTTACAGGAGTGGCGTCAAGAGACGAGACGGTCGAAGCAGTACCCCCGCTTTGAGTTGTTGTGGCGACAATACAGTTCGGCCTTGTGCCAGCGTGCCCGCTTTGTTGCTCCTGGAAACCACGACAGGTCGCGAATGCTGACAGTCGGATGGACCCAAACAAGGTGAGGATCACAACTCTCAGACGGGATCCACGCGGTTGGACGTCATCGTGTGGGATACCATGTGCTCCTGCGGAGTCTTGCCCATGTTCTGCAGCAGCAGAGTATTGGAACTGTGGGGCCTGTCAGAGGGGCCGAAATGGCTCAACACCACTGATTGCAGGCATTGAACAGGTGACATGCAAATTGACAGCTTCAGCTTGCGAGGAGGCAATGCAACACTATTATATCAGCAGCGCACACCTCAGGCGTCCATGCAGCTGCTCTCGTTGCATTGCTGAGCCCACTTTGCCATGGCTCGCTGATGTCTTATTTTTAGCCTAGACTCTTCCGCCCGCGCCGTTCGAAGAGGACGCGTACGCTGGTGTCGGATGCAAGGCTAGGGGCGCTGATTAAGCCAATCACAGACAACGCCACCTTGTCTCTGCGAACGCCCAGGGGTTGAGCAACGGCCAAATCCTTCAGCACACAATTTCATCATTCGTCCAGCTTCGTCTGTCGCGGCAGGGGAAGGGGGATGCATAGACGCAATACTGGTCGTCTGTCGTAGGACCCGCCATCGACGTCAAGACTTGCAAGACGTCAAGAAAAAATAGAAGCTCCGCCCGACGTTGTTGAGGCGGGAAGGCAGGCCGTTGCATAGTGCGCTTTGCCATGGCTCATGCAGGGCCCGATAGAGTGAATTGATAGCTGGGCGCCATTTGATTTGGTGGCGGGCGGCACTCGACGATAACGCACCAGAGGCTTCAAGGCCGTCTTGGATGGGAACTCAGCAAAGACGCGGAGGGAGCGGATCGCCCATGATGAGCAGTAGCTGGAGAGCTTTGCGTGTCTTGGAATGGACCGGTGCATGGACTAGCCCATGCATTTCCGCCGTCTTGCTCCAGAAATCGGTGGTTGACCCTTGTAAGCTAGCGCTACAGCGACGGCAGGTGCGAAGCAGCGCTAGGCTGTCTGGGGCGAGCAACGAGGGAAAAAGGGTCGGTCGCTCCTTCTCAGCCCGCGCCCTCTTCCCCAACGCTCCAAGCCATCGCCATAATCCTGCCTTCGTCTCCAGGACAGTCACTCGTTTCACTCTCCGCTGTCGTCCCAAGTCTCTTGCTCCGTCTTGTCTTCCGACATCACTCGCGCGGCCGAGTATACCCATCACAACAAGTGCTACCCGCCTTCCCGAGCGACCTCCTTTGCGCAGCCTCGCCGCAGATGCGATAGGCAACCCACACGCTGTACAGCACATCCGCACATCTGATCACGACAATGGCCTCGCGATTCAATCCCGGCAAGCTGTTCATCCGAACGCGCTTCAACTACGAAAAGGTGCCCGGCCAGGACAGCCAGGCCTCATCACCGCTGCCGCTCTTCAGCAGCAAGTCATGGGGCAAGAAGTACAGCCAACCCGCCTGGGCCAACCGCCTCCAGCGCCCACGACTATCTTTCGCGCGTCTCATCACACTCGCCGTGACCATCGTGTTGCTGGCTTCGATGCTGGGCACGGGCATCTACAGGCGGCACAGGTGGAACCACCAGCACCAACCTGGCGATGAGCGGAAACAGTACCACTGGGAGCACTACCCACGGTAAGCATACTCACTTGCCACTGCAGGCATCGAATACTAATTTGCCAGGTTAAATGGCTTCTTCAACGGCGTTCGCACGCTCGTTCCCTACGGTGACTGGGTGTCTGAGCAGGACTTTGTCAAGTACTCGCAAAGCCCCAACCCAGAAGACAACATCAAGCCAAAGTGGCCGCACATGTCCAAGGAAGACAAGGAGCCACCGCTCGAGATGCAACCTTTCGACCCGTACAAATTCGACTCGCCCGAGTACCTCAAGGAGCACGACGAGGTAAAGCAATGCTATCTCGATGAGGAGGAGACTGTCGATCTCCCCGACATCTACGCCTATCCCGGTATTCCTCAGAACATGACTGCGCCTTTCTTCGGTTCCTACGAGGAGCTTGGCTTCGATGACAAGAAGTGTTTCGACCGCTTCGGTCGTCTTGGTCCCTATGGCTACTCGTACTCTCGCGATGAGGGTGGTCTTGACATGGACGGCAAGTCTGAAAAGGCTGGTGCTGATAAGCTCTGGAGCTACGAAAAGAAGGTCGACTACCGCAAGGTCAATTGGGCGTCTGCCATGAAGCGATGCCGCGAGAAGAACGCCCACCGCTTCAAGAAGAACACAACTGACGAGAGTGCACCTGCAAAGAAGAAGGTGCCCCGTCACGCCTACGTCCTTCGCACCTGGACCGGTTACAAGTACAGCGACTACCAGATTCTTACTCTGCGCGCCATGATCAACGAGCTCGCGCTCAAATCTGGGGGCGAGTACGATGTCCACTTCCTACTCCACGTCAAAGATGATAGCCTTCCTATCTGGTCTTCTGAGGAGATTTACCAAAAGGTCATTGAAGACAACTTGCCCAAGGAGTTCTGGGGCATGGCAACTCTCTGGTCCGAGCAGCAGATGCGCATGTACTACCCAGAGCCCTTCCCTAACAACGTTTACAACCACGCCAAAGCTCCCGTTCACTCTGTGTACCGCAGCGCTCACTTTGCGATGCAATGGTTCGCTCAGGCTCGTCCCGAGTACGACTTTTACTGGAACTGGGAGATGGATCTCCGTCTCAGCGGTCACTACTACGAGTTCCACAACCAGATCGGCGAATGGGCCAAGAAGCAACCCCGCAAGGGTCTGTGGGAGCGATCATCCCGCTACTACATTCCTGAGCTCCACGGCTCTTGGAAGAACTTCACCGACACGGTCGAGGAGGAGCTTTACAACAGCGATGAGAAGCCTGTTTGGGGCCCGCCCAAGTTCGAGAACACCGGCATGCTTCCCAGCCCTCCCGAGACCGAGCCCCCGCATTCATACTCTCAGGACAACTACGAGTGGGGTGTTGGTGAAGACGCCGACATAATCACATTCAACCCAATCTTTGACCCGGCCAAGACCAACTGGGTGTTCCGCGACGATGTCACAGGTTACGATCTCGAGCTTCCAGAGCCTCCGCGACGATGTGCCATTATTACTGTCTCGCGCCTGTCAAAACGTCTACTAGATCTCATGCACCGCGAAACATATTTGATGAAGCACCACATGTTCCCTGAAATGTGGCCACCAACAGTCGCATTCCACCACGGCCTCAAGGCCGTCTACGCTGCACACCCCGTGTACCTTGACCACAACTGGCCGCTCGAGGCTCTCGACGGCACTTTCAACAAGCCCCCAAAGCCAACTGACAGCGTTTTCGGCTGGGGTGAGCACAACCAGCTCGGCACCAGCTTCTACTACAACGCCGGTTTCTCATCCGAGTGGTGGCGGAGATGGCTCGGCTCCCGCGAGAACGACAAGGGCGGCCCAGTTGAAGAAGAGAACGGCACCGGCCGGTTATGCATGCGCAACACACTCTTCCACCCTGTCAAATACGAGAAGGGATCTGAGTGATTTTCCAAGCTTCGCAAATATACCCCTTTAATTGCTGGCTTTCTGGGTTTCCTTGTTAGTTGCTGTGTTTGCCGGTGCCGCAGACGTGCTTGTTGATAGATTCTCCTTCCCTCTCTTTTCCTGGTTTTCGCGTATTCAGCGCTCACTTAACAACTGTGGCGTTTTCAACATCGGGCGGCGTACATTGGCGTCTTCTTTCATGAATGAACATACAGTTCTTGTTTTTCGATTTCGTCTCTCCGGTACTACATACTCGAGCACCGGATTGTCTTATTTTTCTCGGTGTATACTTCACACGAACAAAAGCGGTGGAAAGTGTAATTAGCCGTTCAGAGCGGCGTCCGTTCTCTCAAATGGCGTGTTTGGATTTGAGCCATGGAGCTTTATTGGATCGTTGGCCAGCTGGTGGAACAGGAGGTTGCCTTTTGTTTTGCCAGCTGTGATCAGTACGTTTGGAGGAGCTCACCATGTTGATATGTGTAGATGATGGGAAACTTGTACTTGGGTTCTTTTTCCCCATGGTATAAATCAACCCAATGCTGGTCAGATTGTGTGGTTGTAGAATTATGAAATGCAATTCAAGTAATCACATAATCATGCAGTTGTGTTTGGGAAGTGATGCTATGGGTTCCAAACTGACACTCTACCTCGTTTGGGTTCATGCCTTGACGATGTTGATCGACAATGATGACGACAGAATGAATTTGAAACCCCAGTGTCTGTATGCGGCTCTTGATACCGTACATTAGCGTCACCATAATCAATCCATGGGTATTCCATCTCCTCTGGACCCGAGTTACTTGGCGGACCGAAGCGCACCTTTGCCAGCTAATAGCGCACCGGATCGTACCTGCACATCATCGAGTGGTATAGTGGAGAATCGCGGTAAATCGACCGAATGTCTGGTTCACCATCTACTCCTCAAAACA